>Ga0070726_10002663_pt1 | contig 15843 bp, 11 predicted proteins | sample tdAd471_FD_67275 | JGI IMG/M metagenome (GOLD analysis project Ga0070726, IMG submission 67275) | Marine sediment microbial communities from the Atlantic coast under amendment with organic carbon and nitrate - tdAd47.1 | ecosystem: Environmental > Aquatic > Marine > Coastal > Sediment | place... | reverse complement strand
GCCAGTCTCAGCCATCACCTTCGTGATCGCAGCCGTCAAAGTCGTCTTCCCATGGTCAACGTGACCAACGGTACCAATGTTGCAATGCGGCTTCGTACGCTCAAATTTTTCCTTGGCCATCTTTCGGTACTCCGTATGCCTTAAACTTTGTTGAACCCGTTTCCTCAGCCCGCCAATTGCGCGCGGAGTTCCTCGGAAATCTGGTTCGGAACAACTTCATAATGATCGAAATGCATGGTGAACTGGGCGCGGCCCTGGCTGAGCGAGCGCAGCGTGTTCACGTAGCCGAACATGTTCGCCAGCGGCACCATGGCATTGACCACCCGCGCGTTGCCGCGCTGGTCCATGCCACTCACCTGGCCGCGCCGGCTGTTCAAGTCGCCGATGATGTCACCCATGTATTCTTCCGGGGTCACCACCTCGACACGCATCACCGGCTCCAGGATCTGCGGGCCGGCCTTTTGGCAGCCTTCGCGGAAGGCGGCGCGGGCCGCAATTTCAAAGGCCATGACGCTGGAATCGACGTCGTGCGAGTTACCGTCGTACAACGTCGCCTTGACGTCGGTCACCGGGAAGCCCATCAGCACGCCGGAACCCATCGAGCCCTCGAGGCCCTTCTGCACGCCCGGGATATATTCCCTCGGCACGTTGCCGCCGACGACGGTGTTCTCGAACTGGAAGCCGGAGCCCGGAGGCAACGGCTCGAACCTGATCTTGACCCGCGCGAACTGACCGGAACCGCCGGTCTGCTTCTTGTGGGTGTAGTCGATGTCGGCTTCACGCGAGATGGTTTCGCGGTAGGCGACCTGCGGCTGGCCGATGTTGGCGTCGACCTTGAATTCACGCAGCATGCGATCGACGATGATTTCCAGGTGCAGTTCGCCCATGCCCTTAATCACGGTCTGGCCGCTTTCGTAGTCGCTGGACACCTGGAAGGACGGATCTTCCGCCGCCAGACGCGCCAGCGCCACGGACATCTTTTCCTGGTCGCTCTTGGTCTTCGGCTCGACGGCGATCTCGATCACCGGTTCCGGGAACTCCATGCGCTCCAAGATCACCTGGTCGTTGGGATCGGAGAGCGTGTCACCGGTGGTGGTGTCCTTGAAACCGACCAGGGCGACGATGTCGCCGGCGCGGGCTTCCTTGATCTCTTCACGGCTGTTGGCATGCATCAACAACATGCGGCCGACGCGCTCGCGCTTGCCCTTCACCGTGTTCATGACGCTCTGACCGCTTTCCAGCACGCCCGAGTAGATGCGCACGAAGGTCAGCGAGCCGACGAACGGGTCGTTCATGATCTTGAATGCAAGAGCGGCGAACGGCTCTTCGTCGGAGTTGTGGCGGGCGATCTCTTCTTCGGTGTCGGCCCTGATACCCTTGATCGCCGGCACGTCGATGGGGCTCGGCATGTAGTCGACCACCGCATCAAGAAGCGGCTGTACGCCCTTGTTCTTAAAAGCGGAACCGCAAAGCACCGGCACGAACAGCAAGCCCGCCGTGCCCTTGTGAATGCAACGCCGCAACGTCTCTTCGTCGGGCTCGTTGCCTTCCAGATAGGCTTCCATGATGTCGTCATCGACCTCGACGGCGGTTTCGACAAGCTGCTCGCGGTATTCAGCGGCCTTGTCGGCGAGATCGGCGGGAATGTCTTCTTCGTGGAACTCGGCGCCCAGGTTTTCCTCTTCCCAGATGATCGCCTTCATCTTGATCAAATCGACGACACCGACGAAATCGGATTCGGCGCCGATCGGCAACTGGGTGACCAGCGGCTTGGCGCCCAGGCGGTCGATGATCATGTCGACGCAGCGATAGAAGTCGGCGCCGATTCGGTCCATCTTATTGACGAAACAGATGCGCGGAACCTTGTACTTGTCGGCCTGGCGCCACACCGTCTCGGACTGGGGCTCGACGCCCGCCACGCTGTCGAACACCGCCACGGCACCGTCGAGCACACGCAACGAACGCTCCACCTCGATGGTGAAGTCCACGTGGCCGGGGGTGTCGATGATGTTGATGCGGTGCTCGCGCCACTCGGCCGTCGTCGCCGCCGACGTGATGGTGATGCCGCGCTCCTGCTCCTGCTCCATCCAGTCCATGGTGGCGTTGCCGTCGTGGACCTCGCCGATCTTATAGGACTTACCGGTGTAGTAGAGGATGCGCTCAGTCGTCGTGGTCTTACCGGCATCGATGTGGGCCATGATGCCGATATTGCGATAGCGCTCGAGGGGAGTGGTTCTGGCCATTTGAAGAAACTTCCGCTTCGGTTACCAACGGTAATGGGAGAAGGCCTTGTTGGCTTCGGCCATCTTGTGCGTGTCTTCGCGCTTCTTAACGGAAGCCCCCCGGTTGTTCGCCGCATCCAGCAGTTCGCCGGAAAGGCGCTCGACCATGGTGTTCTCCGAACGCTTGCGCGCGTTGTCCACCAGCCAGCGAATCGCCAGTGCCTGGCGGCGGTCCGTACGGACCTCGACCGGCACCTGGTAAGTGGCACCGCCGACGCGGCGCGAACGCACCTCGACGGTCGGCTTCACGTTTTCGATGGCTTCGTGGAAGGTGGCCAGCGGATCGGCGCCGGTCTTCGACTGAACGCCCTCCAACGCGCCGTAGACGATTCGCTCGGCGGCGGATTTCTTACCATCGACCATGAGGCCGTTCATGAATTTGGTGATCACCACGTCCTTGTACTTCGGATCGGGAAGGACCTGGCGTTTCTCGGCAGCGTGACGTCGCGACATCTCGAAATCCCCTTATTTCGGCCGTTTGGCGCCGTATTTCGAGCGGCGCTGGCGGCGATCGCCGACACCCTGGGTGTCGAGGGTGCCGCGAACGATGTGATAACGGACGCCCGGCAAATCCTTGACGCGGCCGCCGCGGATCATCACCACGGAGTGTTCCTGCAGATTGTGGCCCTCGCCCGGGATATAGCTGGTCACCTCGAAACCGTTGGTCAGCCGGACGCGCGCGACCTTACGCAATGCCGAGTTCGGCTTTTTCGGCGTGGTCGTGTAAACGCGCGTGCAAACGCCCCGCTTTTGCGGGCAGGCCTCCAGCGCAGGCACCTTGTTACGGGTGATCTGCGGCTTGCGGGGCTTGCGAATCAACTGGTTAATCGTTGGCATGCCTGTCGTCCATCTCCAAAGTCGGGCCGTTTCCGATACATAGCGGCCGATCCCAGGTGCGAAAAATCATCAACAAAGCCATAGACTTACGGCCTTGTGACACCTTGGTCTCAGCCAAAACACGACACTGGGCCTACCCAGAACGCCCAACGACGTGTCGAACCAAATTTTATTTCCTAATCGCGTCCGGGGTTGCGTCTAGGCCGCTGGGTCTACCACCAACCCCCGCGAAGTGGGGCGGAATATAGTGAGGGGGTTTAGAACCGTCAAGTATAAAGAACGCTGATTTTCCAAATGATTGCGGCGGCCCGAATGACCGGGCCGCCGCTTTCATGCTGCACTGCGAAAAACGAGTCGCGTAATCAGTCCGCGCCCTCCGCCGGCGCCTCCTCGAGCTGTACCTCGATACCGAGTTCGGCAGCCATTTCCGCCTCGCGCTCCGCCTCGATGGCGGAGAGCTCGTCGTCGCGTTCCTGCGCCACTTCGCGGAAACGGTTCATCACCGCGCCGGTACCGGCCGGGATCGGACGGCCGACGATGACGTTCTCCTTGAGGCCGATGAGATGATCGACCTTGCCGGAAACGGCGGCTTCCGTGAGGACCCGCGTGGTTTCCTGGAACGATGCCGCGGAAATGAAGGAATGGGTCTGCAGGCTCGCCTTAGTGATGCCCTGCAGCACCGGATCGGCCGTGGCGGCCTTGCCGCCGTCGGCCTTGGTTTCCTCGTTGATTCGCTCGAACTCGAGGCGATCCGCCAGCTCGCCGATCAGGTAAGTGGTGTCACCCGGGTCGGTGATCTCCACCTTCTGCAGCATCTGGCGCACGATAACCTCGATGTGCTTGTCGTTGATGCCGACGCCCTGCAGGCGGTAGACGTCCTGAATCTCGTTGATCAGGTACTCCGCCAGCGCCTCGACGCCGAGCACGCGCAGAATGTCGTGTGGCACCGGGTTGCCGTCCATCAGCGAATCGCCGACACGGACATAGTCGCCTTCCTGCACCGAGATATGCTTGCCCTTGGGGATCAGGTATTCGACGGGCTCGTCGTCACCTTCCGCGGGCACCACCACGATGCGGCGCTTGTTCTTGTAGTCCTTGCCGAATTCCACGCGGCCTTCGTTTTCGGCGATGATCGCGTAATCCTTGGGCTTGCGGGCCTCGAACAGCTCCGCGACGCGCGGCAGACCGCCGGTGATGTCGCGGGTCTTGGCCGATTCGCGCGGCGTTCTCGCCAACACGTCACCGGCATGCGCCGTCTGGCCGTGATCCATCGAAAGAATGGCATCCACCGACAGGAAGTAACGGGCCTCGAGGCCGTTATCCAAGGTCACCACTTCGCCATTCTTGTCGCGCAGGGTGACACGCGGCTTCAGGTCCGAGCCCTTCGGCTGCTGCTTCCAGTCGACAACCACCTTGGAGGCGATGCCGGTGGCTTCGTCCACGCGCTCGGCCATGGAAATGCCCTCGACAAGGTCCATGTAGTGAACCGTGCCCTCCTGCTCGGTGATGATCGGCAGGGTATAGGGATCCCACTCGGCCAGCTTGTCGCCGCGCTCGATCTTCTGGTTGTCCTTGACCAGGAGCTTGGCGCCGTATGGCACGCGGTGGCGGGCGCGTTCGCGTTTCTGATCGTCGATCAGCACCAGTTCGCCATTGCGGCTCATGACCACGTGAACGCCCTCGGAGTTCTTCACCGTATTGCATTCGTGGAACTTCACCTTGCCGGTGACCGCCGCTTCCACGGCGGACTGCTCGGTACCGCGCTGCACGGCGCCACCGATGTGGAAGGTCCGCATGGTCAACTGGGTGCCGGGTTCGCCGATGGACTGGGCGGCGATGACGCCGACGGCCTCGCCCTTGTTGACCCGCGTGCCGCGGGCCAGGTCGCGGCCGTAGCAGGTGCCACAGACGCCTTCGCGCGATTCGCAGGTCAACACCGAACGAATCTGGGCCTGCTCCATCTCGGCTTCCTCAATGGCGACACAATGCTCCTCGTTGATCAGGGTGCCGGCCTTGACCAGGACCTCGCCGGTATCCGGGTGGATGATGTCATTCGCCGCGGTCCGGCCGAGAATCCGGTCGACCAAGGGCGCCACCACGTCACCGCCCTCGATTAGAGAGCTGGCGGTGATGCCGCGCTTGGTACCGCAATCCTCCTCGACGATGATGCAGTCCTGCGCCACGTCGACGAGACGGCGGGTCAGGTAGCCGGAGTTGGCGGTCTTCAAGGCGGTGTCGGCCAGCCCCTTACGGGCGCCGTGGGTGGAGTTGAAGTACTCCAGCACGGTAAGGCCTTCCTTGAAGTTGGAGATGATCGGGGTCTCGATGATCTCGCCCGACGGTTTCGCCATCAGGCCGCGCATGCCGGCAAGCTGCTTCATCTGCGCCGCCGAACCACGCGCACCGGAGTGCGCCATCATGTAGACCGAGTTGATCTCCTTGGTCGGGTCGACGTTGGAGATCTTCTTCATCATCTCGTCCGCGACGCGGTCGGTGCAGTGCGACCAGGCATCGACGACCTTGTTGTACTTCTCACCTTGGGTGATCAGGCCGTCCTGGTACTGCTGTTCGTACTGCTTGACCTTCTCTTCCGTCTCGTGGACCAGGGCTTCCTTGGATTCCGGAATGACCAGGTCGTCCTTGCCGAAGGAAATGCCGGCCTTGCAGGCGGAATTGAAGCCCATGGCCATCAGGTGGTCGGCGAAGATCACCGTCTCCTTCTGACCGCAATGGCGGTAGACCTCGTCGATAATGGTGGAGATCTCGCGCTTGGTCAGCAGCCGGTTGACCAACTGGAACGGAACGTTCGGATTGCGCGGCAGGATTTCCGCCAACAGCATGCGGCCGGGCGTCGTCTCGACACGCACCACGATCGGATTGTTGTCGGCGTCCACCGTGGTGTAACGCGACGTCACCTTGGCATGCAGGCTGACCGCGCCGGCGTCGAGCGCCTGCTCGATTTCGCCGACATCGGCGAAGATCATGCCCTCGCCCTTGGCGCCCTCGCGCTCCATGGTCATGTAGTAGAGACCGAGGATGATGTCCTGCGACGGCACGATGATCGGCTTGCCGTTGGCCGGGCTGAGGATGTTGTTGGTCGACATCATCAACACACGGGCCTCCAACTGCGCTTCGAGCGACAGGGGCACGTGCACGGCCATCTGGTCGCCGTCGAAGTCGGCGTTGAAGGCGGCGCAGACCAGCGGATGAAGCTGGATCGCCTTGCCCTCGATCAGTACCGGCTCGAACGCCTGGATGCCGAGGCGGTGCAGCGTCGGCGCGCGGTTGAGCAGCACCGGATGCTCGCGGATCACCTCTTCCAGGATATCCCAGACCTCCGGGCGTTCCTTTTCGAGCATGCGCTTGGCCGCCTTGATGGTGGTGGCCATGCCGTAGAGCTCGAGCTTCGAGTAGATGAACGGCTTGAACAGTTCCAGCGCCATCTTCTTCGGCAGGCCGCACTGATGCAGCATCAGTTCGGGACCGACGACAATGACCGAACGGCCCGAGTAATCGACACGCTTGCCGAGCAGGTTTTGACGGAACCGGCCCTGCTTGCCCTTCAGCATATCGGACAGCGACTTCAGCGGCCGCTTGTTGGCACCGGTAATGGCGCGGCCGCGGCGGCCGTTGTCGAACAGCGCGTCGACGGCTTCCTGCAGCATGCGCTTTTCGTTGCGCACGATGATTTCCGGCGCTCGCAACTCGATCAGCCGCTTCAGGCGGTTGTTGCGGTTGATCACGCGGCGATACAGGTCGTTCAGGTCCGAAGTCGCGAAGCGACCGCCGTCGAGCGGCACCAGCGGGCGCAGCTCAGGCGGAATCACCGGAATCACCTCGAGGATCATCCATTCCGGGCGCGCGCCCGATTCCATGAAGGCCTCGACCAGCTTCAGCCGCTTGACCAGCTTCTTGCGCTTGGCTTCCGACTTGGTTTCCTTGAGATCGGCGCGCAAATTCACGCGCTCCTCCTCCAGGTCGATGGCTTCCAGCATGGTGCGAATGGCTTCCGCGCCGATTCCCACCTGGAAGGCTTCTTCGCCGTAGTCATCCAGCGCCTGCTGGTACTGTTCCTCGGTGAGCATCTCGTGCAGACGCAAATCGGTGAGGCCGGGCTCGACGACGACATGGTTCTCGAAATAGAGCACCCGCTCGAGGTCTTTCAGCGTCATGTCGAGCAAAAGGCCGACGCGGCTCGGCAGCGACTTCATGAACCAGATATGCGCCACCGGCGAGGCCAGCTCGATGTGGCCCATGCGCTCGCGCCGAACTTTCTGCAACGTCACCTCGACGCCGCACTTCTCGCAGGTGATGCCCTTGTACTTCATGCGCTTGTACTTGCCGCACAGGCACTCGTAGTCCTTGGTGGGACCGAAGATGCGGGCACAGAACAGGCCGTCACGCTCGGGCTTGAAAGTCCGGTAGTTGATGGTTTCCGGCTTCTTGATCTCGCCGAACGACCACGACCGGATACGCTCCGGCGAGGCGATGGCGATCTGGATCTTGTCAAAGCGTTGGACGCCCTGGGTCTGACCGAAAATTTTCATCAATTCGTTCATCTGAGAATACTCCTTGGGCTGGACGCTTAATTGAGTTCGACGTTGAGGCCGAGGGAATGCAGTTCCTTGACCAGAACGTTGAAGGATTCCGGAATGCCGGCCTCGAAGGTATCGTCACCGCGGACGATCGCCTCGTAGACCTTGGTACGGCCGGAAACGTCATCGGATTTGACCGTGAGCATTTCCTGCAGCGTGTAGGCTGCGCCGTAGGCTTCCAGCGCCCAGACTTCCATTTCACCGAACCGCTGACCGCCGAACTGCGCCTTGCCGCCCAGCGGCTGCTGGGTGACCAGGCTGTAGGGGCCGATCGAACGGGCGTGGATCTTGTCGTCCACCAGGTGGTGCAGTTTCAGCATGTAGATGAAGCCCACCGTGACCGGACGGTCGAAGGTTTCGCCCGTGCGGCCATCGACGAGCATCGCCTGGCCGGAACTGGCGAGGCCAGCCTTCTCCAGCATCTCGACGATGTCGGCCTCGTGCGCGCCGTCGAACACCGGCGTCGCGATCGGCACGCCGTTGGTCAGGTGGCTCGAAAGCTCGTCCACGGTTTCGTCATCGAGGGATTGGATCTCGTCGCGGTATTCCTTCGGCGAGTAAATCCCCTTCAGGTGGGAACGCACCGGGGTGTAGTTGTTGGACTTGCGGGCTTCCACCAACAGGTCGTCCAACTGCCGGCCGAGACCGTGGCACGCCCACCCAAGGTGGGTTTCCAAAATCTGACCGACGTTCATCCGCGACGGAACGCCCAACGGGTTGAGCACCACGTCGACGGGGGTGCCGTCTTCCAGGTATGGCATGTCCTCGGCCGGGATGATCTTGGAGATCACGCCCTTGTTGCCGTGGCGGCCGGCCATCTTGTCACCCGGCTGCAGCTTGCGCTTCACCGCGACGAACACCTTGACCATCTTCATCACGCCCGGGCTCAGGTCGTCGCCGCGCTGCAGCTTGTCGACCTTGTTCTCGAAGCGCGCCTCGAGCTGGGCGATATCGCCTTCGAAGCGGGTCTTCAGGGCTTCCACGTCCTTCATCACCTTGTCGTTGGCGATGATGATCTGAGCCATCTGGCCGACCGTGTACTGGCCGAGCACTTCCTCGGTCAGCTTGGTGCCGTCCTTGAGGCCCTTGGGACCGCCGACGGCCTTGCGGTTGATCAGCATGGACAGCAAACGCGCCTGGAAGCTGCGCTCCAGAATGGCGCGTTCGTCGTCGCGGTCCTTGGCCAGGCGATCGATCTCGGCACGTTCGATGGCGAGCGCGCGTTCGTCCTTGTCAACGCCGCGGCGCGAGAACACCCGCACCTCGACCACCGTGCCGGCGACGCCGGGCGGCAGTTTCAGCGACGTGTCACGCACGTCGGAGGCCTTCTCACCGAAGATCGCGCGGAGCAGTTTCTCTTCCGGCGTCATCGGGCTCTCGCCCTTCGGCGTCACCTTGCCGACCAGGATGTCGCCCGGCTTCACTTCGGCGCCGATGTAGACGATACCGGCCTCGTCCAGGTTCTTGAGGGCTTCCTCGCCGACGTTCGGGATGTCGCGGGTGATTTCCTCCTGGCCGAGCTTGGTATCGCGGGCCATGACCTCGAATTCCTCGATGTGGATCGAGGTAAACACGTCGTCACGCACCATGCGCTCGGAGATGAGGATGGAATCCTCGAAGTTGTAGCCGTTCCAGGGCATGAACGCGACCAGCACGTTGCGGCCCAAGGCCAGATCGCCGAGTTCCGTCGACGGGCCGTCGGCGATGGTATCACCGGCGCGCACCGCCTCGCCGACCTTCACCAACGGACGCTGGTGCAGGTAGGTGTTCTGGTTGGAACGTTGGAACTTGCGCAGGTTGAAGATGTCGACACCGGTGTCGGAGTGCTTGTCGTCCTCCGTCGAGCGAATGACGATACGCGTCGCGTCCACCTGATCGACGATACCGGAACGCTTGGCCACCACGGTGGCACCGGAATCGCGGGCCACGTGGCTTTCCATGCCGGTGCCGACCAGCGGCGCCTCGGCGCGGATCAGCGGCACCGCCTGGCGCATCATGTTGGAACCCATCAGCGCGCGGTTGGCGTCATCGTTTTCCAGGAACGGAATCAACGCGGTTGCGACCGACACCAGCTGACGCGGCGACACGTCCATGTATTCGATGTCGGCGCTCATGGACATGGTGAAATCACCACCCTTGCGCGACGACACCAGGTCGTTCTCGAACTCACCCTTTTCGTTCAGCGGCTCGTTGGCCTGAGCGATGGTGAAACGGCCCTCTTCCATGGCGGAGAGATAGACCACGTCCTTGCCGACCTTGCCGTCCTCGACTTTCCGGTAGGGCGTCTCGATGAAGCCGTACTTGTTCACCCGCGCGTAGGTGGCGAGCGAATTGATGAGGCCGATGTTCGGACCTTCCGGCGTCTCGATCGGACAGATACGGCCGTAGTGCGTCGGGTGCACGTCGCGCACCTCGAAGCCGGCCCGCTCGCGCGTCAGGCCGCCCGGCCCGAGCGCCGAAAGCCGGCGCTTGTGGGTGACCTCCGAGAGCGGGTTGGTCTGGTCCATGAACTGCGACAACTGCGACGAGCCGAAGAACTCTCGCACCGCCGCCGCCGCCGGCTTGGCGTTAATCAGGTCGTGCGGCATGACGGTATCGATATCGACCGAGCTCATGCGCTCGCGGATGGCGCGCTCCATGCGCAACAGCCCGACGCGGTACTGGTTCTCCATCAATTCGCCGACGGAGCGCACGCGGCGGTTGCCCAAGTGGTCGATATCGTCGACATCGCCACGGCCGTCCTTCATCTCGACCATGGTGCGGACCACTTCGAGGATGTCCTCCTTGCGCAGCACGCGCAACGTGTCCTCGGTCTCGAAGCCCAGGCGGGCATTCATCTTGACCCGGCCGACGGCCGAAAGGTCGTAGCGTTCGGAATCGAAGAACAGGCTCTGGAACAGGCTTTCGGCCGTTTCCAGCGTCGGCGGCTCGCCCGGACGCATGACCCGGTAGATGTCGATCAGCGCTTCCTCGCGCGACGTGTTCTTGTCAACGGCCAGCGTGTTGCGGATGTAGGGACCGACGTTGACGTGGTCGATGGCGAGCGTGACGAGTTCCTCGATACCCTCGGCGGCCAGCGCCTCGACCAATTCCTCGGTGATCTCGTCACCGGCTTCGGCATGCACGATGCCGGTTTTCTCGTCGAAGATATCGCAGGCAAGGTAACGGCCGAGCAAGTCCTCGTCCGGCACCAGAACTTCGTCCAGGCCCTTCTCGACCAACTGGCGGATCAGGCGCGGCGTCATCTTGGTGCCGGCGTCGGCCACGGTGCGGCCGGTCTTGCCGTTGATCAGGTCGTGGGTCAGCTTGGTCCCGCGCAGGCGATCGGCCTCGAAACCCGTCTTCCAGCCACGTTTCACCTTGGTAAAGGCAACCTTGTCGTAGAAGTACGCCAGGACCTCTTCCGGCGACATGCCTTCGATCTCGGTCAGGTCGATTTCCTTGCTCTTGGCCTTCGCGTGGGCGCGCTTTTCAGCGGTTTCGATGCTGTCGAGCGCCAACAGGAGCGTCGTCACCGGCAGTTTGCGGCGGCGGTCGATACGCACGTAGACCAGGTCCTTGGCATCGAATTCGAAGTCCAGCCAGGAACCGCGATACGGAATGACCCGCGCGGCGAACAGGTATTTGCCGGACGAATGGGTCTTGCCCTTGTCGTGATCGAAGAACACACCCGGAGAGCGGTGCATCTGCGAGACGATAACACGCTCGGTGCCGTTGATGACGAAGGTGCCGTTGGCGGTCATCAGCGGCATATCGCCCATGTAGACGTCCTGCTCCTTGACGTCACGGATGGAGCGCGCCTCGGTTTCCTCGTCGATGTCCCAAACCACAAGACGGAGCGTCACCTTCAGGGGCGCTGCGTAGGTCATGCCGCGTTGCTGGCATTCCTCGACGTCGTATTTGGGCTCTTCGAACACATAGTCCACGTACTCCAGCGTGCCACGCTCGGAGAAATCGTGAATCGGGAAAACGGAGCGGAAAACCTCCTGCAAACCCGCCTCTTCACGATCCGCCGGCGCGACATTGCGCTGCAAGAATCCTTCATAGGAGGTCTTCTGAACCTCGATGAGGTTCGGCATTTCCACCGTCTCACCCAGGCGACCGAAATTTTTTCTGATGCGCTTACGACCCGTGAACGTATCGCTCATGAGGCTTCCTACCTTTCGCATTATGGGGCCCGGCGAGGCCGGACACTGACTCTCTGACTGTTCTCAACGGGGCAGATCACGAAGGACCGTTCCCAAAAGGCTTCGCCCCGTTCGAACACCGTCTTCGAACGGGGTGAAGCCTCGTGTTTACGGTTGGGAGGCCCATTCTTAAGCGGTTGTATGCAACCGTTTCCCGGCTTCCCGTCGAGGCAGTGACACCCGCTTTTCCCGGCCTCGGTCAGGCCTATTCAGGCGGATGCCCTGAAATTTTTCGGTATCGGCCGGAGCGGACGGCGATTGGCCGTCCAGCTCCGGTAAATGTGTTCATTGCCCCCGCCCCCGATACCCGGGCGAAGGCCGAAGGTCGCCGAACCCGGATTACTTGAGTTCGACGGTGGCGCCGGCTTCTTCCAGCTTCTTCTTCAACTCTTCGGCTTCTTCCTTCTTGACGCCTTCCTTGACCGGCTTCGGCGCGGATTCCACCAGTTCCTTGGCTTCCTTCAGGCCGAGACCCGTGATCGTGCGGACTTCCTTGATCACGTTGATCTTCTTTTCGCCGGCCGCGGCAAGAATGACGTCGAATTCGTCTTTCTCTTCGGCGGCGGCACCGGCATCACCACCGGCAGCACCCGGAGCGGCGGCAACGGCCACCGGCGCGGCGGCGGAAACGCCCCACTTATCTTCCAGAAGCTTGGAAAGTTCCGCAGCTTCCATGACGGTCAGGTTCGACAGCTCGTCGACGAGTTTATCCAAATCAGCCATTTTAATCTCCTAAGGCTTGAACTTGTTGTTACTGGAAACCGGTTTCACGCGGTCCTTAACCCTGTTCGGCATGCGCGCTGATGACGCGGGCAACCTGGCCGCCCGGTGCTTGCAGCACGCCGGCGATCCTGGTGGCCGGCGTATTCAGCATGCCGACGATCCGGGCACGCAGTTCGTCCAGCGACGGCAGCGTCGCCAGCGCCTTGACGCCATCGGCATCAAGGGTTTCAGCATCGAGCCCGCCGCCGAGAACGATCAACTTGTCGTTCTCCTTGGCGTAGTTCACCGCAACCTTGGCCGCCGCTACCGGATCATCCGAATAGGCAATGGCCGTCGGCCCGGTGAACATGTCACTCAAGGCTTCGAACTTCGTGTCTTTCAGGGCGAGACGCGTGAGCCGATTTTTGGTCACTTTGAACAAGGCGCCCGCTTCACGCATGCGACCGCGAAGATCCCCCAATTCCGCCACCGTCAGACCCGAGTAATGGGTGACGACGACCATGGAAGTATCTTCGAAGGTCTGGTGAAGAGATGCGACCAAGTCTGCTTTTTCAGTTCGGTCCACCGATCGTCTCCAGTTGTTGGTACGTGCCCCGCCACAGTGGCGGAATTCGTACCGTTGCACTCTGGGCCCAGCCGGACGAAGTTCCCGATCGGACCCGTTCGCCTGTCCCGTGCAACAAATCCAAGCCGCCTCAAGGCACGGGCATCGCCGCGTGCGAAAATTCGACTTCGACCTCGTCTACGCAGGCGGTCTACCATTAAACCGCCCCCTCTCGCGAGGGTTTGGCACCTGCGGTCTCGGACAGGTTGGAAGCGATCCGATGTTCGGGAACGCCCCCGTTTTCCACCCGGCCCCGCCAAAGGCGCGGCCCGGCGAAAATTCTTACTCGGCCGTCAAGGCCGCCACGTCCAGCTTCACGCCCGGCCCCATGGTCGAGCTCACGGACACCTTCTTCATATAGGTGCCCTTGGCGCCCGAGGGCTTGGCCTTGGCAATCGCCGAAACGAACGCGGAAATATTCTCGCTCAGGGCTTCCGCGCTGAAGCTCGCCTTGCCGACGCCGGCATGGACGATACCTTGCTTTTCCACCCGGAATTCGATCTGACCGGCTTTCGCCGCCTTCACGGCACCCGCCACGTCAGGCGTCACGGTGCCGAGCTTCGGGTTCGGCATCAGACCCTTGGGACCCAGCACCTTACCCAGGCGGCCGACGACGGCCATCATGTCGGGTGTCGCGATGCAGCGCTCGAAATCGATCTCACCGGCCTGGATCTTCTCGGCCAGGTCTTCGGCACCGACCAGGTCGGCACCGGCCTCTTGCGCTTCCTTGGCCTTGTCGTCCTTGGCGAAAACGGCGACGCGCACCGACTTGCCCGTGCCATGCGGCAACGAAACGGTGCCGCGCACCATCTGGTCGGCGTGGCGCGGATCGACTCCCAGGTTGATGGCGACTTCGACGGTCTCGTCGAATTTGGTTTTGGCGGCGCAGTCCTTAACGATTTTCACCGCGTCGGCGAGCGCGTAGTCGGCATCGCGATCGATGTTGTCGTAGGCGCCGTTCAAGCGTTTACCCTTGGCCATTTATGCGCCCTCCACTTCGATGCCCATGGACCGGGCCGAGCCGACAATCATCTTGCAGGCCTGGTCGATGTCGTGGGCGTTGAGGTCGACCATCTTGGCTTCGGCGATCTCGCGCACCTGCGCCATGGTCACCGAACCGACGGTCTCGCGACCCGGAGTCTTCGCGGCCTTCGGCAGCTTGGCGGCCTTTTTCAGGAAGTAGCTGGCCGGCGGCGTCTTGGTGATGAACGAGAAGGTGCGATCCGCGTAGGCGGTAATCACCACCGGAATCGGCATCCCCGGTTCCATGTTCTGCGTCTCGGCGTTGAACGCCTTGCAGAACTCCATGATGTTGAGGCCGGCTTGGCCCAGCGCAGGACCGATCGGCGGGGACGGATTGGCCTGTCCCGCCGGTACCTGCAATTTCACGTATCCAGCAATTTTCTTAGCCATTCGAGTACTCAGTCTCCTAGAGGTTGATGGCGCCCAACCCTACGGTCAGCGCCTTTTCTGAGTGCGTGGTGCGGCCAATGGCGGGCCTCCCACACGGAAGCCGGACCAGATACGCGCCCTGGGCCGGCAAGTCAAGCTATCTCACAGTTTTTCGACCTGCGTATATTCCAGTTCCACGGGCGTGGCGCGACCGAAGATCGACACCGACACCTTGAGGCGCGAGCGCTCTTCATCGACATCCTCGACCAGGCCGTTGAACGAGTTGAACGGACCGTCACAGACCCGGACCTGCTCGCCGATCTCGAAGGTGACCGACGGCTTCGGCCGATCGACCCCTTCCTGAACCTGGTACAGGATGCGTTCGGCTTCGGCGTCGGTAATCGGCGTCGGGCGCCCCTGGCCACCGAGGAAGTCCGTCACCTTCGGCGTATTCTTGACCAGGTGCCAGGACTGATCGGTCAGTTCCATGTGCACCAGGATATACCCCGGGAAGAACTTGCGCTCGGCGTTGACCTTGGTGCCGCGGCGCATCTCGATCACCTCTTCGGTGGGCACCAGGACCTGGTCGATATAGTCTTCCATGCCTAACTGCCGGGCCTGTTCGTCGATCGACTGGGCGACCTTCTTCTCGAACCCGGAATAGACGTGCACGACGTACCAGCGTAAAGCCATGCGACTACCCTCCGATCCCGAGCACGATACGCACGCCGTGCTGCAAGGCCCAATCGACGACCATGAAAAAGATCGCCGAAACGATCACCATGACGAAAACCATCACGGTGGAAATACTGGATTCCTTGCGCGACGGCCATGTCACCTTACTGGCCTCTTGGCGAACTTCCTGAATGAACTGCGCCGGGTTGGTCTTGGCCATATTAAATCTTTCCAATCGATGTTGCCGGTGAACCGGCGGCGCCGGGATGCGCCGGTGGGGAAATGGCAGGGGCAGCAGGGTTCGAACCCGCGACCTGCGGTTTTGGAGACCGCCGCTCTACCAACTGAGCTATACCCCTATGATGCCAACTCTCCGTATATATAGTCGGCCGGCCCGCCGCCGCCATGACGGCGGGCCGGACCGACGCTTACTCGATGATCGATGCGACGACGCCGGCGCCGACGGTACGGCCGCCTTCGCGGATTGCGAAGCGCAGGCCCTCGTCCATGGCGATCGGCGCGATCAGGTTCACTTCCATGGAGATGTT
>Ga0070726_10002661_pt1 | contig 15858 bp, 14 predicted proteins | sample tdAd471_FD_67275 | JGI IMG/M metagenome (GOLD analysis project Ga0070726, IMG submission 67275) | Marine sediment microbial communities from the Atlantic coast under amendment with organic carbon and nitrate - tdAd47.1 | ecosystem: Environmental > Aquatic > Marine > Coastal > Sediment | place... | reverse complement strand
TGCAAATTTGTCTGCTGGCCACCGATTGCTCCTGATGCCAATGAATCCAGCAGTTGCAGTTGTGTGTTCGCCGCTGCGATTGCATCTTCAACTGCCTGGCGAGACAATAGCAATGCTTCCAGCTCTGCCTGCAGTCGCTGCTCTTCGTCGCTGACCAGTTCACCGGCGTGAAATTCCTCCACCTGCAAATTACCAACCCGAACATCTTCATCGTTCACACTAATTTGTAATCGCGCCAGATCTATGCCGGCTGGCAATTCATCGACGATCAGACGATGCTCTCCTGCGGGCAACGCTACTTCGCCACTTCTGATTATTTCCGCACCAGCCAGAAATACTGTTGCTGCTCGAATGCTGGTGCCCAATTCAATATCATCAGCCTTGACTGTAAGGCAAACCAGCCCTAACATAACTGCGCTAAAATTTACTACAGTACGAGAAATCGCCATTTGTCTGTCTCCTGCAACTAGAAAAACTCTGGCCGTTAAGTTTTCTTGAATAGCTACCACCTGAAGCAACTTCCAATTGGGTTCCGGAAACTGCTGACGACTAAGCTACCATCTTTGATAGGACGGGATACTTTCTAAAAAAGTTTCATCGTCCAAGGCAATTAAAATTCGAATGGGTAGACTGTGTAGCAGGGAATATAACAGTGCTGAACTGACGTGTCGGATAATGAATCATTCCAGCCGCAGCTCTCTCGGCATACTGAATACGACATTTTCCTCGACGCCATGCACTTCAACAGGCACCTCGTTGATGAGATTTTTGAGATATCCAACCACTTGCTGCACCAGGATTTCCGGTGCGGAGGCACCAGCGGTTACGCCAAAGCTGACTTTGTTTTTAAGCCATTGAGGTTTAATCTCCTTGACACTGTCAATCAGATACGCCTCGCAACCGAGGCGTTCAGCCAGTTCACGCAAACGATTCGAATTCGAACTGTTGGGTGAGCCGACAACCAGTAACACATCGACTTCCAGTGCCAACTGCTTTACCGCGTCCTGGCGATTCTGTGTTGCATAACAGATATCTTTCTTCCGCGGCCCCTGAATCGCCGGAAATCTTTCACACAGAGCATCTATAATTCGAGAAGTATCATCTACCGACAAGGTGGTCTGGGTAACATAGGAAAGATTTTCCGAATCACGTACCTGCAACTTCTGCACGTCCTCTACTGACTCTACCAGGTATATATCGCCACCAGAGCTCTTATCATACTGTCCCATGGTGCCCTCAACCTCAGGGTGAAACTGGTGCCCGATAAGCACACACTCCCGACCTGCCTTGCTGAAACCACTGACTTCAAGATGTACTTTGGTCACCAGAGGGCAGGTGGCATCAAATACCTTATAGCCTTTTTCCTCGGCTTCATGCTTGATTGCCCGGGACACTCCGTGGGCACTGAATATTACGATAGCGGGACGCCCCAATTCATCAATCAACGGGATGTCCGAAAGTTCATCAACAAAAATCGCGCCTCGCCTTTGTAGTTTGCTGACCACAAACTTGTTATGCACTACTTCATGGCGCACGTATATGGGAGCGCCAAAGAGATCCAGAGCGCGGTTTACGATGTCGATTGCCCGGTCTACCCCAGCGCAGAAACCGCGTGGATTAGCCAACTTAATCGTTGCATCAGCATTACTTGTTATCATTGATAATCTCAGTATTTGAAACTCAATCCCTGGGCATCGGGCGCGGTAACTGTCAGTACCTTGGCGCGAAATACAATGGCCTTACCCGCCAGCGGGTGATTAAAATCCACCCCAACCGATGTGTCATATTTTTCGGTCACAACGCCCGATATATCAAAGCCCGCCATGTCTTTAAATGCAATCACCGCGCCCTTTTCGAGCCTTGCAAATTCATCGTCTAGAAGCTGATTGAACTTGTCTTTGTGGAAGTGCTGTAGATTTGCAGCATTCCACTCACCGAACGCCTGCTCCGGTGGTAATGTCACGGATATCTCGTCGCCACTACCTTTCCCCAAGAGCTGTGCTTCAAAGCCGGGCAACATGCTACCGTCACCAAGGCAAAATTCTGCCGGCTCGGTATTAAAATTTGAATCAATCACCTGGCCGTCACTTAGCGCCAGGGAAAAATACAACCTGACCCCTGACCCCGGTTCAATAACACAATTCATTAATCTAGCAATCCACTATTGAAAAAAAGCCAATCATGCGAATCTACGCGACTCACCAACTCCTTCAATATTTTCCACACACCGTGAACAAATATCAGGATGGGCAGAATTTTTACCAACGCTTTCATTGTGGTGCCAGCAACGTTCACACTTAGGATTTGTAGACGGTGTAATGACTATCCGCAAACCCTCCATCTCCGTTTGCATGGATGCCTCATCAGCATCTGCGATAGCTTTCAAGTCAACCTTGGAAACAATTAGCACAAAACGCAATTCATCTCCCAGCTTATGCAACAAGTCTGAATTGCGAGCATCACAATAGAGTATCACCTCTGCACCCAGGCCTGAGCCGATCAATTTCTCGGAACGCTTGCGTTCCAATTCTCTATTGACTGCCGTTTTCACGGCGATCAGTTGCCGCCAGTCTTCAGCATCCAATGAGTCGCTGCTTGAGATATCAAGATTAAGATCATTAAACTCGCTCAGAAATACTGATTCTTTTCTGTCTCCCGGTATGTTTCGCCAAATTTCATCCGCAGTAAAACTTAGAATCGGCGCAATCAGACGCGCCAGGATTTCTACCAGTTGGTATAGCGCAGTCTGGGTAGACCTGCGAGCAATACTATCTGCCTTGCAGGTATACTGACGGTCCTTGATAACATCAAGATAAAACCCTCCCAGTTCCACGACACAGAAATTATGAACTTTTTGGTACACATTGAGAAAGTTATAGGAGTGATAGTGCTCAATAATCTCTTCCTGCAATTGCTGCCCTTGACTGACAATCCACTTATCAAGGGACAACATCTGAGCTGGGTCGACTCGATCTGTTGCGGGGTCGAAGCCATTAAGATTGGCAAGCATGAATCTTGCAGTATTGCGAATTCGCCGGTATGAGTCGGCAACACGCTGAAATATCTCGTCGGAAACTGTCATCTCTCCGCGGAAGTCGGTAGCAGCCACCCACAAACGCAATATATCCGCTCCATATTGTTCGAAGATTTTCTTTGGTGCCACGGTATTACCCAGGGACTTGGACATTTTCCGCCCTTCGGCATCCACGAAAAATCCGTGGGTAAGCACAGCTCTATAAGGTGCATTACCATGCATTGCGACCGCGGTTTTCAGCGATGACTGAAACCAGCCCCGGTGCTGATCCGAGCCTTCCAGATACAGATCTGCCGGATAGCCTAATTCATCTCGCTGCTCCAGCACGGTGTAATGGGTGACGCCAGAATCAAACCAGACATCCAGAGTGTCCAGCACTTTCTGATATAAGCCAGCCTCCTCGCCCAACAGCTCCTCAGCCTGCAAATCAAACCAGGCTTCAATCCCGTGCTCTTCAATACGAATTGCAACTTGCTCAAACAGTTCTTCCGTGCGTGGGTGCAACGCTCCCGTCTCTCGATGCACAAATAGAGTGATCGGAACCCCCCAGGTTCGTTGCCTTGATACACACCAGTCGGGGCTTGCCTTTAACATCAATTCGATGCGTGCCTGCCCCCAATCCGGGACCCACTGAACCTGACTGACTGCATCCAGAGCCAGGTCGAGTAAATTCTTTTCCTGCATACTGATAAACCACTGGGGTGTAGCACGATAAATCAGCGGGGTCTTGGTCCGCCAGCAATGGGCGTAGCTGTGGTTTATCTTGTCTACGGCTAGCAGTGCTTTTTCACGCCGTAGTATTTCAAGTACTTTTTCATCGGCTTTGTAAACGTGTTCTCCGGCCAGTTCCCCGGCCTGCGCTACAAACACACCATTCTGATCTATCAGATTCAGAGTGCCAATCCCATATTTCTGACCGACATAAAAATCGTCCAGCCCGTGGTCAGGTGCAGTGTGCACAGCACCAGTACCAGCCTCGGTGGTAACATGATCGCCCATAATTACCGGAACCTGCTTGTCGATAAAGGGGTGCTGTAGGCTGCTGTTCTCCAGTGCGCTCCCCGCCACTGAACCAAGCACCTTAAAACTTTTACACTGATAGCGTTGCAAAGTCGTCTCTCGCAGTTCTGCAGCTACGACCAGTAGTTCTGTGGCGCTCTCCAATTCGACCTCGACCAGGTCGTAAATTAATTCCGGATTCAAGCACACGGCCTGGTTTGCGGGTAGCGTCCAGGGTGTCGTGGTCCAGATAACAACTGCTAGAGGAAGTTGCTGGCTGGCCCCTTGTTGAACCTGAAACTTCTGCATCACTTTTTCAGCATCAACAACAGGAAATCTCACGTCGATAGCAAATGAAGTCTTATCATGATATTCAACTTCCGCCTCCGCCAACGCAGACGCTCCCACGACGCTCCAATAAACTGGCTTATAACCTTTCACCAGGTGACCGTTAGCTACAATCTTACCCAGCGCCCTGACAATATTCGCCTCGTTACGGAAATCCATAGTGAGATAGGGGTTTTCCCAGTCACCCAGCACGCCCAGTCGGACAAATTCTTGTTTCTGATTTTCGACCTGCCTGGCGGCATAGTCGCGACAGGCGCGACGAAATTCGGCATGGCTTATTTTCTGCCCGGCCTTTCCTTTTTTCTTCTCAACATTATGCTCAATGGGCAATCCATGGCAGTCCCAGCCAGGCACATAGGGTGCATCGAAACCCGACATATGTCTCGACTTCACAACAATGTCCTTCAAGGTCTTGTTGATGGCGTGCCCGAGATGCAAGTCACCGTTGGCGTAAGGCGGCCCGTCATGAAGAATAAACCTGGTGCGTCCTGTGGCCTGCTCACGCATTTTCTCGTACAGCCTGGTATCCTGCCAGAACTGCAGCATTTCCGGTTCACGGTGGGCCAGGTTAGCCTTCATGGGAAAAGCTGTACTAGGCAGGTTTAGGGTATCTTTGTAATCACTCATCAGTCAGTCAAATATGCTGTCAACATCAATTGGTTTTACAACCGAAAATAAGTCAGCCGCGAATCCGAGATTCGGGCTGAATCTACGCAGCGGCGATTATACACCGGTAAATTTGCTATTGGCCTAAAAAGAAGATATCGGCAATATACTGAATGACTATTGCGAGAAATAAGCCCGCACAGCCTGCACATCGGTCGCTATTTGAGCCTTCAAGGCGTCAATACCGTCAAACTTCTGCTCTTCGCGAATTTTCACTTTAAAGACTACTTCAAGCTGCTGGTCATACAAATCAGCATCAAAGTCCAGCAGATGGGCTTCCAGTAACGCCTCCCCTGCTTCTGTTACCGTGGGTCTGAAGCCGATATTAACCGCCGCGGGGATATCACAATCATCCAGTATTACCACACAGGCAAACACGCCATGAAGAGGTATCCGTCGGCGTTGTAACTTGATATTACAAGTCGGGAAACCAAGTTCCTTGCCTTTATTTTCGCCTTTGATCACTCTGCCACTAATGGAAAATTTCCGACCCAGCAACCTGTTTACAGCTTCAAAGTCTCCAGATTCCAGTTGTTCTCGCACCAGTGTACTGGATACCCGCCTACCGTCTACCTCACAACTGGGGGTCTCCTGTACGACAAAATCGTATTGTCTGCCGTAATCTTGAAGTAACTTGAAATCCCCCTGGCGCCGGTTACCAAAGCGGAAATCGCTGCCGACAATCAGCGCTGCAATACCTAACCCGTCTACCAGGATATTTTCAATATAGACGGAGGCACTTTGGCTACTCAGCGCATGGTCAAAGTTAAGGATATACACATAGTCGATCCCCATAGCTTCGATGAGGCGCAATTTCTCTTCAAGTATGGTCAATCGGGCCGGGCATTGTTGACTATCCGCTGCAAAAAATTCCTCCGGGTGGGGCTCAATCAAGATCACCATAGCAGGCAATCCCAATTCTTGTGCCCAGGCCCGTAGCTGCTTCAGAATCGCCTGGTGCCCTAAATGCACGCCATCAAACTTTCCAATTGTCGCCACGCAGCGAGAATATTGCTGCTGAAAACCTTGATGATCTGACACAACTTTCATGATTTCAATGGCTGCGATTGTCCGAAGCTTCAGCAGTTTCCTGGCGGCTCTTTCTTAGTCCAATCATTGCTTTGCGAAAAAGGATTCTGGCTAATGCCAACATACAAACCGCGAGTAACAGCAGAGCGATCAGAGAATTGACAACTGAGATCGTTTCCGGGCGAGGTACAATAAACACCAGGTTTATCAGTGCGGCAACGGCAAGGATAAACAGCAACGCTGCCAGCATAAGTTGCATAAGAGCAATTAATCGATTCATTGTGAACTATATACGTCAGGCCGTGTGTTGTAGTTTATGGACATCCATAAATTGATTGTAACCTGCTTCACCCATGAATCGAATGGCTGTTTTCGAATCGCATGCTCGCATGTCAACAATGATAAGGCCTTCCAGTGAATCATTAAAGCCGGAATGGATATTAAAGCAAACCAGCCTGCCATTTAAAGACAGATAGTGGCGCAACAATACCGGGACAGCTTTACCCGTGTTGCAACGTCCCACTAATTTGCTGAGTATTTTTATATTGGCCAGTGCCCGCAGAGTCTCAACACTCCAGACTCTGTTTCTGATTTTTAGAGGCGTTATCGGTGTAACCAGATTACTGAACTCCGCAGCACCATAATTGTTAAGCATTGCATCGGCTATCAGTGATCTGGCCAGATCGGTATATTCCCGGGATATGCTAACCGACCCAAACAAAGTCGGGTAATTGGGATTGCGGACCAGGAAAGCACCAATACCACGCCAGAGCAAATTTAACGCCGCAGGCCGACGCTGGTAATCCGGATGAACAAACGATCTTCCTAATTCAAGAGCGGGGCCAAGCTGTTCGATAAAGGCTCGTTTATAGCGATACAAAGAACGTGTATACAATCCTTTTACGCCGTGCTCATGCACAATTGCGTCGACCTTGCCTATGCGGTACGCGCCAGCCACCTGGCCGCGGTGTTTGTCCCAGAGGAATAGATGTAAATAATGCCGGTCAAAGCGGTCGGAGTCACTGGCCAGTCCCGTGCCTTCACCCACGGATCGAAAGGTTAACTCCCGCGCCAATGCAATCTGCTCCATGATAGCGCCCAGGCGTTGATATGGAGCACAGTAGACAGCAAAGTCAGCATGTTCGACTAATTTGCAATCCTGCAGATTACCAATTAATTCTGCGACACCCTGGGTTTGGGCACCCTCAGCAGTTGTAGGTAGTTCCTGTCGCTTGTTAACGGGCGCTTTAGCACCGAGTGCTTCAGTGCTAATCCTCAGGTATTCAGTAACCGCCTGAGGCTCTTCAATGCTTGCCAGCTCGTGGCCATGGATAGTTCTGCCAACAGCAAGACGTAATGTGTATCCCTGTTTATTAGACAGCTGACGCGGTAACAAAACCGTCCGCAAGCGCTTATGTATAAAACCCGCCAGGTAAAAATACCAGCTGTTTCTACCATCAACATAAACTGGCAGACAGGGACAATGAAAACGCTTCACCAGGCTTCCCACCAGCCTGTTCCACGATTTGTCCACAATGGCCCGGTGTTTAAACTCATACGTGGAAACGACGCCGGCCGGAAAAATCAGCAGAGCTCCTCCCTGTTTCAGATGAGAATGTACCTGTTTGATGCCGGCAACATTGTCCCGCCGGGCATCAGTGGACAATACATCCACACCAATGAACAGGTCCCGTAACTCAGGAACTCGCCGCAGCAATTGATTGGTCAAGACCTTCAAATCGGGGCGGATGCTCAATAACAGGTGCGCTAACGCAATTCCTTCGAGCCCACCCAGTGGATGATTGGCTACAATCAACAGTGGGCCTTGGCGAGGAATGGAAGTGCAATTTTCCGCATTAGTCAGCTCTACAGTGACACCCAGCACCTCAAGAGAGTGTTGCAGAAACTGCGGCGTAGTGAGTCCAGGTGGTCTGGCATCATAATAGTTAGCCAGGGATTCCAGCCCCAATAGGCGCCCGACGCCCTTCGCAAGCAATTGCGATTGCAAATTTAGCCTGAAAGGATTACTCATGACGGATAGTACACTCCATTACCTGGGTTAATCATTTGCTGGATAAGACCTGGTCAGGTTTGCTTCGTGCCGCCAGGCTTTCCAAAGTGATGCGATACCCGGAGGCTGGTGGCCAAGCTCTCGATTTGCATGCCCCAGCTGAAACAAGGTGCGATACTGAGTCATCAGGGTCTTAACAGCTTCGAGGAATCGGGCATCTCGATCCCAGATGTGGATTGATTCAGAACTGGCACCATTAATTTCAATAATGGCGAAATTCTCGCCCTCCATGAGGCTAGCAAGATCCCTGAATTTTATGTCCAGCCGCCCATAGTGAAAACCGGGAATATCCTGAAGCACCTTATCCAACTTAGCTGAGAGTTTTTCGGTTATATAACCCCTGCCATCGCGAAAAATAGCACCACGACAATGACTGGCTGAAAATACCAGCCTGTAAGGTTTCCCTGCTGACAAGACCTTCTGCCACATATGTTTGTGGCGAGAATAGTACAAGTGAATAAGCTTGCCAGCCCGGACATCTCGGGAGACAAGCTCCTCAAGGGTAGACTTGCCGTCCCCAACTACATAGGGCATGTACTTGAATGTCAGCGAAGTAATCTCTCCCGTTGCCTGGTCCGGGTGGCGCACATAAAAAACGCCAGCCTCGGCTTCCCAATCAGCTAATTTTTGAAACTGAATAGTGCTGCCTCTAGGGGAACCCTCTACATAAAGAGCCAACTGCTGCATAGACTGCAATAATTTAACTCCTGCACCCCGACAGCCCACATTGGGCTTGGCAACAACAGGCAATTGTAACCCTGCCGAGTCTAGTAAATCAGAAATTTCCTTCCCCTGGTCTGCCGGAGAAGCCAGAGTAACCTCATATTCCATCCAGGGTAATATCCAGCGCCTGGCCTCGCTTCCTGCCTGTTTAAAGATCTCGGTTTTTGCAACTCCAACCATTCCTGACAGAGGTATACCTGGATTGGCAATTAGAGGCAAAGTCAAACTACGATAACGAACCGATAATGCAAACCACTGGAAAAGGACTGGCAGATACACTACCCAGGATGGCCAGAATTCGAAAAAGGAGGTGACCCTGCCGCCATCGTCCAGTTTTGGCATGCCCTCTGGCACAAACACATCATTTGATTTGGAATCAGTCATAGGTACATCTAATCTTCAGCCACCGGATAGGGCATATGCGACTGCTCTAAACACAATAGGGTATACTGGAACAGGCTAACAATGTGTTATTAATATGCCATTATGCCCGCTGGTCAACCGCCATCGCCAGGATTCATCCATGTTTGGAAAACTACTCGTCACACTGGCAATCATAGCAATTGCAATCATCGTAATTAAGCAACGTAACAGTGGACCCACGATTGAGAAGAAATCTTCCGCCTCCAGGATTCCACCACCGAAGAACAAGCCACAGTCTCCAACACCCCTTAGTTCGGACCTTCGCACCGCCGCCTATTTGTTTTTAGCTTTAATGCTTGGCGCAGCTATCATCATGTATGCATTGAGATGGCAGGATCAACATACTATTTTAACCGTAAACCTTTTTCCTCCTGGCAGCGATTCTCCATCGAGTTACCAGGTATACAAGTACCAGTTACGGAACCGATCCTTTACAACGATTGACGGTACAGTAATTACGGTGGCAAACAGTGAACGTATGGAAATTTACGGTCTGGATTAGACCAGAACCTGTGCTGCATCAGTTTACAGGCAATAAACATGAGTACTGAAAAAACCATTACTGGCGGCGGACTGAAAGCGGTAAAATATGTATTCTCTTGTGCCCGCAAGGCCGGAGCCAGGGAAATGCTTGCCGCGGTTCGCTCAAGCAACACTTGTAAAGCCTGTGCATTTGGAACAGGTGGACAACGTGGTGGCTTGCATAACGAACACAGCAATCGGCTGGAAGTTTGCAACAAGAATATTCAGGCTCAATTCGGTGATCTCCGAAAACCAATTCCTGAGCAGGTACTATTAGCTACTCCGCTAGTCGAATTCCAATCTTATAGCGGCAAGCAATTAGAGGATCTGGGGCGTCTTGCAACCCCACTTTACAAACAGCCTGGAAAATCACACTTCTCAACCATAAGCTACGCAGACGCATTAGACTTGACAGTGAGGAAATTTGCGACTGCCAATCCAAACCGAAGTTTCTTTTATGCCTCCGGGCGTTCTTCAAATGAGGCTGCTTTCTTATTGCAACTATTTGCTCGTAGTATGGGTAGCAATCATGTCAATAACTGCTCTTATTATTGCCATCAGGCGTCTGGTGTCGGACTGAACCGAACTATAGGCACCGGCACAGCAACAATACAATATGATGACCTGCACAAAGCTGATTTGATTTTTGTCTTTGGAGCCAATCCAGCTTCAAATCACCCACGGTTCGTCAAGACGCTGATAGAGTGTCGACAACGCGGCGGCACCGTCATCGTGGTAAATCCGGCTAAAGAGGCCGGACTGGTAAAATTCGCATCTCCCAGTAACTTCCGTTCCATGATCACAGGTGGCAGCGAAGTTGCCTCGCTCTATGTACAGCCACGAATTGGGGGTGACATTGCACTGATCGCTGGAATTGCCAAAGCAATTATTGAAAAAGACAAAGTTGCAGATGAATTTATAGCAAAACATTGCAACAATTATTTGAACTACCAGTCTTTTATTACGAAATTAAACTGGCCGGATCTGGAAGCCGCATCCGGTGTCGACAAGGCAACCATACTACAAGCATCCCGATTATATGCCGCGGCCAATAGCACTATTTTTGCCTGGGGCATGGGCGTAACCCACCACCAACATGGCACCGAGAATATCGAAGCAATCAGCAATCTGGCACTGCTAAGAGGGATGATCGGCGGCTCTGGCAAAGGGCTGTTGCCACTGCGCGGGCATAGCAATGTCCAAGGTGTAGGGTCCATGGGGTTCACGCCTGCATTGAAATCAAAAGTGTTTGCAGCACTTGAAACGGAACTGGGATTGCAACTACCTACCCACAATGGCATGGATACACTGGCATGCATGCAGGCAGCAGATCGGGGAGAAATAGACCAGGCATTCCTTCTCGGCGGCAACCTTTATGCCGCGACCCCGGACGCAACTTTCGCTGCTCGTGCACTTTCCAATATCCCTTTTAAGATTATGTTGACTTCAAGTTTAAACAAGACCCATATCCACGGCATGGAGCAGGAGAATCTGATATTGCCGGTGCGGGTACGTGACGAGGAAGTCCAAGCGACAACCCAGGAGTCCATGTTTAACTTCGTCCGCCTCAGTGACGGTGGTATCAACCGCGTTGAAAGCCTGCGCTCAGAAACAGAAATTATTCTTGGCGTCGCTGAAAATGTTATTAATAAAGATAAATTAGACTTCAGGGAATTTCGGAATCATAGCTCGATCCGCCAGACCATCGCAAAAATAATCCCTGGTTTCGAGCGCATGGCCCAGCTCGATGGCAGCAAGCAGGAGTTTCACATTAATGGTCGGCACCTGGAAACCCCTGCGTTCCCAACCCACGATGGCAAGGCAAACTTTCTTCTCACACCTAGCTTGAATGCGAACTACGCCAACATGAATCTCGCAAATAAAAATGAATTCATGCTGACTACTGTGCGTAGCGAGGGCCAATTCAACACTATCATCTATACTGACGAAGATGTATATCGCGGGCAAAAACACCGGCAGGTACTGTTTATGAATCCGCAGGATATTGAGGCACAGGGTCTGAGAGAGGGGGATGAAGTGGCTATAAGAAATGAAACAGGAATATTAAGAAACCTCAAGATAGTCAGCTATAACATTCACCAGGGCAATGTAATGACGTATTTTCCTGAGGCTAATGTTGTAATACCTCAAAACGTTGACCCCAGTAGTAGTACGCCGGCTTTTAAATCTGTACCGATTTCAGTTGTTGCCGGCAGGTGATGAATTAAATTCAAATTCGACGCTTTTTCTGTTACTGAACACTTCCTAATCTTTCTCATCAAGGCCCTCAAGCTGTTGGATATTGAAGCGCTGCGCAATAGCACTGATATCATCAGGGCTGATATCTCCGGCGATATTGACCAGAACAGTTTCCCCGGTTTCCGCCACCATAATTGTGATCCCATGAATTAATTCTCCATTGTCAGAGAGCCTGAAGAACACATCGACATTCTCATTTTCTTCTCGCACTCGTATGATTCGGCTCCAACTGTTAGCATCCAGAGAAGCAGCGATCTCAGACATTGTGCTGGACATTCCCGGAGCATCAACAATTTCTTGCGACTCGAATACCTGCACGCTGACGCTCAATAATGTGGAAATGAAGTTTGCCGCCTCAACATTCTGATTTCTTATCAAGTTGGTCATCATTGTCAATATCGGCCCTTGCAAACTCACTTCGACTGTAGGCTCAATTCCCGCAATGCTTGATAACATTGAAAAATCTACAAACCCGGGATGGTCAGAAACTTGATTACGCTGAGCCAATACCGGTGCGCTCAGAACCTGACACAGCAAAAAAACGAATGATAAGTTCATGATTCTCATAATAACCTCGTATATCCTTGTACGGCCCGTCTTAACTAACTCAGATCGGGCCATTAATATTATTACCATCTAGTGAGGGATCCGCACTAATCCTGAGTGAAGCATTGATCGAATTTTTTAACTGTTGTTCCAGAAAGCGATCTTCAATTAATACACCAGCGCGCTGCGACACCTGCTCCAGATAATCAATAGCTACCTGCAATTCTTCAAACGCCCTTCTTACTTCTGCCTCCGAGGGGGCTGCGGGGTCAATAAGCGCAGTATCCGGACCGGCAGGCACTTCGACGCTGCTGTTGCGATACTGGGCAAGTAATCCATTGAGCAACACCGCAATGAGTAATACAGAAAATCCATATTTGATAACTCCAGGTGCGGCTGTGAGCCACTGAAAAAGCTCAACCAGGGAGGTCTTGGCCGTTCTTGGCTGGACTGCCCTGTGCCCTGCCATCAGACGATCTATCGGCTCAAAGGCCTGGTCGCGGCAATCAAGTGCGGGCAGGCTGACTAACTCTCTGTGGAAGCGCCGTGCATACTCCAGCTCTTGCCCACATGCCTCACATTCTTCGATATGCAGGTCAAATAAATGGCAACGCTCCTGTTCCAGCTCTTTGTCGAGATAAGGGTCAATGAGCAAACGCATCATCTGGCATTGGGAATCATTGTTACTAGGCATGACTCATGTCTCCCCCTGATGAATTGTCATTCCCTGGGACTTGTGTCTTTTTCTGTGGTTGTCCTGCATTCGATATAATCTCCGACTCCATGGCGAGTTGTCTGAGCGCCGGTTCTTCCCGCAACCGTCTTCGTGCACGATGCAGATAAACCTTTACTTGGCTCTGGCTAAGATCGAGAGACAGCTCGATCTCTGTGTAACTTAAACCCTGGATGTCCCGCATAATTACAATACTGCGATAAGGTTCCGGTAATTCTGCAATAGCGGTTTCAAGACGACTTCGAAAATCCCTTGCTGCCGGTTCTAAATTATCTGCCGCCACTAACTCCTGCGTAGCTTCTGCCTGTTCTACCTGCACCTTGACACCACGATTTTTCCGAACGTGATCCACTACCAGATTATGGGCAACCCGCATCAGCCAGGCTCCTATCCTGTTTTGATCGACTTTTTGCCAGTGCTGCCAAAGGCGAATAAATACATCCTGAGTAATATCCTCCGCATCTTCTCGAATTCTCAAGCTGTAAAAAGCAAACGAATATACTCGTTGTCTGTATTTTTCGATCGCTTGTTGATATTGCCCTAACATATAAAATCAACTACGTGGCGCAGACAGAAAGGTTACATATTGAAGTACATCAAGGCATGGCCCCACCATGCCTGCTAGCATGGCACCCGACTTCGTAAATGGCACATTCATCTCATCATACTCCTGATACAGAGCAAAGCATTGCTATACTCTGCCTGAGTTCGAACCAGGTCAAAAACCAATGAAAATTGCCCGCATTCTCTCACTGGTCTTCGTATTGTGCCCCTTAACTGCGGGGGCTGCAGAGCGCGTAATCGATCTCGACCCACAAACCCAGGTGCGAACTTGGGTAATTACACCACGAAATTCCGGACTCTCACCATCGCCCCTGGCCATACTCATTCCCGCCGGCAGCGGCAAAGAATTCGTTGTCAAGGCGCAGTTCTGGCTTGGTAAACAACTTAATCGACGCGGTTGGGCAGTTGCACTGCCGGTTGATTCACAGGGCCGGGACCTGCTTACAGACAATCAGGGCTATCTTGAAAAGGTCATTGATGAGATACAGGCAGATGAAGCCATAACTCCGGGACGTACCCTGTTGGTTGGTATTTCAAGTGGTGGAACTTCGGCATTGGAAATTGCCGCCAGAAAGCCCACCAATTATTATGGCGTCGTAGCTGTGCCGGGCAAATTAAATGAAGACTGGCAAGTGCCCGACCTGGACGGTCTTCGCGTATTTCTTCGTATCGGAGAAAACGATAAATTTCGCTGGAACAAGCAGTTAGAAGCAATTACCGGTTCACTCCAGAATGCCGGCGCACAGGTAGATTCCGCACTGGTTCCCAATGCTCGACATATATTCAAGCTCGACTGGACCGAACTGGATATCTGGCTACAAACTATCCGCTAACCAACACCTAACCCGCAGGTGCCGGCAATGTCTTCCCAGAGGAAATGCCTGCTCTGGCTCAGAATCGCGCTTCTTCAATCCAGTAGTTACTGACTACGCCTTGCTGAAACTCAATAGACAGCGTTTCAAGTCGCTCTTGCTCAATGTCCATGGTAAACAGCAAGAATACTCCAACCTCCGTGTCTTTTTCCGAGCGGTTCCTATATTTCCACACTTCCTTGCCGTCCGCATAAGATAAAGACGAAACCGGGTCACCAAATGTTGTCTTTACCCAGTCAGTGTTAGACTGGCCAACTTCAAGACGCGAGACATCGCCCTCGTCCCAGGTATGATTGATCAGCCTGCCATCAGAGTCCATGGTTACCAGGCAGCCTGTCAACAACAAGCCGGCAACAGCCAAAATCAAGATTCTGCTCATACTTCCCCCAAATTTTAAAGGTTGGAATTATTAGATACACTAAGTATCAAAGCAGTAAACGTAGCAATCACGAAAAGGTTACAAAACTTATTTTTTATCCAAACCTGGAGCAATGCTGAATTCATGCTCGTTGTAGACAGGAGCCGGAATCACAAATTCCTATGTACGAGATTGTAAAAACAATTCATATCATCTGCGCTTTGACTTCAATATCCTGGTTTGCCTGGCGTGGAGCCAGGAGGCTGATCGCCCCCCTGTATATTGAAAAGTTTCTGCTTGGAACAATCCCTCATTTTATAGACACAGCGCTGCTAGCCTCCGCCCTTTTCCTGGTTTACCTAAGCCCCCGACATTCCGTAACGTCAGATTGGGTGACAGCTAAAATTGTTGCACTAATAGTTTACATAGGGCTGGGCATAGCGTCGAAACGCACCAAAGGCAGTACAACAATGCAAGCAGCGTTCTATCTCATGGCGTTGGCAGCCGCCAGCTACATTGTCGCCGTAGCAATTAGCAAATCGCCAACCCCCTATTCGCAGTAGCTGCCATAGCAAAGGACAGATATTTTCCTCCGCCACAGCACACCAGACTAAACTCCGTTCACACCCGTGCCAAACAGCAGCGGACCCGCCTTATCCCGCTGCAATTAACCTTGATGCCCGGAGCAATTTGCCGTTTCGTATCGAATTT
>Ga0070726_10002659_pt1 | contig 15866 bp, 14 predicted proteins | sample tdAd471_FD_67275 | JGI IMG/M metagenome (GOLD analysis project Ga0070726, IMG submission 67275) | Marine sediment microbial communities from the Atlantic coast under amendment with organic carbon and nitrate - tdAd47.1 | ecosystem: Environmental > Aquatic > Marine > Coastal > Sediment | place... | reverse complement strand
CCGCTACCGCTTTGACCCCGGCGAGAAACTGACGTACGCCATCAGCACGAGCGTCAAACAGACACAGAACGTCAACGGCCAGGCAGTCAAAAGCGAGTTCTCGGTTGCTCAGCGAGTCGAACGCGAGGTCGCACAGATTGACGGCGATGGGCGCGCCGTTCTGAACTGCCGAAACCAGAAATTCACGGCGGTCATGCAGGTCGGCCCGCTGGGCAAATATCAGTTCGACTCGACCAGGGACGACAACGATTCCTCGGGCACACTCGGAGCTGCAGCGACTCCTCTGTACAAGGCCATGAGCAGCGCCGTCATCAAGGTCACACTCTCGCCTCGCGGGGAGGTGCTCGCGGTCAAGGGGCTGCAGGAAGCCCTGGCGGACGTGCTGAAGAGTAACCCGCTGACCGCACAACTGGCGGGCGGAGCCAGCTCGAATGAAGGCGCGAAGGCGAGTTACGCGGAACACTTTCTGCAGTTTCCAGAGAAAACGCTTTCTCCCGGCGACACCTGGGAACTCCCTTTGCAGTTGACCATTCCGCAGGTCGGCAAAGTGTCCGGCAAGACGACCTGCCGCTACGAAGGAACGCAGGAAGCCAACGGTCGGACGCTGCATCGCGTGACGGCCAGCTCGGACGTCACCGTCGACGTCGACATTGATCGAGACGGCGTGACCGCAACGGGCAAAATCGAAATGACCGAGTCGTCAGGCACAAGCCTTTTCGACAATTCAACAGGCCGGCTCATCAGCCGCGAATCCACCACGACCACCAGCGGCGACCTTGTCGTCGTCGCCGGCGGCCAGACACTGCCCATCCGCCAGACGCAGACCCAGACACACAAAATTCGTCTGGTTGAGAACGCGACGAAAACGTCGCGCTGAATGAACGCCAGGAACGGAATCCGTTATGTCGAAGATTTCGATTCGAGGGCAGCACGCTTCCCGATCTGGAATCGTGATTCACAAGCCTCATGCTTGAACACGGGCATTTTGACGGTCACCAGATTCTGAAAAAGACTTTCAACGCTCTCGCGAACGAACACAAACACAACACTCTCGCGCCTTGGAAGGAGCCTCCCATGCGAGGCAACTCAGTACTTCGCCATTTGACTTTCCTGTGCCTCGTCGCGGCAACATCGCTGACGGATGTCGCAACAACGCAGGCAGGCTTCGAGCAGCGGGTCTTCAAAGACGATCAGGGCGAGCATCGCTATTCCGTGTTTCTGCCCGATGGCTACTCCGCTGACCGCCAGTGGCCGGTCATTCTGTTTCTCCACGGCGCTGGAGAACGCGGAACGGACGGACGCCGACCAACTCTGGTGGGCCTCGGCCCGGCCATCCGAAAACGGCAATCCGACTTTCCGTTCATCGCCGTCTTCCCGCAATGTGAAGACCTGGATTCGCGCTACCTCGCCGGCTGGCTCGCGGACACTCCCGATGCCCGGCGTGCGCTGCAGATTCTCAAGGACGTCGAAGAGGAATACTCGGTCGACACAAAGCGACGCATTCTGACCGGCTGGTCAATGGGTGGTTATGGCACCTGGAGCATTGCCGCCACCAATCCGCAGCACTGGGCGGCGGTCGTGCCGCTGGCCGGCGGTGGAGAAGCCGCGTGGGGAGCCGCTCTGGCACAAACTCCCGTATGGGCGTTTCATGGTTCTGAAGATGCCGCGATCCGGCCTCAACAGTCGCGTCGCATGATCACCGCGATCCGTGAAGCGGGAGGCTCACCGCGATACACAGAAGTCACCGGCGGCGGACACGACATCGGGCAGCTGGTTTACGGCAACACCGCCCTGCTCGACTGGATGCAGAATCCGCAAACGACCGAGCCGACGTCGCTGACTCTGAGCGCTCCGGCAGAACTCCCGCAACTGGCTCAGGAGAACTTCAAACCGGAGATCGAACTTCGCGGCGCGGCCACCGTACGGCTCGGCAACCGAATGCTCGATGCCCTGGCGATGTCGATTCCCGAAATGCTGCCGAAGGATCTGCTCAGCGGGCGGATCAATGACATTTACGATTCGACGGTCGTCGACGGTTACCAGTTCAGCATTGTCTTCGGCGATATCACCTGGGGCGTCGAACCCTGGCGCATCCGCATTCAGGGCTACCAGAAGGATCGCGTCAACATTCAGATCGGTGTACGAAACGCGCGGCTGCGGATTGGCGGCACGTCGGTGCGGGGCAGCAGTCATTCGGCCTACGCCGGTCCGATCGATGTCGTGATCGGGCACCTGTATCCCGTCTGGCTGAGCTTCGATGTGACACCTCAGATCGAGAGTCGCAAGCTGAAACTCAAACTGGTTGGTTCGCGCTTCGACATCCCCAACGACAACTGGTACGTCACCTATCCGGCGGGCGTGTCGACACAGGGCTTCGGGATCACTCGCGAGAAGGTTTCCAACGGCCTGGTCAACGGGCTGTACGGCAACAAACGTCGGATCGAGCGCGAAGTGACGAGCATTGTGCCCGGCCTTGTCCGCCAGATGGAAAAGCAGCTTGAACTGAATCAGGCCGACCAGCTCGTCAGCAGCATCTGGCCGCTGCCGGTTTATCAGCCCAGACTGCGGGTCTGGCCGCAGGAAGTCGCCACGGACGAACACGGCGTCTCAGTCGTCCTCGGAATCAGCGCAGCTCCGTTTGAACCGGATCTCGAACGCCCGACTCCCGCTCAGGCAACGGCGACAAGCATCGCCGCGACCGACCTGTCGCAGTCCGAGAACCTCGACGTCGGCGTCGCGCCCGACATCCTGAAGTACCTGACGCAACAGCTGATCAACGCCGACGTCGCGCGGATCCATGTGCTCGATATCCCGGAGAACGCATTCGCTGACTTCGTTGACCGGGACGTGATGGAACAGTCACTGCCGGGCCTGAAGTCACTGCCGAAGGACACAGAGATTCGAACCGTGCTGCGTCTGACCAAGCCGTTGGAAGTCGGCACTGACGAGCAGAAATCCAGTCCGGTCTTTTCCGCTCCGGAACTGACGCTGGCGGTTTCCACCCGGCCCGGCACCAGTCAGCAGTGGCAGCCGTTTGGCGAGTTGAAGTTCGCCATCGCCCAGCCTGCCAGTGTCCAGCTCAAGCGGCTCAGCCATATTCAGCGCGCCCTGCAACTCGAATGGACCGACGATCCGCAACTGTCCGTCACGGCTCATGCAGCATCGGGCGAGCCACTGGAACTTGACCGCGACCGGCTGTCGAAGCTGTTCGTGAAATGCTGGAACGACTGGACGCGTCAGGGCCCGGCGGCTCAGACCATCATTCCCGATATCGACCTCGGCCTGACTCAGCTGCGACTCAGCAGTGCCACCTGGCGAAACCCGTTCCTTGGCGTCACGTTTTCGCCGCCCGGCCTGCGGATTACCAACAGCACCAGCCAGCCGCTGGCTTACGAAACGAAGGGCCCCTTCAGTGACTGGGGCGGGCCATACACTCTGGAACCGGGCGACTTTCACGAGTACGAAATCGCCTATCCGCTGATCTATCGCCGCAAGGTCGACGGCGAGTACAGGATGTTTACGCTGGCTCCCGGCTCGCACTCCGAATTCCGAACTCCGCGGGAGGGCGGCGAACCTCAACTGTTCCAGGCGCGCGAGGGCCTCGATACTGAGTTCCGCAAGCAGCCCGACGACGCAGCGGAAGGTGGCGGGAAGTCCGGATCGGAGACTCCCACCACAGACTCCAACGGTCGGAAGGTGACTCAGTCGGAAGGTTCGGAGAACGCATCGTCCGAGCCAGCGGTCACTGCTGACGGGAAGGGCGACTGATCTCGTGATGGCTGGACTTCACATGATTCGAGCTTCCGCTGGCGACGTCTTCAGCGCATTCGTGACGGCTGCGATTCTGCTTTTCGCAGGCGCTGCCAACGCGTCTGACCCGCCCGGCCGCTTCTCCCTCGACGGCCAGACAATGGGGACGACGTATCACATCGTCGTTGCCCGTTCAGTCTCAAGCCTCCCGGAGGGGCAGACACCGGACACCGTGCAGCAGGAGATCAACGCCGCTCTGTTGCGAATCGACGAGCAGATGTCGACATGGCGGGACGACTCTGAGCTGTCCCGCTTTAACGCGTCCGAATCGACCGACTGGTTTGACGTCGCGCCGGCACTCGCCGTTGTCGTTTCCGAAGCCCTCAGAATCTCTGAACTGAGTGACGGGGCCTTTGACCCGACGGTCGGACCGCTCGTCAGTCTGTGGAGTTTCGGCAGCGAACCCGGAGAACGGCGGCTGCCCAACGCCGAACAGATCGCTGACGCCAGCAAACACACGGGCTGGCAGAAAATCGAAGTACGCCAGACACCGCCGGCTCTGCGAAAATCCGACCCGCGAGTCCAGCTCGACTTATCCGCCATTGCGAAGGGTTATGGCGTTGACGTCGTGTCCGAGAGGCTCACCGAACTCGGCCTGCCGAACCATCTCGTCGAAATCGGCGGCGAAGTCCGCACTCGTGGCGTAAAGCCCGACGGCAGTCCGTGGCGAGCCGGCATTCAACGTCCCGACTCAAGTTTCGGTGCCCTGACAGCAGCGGTCGAACTCGCCGACCAGTCTCTCGCCACATCGGGCGACTATCGCAACTTCTTCGAGATCGACGGCCAGCGTTACTCGCATACGATCGATCCTCAGACAGGACGGCCCATCGAGCACGCCGTTGCGTCCGTTTCCGTCGTGACCGAATCGTGCATGACCGCCGACGCCCTCGCCACCGCGATCAACGTCCTCGGGCCCGAACGAGGCATGCCGCTGGCCGCACGCCTCAACGCCGAAGCCCTGATCCTGCTGCGAACGACCGACGGCTTCGACGAACTGCGTTCCGAAGACTTCCCGGCTGGCGAACTGCCAGCGTCCTCTCTGCCCGAGCCCGATCAGGAATCCAACCCGCTCGTACAGACGATGCTGGCCGCGGGAATTCTGGTGGGCCTGTCGATCGTCGGCATGGCAGTCGGCGTCATCTTCAGCAACCGCCGCATCCAGGGAAGCTGCGGCGGCCTGAACAACATGCCGGGCGCCGAACACTCCCCCTGTGAGATCTGCACGAAGCCCGCCGAAGAGTGCCCCAACAAATCGGCAGCTAGTTCGTCTGCCGAATCGTCAGGCGTCTGAGCCGGCAAGTTCGGCACTCACTGCGCCGCGAGTTTTCAGCGGCGGCAACTGCATTGCCCGACGGATCACGTCGCACTGCTGTTCGTCCAGGCGGTAAACGAGCATCGAATAGCCAATGCGATCGATGAGGTCAGCCTGTGTCAGGTAGCCATATTCGGCAATTCGACGTTCGAACTCGTGAATACTGACGACGAACAGGCCCGGTCGCGGCCCGATTTCTGCGAGCACATCAGGTTCGAGCGTTTCAATCGTCTTCGAGGTTACGACCGCTGGCGGCCATTCACATTCGATACCGACCATGTCTGGTGAGACGAATCCTGTGTGCATCACGAAGACGGATTCGCCCGGTCGGCGATGACGATGAATCCAGTCCCTCGCCCGAAAGAGGTCCTGGCCCCAGTCAACGTTGGAATCAACAAGAACTGCCGAGCCATTCGCCGACCCTCCCGCCGCTTCGTTGAAATATGACAGCGTGTGAGGCCACGACGCGAACATGCTGCCCGTCGACCACAGCACGGCCAGAACAACGAGCACAGTCTCTCGATGGCTCCGAGCCCGGCCCTCCGCCAGCACGCCACTCAACCAGACAAACAGAAACGGGAGACACGGAAGCACATAGCGAAAGTACCGACTGAATCCGGTCTGCGAACTGACCAGCACAAACACGATCGCGGGAGGCAACAGCAGAGCAGCAGGCGGCTTCCAGTTTGAGCCTCGACAGGCGCGACCGGAGACGATCCGCACGGCAGCCAGAAGCCAGATTCCAAGGGGAATCTTCACTGCCGCACAGACCAGGTAGTAGTACCACCAGCCTCCCGGTCGACGCCACTCGCCCAGCAGATACGAATCCATGCCCTTCGCAAAGTCAACTTTCTGCAGGTCGATCCCACGCACGTAGTTCGCAGGGAACGGAACCGGGACGGCCTCCAGTCGTGTTCCATCGAAACGGTTGCCCCATTCGTCAGCGTCGTTTCCGGTCAGTGACTGGCTGACGAACACGAACTTCCCCAGTTGCGTGCCCGTTCCTGCGAAACCGTAGCCCAGATTCAGCACGTACAGCCCCAAAGCCAGAATCGTCAGCAACTGACTGACGCTCGGCGCCGGCACTCTTCCACAGTTGGCACGGCGCCGAAACCATTGCCGATCCAGGAACCAGATCACCGGCCACAGACCGAACAGAATGATCCACGTAAACTTGCTCAACTCCGCCAGCCCCAGACAGAGGCCGGCAACTCCAGCACGTTCCCAGGACGGCGTTTTCAGCCAGCGATGAAAACGCCATGCGGCGAGTAGTCCCAGGGAAGTGGCCGCCAGGTCGGGAGTAAACGTCGCCGCCCAGGTCAGGATGTTTGGACAGAAGCACCACAGCCAGGCGGCAAAGAGCCCTGAACGATCGCCGAACAATTCTCTCGCCCAGCAGAAGCACACCACCGCTCCCAGCCAGGAGAACGGCAGGCAGCACAGTCGTCCCGCTGAGAAATACCAGAATGAATCCAGTCCATTGGCTCGGATAAACGCCTGCCCAACAACCCACTCGTGCCGCTCCTTTGGCGAGTCCGCGTAGACCGACCAGTCGTAGTTGGGATGTCCCAGTACGGCTGGCAGGGCCGCAACCATCTTCACCAGCGGCGGATTGACCCGATACAGGTCGAATTGCCCGGTCTGCCAGATGCGGATTCCAGCGGTCAGATGCCCGACCTCGTCAATCACCGGACTGTTCCAGACAGCGTTCCAGGCAACCAAACCGGAATGCAACGCCAGCATTCCAATCAACAGCGCGACGGTTCGTCTCGAAGCCTTTGAGCTCTCGACGCCTGCAGCCGCAGTATCAATTGCCGTCTCAGAAGTCGACGGCTCCGGCTCCGTCATTGATCGCTCCCAGTTGATGCCAGACCGCAAGATCAATCGAATCATTGACCGCCCGAACTGCGCCGTCGGCCAGTAGAACGTGGACGCTGCCCGGATGCTGGCTTCGCGCGGCGTACAGTCCAGGACCGTCACTGTCACATCCGCCTGCACAGTGAACACTGCAGTTGGGAAACGGCGAGTTTGGCGGCAGCAGCGTGTTGAACCCGGTCTGGCCAGGCAGCCCTCGATGCCAGTGCCTGCCGACGCGAGTCGATTGCGCAGTTTGCAGCACGCAGGCGAATGACCACGAGCGAATTTCATCCGGCGACGGAAACGCTGACGGCATGCCCGCTGGAATCCCCCCCGGAGCATAACGGTACGCGGCAAGCTGACTCTGCTGACCTCCGAGACCTGCGGCGACCTGCTCACTGGCCGCGATGACCTGCGACGTTCCGTCTGTCACGCCGGACAGTCGCACGCAATGTGTCACCGCCAGGATCCCGTTCTGGTCAGCGTCTGTCAGAAGGTAACCGCTGTTCTGAAATCCAATGTTTGTCCCCAGGCACAACGGATAATTGATGCCCGGATCAGGATCGGGATCGCTGTCGGCAGGACAGCGATATACCGGAATCCGAGTTTGAGCGGCGGCATCGTTGGTGCCACCATCAAGTGCCCAGTGGTTGAAGTTCAGCTCCCCGTAGAGGCTCGATTGCTCGAGGTACGGCAGCAGTCGTGCATGAGGCCCGAAGCCCCGCCAGTCCCACTGAGCCTGGCTGCCGCTCGCCGGAGTCGTCAGCGGCGGCAGACAGCGTTCAATCTCGTGATAGCCGTGCAGGGCCAGACCGATCTGCTTGAGATGGGCACGACACTGAGACCGCCGAGCAGCCGAACGAGCCCCCTGGACGGCTGGCAGCAGAAGCGCAATCAGGACCGAGATCACCGCCAGAGTGACCAGCACTTCGATCAAGGTGAATCCACGCGACCTCATTCCGCGTCGGCTTTCCAGTAAGGACCATTCGTCCCCGGGATTCGTCTCATCCCAACTGCAGTTTTTTACAGAAGACACTTGAAAAAAAAGGAGCAGCCATACCTTCCCGCCACGTCATGGCCGTCCACAACTGGAGCGCAAGACATGCAGCCGACGCAATCCGCTCATCGCCCTGCCTGGCGGGCCTACGTCCTTGCCACAATTACCCCAATCCTGCTGGTCATCGGCCTCGTTCAGTATTTCGGCTCACCACGCCACCTGATCGCAGCACTGGACGGGCAGCTTCTGCTCGTCAACACGTCTCAGTTCCTGGTGACTGGCGAAGAAGCCGACATTTCGCGGTTTCAGATCGAAAATATCTCCGGCGGCGAAATTCGCATCGTCGGTTGCCGTTCAAGCTGCCGCTGCGTCGCAGCGACAAGCCTGCCCGTAACGGTCGCGACAGGCGAGCGAATCGATCTCGACTTCAAAGTCGTCGGCGCTTCCGAGGAACAGATTGATGAGTCCGTGACGCTGTTCACTGTCCCGGCCGGAACCCCGGTCACTCTGCGAGTCGTCGCCAGCCACTGAGGCTGCGGCGAAGTTCGTTCTGTCCCCCTTTTCAGAACTGGAGTCTCCACATGACGCGTTTCCTCGCATCCCTCTGCTCGGCCACGCTCGCTCTGGCATCGTTCAGCATGGCGCTCACGCCAGCACCCATCTTTGCATCCGACGACTATTACGACTACTACGGAGATGCAACCAAGTGTGCCAACAGCGCTGATTGCAACAGCGGCGGGGACTCCTATTGCACAACGAACGGCGCGTCAGCCTGTGCAAATAACAGTGTCAGAAAGAACTGTCTTTGTAACGGACAGTCGCCTTCAAAGACGTGTGGGTGCGGCTAGAAGACTGGCCCCAGCGAAGCTGAAGTCACCGAACTGCAATGCGACCTCAGCTTCGACTGTGCGTCGCGCCGTTGGCTCTGCGACGCTTCTGCGATCAACTCAACGGTTCAGCCATTGAGCAGCACGTTAGCACTACCCTTACAAGAATATGCCGCCGATTTTTACGCTGCGTCGTCACAGCCCAGCTACTTGCGGCTATTTGCCCGATTCTCGCCGCCGATGACTGTTCGTGGAGATTTTTGACAGCAATGAAGCAACGCCTTCCCGGAATACACATTGCACTTCTGGTCGCGTGCATCTCACTCTACGCCGACGAATCACAGGCGGCGGAGGTACAGAGTGATTGCCTCGAACGATGACGAACTGCGGGGATCGCAGCGTGGATTCGTCACGAAGAAGCCGCAGACGGGGTCCAATTCACTGGGCGTTTCACTGACACATTGAAATACGAAGACTCGGATCACAAGCCACAAACGTTGAGTCGCGACTATTCATTCCGAGTAAAACGCATCGTTCAGAATCGCTGCCTATTAGTCGAAGAAGATCGTCCGAATGGCCAGATGGTCGTCAAAGGACTGAACCACGAATATCGATTCGAACTTGAGCGTCAATCGAAGGATCGAGCACTGCTGCTTTCGAAAATCGGCACTCCTTCAAAATCGCCTGTACTCTCCAGCAGCGATTACTTCTGGGATCGGTACTCCTGGGAGATTGAAGGAGGAATTGCTCTCAGTGACATTGTGACGCGCCCCGATGCATTTCGGATTGACATCGCGCGTGTCGAGGATGACGGCGGAAACGAAACGGTCTATCTGCAGGCGACCAATCTGGAACATGCCGACAAGCGAGGTAAATACGGCGTGCCGGGAGCCGTATATTCGGTCTCATTGAATCCAGAATCGTCGTGGGCGATCACTCAATTCTCTGTCCGGTATTCACCAAAAGGCACTCAGCCGTCGAGCGTGGTATCGGGAGAGATCACGTATTCTGAACGACGAGAGATGCCACCATTTGTCCGCCGAATTCACAAGACGATGGTCATCGGCGCTGGCAGAAGTGACGGCACACCGAATCAAGAGACAATTGTTGAACTTGAATTACCAGAACCACTGACGGACATACGCGAGTTCTTTATCACGCACTACGGCATCGACGATGAAGCCGTGCGTGGTGACTCTCGCGGCGGACTGACGCGGCTATTGTGGTTTCTGCTGGGAGTGATCGCGTTGGCAGCAACCTGGTGGCTGTTGAAACGCCGGGCTCAGGCTGGTGCGTAGGGCCCATTGGAACGGGGCCGCTTACTGGACGAGGGCGGACGTGAAGCTGACCAGGTCGCCTTTTTCTTTCGCGGCGTCTGCCCAGGCCGACTGGTTGCCGGCTTTGTGGCACAGTTCGGGAAAGGAAAAGGTGGGTTCGTCCAGAAAGCGGAGGTGCTTCGAGGCGACTTCCATGGCCTGGTCGAGACGGTTCGTGCGGATCAGCAGATCAACCAGAACGTACGCGATCATCTGCTGATCTTCCTCGTCCGGATCCGCTGCGATCTTCTGCTCGAAGAAGGCAATCGCATCCTCGACGTTCTTCCCCTGCAGCAGATTGAAGAACTGCAGATGTGCCGCGTAGTAGTCGTCGAACGGCGGCTCAGCCGGGTACTGGTACTGCTGGTCGAGTTGCACTCCGTACTGGGCGAGCTGAACGGCGAGGTCGAGTTCCGGGCAGTCGGAATCGAGGAACCTCGCGAAGCGGACGACCGAGTTCAGGTGCGAAACGTCGATGTGGTAATTGCCGTCCTGGAACAGCCAGTCCTTGCCGAGAATCAGCTCGCGGAGTGTCGGCTCTTTCGCGGACGGGGGCAGCGTCATGCGGCGATCGACGTCGGCTTTGACGGACGCTCGCAGCTCGTCATACAGATGCTGCACCATGATCTGTGCAGCTCGACGACGATCATCCTCGGGAAACTGACCGATCGCCTGATCGAGAGCCGTGATCGTGTTGCAGGTGCCGTTCGACTGCAGCAGGTACTGCAGGCCGCGAATCGGGTTGGCGCCTTCGTAAAGCGCCATGTTGATCAGCTCCTGAGCCTTTTCGTAATCGTCGGGCAGCGGCATCTGATCGAGAGCGTCGGCGACGGCCTGCGGTTCCTGAATCGTCCGGAAGTAGAGCCAGGCTTCGTTGAGCTGTCCGTTGTCGAGAAACAACTGGCCGACTTCGCGGGCCGAATCGATGTAGTACTTCTCGAAGTCCGGTCGGATATCGGCGGGGACATCTTCCAGCGACGTCGGGCGGACGAGCGACAGGCCGAGTTCCTGCTTCTTCTTCAGCAGCAGGGCGTCAAAGAGCTTGTGGAAGTTCTTCTCTTCGCGCAGAGTCCCGATCAGAAAGTCGATGGCGGCCTGCGGGCCGTCGGAATCTTTCAGTTCGGCAATCCGGTCGAACGTCGACATGGTGGCTCCTGTCATGGATCTGGCTGTCCGGCAGTAAAGGCTCAAGCCGCGAAGTATGCAGCCGCGTTGATGGGAATGCAAAATAGCGCCCTGAAGCACTTCAACTGGCCGCCCGGCCTCCGTTCAACAAGCAGATCGCGTGGGACGAAAACCGAAACAGAAACAGCGCGTCGCGTTTCGCAAGAACCGGGGAAGACGCTCGCGAAAGGGTAACCTGACGCGCGACGTCGATATCGCCCGCACTGATGACGCCGAGGCGGCTCGGATCGAGGACCTGCCCACCGAAGAACGGCTCTCCGGCAAAGGCGAACTGACTCGGCAAAGAACGATCATCGTCGAAGACTTCGACGCAGCGACCGGCCAGTCAGTCCGAGAGGTTGATGAATCAACCGTGCAGCGCGGTCGCGTGCTCTCGTCCGCTGGCCTGAATTCGATTGTCCAGGCGGAGAACGGGCAGCAGTTCGAGTGCACCGTTCGGCGAATTGTCCGCACCCTCGCCCGGGAAACCCGCAACGCCGTCGTCGCAGGCGACTGGGTACTGTTCCAGCAGCTCGACAACCAGTACGGCGTGATCGAGCGAGTCGAGCCGCGGCACAGCTCGCTTTCACGAGGCAGTCGGCGGCATGAGCACATCATCGTGTCGAATGTTGATCAGGTCGTCATTGTGGTTTCCGCAGTCGACCCGCCGCTGAAGCCGAGCCTCATTGACCGCTTCATCATCAGCGCGGCAAAGGGGGAAACCGGAGCAATCGTCTGTGTCAACAAGGCCGACCTGCTGGACCGAGCCGATCTGCAGCCGATCCTCGGCCTGTACGCGTCGCTGGGCTATCAAAGCGTGATGACGAGCGCCGAGTCGGGCGAGGGAATCGACACGCTGCGTGCACTGCTGATGGGCCGACAGTCCGTTTTCACAGGCCAGAGCGGCGTCGGTAAGTCCTCACTGCTCAACAGGATCCAGCCGAATCTGGCCCTCGAAACCGGCCAGGTCAGCTCGTGGTCGCACAAGGGGAAGCACACAACGCGCCGAGCCGTTCTGCTGCCACTGGACTCCGGCGGCTGGCTGGTCGACACCCCGGGAATCCGCCAGCTTGGGCTTTGGGACGTGATTCCCGAAGAGGTCGAGGGCTTCTTTCTCGAATTCCACCCGTTTGTGGCCTTCTGCCGATTCCCCGACTGTTCGCACACGCACGAATCGGACTGCCGCGTGAAAGATGCCGTCACTTCCGGACTGATTTCGCACAGCCGCTACGTCAGCTATCTGCGAATCATGTCCGGCCAGGAAGAGGTCGAGTAGCCCGAGAGATGTGAACGCTTATCTGGCACCAGCAAACAGACCCATGTCTCTCAAAACGCTCGGTCAGGTCCGCGTTTCGGAAACCAGCACCTCTGACTGGCTCGGAAGGGAAACTCAGCCAACTGCGGTGGGTGCCATCTCCAGGTCGGACACACCGTTTCTGTCAAACTTTTCCGATTCTGCGGATTCTGCTGGATGCAACGGTCGGGAAATGACGATCCAGTCGATGGAGTTGCTCTGTCGGCAGCCTGCTGAACGAGTGCCGCGTGCGGTGAAACCACTCGGGTTGACACTAAGTTCAAAAGGGTCATACATTTCCGGCTCGTATCCACCTTGGATTGGGCAGTTCCTCGGCACCGCTGGGCGGAGACTCAGTCGTGACGAAAAAAGATATTGTGAAGGCGATCTCTGAGCAGATTGGGATGACCCAGCTCAAGACAAAAGAGATCGTCCAGCAAACCTTCGACGCGATCATCGACACGCTGGTGCGTGAAGAGCGGATCGAGCTTCGGAACTTCGGCGTGTTTGAAGTGAAGAAGCGAGCGGCCCGAAAGGCCCGCAATCCGCGAACCGGCACACGAGTCGACGTTCCTGAGAAGTACGTGGTCACCTTCAAGCCCGGTAAGGAGATGGAAGAGCGGGTCAAGCTGCTCGAACAGCGGAAAGCGGAAGAGAAAGCTCAGGCAGCGGCCCGTGAGGCTGCATCGTCGGGAACTCCTCAGACACCGTCCGCCGCACCAGTTCATCCAGTCTCGCCCGCAATCTCACAACCGGATATCTCACAAACACTTCCGTCAAATCAGTCCGATCTGGCGGCTCGTCCTCATCAGGAACCACCACCGAATTCCGGATCCGGTTTCTGACGGACTCCGCCTTCCTCACGGACGAATACTGAGTCGCATGGATTCGCGACTCAGGCACCAGCCCCTTCCTTACATCTGTCTGCTTTCGCCAGCTCATGGAGGAGTTCCATGCGAAAGGCCATGCTGTCACTGATTCTGGCCGCAACCTGTGCCGTGCAAGTTGGTTGCATCGTTCCGATCTACTCATCTTCGGCCGACGTGCGGACCAGACAGCTGATTTACGTGTCGGAGAGCCTCCGCCATATTAACGGCATCTGGGAGCGCATCTGGGGTCTGGAACTTCCTGACCTTGCGACTCCCTACCGGACACACGGTGGCGTTATCTGATCTCCGACGCTGTTCCGCTTGAGGCGGGAACGCCTGTGCTTGTACCGACCGGTCGATCTGCTGACTGGCTCGTCCTTCTCGCGATTTGTGAGCGTGCTGTCTGTGCGCCCTCAGCAGAAAGCAGCACCAGAGCCACTGATCCCCCGTCACAGTCCGTTGGAACCTTAGCCAGCCGTTGCGTTCTGCCGCTGGCCGTTTTGCTGATATCGGTATTTTCTGAGCCCAGAGAGGCCAGCGCCGGCGACTGGATCGATTTCCGCGAATCAGGTCGCATCCTTGTTCGCTCGGAATTCCCGATCGAGTCCGTGGACGGACTGTCGGATTTTCTGCAGCATCCCGACGAGCACGAAGCAGACATTCTCGCGACGCTGAAACTGGAAGCGTCCCGCGACCCGATCATCATCAATCTGTTCGCGAGTCGGCGCGCGTACCTGCGGGTCGTTCGCAGTGTTGCTCCAGACGCGAGTTCACGACGAGCGATTTTCGTCAGCACAGACTCGGGCGGACACGTCTACTGCTACCGACACGCGGAGCTGGTCACAGATCTTCGCCACGAACTGACGCACGCCATCCTGCATTCCATGCTGCCCTTTCTGCCTCTGTGGCTCGACGAGGGGCTCGCCGAGTACTTCGAAACGCCGAGAAGCGAGCGGGCCTCCGGCCATCCGAGCCAGAAGCGAGTAACTCTGGCCGCAAAGTTTCGACTGACCTGGCATCCCAACCTGAAAAAGCTGGAAGGCAAGAGCGACCTTTCAGAAGTTTCGCTCGCCAACTATCGCGAAGCGTGGGCGTGGGTGCATTTTCTGCTTCACGGACCTCCGGAAGCGACGAACCTGCTGCAGCGTTATCTGCTGACCATCCAGGCCGAGCAACCACCTGGCCCCTTCAGCACCCACCTGCGGCAGATCATTCCTGATCCCGAGCGTTCGCTGACCGCGCACCTGAAGACCTGGAAATAGCGGAGCCTGTCGGTGCGAGTGATCCCGGTTCTCGATCTGATGAATTCAGTTGTCGTCCGCGGAGTCGCAGGCCGGCGTGACGAATACCGTCCGATCGAAAGCTCAATCGCGGTGTCCGCGGACCCGATCGACGTTGCGCGAGCATTCCGTGAGCACTTCGGGTTGAGCACTCTGTACGTCGCCGATCTTGACGCAATTCTGCGTGGCGAACTGAATCGGGACGCGATGCAGAGCCTCGCCGAGGAAGGGTTCGACCTGCTTGTCGATGCGGGAGTTCGCAACGCAGCCGATGCCGACATGGTCCTCGCCACCGGAGCCAGCCAGGTGATCATCGGCCTGGAAACGTGGCCACTGCTTTCGTCGCTGGAACTGCTGACGCACCGGGTTGGTCCGGAGCAGCTCATTTTCAGCCTGGACCTCAAGAACGGCGCGCTGGTCACGACCTTCAACGACCTGCTCAGCGATGATCCGATGGACGTTGCCGCGTCCGTCCTTGAAGCCGGGGTCCGAGAACTGATCGTCCTGGACGTCGCCGCCGTCGGAACCGGTCACGGCGTTCCCACCCTGCCACTGTGCCGCAGCATTCTCGACTTCGCACCGCGGTCGCGTGTGATTACGGGCGGCGGGGTGCGCACCGCCGAGGACCTCGCCGAGTTGGACGAGAATGGCATTTCCGGCGCACTCGTGGCCTCGGCTCTGCACGACGGCTCAATTTCGACCGACGCAATTCGTCTTCGGTAAATCATCAACCGTCGACAGTTCCAAGCAATAAAACGTCGCCGAAGTAAACTCGGCGCGTGCGTCACCGGGCGTGTCAAATACGCGCGACGAACGAGCCGCCAGCTTCAGTAAAACTGCCGGACTGTCGCTTCCAGAGAATTCGCAGAATCAATGTCAGCGGACTCGTGCCGTTCGCAAAGTCGACTCGCAGATAGTCCGCTTCCGGGTCCTCGGCCAGTAACAATGCTGCCCCGCTGACGGACAGGTTCTGAGAGTAGGCAACCTGCGGCGACCCAAGCGCCGACAAGGCATCGGAATAAGGTGTGACCCGCAACCGAACACAAACTGGATAACGCGGGTGAGCACGCTGCTCAGAATGTTTCGCGGCCGGTTCGACCAACTGCTGGAGCAGCATGTTGATCTCGTCGACCGTCTCCA
>Ga0070726_10002658_pt1 | contig 15869 bp, 9 predicted proteins | sample tdAd471_FD_67275 | JGI IMG/M metagenome (GOLD analysis project Ga0070726, IMG submission 67275) | Marine sediment microbial communities from the Atlantic coast under amendment with organic carbon and nitrate - tdAd47.1 | ecosystem: Environmental > Aquatic > Marine > Coastal > Sediment | place... | reverse complement strand
TTTGAGGAAATGACTGTCCTCGAACTCTCCGAGTTTCTCAAGGCATTCGAAGACAAATTCGAGGTGACAGCTGCAGCTCCGGTCGCAGTTGCTGCCGTTGCCGCTGGTGGCGCAGACGCCCCAGCAGCCGAAGAGCAGGACGAGTTCAACGTCGTGCTCACCGGCGCAGGCGACAAGAAGATCCAGGTGATCAAGGAAGTTCGTGGTCTCACGAGCCTTGGTCTCAAGGAAGCAAAGGCTCTCGTTGACGAGGCTCCATCCAACATCCTCGAGGGTGTTGACAAGGAGACCGCCGACAAGGCCAAGGAAAGCCTCGAGGCTGCTGGCGCATCGGTCGAACTCAAGTAGTTCAATCGCACGCTGGTCAAGGGAGCGGCTTCGGCCGCTCCCTTTTCCTATTGGTGGACGCACCCATGAGGCATCCCGCGCCGTGACATCTCTCGAATGTCGGTCGCGTATGCTCTGTGCATGCCGATGCCGCCCATCGACCCTGACGTCCAGCAGTACTACGCGTCTTCGTGGAACGAGGACGGTCGCATTCGCTCTGGGCTCAACGAGATCGAGTTGATACGGACCCGTGAGATCGCGGAGAGGTACCTGCCAGCCTCGGATCTACGGATTCTCGATGTCGGCGGGGCATCGGGGATTCATGCCGAATGGCTGCTCGAAGCCGGCCACACCGTTCATCTCATTGACCCCGTTGCTCGCCACGTTGATGAGGCCGTCCAGAAGCTCGGCCACAACCGTCGGTTCACCGCCGAACTCGGAGACGCTCGGTCACTTGATGTCGAAGATGACAGCTTCGACGCAGTGCTTCTGTTCGGCCCTCTCTATCACCTTCAGGAGGAGTTCGACCGTCGCGCGACGTGGACGGAGGCTGCGCGTGTGGCCATGGATGGCGGTGTCGTCTTCGGTGCTGTGATCACGCGTTTCGCATCGCTCTTCAACGGACTCGCTGAAGGTGAAATCTTCGATCCGGTCTTCCGCCGAATGGTTGAGACCGACCTTGCAACGGGGAATCACTCAAATCCCGATGGCAGGCAGTACTTCACGACCGCCTACTTCCACCGGCCAGAAGAGGCGGCTACCGAGGCTGAGCAGGCTGGCTTGGCCGTCGAAGCAGTCCTTGGCGTCGAAGGTATCACCGCTTGGATTCCGAGTTTGGAACGTTCGTGGGATGACCCAGATGCCCGTCGGGTGATTGTCGACGCGGCCCGAGCCATCGAGTCGGAGCCATCGCTCCTCGGTCTTGGCCCGCACATCATTATCGTCGCCAGGCCATCCCGCTCGGTTCCTTGACCGTATGGTGTGGTTCCGGTATTCTGGAAAGCACAGTTGAAGACCTGTTCACGACTCCTCGAAAGAAGAGCCGAGATAGCTGTGCGCTATCTCGGATTTGTGCTATCCTCAGCAATTCGCCCATAACTGTTCCCAGCTTCGCTGCTGCAATGCCTATATATGAGGAGGATTCGCGTTGACCCGTGCGCGTTCCAACAGGCTCTCGTTCGCAAAGATCCCTGAAGTTCAAGAGGTCCCTGACCTCCTTGCCATTCAGAGAGAATCGTTCGAAGCTTTTCTAGAGACCGGCCTGAAGCAGATGTTCGATGAGGTTTCACCCATCGAAGACTTCACAGGCAACTTGGCACTCGAGCTTTCGGACCATCGTTTTGATGCTCCGCCCCTCTCGATCGAAGAAGCAAAGGACCGTGACTCCAATTACTCGCGCCCGCTGTTTGTTACTGCCCGATTCCTGAACAAGGAGACTGGTGAGATCAAAGAGCAGCAAGTCTTCCTCGGTGACTTCCCGATGATGACAAGGAACGGGACGTTCATCATCAACGGAACCGAGCGTGTCGTTGTAAGCCAGTTGGTTCGCAGCCCTGGTGTGTATTTCGACAGAACGATCGACAAGACATCCGGTCGTGCCGTCTACGCATCGAAGGTGATTCCTGGCCGCGGTGCGTGGCTCGAATTCGACATCGACAAGAAGGAAACGATTGGTGTCCGCGTCGACCGCAAGCGTCGTCAGTTCGTCACCACCTTCCTTCGCGCCTTGTCAATTGCTGAGACCGATGAAGAGATCATTGCGATCCTCGGCGATTCAGACCTTGTGCGCAACACGCTCGAGAAGGACCCGACGTCGACCCGCGACGAAGCGTTGCTCGACCTGTACCGCAAGCTGCGTCCGGGTGAGCTCACCACCGTCGAGTCTGCTCGCTCGCTCATCAAGACGCTCTTCCGTACGCCAAAGCGCTACGACCTCACACGGGTCGGACGCTACAAGCTGAATCAGAAGCTGACGGGTGACACAGGGACCGACATCCTCGAGAACTACTCGGCTGAAGAGCAGGGTCTTCTCACGGATGAGGACATGGTCAACACGATCAAGTACCTGATGGGTCTCCACAACGGTGTGGATGGCTTCCGTGTCGACGACATCGACAACTTCCAGAACCGTCGTATCCGTACGGTCGGTGAGTTGATCCAGAACCAAATCCGAGTTGGCTTGACCCGACTCGAGCGTGTCGTGCGGGAGCGCATGACGACCCAGGACCCTGAGGCAATCACGCCACAGACCTTGATCAATATTCGCCCAGTGGTTGCGTCGATCAAGGAGTTCTTCGGAACTTCTCAGCTCAGCCAGTTCATGGACCAACCGAACCCGCTCGCTTCGATCACACACCGCCGTCGCCTCTCAGCACTCGGCCCTGGTGGTCTCAGCAGAGAGCGCGCCGGCTTCGAGGTCCGCGACGTTCACCCATCTCACTACGGACGTATGTGCCCGATTGAAACGCCGGAGGGTCCGAACATCGGTCTTATCGGCTCACTCGCCTCATACGCACGGGTCAACAAATTCGGATTCATCGAGACGCCGTATCGCAGAGTCGTAAAGGGCAAGGTCACGGCGCACGTCGATTACCTCACCGCTGCGCTTGAAGAGGGTCACGTCATCGCACAGGCGAACGCACAGCTTGCTGCTGACGGCTCGTTTGTGAATGAGCGTGTCCTTGTCAGGCTCACAGGAGGCGATGTCGACAACGTGCCAGGCACCCAGGTCGACTACATGGATGTCTCCCCGAAGCAGGTTGTTTCAGTTGCGACGGCTCTCATTCCGTTCCTCGAGCACGACGATGCAAACCGTGCGCTCATGGGATCGAACATGCAGAGGCAGGCTGTTCCGCTGATCACATCCGACGCACCACTCGTTGGTACCGGGATGGAGGCACGTGCCGCTGTCGACTCCGGAGAGGTCATTGTCTCACCGGTTGCCGGCGAGGTCGTGAGCGTCACCGGAACCGAGATTGTCATCAAGGAAGCGGGAGCGAACAAGAAGCACACCCTCCACCTTGAGAAGTTCGAGCGTTCGAACCAGGGAACCTGCATCAACCAGAAGCCAATCGTCGAAGAAGGCGACAAGGTCAAGGCTGGAGATCCGCTCGCAGACGGCGCATCAACAGAGGGCGGTGAGCTTGCGCTCGGTCGCAACCTGATGGTCGCATTCATGCCGTGGGAGGGCCACAACTTCGAGGACGCGATTGTCATCTCGGAGCGCTTGGTCAAGGAAGACATCCTTTCTTCGATCCACATCGAGGAGCACGAGATTGAGGCTCGCGACACCAAGCTTGGTGCCGAGGAGATCACCCGTGACATTCCAAATGTGGCCGAAGAGGTGCTGATGGATCTCGACGATCGCGGCATCATCCGTATCGGAGCCGAGGTCGGTCCAGGCGACTATCTCGTCGGCAAGGTCACTCCAAAGGGCGAAACTGAATTGACCCCTGAAGAGCGTCTCCTTCGTGCCATCTTTGGTGAAAAGGCGCGTGAGGTCAGGGATGTCTCACTTAAGGTTCCACACGGTGAATCCGGTAAGGCCATTGCGGTCAAGGAGTTCAGCCGGGAGGACGGGTATGACCTTCCTCCAGGTATGAACGAACTTGTCCGTGTTTACGTTGCTAAGCAGCGGAAGATCTCAGCAGGAGACAAACTCGCTGGTCGCCACGGAAACAAGGGCGTCATAGCCAAGATTCTTCCTGAGGAAGACATGCCATTCTTCGAGGACGGCACACCGGTTGACATCCTGTTGTCACCACTCGGTGTTCCTTCTCGGATGAACCTCGGTCAGGTGCTTGAAACCCACTTGGGTTGGGCAGCTGCAACAGGCTGGGAGTCCTTTGACGACATGGAGAGCGCAGCATCAGCTGGCGCCGGCCCATGGACGAAGGTCGCTACGCCGGTGTTCGATGGTGCCCACGAGGATGAAGTTCTCAAGGTGCTCAAGCACACGCACGTCAACCGTGATGGTGTCCGCCTGATCAACCCTGAGGGCAAGGGTCAGCTGTATGACGGCCGTTCCGGTCTGCCATATGACTCACCGATCACCGTCGGTTACATGTACATTCTCAAACTCGTTCACCTCGTTGATCACAAGATCCACGCACGGTCGACTGGTCCGTACTCGATGATCACCCAGCAGCCGCTGGGCGGTAAGGCGCAGTTCGGTGGCCAGCGGTTCGGTGAGATGGAGGTATGGGCCCTCGAGGCGTACGGCGCTGCCTACGCACTCCAGGAGTTGCTCACCATCAAGTCCGATGACGTCCGTGGACGTGTCAAGGTGTATGAGGCGATCGTCAAGGGTGAGAACATCCCTGAGCCAGGCATCCCCGAATCGTTCAAGGTTCTCGTCAAGGAGATGCAGTCGCTGTGCCTCAATGTCGAGATGCTTTCGGCCGGTGAGGAAGTCGAACTCAAGGATCTAGAGGACGATGTATTCCGGACGGCACAGTCGCTCGGCATCGATATCTCTCGACCCGAACGACCAGACCTCGAAACCGTTTAGACCTGAGACCTGAGAGCGGGAGCTAGCAATACGTGGCACAAATCTTTGATGAACTGAGAATCGGCCTTGCATCATCTGACCAGATTCGATCCTGGTCATTTGGCGAGGTCAAGAAGCCGGAAACGATCAACTACCGGACGCTGAAGCCTGAAAAGGATGGGCTGTTCGACGAGCGCATCTTCGGTCCAACGCGCGACTGGGAGTGCTACTGCGGAAAGTACAAGCGTGTTCGTTTCCGCGGAGTCACCTGCGAACGATGTGGCGTCGAAGTCACCCGCGCAAAGGTCCGTCGTGAGCGCATGGGTCACATCGAACTTGCCGCTCCTGTCACCCACATTTGGTTCTTCAAAGGCGTTCCGAGCCGTCTCGGGTACCTCCTGGACATGTCCCCGAAGGATCTTGAAAAGGTCATCTACTTCGCGGCATACCTCGTCACCCATGTGGACGATGAGAAGCGCACGAAGGACCTTCCTGACCTCGAGGAAGCTGCTCGTCATGAGCGTCTCCTGATCACCGAGGAATTCGAAGAGTGGAAAGAAGCTCGTCTCGAACGTCTCGAAGGCGAACTCGCCCAGATGGAAGACGCGGGCGCCAAGCCGAACGAGATCAACGCTCGCAAGAAAGAAGTCGAGCGAGAGATCAAGGACCGCGACGATCGTGCTCGCGTCGAAGTTGACCTTCTTGACGAGGCATTCGACAGCTTCAAGACCATGAAGCCCCGTGACCTCGTCGAGTCCGAGCAGCTCTGGCGTGAGATCATTGACCGTTACGGCGACTACTACGTCGGCGGAATGGGTGCCGAGTTCGTCAAGGACTTGATTTCCCGTATGGATCTTGATGCCGAAGTTGAGAAGCTTCGTGGTGATCTCGATGCGAACTCACAGCAGCGTCGTCAGCGTGCGATGAAGCGACTCAAGGTCGTCCAGCCGTTTGCCGACGGCAAGAACGATCCAGAGGGCATGATTCTCGAGGCGATTCCTGTGATTCCACCGGACCTTCGCCCGATGGTGCAGCTCGATGGTGGGCGTTTCGCGACGTCAGACATGAACGACTTGTACCGCAGGGTCATCAACAGGAATAACCGCCTCAAGCGTCTCATTGACCTCGGTGCTCCTGAGATCATCGTGAACAACGAGAAGCGCATGTTGCAGGAAGCGGTTGACGCCCTGTTCGACAATGGCCGCCGCGGTCGTGCGGTGACGGGTCCTGGTTCGCGTCCTCTGAAGTCCCTCTCTGACATGCTCAAGGGAAAGCAAGGACGTTTCCGTCAGAACCTTCTCGGTAAGCGTGTCGACTATTCAGGTCGTTCCGTCATCATCGTTGGTCCGTCGCTTCGGCTTCACCAATGTGGTCTTCCAAAGATCATGGCGCTTGAGTTGTTCAAGCCGTTTGTGATGAAACGACTCGTCGACCTTGACATCGCACAGAACATCAAGGCTGCGAAGCGCATGGTCGAGCGTCGTCGTCCCCAGGTATGGGACGTCCTCGCCGATGTGATTCAGGAACACCCTGTGCTCTTGAACCGTGCGCCAACATTGCACCGTCTTGGTATCCAGGCCTTCGAGCCTGTGATTATCGAGGGCAAAGCGATTCAGCTGCACCCGCTCGTGTGTGAGGCGTTCAACGCCGACTTCGACGGTGACCAGATGGCGGTTCACCTTCCCCTCTCGGCTGAAGCACAGGCAGAGGCACGCATCTTGATGCTGTCTTCGAACAACGTGCTTCGCCCAGCGGACGGTCGTCCGATTGTGACACCTTCACAGGACATGATCATCGGCATGTACTACCTGTCGGCGCTCGTTGAGGATGCGCTTGGTGCTGGTCGTGCCTTCTCCTCTGTTGACGAGGCGATGATGGCCTATGAGCGCAATGACCTTTCCCTCCACGCTCCTATCAAGGTGCGGGTTGGATGGCTTGCAGGGAATCCCGACCTTCATGCGGAACTGAAACCACTGCTGAAGGATCTGATTGATGCCGCACCCGTGAGCGGTGAAAATCTCACGGAGACGACGCTTGGTCGTGCACTCGTCAACGGGGCATTCCCACCAGGGTTCCCGTATCTCAACGCCGTTCTACGCAAGGGCGATATTCGGACCATCGTCGAAGAGGTGATTCACACCTACGACAAGCCGGATGTTGCAAACACGCTTGACAACATCAAGGACCTCGGGTTCCACTATGCGACCCGTGCCGGTCTCACGATCGGTCTCCAAGATGTCAAGACGCCACCGGAGAAGAAGGCAATTCTCGCCAAGTTCGAGGCCCGAGCCGCAAAGGTGGAAACGCAGTACCAGAAGGGCATTATCACGGACGACGAGCGTCGTTCAGCGCTGATCGAGATTTGGACGGAAGCGACCGACGAGGTCAAGGACGCCATGCAGGAGACGCTGCAAGAGGATCCATTCAACCCGATGGACATGATGGTCCGCTCGGGTGCCCGTGGAAACATCATGCAGCTCCGTCAGATTGCCGGTATGCGTGGGCTGGTGGCGAACCCGAAGGGTGACATCATCCCGCAGCCGATCAAGGCGAACTTCCGTGAGGGACTGACGGTTCTCGAGTACTTCATCTCGACACACGGTGCTCGCAAGGGCCTCGCCGATACGGCTCTCCGTACGGCAGACTCTGGGTACCTGACTCGTCGTCTCGTTGATGTCTCGCAAGAGATCATCATTCACGAAGAGGAGACTCCCGATCCTGGCTTGGTCGTCAAGACCAGGGAAGAAGACGGATCCGTCGTCAAGCACCTGCGTGACCGAATCTTCGGTCGCATTCTCGCCGAGGATGTCAAGATCGAACGGAAGCTCGCTGAGCTCCCTGACGGTCGGAAGCTCAGGAAGGGCTTCCTCCTCGACCGGGAGGCTGTCAACGGCCTGTTCGACGTCGAAGAAGTCCTCGAGGTTCGCGTGCGGTCACCGTTGACTGACGAGAGTCGTCATGGGATTTCACAGCTCTCGTACGGTATCGACCTTGCCACCGGCTCGATGGTTGAACCGGGTACGGCTGTCGGAATCATGGCTGCCCAGTCGATTGGTGAGCCTGGGACACAGCTGACGATGCGTACCTTCCACACCGGCGGTATCGCTGGTGAGGACATCACGCACGGTCTGCCTCGTGTAACAGAGCTCTTTGAGGCTCGTACTCCGAAGGGTGTTGCCATCCTCTCAGAGGCTGGCGGCGCGGTCCGGATCGATGAGGATCCTGATACCGGTGCACGCTCGATCGTCGTCGTTGACGGCGAAGAAGAGGTTTCGTACGCCTTGCCAGTGAGAGCACGACTTCGTGTTGCGCCGGGCGATGTCATCGAGCCGGGAACACAGCTCACCGAGGGTCCACTCGACCCGAAGGAAGTTCTGGCCATCCAGGGTATCCGGGCATGTCAGCGCTATCTCGTCGAGCAGGTTCAGGAGGTCTACCGCTCACAGGGTGTCGACATCCACGACAAGCACATCGAACTTATCGTTCGCCAAATGCTCCGTCGTGTCAGGATCGTCGGACCTGGTGAGGGGCCGTGGCTTCCAGCTGAACTTGTGGATGCGCAGGAATTCAGGGACACCAACCGCGAACTCGTCGAAGACGGTCATCAGCCAGCTGAAGGCCGTCCGGAGTTGATGGGAATCACAAAGGCATCACTTGCCACCGATTCCTGGCTGTCGGCTGCTTCGTTCCAGGAGACCACTCGTGTCCTGACTGAGGCTTCACTCAATGCGAAGTCCGACTTCATGCGGGGACTCAAGGAGAACGTCATCATCGGCAAGCTCATCCCAGCAGGTACCGGTTCCACCGGTTATCAGCAGATCGAGCCCATGATCCCAGGCGCGGCTGTACCAACAGCTGAGGACCTGTTCGGTGATTACGAGGTTGCGGCGTCAACGGAAGCGTTGCCAGCTGACCCAGCCGAATGGCTTGCGTCGCTTGGTACCACGTCGGATGCCACGAGCGAGGGCGACGAGGCGTAGCCCCGTCGAGTTCGTTCACATATCAAGGAAAGGGGTCACCGCACGGTGGCCCCTTTTCGCGTCGGTGATTCAGACCGGGGCACTCCGCGTTTAGGGTTGGCGCAGACGCTGAGCGTGAGGAGCTTGTGATGGTCTGGGTGATTCTTCTTGGACGGATTCTCTTTGGGGCGATCTTTGTCGGGTCTGCCTTCGGTGGTCACTTCGCCCAGAACAAGGAGACAGCCCAGTATGCGGAGATGCGTGGCATCCCAAACGCTTCAGTGATGGTCTATCTCACCGGAATCTGGATCGGGCTTGCCGGTTTTGGGGTGATTCTCGGCATCTGGACAGACCTTGCTGCGCTGATGATTGTTGTCTGGACCCTTGGTTCGGCCTTCCTCGTACATCACTTCTGGACGGACGAAGGGATGATGGAGACGATCGAAATGACCAACTTCATGAAGAACCTGTCTCTCGCCGGTGCCGGCTTGATTCTCTTCGTGGTCTTCGCATGGGCTGGTGACGCGATCGGTCTTCAAATGGTCGGACCGGCATTCGACATCTCGAACCTCTAGTTCAGTCGCCAGCGGCAAGAAGGACTGACTATTGTCGGATTCGGTGGAGAGCCAGTCGGGGATGGGACACAAATGATCAAGCGCCAGTCGCAACACCCCAGCCTCGTGAGACTGGTGCTCCTCTCTGGGCTTGCAGCTGTATTCCTCATCTCAGCAACCGGTGCGATTGCACAGGAGGTCGACTTCCAGATTGTCGGATTCGGGGAACAGGACTGTTTCAGTGGAACGGACCGCCTGAAGGCCAGCTCGGCCGAACCCTTCGACGTCGAAGCCTGCGTTTCTGACAGCGGCAGCCCTCAAAGCGGAGTAGCGCTCGTTGCCGACATCTCCCATGCCGACGGCACAACTGAGGCCATCGATCTGACAACGGGGTCCGACGGCTCAGTGTTGTTCACAGTCGTCCCACGTGACGCCGGGCTAACGACCGTTCAGATGTGCCTTGGCAGCCTCGCCGGAAATTGCGACTGGGGAACGATCGAGTTCGAGGCCGACGCACCACCGATGCCGCCTGCCGTGGCTTCGTACCTTGGTCCCAATGCCGGTTCGGACATGGGTCCGTCGCTTCCTGTGGTCGACGGCGAAGACGACTTCGACGATCCATATACGGGTGGGCCGGCCGAGCCCGGATTGGGAGATCCCCGAATGGACATCATCTCGTTCCGATACCTGGGGAACGAGGGCGGTCCAGCGATGTTCCAGGCGACGACGCGTGGAGATGCATGCGAACTCTACGAGGACGAATCAACCCCCTGGTGGCAATTCACGTTCTTTGTCAGCACAATGGATGACGCTCATTACAACGTGACCTACCGCATGACGGAGGGTGATGAGTATGCCGACGCATATTCGAACGGCGTCAACCTGGATTCAGCTGTTTCACTGTATGAATGCATGGGCAACACAGTGGTCGTGTCAGCAACGGGAGTCGATGTGCCGCTTGGATCGCAGATGCAGGTCATCTCGTGGTTCAGCGACGACCCTCTGAGTTCCGGATTGCAGGACTTCGCGGACGGATTCCCGGAACCGGTTCCGGTCGAGGTTGCAGCGACCGACACGCTCGATGATGTCGCTAGTGAGACGGATTCCGTTGTCGACTCCGAAGCCGCAGTTCCGATTTCGATCGATTCGGAGGCGGACGGCGGGTCGTTCCCATATTGGGTATTGGTTCTCATCGGCTTGTTCGGCGCTGCCGGTCTCTTCTGGTGGTTTCAGAGCCGCGATCGGATCGCTTCAGCGGTCGCGGCCGGCGCGAGTTACGCAACCGCCGACAGCGCATCGACGGACCTCACCGCTGACGATCTGGAACGATATGCGCAGTACGGCATCGATGACCACACGGCAGCGCAACAGGCTGAAGAGTTGGCTGCAGAGAAGGCTGCAGACATCTCGACGGCCGATTCCCATGCGGCAGCAACCGCCGCAGCTATCGCTAAGGCAGGGACGCCGGACTTGGAGCCATTGCCAACGATCCCCAACTTCTCTGACCTCACGATTACAACGAGCCCGGCGTTCGCCGCCGTACTCGAGTTCCTTCATGTTCTCGAGGTCGAGACGATTACCGGTCGCGGTCGCGATCGTATAGCGGACGTTCTGGTCGCGGTGCCCGATGCGTGGAACGCTGCCTTGGACGGAAAGGTCGAAGAGATCGAGGTGGCAAAGGATGGCTGGTCGAACATCGTCGACAACCCATCGAGTCTCGGTCAACTTCCGGGAGCGGTGGGAGACGCCGTTGAAAAGGGCGTCGAGTTTGCCGGCGATTATGCCGAGGCCGCGGAGGACGCTGCGAATGGGAACGACGCTGCATTCGTGGACATGAACGCGACCCTTATCGCGAGCGGCCAGGTGGAGGCTGTTTTCGGGTGGGCCGGATCGAAGTTCACCGGCGCTGTTACCCGTGTGGCTGGTGGCTCGACACCGTCCGTTTCCGGCGGCACGCCGAAAGTGTCCGGAAAAACTCCTGACGTTCCGAGCAACGGGACAAAGCCCCCGACTCCAGCGGCGACACCCAGTACCCACCAACCACTTGGAACAGCACCAACGGCACCTGACCCTCTCTCCGGATATCGGGGCAGTGCAAGGACTGGAGGGCCCGTCGACGGTGGTGGGACGCCGATCCAGAAGGCGAAAAACGGTTGTGGAGCGGCTGTCGTTCGAGGCATTCAGAATGACATGGGTGTGGCGCCAACGACAGAGATCGGCATACTCGCCCGTGGCGCACAGCTCAGAGATTCAGTGAACAATCGGATTTGGGATCCGAATGGAGGGATCAACGCACCGGGGATGGGCGTACTACTCGAGGACATCTTGCCCGCCGGTACCAACGTCACTGTGCGGGGTTTGGCAGGGGCTCAGGACGCAGCCGCCGACGTGGGCAGTTGGCTGTTGAACAACGCCGATGGACACGTGATGGTTGGCCTGCGTTGGAATGGCGCAGGCACAGGGGGTGCAGGCCACTGGGTTCGCCTTGAACGTGTCACGAATGACTGGGTCCATCTCGGAGATCCCTCTCTACCGGCGGGTACCAGCATCGCTATTCCCACCGGCGGGTTCAACTTCCTGGCGGATGCCGTGGTTACGGTGAAGCCGTGATGGAGGACGACGACATGACACACGAGAGCGGTTTCGACAGTGAGGCCCCACAGACATCTTCTGAAAAGGAAGCAGTAGACCCTGCGGTCGACCGAACCTCGAGCGATCTTCGGTCAGCGACGACGCGTCTCGGTGAGTTGATGGGCGAGCCGTGGCTGTTTCCGCCCATAGTTGTGGGCAACAGCACGATCTACCCCTTTGGTCGACACGACTTCGCCGTCGATACAGACATGGGGATTCGCGTCGGGCTCCCGATGGGGACCATTACCGTTGAGGGTCAGAATACAGAAGTGGACTGGCGATGGATCACCGTACCGGGTTCCGAGGAGAATGCGTCCGGGTACGTCTGCGATCGCTCACCATGGAGTACTGCCCTCATGAAGAGGCCGGCGTACGAGCAGGCGGCGGTGGTCGAATCGGTCTTCGATACAGATGGTCAGCCCGGGGGAGGCTATCTCGGGTTCGCACTCCCCACCTGGCTCACACCCTTCTACGACGAACTCAACGCCGTCGTCGATAGCGAGTCAGCGACGTTTCCTTGGCTCAGGCGCGAAGACATCGCCTCTACCCACCTACCAGTGGTCGGACCGGTCGAACTCGCGGTGTTTACGACCGCCGATAGGATCGCCACTCGGGTTGAAGAGCTTGGCCTCGCGCCGAGCCCTCACAGCGTCCTGTCGGACCTTCCAGAGTCGTCTGGAGTCGAAACCGAGGGCGCGGATATCGACGGCGCTCTCAGAGAGTTGGCGACACCAGATTGGGTTGTCCGAATCTTTGGCCTTTGCGATCAGGGCTCGGTTGACCTGTCCGTCTCGATTGTCGCTACAGATGATGGTGCGTCATGGACCGGGTTCTCGCAGGTTGACAACTCGGTGATTCTGAGCCGATCCGTGAATCCAGCGACTCTGATTCAGAGTGTGATTGCAGCGCTCGGAACCGATATCCCCGAGCAACCGCAGTTGTCGGCATCCGCGACTCCGACGGAGGTCGCACTGCTATCGGCGGTGGGAGATGTGTTTCGCGTTGACGGACCGGATGCGGTGTTCTCGACACTTGGTGACATCGAGAGGTCGCTGTCCACAGAGCATGCGAACTCCGCAGTCGCAGCGCTTCACTCGATTGCTGGGAGACCTGAACCCGGGAGCCTCAGCGAGGTTGACCCGGTCTACCTTCTTGGGATTCATGAGGGTCACCTCGCCGCGTCGGGCATCGCCACCGCACTTATCAAGATGCTCAGCGAGGTTCGAACCTATGTGACGATCGCGATCGAAGACGTCGGCGAAGGTGCCGCTCGGTCTAGCGTCACCGTTGTCCGGTCCGACCTCGGCCAACTTGCGGTAGGAGGGGATCCTGTTGTGAACGGGAGCGTCGATATCGTCTCGATCGGGAACGCGAGTCTGGGTTCGTTACTCATGGAGTTCATCGGGGCACCCGGTCCGTCCGCGAATTAGGGTGTCGATCGACGATCGGCGAACCATTTCCAGCCACCAACGTCGGTTGCCTGCGTTCAACGGTGAAGCTCTGACGCCCGCTACCTTCTGCTGATGCTGCGTTTCCAACTTCTTGGCATCCCGGTCGGGGTGCACGCCACCTTTCTGCTGATCGTCGTGCTTGGCCCGACGAACTCGGCTCAGGCGGCCTCTCTGTGGGTTGGCGCTGCATTTGTCGCGATCATGCTCCATGAGTTCGGTCACGCTTTGTTCGCCCGACGGTTTGGCGCGAAAGGTGTCAATATCACGCTGTATGGCCTCGGTGGGCTGACGAGCTACAGCCATGAAGAAGGAATGAGCCACGGTCGATCGTTTGTGGTGTCTGCCGCAGGTTCAGCGGTCGGAATCATCGCCGGTCTTGCGCTGATCGGCCTCGGCCGTCTCGACGTCTTCGTGGGTTGGCCCGACGCAGCGATCGAGTTTCTCGACTTCTTTGTGTTTGTTGCCCTGGTGTGGGGTGTTCTCAACTGGATTCCCATCGTGCCCCTTGACGGTGGGCACATGGCAGAGCATCTGATTGCCGTGTTCTCGGAGGAGAAGGCACCGCTCATCGCCCAGGTCATAACGTGGGTCACGGTCGCCGCGATTGTCCCACTGGCACTCCTCAACGGGTTTTACTTCGCGGCCGTCATCGTCGTGGTGTTTGCCGCGGCAGGGTTCCGCGACTTCAGAGCGAGAACGGTTTCGTCTGAGACTTCGGTTCAGCCGGAGGTCGAAGAACTCAAACCTGCACCTCCCGCCCCACCGACCCCGCCTGAACCGCCCTCGACACCACCGGCATTTCCGATCTGACTCCTTGGTGATAGGCGTTTTGCGGCTCTGTGCTATGTTGCTGACAACAACCGAGTACGGCTGTGGCCACCCGGCCACTTTCCCCTGCGCTTTAGACACGGCGCTTGATATACTGCCGTCTAGGTTTTCCCAACCGAACCCGCTGGTACCCGGAGGCCGTCTGAGCTGCGCTCAGATTGCTGTTGTGCTGGAAGAGGTTCACACAAGGGATCGGCTCCGTTGCCACGTGGCAAAGGTGCCGATTTTCGTTCGTCAGAACTCCGATACCCGGGTGTCGGGTCGGAGTGCGCCAATAAGAGAGACGGAAGAGCAACGTGCCAACCGTGCAGCAACTGGTCCGACAAGGCCGGAAGCCAAAGACGAAGAAGATGAGGACTGTCGGCCTAGCCGGGTCCCCGCAACGCCGCGGCGTGTGCACTCGCGTGTACACCGTGACCCCAAAGAAGCCGAACTCGGCTCTTCGGAAGGTCGCCCGTGTCCGCCTGTCATCGGGTGCGGAAATCACCGCATACATCCCCGGTGAGGGCCACAACCTCCAGGAGCACTCGATCGTGCTCGTTCGTGGTGGTCGTGTGAAGGACCTTCCCGGTGTTCGATACAAGGTCATTCGTGGCGCTCTCGACGCTGCCGGTGTCGACGGTCGCAAGCAGGCGCGTTCCCGCTACGGCACGAAGAAGGTTTCCTGATGCGGAGAGCTCCAGCAGAAGTACGCAAACTCGACCCAGATCCGATCTATCAGTCGGTTTTGGTCACGCAGATCATCAACAAGGTTCTCCTCAAGGGCAAGAAGGGTGCGGCACGCCGCATCGTCTACACCGCAATGGACACGGTCGAAAAGCGCACCGGGTCTGATCCGTTGCCCGTGCTCAAGCGTGCCGTCGACAACGTCCGGCCCCAGATGGAGGTCAGGACCCGCAGAGTCGGTGGCTCCTCGTACCAGGTGCCCGTTGAGGTTCGTGCCCGCAGGGCGCAGACACTTTCCGTTCGTTGGCTTGTCGAGTTCGCACGCAAGCGTCGTGAGAACACGATGGCGGAGCGTCTCGCTAACGAGATCCTCGACGCTGCCAACCGCACAGGCGCTGCGGTAAAGCGTAAAGAAGACATTCACAAGATGGCTGAGTCCAACAAGGCTTTCGCCCACTACCGCTGGTAACAACGCATGGCTAGAACAATCCCACTCGAGACGATCCGCAACATCGGAATCATGGCCCACATTGACGCGGGCAAGACGACGACGACCGAGCGGATTCTCTACTACACCGGCCGAACACACAAGATCGGCGAGGTTCATGAGGGCGCTGCCGTCATGGATTGGATGGAGCAGGAGCAGGAGCGTGGCATCACGATCACGTCCGCTGCAACGACCTGCCTGTGGGACGGTCACACGATCAACATCATCGACACCCCTGGTCACGTCGACTTCACCGTTGAGGTCGAGCGTTCACTTCGCGTTCTCGACGGCGCCGTTGCGGTGTTCGACGCAGTATCTGGTGTGGAGCCACAGTCAGAAACGGTGTGGCGCCAAGCGGACAAGTACGGCGTTCCCCGCATCTGCTTCATCAACAAGATGGACCGGATTGGTGCAGACTATTTCGCCGCTGTCGACTCAATCGTCGAACGACTCGGTGGTAACCCTGTCGCTATCCAG
>Ga0070726_10002648_pt1 | contig 15898 bp, 11 predicted proteins | sample tdAd471_FD_67275 | JGI IMG/M metagenome (GOLD analysis project Ga0070726, IMG submission 67275) | Marine sediment microbial communities from the Atlantic coast under amendment with organic carbon and nitrate - tdAd47.1 | ecosystem: Environmental > Aquatic > Marine > Coastal > Sediment | place... | reverse complement strand
CTCAGCAAGCTTCGATTGCACTGCGGATTTATAATCAGTTGGGGCAATTGGTATGGGAAAGAGAAGGGAGGTTTCCAGCCGGTGCTTCCGAATTGGAAGTACAATTGGATCAAGCTGGTCTTTATTATTATAGCCTGGATACGCCTTGGGGCAAAGCGACGCGAAAGATGGTGGGATATAAGTAATTGCATGCTAAGAACTTGTTGGAGTTCAAAGTCACCCCAATTATAAATCAATTTCAACAGGGCAGGCATTCACCAAGCTTGCAATTTAAATATTACTAGCAAAGGCGTTTATAAAATTACAATCACAAATACCGCAACCTCAAACTACTGAACATCAGCAATTAAAACATAAAACAATCATCTCCGCAAACTAATCAACAGACAATAGTATTTAACTAAAAACATACAAATGTGAATAAAATTAGATATATTTAAGACCATAAACATGGTTCTTAAATCAATAGCTTAAAGACATGCGCCCCTTTACCCCCCCACCTTCATCTAATGCTATCCATTATTTGTTATTCTTCTTATGCTTGACAACAGCTAGCTGCGGGAGTTTTCCCAAAGGTGTTCGCTTACTAAAGCAACAAAAATTTAGCAAAGCTGAAGAAAAATTTGAAAAGTCTTTAAAACATGCCACCTACGGCATCGGTGCTAAATATTATCTAAATCGATTAAAAATAAATAAGAAGCCTAACACCTTATCTTGGTTGGATATTCATCAGGAATTCTGCGAACTACAGGAAGAGATAAAACAATTACCTCCCAACCGAATCCTGAAATTAAGAAGACATGACGCCGCTCGATCAAACATCAGGCAATCTCAAGAAAACCTACAAAAACGAATTATTAGTCGAATGAGTAAGCAGGGAACCATCCCTGAGCTTCTAGCTCTAGAAGCAAGTGCAGCTTGTTGGGCTGACCCAACCATAGATAGTCTTCGTACTATTATTGTCAATAAATCGATCAACCCCCTGCAGGAAGTATATGACACCAAGGAGGATAAAGAATGGGTGGTAAAAGCCATTTCTCTTCCCACCATAGAAGAAATAAGCTCCGAAGCAGGCCGATCTTGTAAGGCTATCAGTGAGGGCACCAATTGGATGATCAACTATGAAGATGCGACAGTGATTGCAGAAAAATATGCTCACAAAGTACTCCCCCAAAACTATCCTCAGTTTTGGGAGATCCAAACCGAAATCTGGCGTATTTTCCAGGTCCATCATTCTTATTGTGAAATGGATCGTTTTAAGTCGAAATACCCCAATGACCCTATCGCTGAAGACTGTTGGTTTGAACCAGCACGTGACACCTTATGTCTAAGTCAACTTCGCCCTTTGTTGGCTTTTCATCGCAATAATCCGTATACGGCACTAGACCCGACAATTTGTATTCAGGTGCTTTGTATCGCCAATTTTGCATCAGATAGAGAGGATTTGAATATGGAAGAGCAACAACAGCTGCGAGATATAGAGCAAATGTACCACTTGCAGAGCCAGTTGCTGAACTGTGATCTTCAACTGGACTCCATGGAGTTCATAACTCAGGTGGCTTCGCTAGCCAAAGCGTACAAACATCATCGAGTCGTTTATGATTTAGCAGCCACAACTGTAGATTATTTCGCCTCAAAAAGTCAGTACACAACCGCCCGTGCGGCCCTGGAAACCTTTCAGCCACTTTTTCCTGACACCTCTTCTTGTCATACAAATTTCTATTTTCAGGTAGAAAAACAAGAGTGGTTCAATCTCATGTCAAACCTATTAGATAGAACGGATTCCGAAAAGATAGTGCCTCTTCCTGTCGCCGAATGGAACACCACAACGCATAATGAGTCTTCGCTAATTTCATGGGGTGAAACAGATGAAGTTTTCTTTGTAAGACGATCTCGCAAGGACCTAAGCGCCCAGGTGATGACGTCAAAGCTCAAAAAAGGGATATGGACAAAACCGGTACCCGTAAAGGAACTGAATGTGGCAGATGATGTAAGCTTACTTTCTTTGAGTGCTGGAGGCCGGTTGATGCTTCTCAAGGCAGGTGGAAAACTTTTGCGTTCCTATCGAGCAGCTATTGGCCGCAAATGGCTAAAGCCAGAGGTGATGTCAATGAATGGGCGGTTTGCGGGCAATGCTTGGTTATCCCCTGATGATTCTCTTCTCATGGTTGAATATTATGCTACATCGGCCAAAGCCAATCGTCCACCTAAAATAGATTTAGCCGTATCTAAATTGAAAGATGATGGTAACTATGGTTCAGCAAGCCCTTTAGCAGCCAATACCAATTTGCGCTTAAGCAATGAAGGAAAACCGCTGATGGCCCTTGGGGGGAGGTTATTATTTTTCACCTCTGACCGCAAATCCGGATTAGGAGGAAATGATATGTATAGTGTAAGCCTACGCAACCCTAGAGATTGGTCAACCATGTCCGAACCTTTGAATCTGGGCTTACCCTTAAATACTTTTTTTGAGGAAGATGGACTTACGTACTTCTCAGAATACACAGGTAAGGCATACTTTGATCGGCGTGATCGCTGCTCAGTAGATAGAGACATTTGGGAAGTGGTTTTAAGTTCGGGCACATTCCCTGAAAATGCCATGCGATTGGCGGGGCTGGTGCTGGATGAAAACAAACAAGCCATTGGAGGTGGATTTATGGAGTTTACGCCGAATTATCAACTAAATGTACATTCCCAGCCGATTTCGTCAAAAGGCACTTATACCTATACGGTAGCAGATAGTACAGCAGTGGTACGGCTATTCCCAGAAATACCGGGGTACTATTCCGAACGCGATACAACCCATTTCCTGGGCCATACCGCGAAAGGTGAAATTATCCGCGATACATTTTTCCTTACTTCATTCGATTACATTCGCAAGCATTTCAAACTGGTCCATAGTACTTTTTTTAATGGCGTAGCCGAATTTGACAAGCCTGATAAAGCATATCCTGAGATCACTCGTTTAGCAAAAATCGCCACTCGAATGGGGGCAGACCTAGAATTGGCAGGACACACGGATGAAATAGGTACGGGGGTAGATAATGAAAAGCTGTCCTTTGATCGTGCCAATTCCGTTAAAAAATTCCTTGTGGAGAAATGTGGCTTTGATCCCCAACGCGTCACCGTGTTGGGATTCGGTGCCACGAAGCCGATTTGCACCAATGATACAGAAGAAGGAAGACGATGTAACCGAAGAGTTGAAATTACCTTTAAAATGCCTGATACCGTGATTGGTAAATAGAGCTATTTTATATTCAGAACCTCCTACCCAATCACCAAATAATCATAATGCACTAAGGCCTTTTTGCCGTGCTGCCCGACGTACTGTTGGGCGGTATTCACCCCATATTGGGCAATCCCCATACCGATAGCTTCACCCTCTTCATTGAGAATACGGAGCAAATCTCCTTTTTCGAACTCTCCTTCAATGCGAATAATACCGACCGGCAGGAGACTGGATACTTTTTCGGTGGAGCGCAATACATTCTCGGCGCCCTTATTAATGTGAACGGCACCTTTTTGCGGTAATTCATTATAGGCGATCCACTTTTTGACGTTGGACAGCCCCGTTTGTGGCGTAAAATGAGTGCCCGTGAATCGATCTTCTAATAAAGAAAGTAAAATACCTGGCTCTCGACCATCGCCAATAAATGTAGGTATCCCCACTTTGGCTGCTTTTTGGGCAATGCGAAACTTCGTGTGCATTCCACCTCTCCCAAAGGAAGAGCGCGAAGGCTGAATAACACTTTGCCATTTTTTCTCATGTGGGTCAATCGTCTGAATGACATTACTCTTAGGATCTTCTGGCGGTCCATCAAACACGCCTTTCACACTGCTCAAAATTACTAAGCCGTCTGCATTGGTCATGGCCGCCACCAAGCCGGCCAACTCATCATTATCGGTAAACATCAATTCGGTAATCGCCACCACATCATTTTCATTCACGACCGGCACCACTCGATCACGTAGGAGTGCCAAAAAACAGTTTTGCATATTGATATAATGCTGTCGATCCCGAAAATCCTCCTTCGTGGCCAAGACCTGCGCACAGAAGAGCTGATGGTTTGAGAAAAGTTGTCGATAAATTTCCATCAAGCGCACCTGTCCAATAGAGGACAAGACCTGCCGTCGTACTACCTTATTCAAGCCCTCAGGCACCTCCATCATACTCCGCCCCGCGCCTACAGCACCAGAGGAGACCAAAATCACATCTACCCCTCTGTTCTTCAAATCAGCGATTTGATCCACCAATTGACTGATACTCGTAATATCTAGCAGTCCGTCTGGCCTAGCCAAAACATTAGTTCCTACTTTAACAACAAGCCGTTTGTATCCCATGACAAGTTTTTTACTGCCCCCGAACGATCAGCGCCTATTCGATTGCCCAAGGCATACGCTAAGTAAAGAAAGTAAAACTTCTATTTGGGCAGGCGCTCAAAAACACAAAAATTATCAGAGAACCAAAAATATTATGCTGATTTTTTTTGGATAGAAACTGCTTTTATTGATCGTAAAAATGCTCATTTCATCCATTGAAAAGCATCATTATGAAGGATTTACATCACTTTTCGAATAAAAGATGCAATAAAACAAAATCAGGCGACGGATTTATAAGCAATATTGGCAATAAAACATTAAGTTTTTTACATTTGTTGTCCTATTAGTAATGGCTCAGTTTTCATTACAGTTCGATAATCCATCATTAATCAAAAAAACAAGCAGTTTATGCCTTTTGATATCGATATGATTAAGGCTCACTACGCAGCTTTGCCTGGCAAACTAGCCGCAGCAAGGAAAGTACTGGGTCGCCCCTTAACCCTAACCGAAAAAATACTTTATTCTCACTTACATGCTGATTCTCCAATGGAAGATTTTCCACGCGGAGGAGCTTATGTGTTTTTTCAGCCAGATCGAGTGGCTATGCAGGATGCCACCGCTCAGATGGCCTTGTTGCAATTCATGATGGCTGGCCGTGATAAAGTAGCTGTTCCTTCTACTGTACACTGTGATCACTTGATTCAGGCAAAAGTAGGGGCAGATATTGACCTCGAAGTCGCCAATGACGTCAACAAGGAAGTATATGATTTCTTGACTACAGTATCAGATAAGTATAATATTGGCTTTTGGAAGCCAGGTGCAGGTATCATTCATCAAATCGTATTGGAAAATTATGCTTTCCCTGGAGGAATGATGATTGGTACCGATTCTCATACGCCTAATGCAGGTGGTTTGGGTATGGTAGCTATTGGAGTGGGTGGAGCTGATGCAGTGGATGTAATGGCAGGTATGGCATGGGAATTGAAAATGCCTAAGGTTATCGGTGTAAAATTGACCGGTAAATTGAATGGCTGGACTTCTGCAAAGGATGTTATTCTAAAAGTGGCAGGTATACTTACCGTAAAAGGAGGAACAGGCGCTATTGTTGAATATTTTGGTGAAGGAGCTGAAAGCTTGTCTTGTACAGGTAAAGGTACTATCGGAAACATGGGTGCTGAAATCGGCGCTACGACTTCTACCTTTGGCTATGACGAAGCCATGAGAAGATACCTCAAAGCGACTGACCGAGAAGAAGTGGTGGCACTAGCAGACCAGGTAGCGGAACACTTAACGGGTGATCCAGAATGCTACGCTGATCCAGAAAAATACTTTGATCGAGTCATAGAAATTGATCTTTCTACCCTCGAACCACATATCAATGGTCCTTATACGCCAGATTTGGCTTGGCCTATCTCCGAATTTGCAGCAGCCGTAAAAGAACATAATTTCCCTCCTGTACTTGAGGTTGGACTAATTGGTTCTTGTACCAACTCTTCTTATGAAGATTTAGATCGTGCAGCTTCTTTGGCTAAGCAGGCTGTTGCGAAAAAATTGAAAGTTAAATCAGAGTTTACCGTAACACCAGGTTCGGAATTGATTCGATTCACGGTTAAGCGTGATGGCCAATTACAGGCTTTCGAAGATATGGGCGGTGTTGTTTTGGCTAATGCTTGTGGCCCTTGTATCGGGCAATGGGCACGCCATACAGACGATCCTAATCGTGCCAACTCTATTATCACTTCCTTCAACCGGAACTTCTCCAAACGGAATGATGGTAATCCTCAAACACGGTCATTTGTTGCCTCTCCGGAGATTGTGACAGCCATGGCTATTTCTGGGGACATGACCTTCAACCCGATGACCGATACCTTGATCAACGAAGAGGGACAGGAAGTAAAATTGGATCCACCAAGTGGCGTAGAATTACCCCCCAAAGGATTTGATGTAGAAGATGCAGGATTTATTGCGCCAGCAGAAGATGGTAGTGGAATAGAGGTAGTCGTATCGCCTACTTCTGATCGATTGCAACTCTTGACGCCTTTCGTGCCGATCACCGTAGAGCAACTAACCGATATGCGCCTATTAATCAAGGCGCAAGGGAAATGTACCACTGACCACATTTCTATGGCAGGACCTTGGTTGAAATTCCGTGGTCACCTCGATAATATCTCAAACAATTGCTTCATTGGCGCTATCAACTACTTTAACGGCGAAGCCAATAAGGTGGCCAACTATGTAGATAGTGACGATACGGCCGAATATATGGCCGTACCCGCTTCTGGTCGTAAATACAAAGCAGCTGGAATTAGCACGGTTGTGTTTGGAGAGGAAAATTACGGTGAGGGTTCTTCTAGAGAGCACGCCGCGATGGAGCCTCGCTTCCTAGGTGTTCGGGCTGTTATCGTGAAATCTTTTGCTAGAATCCACGAGACCAACCTGAAGAAGCAGGGGATGTTTGCCTTGACTTTCGTTGATCCAGCCGATTACGAAAAGGTACGGCAAGATGATAAGATCGACATTCTTGGTTTCGATACCATGGCACCAGGTAAAAACCTGACTGTCGTACTCAAGCACTCTGATGGAACATCGGATAGCTTCGAAGTAGCACATACTTATAACAAAGCTCAAATTGCTTGGGTAGGTGCAGGTTCGGCCTTGAATAAAATTCGCGAAGAAGTAGCTGCTGGCAACTAAGTCCAGTAGTTAAACGAATAGATGTAGCCTAAACGCTCATCACACTAAGCCTCTCGGATCAAACTTCGAGAGGTTTTTTTTATCACCAGCTCCTTTTATCACCCTTAGGTTCCCTTTTGTCACTCTCTACATAGAGCTTGCCTACTTCGAATTTGCAAATCTATTTGATAATCGTATTTTTATTGTTGACTAACAAACAAAACTACCTTCACCACTAAAGGTCACTGCAGCTATAGCGAGCCCCATTTAGTATGAAGCGTAAACTTTTCTCTCAACTAAAAACAGAAATATGCTAAAGGAATTCAGAGATTTCATCATGAAAGGTAATGTGCTCGAGCTAGCCGTTGCCGTGATTATTGCCGGGGCATTCGGCGCGATTGTTTCCTCTTTTACCAATGATGTTATCATGCCTCCCATCGGCATGGCTATGGGCGGTGTTGATTTTTCAGAATTAGCACTGACTTTGCAGGAAGCAGAAACAAACGAAGCGGGCGAGGTACTAAAAGAAGCAGTAGAAATTCGTTATGGTGCCTTTATCCAGAAAGTAATCGACTTCCTCATTATTGCCTTTATTATTTTCATGCTAGTTCGTACTTACAACAAAATACAAGAACGCAATAAAGAGCCCGAAGCGCCAGCACCTCCTCCAGGCCCTACGTCTGAGGATTTATTAACCGAAATTCGCGATTTACTAGCCAAGAAATAAAGAATATGTACCTATTACAAGGTACCAGCTTATCATCAGTAAAGGGAAGTGGTTTGGGGTCTCCCAAACCACTTTTGTATTTATTAGTGCAGGCAACAAAGCTACTGCTTAGCCGGAAACTGCTTCTCATCCCGCCATTTGTCGAAGTGATGGTAAATTTTAAATCACTCAAGAATAGCTGCCTACTTACGATTACTTCAACATCTTAATTAAGTCTTGTGCAGTCTCATCTGCAGGATTCAACTTTAAGCGTTTTTCCAAAGTGATTCGGGCTTTTACCGCATTGCCGCTGAGTAGGTAAAAGTCAGTCAAAATAGCCAGTAATTCCGTCGAATCAGGAAATTTGGTGCGGTATTTATTGAGTATCCACTCAGCGTAGTCAAATTCTTTTTCCAGGATCTGTTCGCGAGCAAATTTTTGGTAGTAATATTCCGGAATCGGTATTTCATAGCCGTACTTCTCGGAAAGGTTCTGATAATGATCTTCTATCAGTCCCAGCTCATCCAAGGCGAGTTTTGTAGGATTGAAATCTTGATAGATGAATTCCAGACCATGCAAGAAGCCTCTGATCCCGATAGCCGAATGGTCTTCCTTTTCTAAATGTTCGAATGTCCAATGCAGACCTTCCGCTTGGTATTTTTCAAGGATAGCGGTGAAACGCTTAGTACTGGTATACGTCCAGCCTCCTTCATTACCCACTGCCAAATACAAGCGTTGCGATAAAGTGGGGAATCCCTGAAAACCTGCTCGGCAAATTTAACTGTTTCCTCATTATTTCGGCCCAGGCTAGGACTTAAGGCGATATAAGCATTGAAATCAGCCGGATGATGCAAGAGATGATACAAGCTGTATAGCCCGCCAAAGGAATGCCCTGCTAAGATCCGATATGGCTGGGTGCGGTATTCTTTTTCTATAAAAGGCTGTAATTCCTCTTTCAGGAATGTTCGGAAATGGCTGGCTCCTTTATCGGGTAACAAGTCACGACTCCGCTGGGTATTGATCACACCGACTAAGATCATTTTGGGGATATCCCCCGCTTCGGCCAAAGTACTCAACAGGGCTGTCGCATAGTGGAAGTTCCATTCAGCATCCAATAGATAGAAGACCGGGTATTTTTCATTAGATGCCTCATAAGCATTCGGTAGATGTATAGCAATAGATCGGTCTTCTTTTAAAACTTTGGACGGAATGCTTATTAATTCTCCTATCGTTAAGGCGGCTTGCTGGGCTTGCATTCCCAGAGGTATTATAAGTAAGCAGCAAAAAATAGCTCCTCGGGTTTTCATAGCATGTGTTTTTAGGAATAGTTCTCTGATCGTTTTGGATAAGTACCTTGGAATGAAAGACGGGCCCCCTGGAGAATAGTTGGAATTGCGCTACCAAGAAAACGCCGTCTCCCCGCAAGTTTATAAAGCATATAGCGTCTAAGCACTAAGCTTACCAAAACACAACTTATGAAGTATTTTACTTTTCCTCTTTTATTACTCATGGGTACGATCACTTATGCCCAAGAATTTTACGATTTAAATACGATCCAAACCATTGAAATTACTTTCGCTCAAAGTAATTGGGATCAACTTTTAGACAATGCCTATGCTGGGGATGGAGATTACATCTTAGCGACCAGTGTCTCGATTAATGGCGTAGTGTTTGACAGCGTTGGGGTCAAATACAAAGGCAACAGTACTTACAGCCCCAATCAAAGTAAAAATCCATTCCATATCGAATTAGACACTTATAAAGATCATATATACGAGGCATATACGGATATAAAACTAAGTAATGTCGCCAAGGATCCTTCCTTCCTAAGAGAGGTTTTATCTTATCAGATTCTGCGACAATACATGGATGCTCCACTATCCAATTATGCCAACGTTTATGTTAATGGCACCCTATTAGGCCTCTATAGCAATTCCGAATCTATTTCTAGGAAATTTGTGGATGATCGCTTCTATTCCAAAAACAATACTTTCATTAAATGTAATCCACCCGATGGAGCTGGGCAGGGTTCTAATGATTACCCCAACTTGGTATACCTAGGACAGGATAGTACTAGCTACTATAATGCCTATGAATTAAAATCGGATGAGGGTTGGCAGGAATTAATTGACCTTTGTGATACACTAGCCAATCATACCAGTGATGTTGAAAAAATTCTCGACGTAGATAGAGCGCTGTGGATGCTGGCTTTCAATAATATCCTGGTCAATTTGGATAGCTATACTGGAGAGTTTACCCAAAATTACTACTTGTATCGGGATGATTCTGGTCGGTTCTTACCTGTTGTATGGGATTTAAATGAATCTTTCGGGCGTTTTTCCATGACGGGTTCAGGGAATCTAAACTCGACGATTTCGAAACAGCAAATGAGTCATTTACTCCACCAAAATGATGCTAACTTCCCCCTGATACAAAAGTTGTTAAGTGTCCCGATGTATAAGCGAATGTACTTAGCTCATTGTAAAACCATCCTATTGGAGAATTTTGACAATGACACCTACTTTGCAACGGCTCAAAATCTTCAGAACCTCATTGCAGCTGCTGTTCAGGCGGATAATTATAAGTTCTTCACCTACAATGATTTTATTAATAATCTAAGTTCAGATATCAATGGTGGGCCTGGGCCTGGCGGTGGAGCAACGCCAGGAATCGCCAATTTGATGGACGGTAGAAACCTCTATCTTTTAGGGCTGACGGATTTCACACAAACAGCGCCAAGTATTTCCGATATTACCCTATCCGATGCTACTCCACTCATCAATGAGACGATCAGTATTTCAGCGACCATTGCAGATGGAAATGCCGCTTATCTCAGTTATCGTACAGCAGTTGGGGCAGCTTTCCAAAGGGTGCAAATGTTTGATGATGGTGCACACCATGATGGCCAGGCTAATGATGGCATCTATGGCATCGACCTTACTATTGAGCATTCATTTGTCCAATACTACATTTACGCCGAAAATGACAATGTCGGAATGTTCTCGCCTCAACGAGCAGAACATGAATATCATACGATTACAGCTACTACTTCCGACCCTACTAACAGCGACCTGGTGATCAATGAATTCATGGCTTCCAATGATGCAACAGTAGCGGATCAGGATGGTGAATTTGATGACTGGGTGGAATTGTACAACAATGGGTCGGCTAGTATTGACCTTGAAGGATACTACCTTTCTGACAATGCAGACAACTTAACCAAATGGACGTTCCCCGCTGGTGCCTCTATTGATGCGAATGGATATTTAGTGATTTGGGCAGACGATGATGAAGACCAGGAAGGTCTGCATGCCTCTTTTAAACTATCAGCGGCGGCAGAATCTGTCTTTCTGGTAAATCCTACCGGTACCATCATTGATGAAGTAAGTTATGTTGACCAATCAACAGATGTTTCTTACGGTAGATCACCTAATGGAACGGGAGATTTTGAGACCATGAGTCCCACTTTTAATGCCGAAAATACCAGTCCCACTAGCGTCTTCAATAATCATGTAGAAATGATTCCTTTAGAAGCATTTCCCAATCCCGCCAATAGTGAAATCACTCTCGCTACAGCGGATGAAATGACGATTGTGTCCCTTTATAATTCAGTGGGACAAAGGGTTGTCGAACGCTACCCAAATCAGAAGAAAACGACAATCAATACTAGTCAACTCAATAATGGGATTTATTTTTTCAAGGTAGTCACAGCAAATGAAAAAATGGCGATACAAAAAATAATAGTGAAGCGCTAAGAGCATGTTTGCTTCCGTGATTTTTGGTTGAGCAATAGCACATTATCCACTGCTTGTTTTCTGAGGCAAGATCAAATTGGCAATGAAACTCCTGGTATCGGTTTGAAAGCCAAGATGGAGTAGAAAAAGAATCAGCCTTCCCTTACATAGAGAAGGCTCATTCTGAACGTCAATAGTCACTTATTGATCGAAAATAAATTTGAATTAGCAGAAGCCCTTGCTATTAGTGTGGGTGAAAATTAAAAGGAAATACTTATAAGTGACCGATTTTTAGATAAAGAGTCTCTATGTTAATAATAGTAATTCGACGACCAAAAACGAGAAATCTTCAACAACAGGATCATGAAAAACAATGAGATAACAGAATTCTATCAAGTGAATTCCAAATACATTGATGAGCTTTATAATTTACAAGTGGAATTGGTCAAGCTCCAGCAATATGTGGCGGATCAAAACCTGCGGATAGTGATTCTATTCGAAGGAAGAGACACGGCTGGAAAAGGAAGCGCCATTTTTCGATTTTCTCAATTCTTAAGCCCGCAAAACTATCGGGTCGTAGCACTGGGTAAGCCTTCCAGAATAGAGCGAGGGCAGTGGTATTTTCAACGTTATATTAGCAGGCTACCCAATGCGGGTGAAATGGTTTTCTTTGATCGAAGCTGGTACAATCGAGCTGTTGTTGAGCCAGTAATGGAATTCTGTACTCCTTCCCAATACCAACTTTTCATGAAGCAAGTCAATACTTTCGAAAAAATGCTTGTGGAAGATGGTATTCTGCTCATCAAATTTTGGTTTTCGATCAAACCAGAGGAGCAAAAAGAACGTATACAGAAGCGATTGGAATACCCTCTAATTCGTTGGAAGGTTAGCCCGGTAGATTTGCTAGCCCAAGAAAAGTGGGAAGATTTTACCAAGTATAAAGACCGAATGTTTGAACAGACATCTACAGCGCATTGCCCATGGCTCATTGTTCGCGGTGATGATCGAGAGGACAGTCGGATTCAGGCTATGCGCTATGTTATCTCTTTGATAGACTATCCCGAAAAATCGGCCGATATACTCCCCGTAGACAGAAAAAAAGTATTCGATGCGAATGAATTAAATAAGTAGATTTCCTAAGTGACTTTTTATGGCTTAGAAGTCCTTATTACGGTTGTTCATATTTAGAGTATATTTTGGCAGGCCTCAATTGCCTCCAAGCGGCAAATTTTAGGCTAATCCTGCCTGATCAAACATATTCTTAGTTGCAGTAGAAACACCTCAATTTCACGTTTTTTAAAGAATAACAGTCATGAAAAAAATACTTTTCCCTACTGAATTCTCTGCTCATTCCCCTGCAGTCTTTAGATATGCGGTAGAATTAGCTTATTTTTTCAAAGCGGAACTGGTTGTCATGCATGCTTATATTAAGCCAAGTTTTCAAGCTACCAATAAAGAGATAGTAGAACAAATGGCCGATGTTTCTACTGATCAATTAATGACTTTGGTCAATGAGCATATTCCTGAGGCTTACAAAAAGCAAGTGGTAATTTCCTATAGCATTAAGGTGGGTGATCCAGCGGAAGCTATTCTACAAATAGCTTTGGAAGAAAATATAGACTTTATCGTAATGGGTATGACAGGCAAAACAGATGCCTTGAACACGCTCTTTGGTAGTACATCACAAGAAGTGTTGGCCAAATCTGATTGTCCAGTTTTAGCCATACCGACTAAGGCTCACTTTAAAGGCATAGATAACATAGCCTATGCCACTAATTTTGAATTTCGAGACCTAGGGGCTATTAACTACCTCAAGGTGTGGTCTAAAAAACTACAATCCCCCCTCCACTGCTTGCATATTTTGGAGAAGAAGGAAGACGCGACGACAGCAGCCAAGAACATGAATATTCTAAGCGAGACCTATAAGGGAAATAAGCAAATTCAGTTCGATATCAAACAAGGACGCTTTGAAGAAGAGATCGAAGGTTTCGCCAATAGCAAGGGTGCCGATGTATTGGCAATGATCTCCCATAAGCGTCATTTCCTCACTAGAATAGTGGACAGAAGTGCAGTCGATGGCCTAGCCAAGCAAATAAGTATACCACTACTTGTCATTAAGGACAATGCCTATGAGTGGGACAATAAGATAGAAGGCTGGCTACAAATCATAAATGCAATTGCCTAAAGACCGTGGAACATAAGTAGCTGAACCTATATACTCGACACTTTATGGCGGGCTCTTTTTGCGTTATACTGCGTTAGATTTTCTTCAAGTAGCTTGGGCTATTTTCATCAAATCTGCCTAGTCTAACACAAAAACAACCTCCTCCAAAATTGACGATTATATACATCCAGCTACTTAAACAACCCACTGGGGGGATTCCTAAAAGTTATTTTGAAGAGCGAAACATGAAAAAAATCCTTTTCACGACGGCTTATTCCATGTCATCCAAAAATACATGGCAGTATACGCTTAAGTTGGCTCACTATTTTCAGGCACAAATAAGCTTGATGCATGTCTATGAAGATGCGAGTTCTTCCCTTTCAAAAGACAGCGAGTTCTTCGATAACCGATTGATAGATTCTCTCGACTCATTTGATGAAGAACGGTATCAAGAGGAACAAAATCGCTTGACTAGTTTTGCCAATAAGCATACTCCACACATAAACCAATCCGTGCCTATGGACTACATAGTGACTATTGGCAATATTGCGGAGGCGATTCTTAAAGAGGAGCAAGAAAATAAATACGACCTAATCGTATTGGGAACTAAGGTAGGCCACCAGCTAACTGATCGTATATTTGGGAGTACTTCTCTTAAGGTCTTAAAAAGAGCAACCACTCCTGTTTTCTTGGTTCCTCCGATGGCGCAATATGCTCGAATCAACAAAATTGTCTATATCACTAATTTCGAATTAAGTGATTTATCATCCGTTGCGCAATTAATGGAATGGGTATCTGCTTTTAAAGCAGAGTTCCATCTTTTACACGTTTCCCAGAGGGCAAGTCTTACCCAGCAGGCGATGGAAAAAATGGAAAAACTTAAGCTTAGATTGGAGACAGAATATGAAGCAGAGTCGCTGGCTTTTAAAGTATTGGAAGGTAAGCTACTTGAGAATGTTGAAACTTACCTAGATTTTGTTGATGCGGATATGATGGCACTCACCAATCATAAACAGGGCTTCTTTACTCAACTGATCGATCCAGATCTGCAAAACCAACTAGCTGCTAAAACTATCGTTCCTCTCTTGACCTTCAAACAAACTGCAACAAGCAGCTAGAATACGACCAGGGTATCAGGCCTTTCGTTGCTGATTCTCCTAACTAATGACTTACCTCCAACTCGTAAATTTTCACTTTACCAAAAGCGCCTTTATCCCTGGATTGAAAGTAATTCCCCACCTTGAAGTAATTCTCAAAAATCCCCCAGCGATCAATATCTTCCCCCTTGTAAACACTACGTTGGAAACCGTTTAAAATTACTTCCAATCGACCTTCGCTAGCTTTTATTTCGAGTGTAAATTTCTTATCATCAACCGGAACATCAAAACTATACCCTGCATCATCACCCCATGCATCCTTATGTAGAATTTCGAGATCAGTTGCTTTTTTATTTTTTAGCACTTTCGTTTTTACTCTTATTTTTCCTTTATCATAGTACACTTTGAGGATAGGTGGGGCATTGTTATCCTTTTGACCGATTAAATCCCTTTGCTCATTGGTCAGCCTTCCATGAATTTGCGCAATAATAATCTTGTGATCTTTGCCATTCTTATCCTTTGTCACCTCAGGGACTGACATTTTAACCTTCATCCAGCCCCCTTCTTTAAAGGTCCAATTTCTAGCATTGCTACCAGGTTCCATTTGCTCTCTAAGCTCTGTTCTAGAATATTTTGTATTTGCTGTCGCAGAATTAGGATACGCATAAAACACAATGGAGCCATCCTTCTCATCATTATACATAAATTCCTTCAGCAGCTCATTGCTTGCATAGTTGGATATTTCGGGTGGACTTACTTCTACCGGCTTCCCATTCTCTTTGGGGGTAGGTATGGTGACTTTCCAATGGGTTAAATCTATAGCTGTCGCCTGCGTTTTCCCATCAGCTAATTTGGTAGTAGTACAACTGCTCACCAATAAGCCAGTAAGCAGAAAAGCCATGAAAAGACTGGATGCAAAATATCTCATAATCAATGCGTTGTTAGATTTATTATAAATTGATCCATACTACTGGGCAAAGTTGGTTTATCAGGTGAAAGTTGAAGGTTTAATTCCATAGTATAAACCTTCAACCATAAGCTCCAACGGAATTTTTTTCCCATCCTTTATCCGGTCAAATGTGCTTTGAATCTTCCCGTCCGTCGGATGAATAAAATGCATGCGCATCTCGCCATTTTCTTCATTGGGTTTGAACAACAAAAGTCTATTTCTATGCCTTCTGAAGTAAGTACCGTCAGCTACCTT
>Ga0070726_10002642_pt1 | contig 15938 bp, 13 predicted proteins | sample tdAd471_FD_67275 | JGI IMG/M metagenome (GOLD analysis project Ga0070726, IMG submission 67275) | Marine sediment microbial communities from the Atlantic coast under amendment with organic carbon and nitrate - tdAd47.1 | ecosystem: Environmental > Aquatic > Marine > Coastal > Sediment | place... | reverse complement strand
CGACGTCCGCCTGGTTCCCCTTGATGATCAGCACGCCGAGGTCTTCCATCGCCTCGATCGAAACTTCGCCCCGAATTCCGCCAATCAGATCGGGCAGCTGATTCCCCTGCCCGTCCTGTCGATTGACGGCCGTCTGTGGCTGACCAGCTCCGTTGTTCTGTGACGCCATCCGGTCAACCGCCGGCTTGAGGTTGGCCGCAACATCGTTCGCGCCTTTGTCCGTCGCGATGACTCGCGTCGATTCGCCGCCCTCCTGAGCAGCCGTGTCCATCCGCTGGAGCAATCGCACGACGCGTTCAACCTGAGCACGCGGGCCTTCCACCAGCAGCTCATTGCGGGCAACGTCGACTCCCATCACAAAAATGATCCGTCGCTTTCCCTGCGGATCATCGGGCGACGGCGACGTAAAGACCTGCATCGCCGGCAATCCATCCGGCCCCTCATCAACAATCTCGGCGCGTTCCTGAAACGCCTTGTAGAGCGTCGACGAGAGAAACCGGGCCTGCTGCTGTTTCGGGACGAATGTCTGACGGATCAGCTCATTGTCGCGGTCGGTGTTCGGTGGAGTGTCGGTTGCTGCCGGAGGTGCATCGTCTTTCTGTGCGGTCGGCGGCGTGTCATCCTGAAACGCGAGCTGACGAATGGCTCCGGCGCGCCGGACGGTCTGCGATTCGCGGCCTGGCGTCGTGCGGTCGAACTGCCGTGCCGGTCGCAATTGCCGATACGGCGAGGCCTGCCCTGACTCCCGATACGGCGAGGCGACCGCTGGCTCCCGATATTGCGAGGCGACCGGCTGCTGCTCACGGCGCGGCTCGATCGTCGTCGAACTCTGCTGAAACGTCGTCTGTCGCCGGTCGGCACCAATGTCCGTGATGGCGGTCTTGAACGGCACCTCGCGCCGCGGCTCAAGCTCCGTGACGGGACGTCGATAGTCCGGCCGGGCCGCCGCGAGATTGATCAGAACGAGATACTTCCCTTTTTCCAGCAGTCGGTAGTCCTTCCGCACCAGCTCCTCATTGAGGATCCGTACCGCTTCGGTCCGGCTGTATTTGTGAAAGTCCTGCCGCGAAAAATTCCCGGTTGGCAGACGGTCCGCGACAAGAACAGAGCCGGTTCCTTCGGCGACCTGTTCGAGCACCGATCCCCAGTCTTTCGACAGAAAGTTCAAGCGGACCGGCGATTCCTCACTCTTCTGTGTATCACCCGGCGCCTCATCCGCAGCGCTGCGCGAGATCCCCAGAAAGCGGTGTGGCCGCTGGGATTGCGCATCGCTTTGACTGGCTGCCAGTCCACCCACGATTACTGTTCCGATCGCCACTCGTACGAGCAGTTCTCGACGTCGGGTCCGTTTCATTTCGAGCAGGCCTCCGTGCCTTGCTGACATCTGACGCAGTGGCAGCCGGGTCGCGTCAGATCCCCCCATTGAGTTGTCTGTGCGGTCGAGCCTCGGACAGCACTTCCCGGTGAGGTCAGCCCGCGCGCCAATCCGCGCAGCCTGACCGGAGATTCGGCATCCTCGGACTTATCGGCACAGGCCATACAACCGGTGCAGCAAAATACTGAAGTGTGTCACTCTGCGCGGAACAGGCACTTTCTGCCGGGAGGTCTTTGACTGACGGCCAGTTTCGAGGCAGGGTTGCGGCAAACCACTCAACATCCAGGGCGACTCTGCAGACGAGCCCACTCCAGATCTGACGGAGACGACGATGGCCGCGTCCAATTCACTCTCTGGTGCCGACCGCCGACAGGCCGGCACCTACTGCGTCATCCCCAGCCTGAGCACGTTCCTCATTGGGTTGTATTTCGGGCAGTCGTTGCCACCCGGCGTCGATCTGGTCGTCCTGCAGTCCGGCCTGATTGGACTGCTGGCCTTCCTGGGACTGACTTTTCAGTCGACGCGGACTGTGGCACCGCCAGCTGTCCCCGAGGAGTCCGCCCCGGACACGCAGCGATCGTGGTACGTCGAGCGGCGTCTGGACCGGCACGTCGACCAGCCGCGAGTGCATACCCGCCCGCTGGCCGACCTGAGGAACCTGATCAGTCAGGCAAGCTCTATCGGCAGCGAGGCCAGCGCCGCTCGCACCGACAGTGAGCCGGTCGGGACATGAGGTCCCCCCGGATGTCGTTTCGAGCTGTGGATTGAATTTCGTCACGCGCGGTACTGGTGGTATCCTGATTGGTGAGGTCGCGGCACGCGCGCCGTCTGTCGCCAGCTCTTCAATTCGAGCGATCCTCAGTCCGTTGCGAATTCAGCCACGAGGCCGTCCGACATGCCGACTCCTGCCCTCAAACACGTCATCTGCCGAGCAATGTTCGCAGGCTGTGTGCTGAGTCTCTCCTCACTCGCGTTGGCACAACAGTCCGGAGCAAATGGTTCGGCGACAGGTAGTAGTTCCGCCACCGGGCTCACAGGAGGCCCTGCGGCAACTGAAGCAGCTGCCTCGAACGCCGGACAGCAACTGAGCAGCCAGAACCTGTTCTCCACGACAGAGGCTGGGGCCGGTGTTGGCACGCTGGGGGCGAATCAGGGACGGTTTGCCACCAATCAGTTTCAGAACGCGCCGACCGCTGCGGGCATCGGAGCCAACTCGGCCCAGGGAGGACGAACCACGAATCAGTTTCGCGGCAACCAGAACGTCGGTCGCGGTCGCACTCAGAATCAGTTTCGAGGAAACGTTCAGTCAAGACAGACGATCCGCCCGGCGCTGCGTCTGGGTTTTGTGCCTCCGCCGCGCCCCTCGGCCGATGTCAGCCGTTCGGTCGAACGCCGCTTCGACACCTTGTCAGCCCGCACGTCGCGTCTGGGCGACACAATTCCGGCGTTTAAGGGTGTCAGCATCGACGTCGGTGACGGTGGCAAAGTGACGCTGACGGGCAACGTCGCCACTCCGCAGGCCGCCCGACTGGCTGCGAATATCCTGCGGATGGAAGCGGGCGTTCGCAGCGTACAGAACAACCTGACTGTCGCGACGCCTTAATAACGCGGCGACAGAACTGCAGAACAAACGGTCGGCAGCACCGTTGAGCCGACCGCTCTTCCGGGACTGCGTTCTTCGTTCCCGATTCTGTCGACTGAGCCCTGTCGACTGAGCCCTGTCGACTGAGCCCTGTCGACTGAGCCCTGTCGACGGCGACTCCCTGATGCCGGGCCGTCAGTCGCCCGGATGCAGTTCCGGTTTCAGCCAGACCCAGGTCTTCCCCAGGCGTCCGCCATAATTGCCGGCGGTAATCTTCACGAGCCCCGGTGTGTCGACCGAAGCCTCGATCGCGGCCTGAGTCGCGTCGGAAATCGCTTCGAGAGAACGTCCGTTAATCACGATCTCCATCACGGAGGCCACGTTGTCGGGCAACCGCGTTTCCACCGCGGGGTCGTCGCGCAGAGTCGGGCAATACTCGGCATAGGTGCTCGCGATCAGAAACGGATACCGGCTGCCGGCCTTCGACGCGCTGGAGGCAATGCCGCCCGGAAAAGTCATCACGACACCGGGACACTGCTCAATCGCCGCGACACCTCGTTCAGCGGCTTCGATCGCAGCATCTTCGGTTTCGCCCATGAACCACAGGTTGCCGCCCATCACTCCGTCCGCGTATCCGATGCGGCGTTCGAGCACGAACTCACCGCCCATTATCGGGACCACCCAGACCTTGCGGCCAAAGCGTTCGTCGCGGCGTTCGTGGCCGTCGCCAAAGTACGACACCTTGCGGCCCAGCTTGTGATAATCGTCGCTGTCCAGCAGGTTGAAGCAGCGGGCGGTCGGGCAGGTCAGCACATTCTGGCTGATGCGGACCAGCAGAGACCGGCACAGAGCCTCGACGCGGTCCTTGCGAAATCGCGGCACATGAAACTGAATGATGGCGCCCGGCCGACCGTCCGGCGTCTCAAACGATTCGTCACCGCCGGGACCAACATAGCGGTCCACGCCCGCCTCGCAGTCGCACAGAATCGTGCTCGACGCATTTCCGGTCGCCTCCCGCACGGCATGGTCGAGCCACTTCCGATCACGAGCGGTGATCAGAAACTCGGAATACAGACTGCGGAATGCTTCCGCGTAAGTGTCTTCCACCTCAGCACGATGTTGAGTGGCCATGAGGTCCTCCATGTCGGTCCAGTTGTCCCGCAACTTGAATTGAGCGGCACGTTTCAGTGAGCGGCAAGTCGCGCTGGGCTGCGGATTGATTCGGCAGCCTGCAACCGACCGCGGAATCCCAACCGCGCAGCAAAACGGCGACCAGAATCCGGTCGCCGTTGCGAGTGTTTCAGCAGAGAAGATCGGAGCGAGCCCCGCAGCGTCGCCGACTATTCGTCGTCGTCATCGACCGGAGCGTCTTCTTCTTCGTCGTCTTCGAACTCCGAATCCTCGACTTCCAGATCACTGGTTTCGTCGTCGTCCTCAGCTCCCGCGACGACGGGCGATTCGTTCAGCTCTTCGTCCTCGACGACCGGCTCGACAGGAACAACGGTCGTCGCCCCGTCGGTGATCAGCTCTTTGACCATCTGCATGAAATACAGCCGTTTGCCACGAGCACGGAGAGCGGCCAGCTTTTCTTCGGCGGCTTCCTTCTGATCGTACGGGTAGCGGCCTTCTTCCTTCATGCTGCTGCTGTACAGCACCCAGACAGCGCGTTTCCGTTCGGGGGCCTTTTCACGGGTGCGGCGGGCAGCCTTCTTGCGAGTTGCCTTCTTCTTCGCCTTCGGGCTGGCTTTTTCCAGCGCTTCCGCAGCCTCGACCATGCGCCGCAGTTCGGCTCGACTCTTCGCCATCGGACGGTACTCTCCGAGTAATTTCGTCGGTTTCCGGTGGGCTGGCACAAATTCCAGTGATTCTGCCAGCCTTGAGAAGAGGCGGAGAATAGCAACCGGAATCCAGGCTGGCCATCGAGTCGCGTCGAATTGCCCCAATCGGCTTCGTCTTGACCGCATTTTCGAGCAGATTTATAAGCCTTGATCTGCCAAGGAGTTGAGAAGACGCCCGACCGGCAGGACGGACTCAGGGCTCTAAGCGAGTTGTTCATGGAAGACGGCCAGTTTGTATCCGAGGCGACACCTGCGGACTCGTCATGGGAAGGCGAGCCAGCGGCCAGCCTCTCGTCCGACTTCGCCGCGCAGCCTTCACCCCGCCTCGAGCTGGACGCGGCTCCCCCCGCTGAAAACGCCGACGCTGACAACACCGACGCCGGGGACGCGGAGACAACAGCGCTGTGGCCAACCGACTGGCTCGCCGCTCCACCTCGCCAGGCAATGACGCGCGAACTGCGTCTGCTGTGCGTCGGCCCCGAAGAGCCGGACTGGATCGGCCTCTCACTGCAACTGGATGCCGTGGGCTGTGTCGATCCGCAGATGCGCTGGGTCAGCACCGCGTCCGAAACCATGACGCTGCTGCGGCACGAATCGTTCCACGCGGTTGTGATCTCGTGCGACGACCCTGCCGCCGACGATGTAAATGCGGTTGAGCCCGACTGGCATCCGGAATCACTCGTCGATGCGATTCGCGCTTCGGGCACGAGCGACCCGGTCATCCTGATCTCAACACTCGCAGACGACTCCCTGACGAACCTCGCCTGCCGCCATCATTGTGAACTGCTGGTCTCACGGTCCGGCTGGAGTTCCCGGGCACTGGTCAACGTCATCCAGCGCGGGATTCGTCAGGTCGAACTGCAGCGCGAGAACCATCATCTGGCCGTCGCCAATCATCGGCGGCTCGTTCGCGAGCGCGATGAGGCAGACCACCTGCTCGATCAGCAGCACGGGATCATTCGCGAGCTGGAAGCGCTCGCAAACGGACTCAGCGTCGTCGATGCTGACGGCCAGTCGGTCAATGACAGCAGCGGCAACCGCAGCACCGAGACAGCCGAACGAGCGGAGACCGGCCAGCACGATCCTCTCCCGATTCCGGAGCAGATCAAGTCGTACTATCACGAACTGCTGCGCACGTACGTGATCATGGGCTCGGGCAATCTGGGTGGCGAGATTCTGCAGCTTGCCGCCGTGCTCGCCGAAGTCGGCCTCAGCCCGCGCGACACATTGTCGCTGCACCTGGAACGCGTCGAGCAACTCGTTAAGGGACTCGGCAACCGCAGCACACGACACGTTCTCGCCCGCGCCGACCTGCTGGCTCTGGAACTGATCATCCATCTTGGCGAGTGCTACCAGCGGACTGCCCGGTCAGACGGCACTCAGTCAGACGGCACTCAGTGACTGTCGATCCCCAGCACGCGGTCGATCGCCGCGGCGCCATTCTCCAGGGGCACCGGCAGGCCATCGTCGACCGTGACGTTGCCGGCGCGGTCGATGAAGAAGACCTTCTCAATCGGCTGCTCCGTCGATTCATCAAAACAGTTCCAGCGCCGATGCGCGGCCCAGATCGGCGGCAGGTCGGTCACGAATCGGAACGAGTCCGGGAAGTCGAGCTTTTCGTTCTGTTGCGGCAGAGCTGAGCTGACACCGACGACCATGATCCCGCGATCATCGATCTGTTCCGCGTGCGACCGCAGGTGCTGCAGCGTTGAACTCGCCTGAGCCCCCGCTTCACCATCAAAGAAAACGAGAATCAGCGCCTGACGACCGAGATAACGTTCGAGACGGAAGAAGCCGCTGCGCTCAGTTTCCGTCGTTTCGGTCGCCTCGAAGGACGGAGCCGGTCGCAATGAGTAGCGCAGCAGCCGCGGGTCGGTTGGCGGGTACGTCTGCTTCTGTTTCCAGACAACCGCCGAGAGAATCAACACGGCGGCAAGCGGCAGGACAAGGATGCGGGGTTTCAAACTCGTTGCTCCGATCCGCGAACCGTTCTGTTGCGGGGATGCTCCATCGGCGAGACGATGCGCGTTGCGTCACGGTCGGCGGCTCACACGGTGCCGATCGCCGCCCCTTTCACACAGGAGTCACTCGCCGAAATGGGCAGTGTATCGACAACGTCAGAAGCCGTCCTTTCTGGCTCGGCCGGATTCAGCGACGAAGAAGTTCGATCGTTCGAGGAGAACGGATTCGTCATCGCACGCGGACTGGGCTCGAACGAATTCTGCTCGCGCATGACGCAGGTGACGCGCGAGCATCTCGACCGGGAAATCCTGCCGGTCGAATACGAAGCCGAGGTCAACTACCCCGGTGCTCCGGCGACGCTCGATTCGCCCGGCGGTCGCACGATCCGGCGACTCAAGCAGGCTCACTCGCGAGACATCGTTTTCACGGAATGGGTGTGCTCGCCGTTCCTGCAGAGCCGGCTGTCCCAACTGCTGAGCCCAAACGTGGTCATGCCGCTCGCCCATCACAACTGCGTGATGACAAAACAGCCGCACCACAGCAGCGAAACCGGCTGGCATCAGGACATCCGCTACTGGTCGTTCCAGCGACCGGACCTCGTCAGCGTCTGGCTGGCACTCGGCAACGAGTACCCGAAGAACGGCTGCCTGTGGGTTGTGCCGGGGTCGCACCGCATGAGCTTCGACCGGCAGCAGTTTGACGACGCGATGTTTTTTCGTCAGGACGAGCCGCGAAATCAGCCCGTGCTGGAAACCGCCATCCCGGTCGAACTGCAGCGCGGCGACGTGCTGTTCTTCCACTGCCGGACACTGCACTCCGCCTCCCGGAACGAAAACGCCGAGACGAAATTCTCAGTCGTCTTCACATTCCGCTCCGCCGACAACCCGCCGCTGCCGGGATCGCGTTCGGAGAACGGCGGCGAACTGCTGCTGCCCAGGGCGGAGTAACCATCGACCTCGTTTAACCGCAAGCCGCAGGCGTGCGCGCTGACCGCGTTTGAACCGTAACGGATGCGCGCACGCCTGCGGCTTGCGGTCAAACGATTGCTCGAAATCTCAATCCGGCAGCCAGAGCTTGGATTCGCCTGAGGACGAGGCCGCAGCGGATTCCGAGAGGACGATGCCGCTGGCGGTTTCGCCGGGGATCGGCAGGCTCAGTTCTTTGAGGATTGGCTCCATCGCGTTGCGGATTTCCGGCAGCTTGCCGCCGAAATAGTTCCACAGTTCGTCGATCAGACCGGGCAGAGCTTCGTCACTGCGGTTCTCAACGCGGAACTGAAACTCGCGCATCGCCCAGTTGAGCTTGCCCTCAAAGTCGTCGGTCGCCGCCATTTCCTCGCGTGCCTGGCGGATCCAGTCGAACGCTTCGTCCCGGTAGCCGAGATCGCGGCAGACCTGCGACATCGTCCGCAGGAATGTCTGTCGGTCGATGATTTCCAGGTTCTCCAGATCGCGCTTGCTCACTTCCGTCAGCACGGCGTAGGCGAACGGCTGGTGCCGGATCAGCAGCGCCCGGTTGATAATGTGCCCAAGCTGCTCGTCCGAGAGCTGATCGATTGGCAGCCGGTGCGACTCCATCACGGAAAGCGAATTCAGCGACAGCTCCTCGGTCACTTCGAGCGGCGTTTCCGGAGCGATGTTCAGAGACTGCCGAAAGGCAGCCATGTCGACGTACAGCATCGCAACGTCACTGACGGCTTCCAGCACATGCACAGCGGCGGCCAGCTTGATCTTCAGTGACTCCTCAGTCGCAGCTTCTCGGGGCGTCTTCCCGCCCAGGCGGTTCAATGCCGTATTCGCCCAGATTTCGGTGACAAACTGAATGGCGTTCTGCTGAGCTTTTTCGCGGCGGGCACTGATGTCGACTCGCGGGCCGTAATAATCCTTTTCCTGAGCGCCGTCGAGTTCCTTCAGCATCTGCCGGACGGGGCTCTCCGCGTAGTCCTTGCCGTCCGCCGTTTCCCCTTCTTTGGGCTCGTGAATCTGCGCGCCCAGGGCCTCTCGCACGACGGCAATCGCGGCGTCGCGTTCGTCATTGTCAGGGCCAATCACCGACAGCACGCCGCGCGACCCTTCCTGTGTCCTCAGATCGAACACAGAGATCTCGGCCAGAACCTTTGGCACGTTGTCCTCCGCGACCGGGACAGACGCGTCCGGAGCCGGCTTGTCGAGAGCCAGATACCGACCGACAACGCGCGGGTTCTGCTGCTCCTGCTCGGGCGGATTCTGCAGGCGTTCCAGACGGTCGCATTCGTCGAGCCGTGAGAGCGAAGCCGACGTCGAATCGAGACTGAAGCGCGCTGCCGTGATCTCGATCTGATCCTCGATCTGCGGCAGCTCGAGTATCTGGGCGAGCGTTTCACATTCAACCGCCGCTTCGTAATCAACGTCGGTCGCCAGCAGCGCGGCCTTGTGCAGCGCCAGCGCCGCCCCGGAGTGATCGGTGTCCCAGGCGTAGCACAGTCCGATGTTCTTCCAGATCGCCCAGCTGTCTGTCAGCTGCTCGGCGACCTTTTCAAACAACTTGACGGCGATCTCCCAGCAGCCCAGCGTCGACATGCGGATGGCGGTCCGCAGGTCCTTTTCCGTTTCTTCCGTCGGCTCAACGGGGGCGAGCTGGTGCGGGCCGCGCATCGGGTACGGAATCTCCGGAGCACCGTCGATCATCATCAGCTGCTGAAACAGAGCCTGACGCTCGCGCGGATCCGTCGAGAGCCGCAGCGCCAGCGCCGTGTGCTCGCGAGCCGACATCGACGAACTGCGGTAAACTTCTTCAGCGATCTGCGCCGCCAGCGATCCAATCAGATCCGGAGCCGTCGACGGGCAAACCTGAAACGCGCGATAGATTTCCGGCTTGGCTTCATGAAAACCGACATCCATGAACCGGGCGTAAGCCAGCAGCCCATTGCCGGTGCCGCTGTTCTCATTGTCCTTGAGAAACTCGCGCATCACGCCTTCGGCTTCGTCGAACCGCTGCTCCTCCATCAGCAGCTGAGCGCGCGTGATCGGCACAATGGGAGCACCGGGAGCTTTCTCGGCAATCCTGTCGAGAGCCTGCAGCGCCTGATCAATCTGCTGGTTCTCGTGCAGGCGGGCGACACGGTCCATTTCCTTCAGAGCGTCGCCGCAGCAGAACTTGACCTTCTTGCCGCTGCCACACGGGCACGGCGCATAAACATCCATTCCTGATGACATTGGTGATTTCCTGGCTGAATCGACCGATATGAAAATGACCGGGCCGCTCAGCCAGTCGAGACCGAACGCGTCCGGTCTCGACAGCAGGATCGATCACAACAGCCAGCTTCCAGAGCAGGCCCACCGTGACCGTCGCAGCGGCTCGTGAATCAACAGAACCATCCGCACCACGAAACAACGACGCCGGATTGTGTGCCGGAAAACAGGCGGCAGGCCGGGATGCTCGCGGGCGGGACATCGGATCGTAGGGAATCCGTGCGCGCAGCAACAGTGCCGGGGTGGCTCAAACAGCGGGTTCGATTGGCGAGAACGGTGGGTTGTTTCTGGAATCGAAATCCACGCGCGGCCAGGACGTGAGCGAGGCGGTCTGACGACGGGTCTGTCCGCCGCCAACCGGCGAACGTCGCTTGCTGCGAGCTGACTCCCAATGGCCGCCGATTTCGTCGGTAGAACGGACCTCCAGCTCGACACAGCTAGGGAGGCATCGGGCTTGCGTGCTTCCGCTACCTGGCCCGTCGCCTTCGTCAGATCTGCAGCAGCGAGCCGCCCCACGCGAGGCCGGCGCCGAAGCCGATTGTCAGCACCAGGTCACCGGACTGGACGCGACCGGCACGAACTGCTTCGTCGAGCGCGATCGGGATGCTGCCGGCGAGCGTGTTGCCGTAGCGGTGCAGGTTCAGAGCGATTCGTTCGATCGGGATGCCGAGGCTCTCGGTCGCGGCGACGATCATCTTCGAGTTTGCCTGGTGCGGGACCAGTAGTGAAATGTCGGACGGACGGACGCCCGCGTCGTCGCAGAGCTGGCGGATAGTCGTCGGCAGAATTTCGTTGACGAACTGCCAGATCGCTCGACCGTCCATCGTCATCGTGCCGCCCGTCGGAACGTGCAGCGGGACGTTCGTGCCGCGCGAGTACAGCCGGCTGGCCAGCACGCGGCCCTCACCGTCGGCGGACAACACGGCGGCACCGGCACCGTCGCCGAAGAAGATCACCGTTCCCCGGTCCTGCGGATCGACAAGACGGCTGCCGAGATCGGCGCCGATCACCAGCGCGTTCTGCGGACCCGTCTGGAGATAGCGGATGCCGGCATCGAGCGCGTACGCAAATCCGGCGCAGGCATTGTTGAGGTCAAACGCCAGGGCATTCGTCGCGTCGAGCGCCTCCTGAACAAGGCACGCGGTCGAAGGCATGGCGTACGGAGAACTCGACGTCGCCACAATGATCAGATCGACCTGGTCGGGAGTCAGGCCGGACGCTTCGAGTGCCGACAGACCGGCGTCGGCGGCAAGGCCGATAACATCCTGACCGGGCTCGGCATAGCGGCGTTCTTCGATGCCGGTCTTCGTGACAATCCAGTCGGGCGTTGTGTCGAGCTGCAGTTCGTCGACGAAATAGCGGTTGTCAATGACGCGGCTCGGCAGAGCGGAACCGGTTCCCAGCAGCGTCGCGTGCATCACATGAGACCGCGATCGGGTCGCCGATTCGGGCAGCGGAAGACTTGATAAGGTATTCATGGCAAAGCTCAGTGACGGTAAGGCAGGCTTCAGACCGTCAGAATTTCAGGATGGTGTCGAACGCGATCTCAGCTCAGACGGTCACGAGTGCCCAGCACGGCTCCGACCGCGGCGAGGTAAGCCAGCACGGCGGCTTTTCTCACACCGGCGGCCCGGCCTCGGTTGCGGTACTGGCAGCACATCGCCAGCCAGTTCGACGAGTTCCACGTGGCCGTGATGACGGTCAGCGAGGTCTCGTGCATTGTTGTCGTGTGCCAGTTGCCGTTCGGGTTGTAGAGCGTCTCGCCGGGATTCAACGTCAGGCGAATCGGCTTCGCCCGAGCAAACAGCGGGTACTTGTCGAGATCAACATTGTCGATGTCGTTGATCGGGCTGCTGAGTTCGTCTTCCTCGGTCGGATACAGAAACTCGGATTGATCGATACCCAGAATGATGAATTCCTTGCGGCCGTAGATCTGCGAGACGAAGCCGTCCATGCCCCAGTAGTCAATGTGCAAACGCGGGAATGCCGCGCCCGCGCCGCCGAAGAACAACTCTTCGAGGCCATTCGGAAAGAGGAAATCGCGCGGCAACAGGCGCGAGGACTTCCAGTCGGGCGTCGCGTATTTCAGTCGCGGACGAACGTCCGGCCAGAGTTCCGGTAGATCGCGTTCGATGTTGACATTGCGGGCGTACGGCGCCGGTCGCTCCGGCGTTGATGCCGCGATCACTTCGCACAGGTCTTCGAACCGCCAGGTCTGCGCGCCGGATTCCGTGCGGATGTCGAGGTTCCGATGCCCGGCTCGCCGCTTGAGTTCGTCTGGCGTCCAGCCTCGCGCGGCCCAGTCGGCAGTCGCGTCGGTAAAGATCACGGCTCGCCGTTTGCGCTGAAAATCGTGAACGAAATCGCGATACGCGAGCTTCTCGACGCGGAGCACTTCGCTGCCCGAATCCGTAACCGCCGAATCCGTAACCGCCGAATCCGTAACCGCCGCACCCGTAACCGCCGAATCCGTAACCGCCGCACCCGCAACCGTACCGCTTGGTACGCCCGCGTTGACATCGCGATCGGCAATGGCAGTTGAGCCCGGCATTCCGGCCCTTTCTCTTTCGGTCCAGCAGTTCGCTCCCCGACATGGAAACAACTGCCTCCACTCAACGTCACAAAGCGACGTCAGGCAAGCTCTGACGGGAAGTGCTGACGGAGTGGCAGCCGGACGGTGAAGGGATTCCGACCTGTGACGGAGCATCCGGTTTGGCACGAAACGCATCCGTGCCCGGACGTCGCGCTCCGGCGAAACAGAAACTCCGAGGTTGCGACCTCCTGCCGTCAGACGGCGGTCGCGACGGCGACACGTTGCCGATTGTGCCGGATGGTGCAGCCTGACGAGGACCAGGCGACGCGTCCTCGCCCGCAGAACATGGGAAACGGCAGCCGGCAATCGCCGTCGAGCTACATTCTCGATCGGCGACGTCCGGGAAGCCTCACTCGTACTCTAAGGAACGCGTTCAAAACAACTTCCCGTTTTACAGTAGCGCCTCGCTCCGCGAGGTAGGTTTAGCGGTTGGGCTGTCCTCGCGGAGCGAGGCGCCACGATGGGGAAGTTGTTTCAGACACGTTAATAAGGCGGGAATCAATCCCGGTCACCGCGGTGGACTTCGGCAGAATTTCCGGAGTCTTCAGACCCGTCGGGAACTCTGTCGAATTCCACGACCCAAATCTGGAACGACGGATTCCCCTTGAACCCTGGGAACACATCAGCATGGTCAATCGACTTCGAACACTGTGGAAGCTGTATCGGCGGTTTGGCGCGGCGGCAGTCGGCCGAGCCCTCAGTGACCGCATCGGGCGGGCAAGGTCCGGTCGGCAGGTCGTCGAGATTGTCTGGCTGGAAGCGGCCAATCTAAAGCTGTCGCTGGAGCACGCCCCGCAGTTCGAGTTCCGCTTTCTGGACACGCACGAAATCGCCGGGTTTGCGAAAGACCCGAGCAACGACCTCGACGCAGCAATGATTGATCGCGCGGCCAGCGGTCTCGATCTGTGCTTCGCCGCGCTGTGCGATGGCCGGCTGGCCGCTTACGGCTGGTACGCGCTGGACGCGATCGAGGGCGAGCACAACTTCGGCATCGCGATGTCGTACCCGTCGACCGTCGCCTACATGTACAAGGGATTTACGCATCCCGATTTTCGAGGAGCACGGCTGCACGGAACCGGCATGGGGCTCGCGCTCCAGAATCTGAAACAGTTCGGCGTGACAGCTCTCGTCTCGTCGGTCGGCTGGACGAACGAAGCGTCTTTAAGAAGCTGCGACCGACTCGGTTACGAACGTCTCGGGCGAATCATCACGACCGGCGGCGAAGCGGCACAGCTCCACACGATTCCACGGGCCGCAACCGAACGCGGCGTCAAGTTCGGCCCCGACGCCGTCCCCCGCCCGTCTCGCGACTCTTCGTCAGTCCGCGAAGACCGCGAACACTCTGCAGAACTTGTCGGCGTGTGAACTGCCCGGCATCTCAACAATGTCGCAGATGCCGGCCCGACAACTCCGTTGAGGCCAGGAGAAATCTCAAAGCGACGGCAACCATCGGCGCGGTCGCAAGTTCCGGCCCTCGTTCAACGTCGTCATACGATATTCCTGCCACTCAATATTCCTGCCTTCGTTCGCCTGAAAGCTGGTGTCGAACTGGCGGCAGCCCTCCGACTTTAGGGTCCGTTAACCCGGAAAACTCACGTAGGGTGCGTGGAGTCGGCGTTTCTGCTGTGGTGCGTTGCGCAAGCCGGATTGCTCTCGATCCAGAGCGTCTCTGAAAAATTGTCTGGTTTGCCGACGTAACGCACCGGCCCGAAAAGGCTTGCTGCACGCACCCTGCCGTCAGCAACGTCATGGCGTCTCCGGCGGTGTGATTTCGATCTCGCCGATCTCGGCTCCGTCGGGCAGGTCTTTCACCTGGCGATGAATCTGCCCATGAATGCTGACATGTACGATCGCGTCGGCGGTTTCGAAGTTAGCGACTTCATCCTCGCCGCCCACGACCAGTGGCAGCTTATGGCTGAAGACCTGCCGGTCGCTGAGCTTCAGGCCAGCGTCCCGCAGTTCCTGAACTCGCTCCGGATAGAAGAACTCCGCAACGAACTCGTCATCGTCGAGAGCCTCTTCAAACGCTTCGGACGAGTCGCAGACCGGGACGACTTCGCCGCCAACGACGTCGACGAAGCAGACCTCGCCAGAGTCTGACTGCGCGAAGACGTCGCCCATCACCGTGACCAGAACAGGCAGCATCAGACTTTCCATCGCCCATTCCCAGTCGGCCAGCAGAGCCACCGGGTCAATGCCTTCCGGGTCGATTGTCAGATCTTCGAGAGTGAGGCTCACGCGAACGCCTTTGCAACTGCGGCTTTCATTTTTGCCAGACCGGTTTCGACGACAACGGCGGGATCCAGCTCCCAGTAGCCGGGATTGAACAGCTCCAGCGAGAGCACGCCGTTGAAACCGGTGCTCACCAGCGTTTGCAGAATCTGCGTCAGCGGGGCGACGCCATCGCCCGGATAAACGCGGTCGCGGTCAGAGATCGAGTCGCGTGGCGGATCAGCCGGGTAATCGTTCATGTGGAAACACGGGATCGCGCCGCCATCGATCAGCTCCAGGCCAGCGAAGTCCGACCCGCCTTTGTAGATGTGGTAAACGTCCGGCAGGATGCACGCGTCCGGATGGCCGGATTCGATAGCAACCAGCGCCGTCTCGCCCAGCCGCGAGAGGTTTGTCGAAAAGCCCCAGACTTCCAGTTGCGGCGTGACGCCGGTTTCCCGACCGACTTCCAGCAGCGCGTGATACCGTTCGGCCGCCTGGAACAGGTCGAGCTTTCCGTCGCGAGTCGCTCCCGCTGGCGGAGCGGCAATCCGCGTTCCGCCGATCTGAGCGACGAGGTCCATGTCGCGCTTCGCGTTCTCAAGCCCCTGCTTCCGTTTCTCGTCGTCGTCGACGATCCAGTTGGCAAAGCCGATCGCACTCTCGACCTTCAGGCCAGCATCTTCGATCCGCTTGCGGAGGTCACTCAGCGAACCACCGTTCGTCACATGATCGTTAATCTGATTGATCCACGGCTCGATGCCGTCATAGCCGGCCTTGCCGATCAGCTCGACCTGCTCGGTGAGCGGCTGCTTCTGCCCCCGAATTGTGCTCGTGTTGAAGCAGTACCGGAATTTCGGAACCGAGGCCGGTGTCGCCGACGCGGGCGCGGACGACGTCAAAGCCAGTCCGCCGGACGCTGCGGCAGCGGTCAGGAAGCCTCGTCGAGACAATGAAGACGTCATAGCAGTTTCCGTCGGGAAGATCGTTTCATGAGGATTCGCGGCCCGCTCGACAGCGGATCGAATCTGGTGCGGGACTATGTCGATCGCGTTCGTTCTCTGCAATTCGCCGGGCGATTCGCCTCCCGCCGGGGTGCCCTCAGCGATTTCGGTACCTGGCGTAGCTACCGTCGCCAGACGGTGGA
>Ga0070726_10002641_pt1 | contig 15946 bp, 14 predicted proteins | sample tdAd471_FD_67275 | JGI IMG/M metagenome (GOLD analysis project Ga0070726, IMG submission 67275) | Marine sediment microbial communities from the Atlantic coast under amendment with organic carbon and nitrate - tdAd47.1 | ecosystem: Environmental > Aquatic > Marine > Coastal > Sediment | place... | reverse complement strand
GGGGTCCAGATGGTGCTGCGGGGCTTCGAGGACATCGCCAATCGACTGGGTCTGAAGCGGGTCCCAGCGGTCGGCCACCAATTCGATCCGACCTGCCACGATGCCATGCAGCAGGAGGAAACCAACGAGCATGCGCCCGGCACGATCATAGGGGAGGTCGTTCCCGGCTATTACCTCGGAGAGCGCCTTTTGCGACCGGCGATGGTCGTGGTGGCAAAACCGCCGACCGGCACAGGTGATCAGGGGGGCGATTCGTCCACGGATGGCGAGGGTGCCAGCGAATCGTCGCCGCCCGGGTCGTGATAGGGCGCAAGAAGACGCTACAAGATGCGACAACCCCTCACCTCGGGTTATAAAGAGAGTTAGGGCAAGATGGGTAAGATCATCGGGATCGATCTGGGGACGACCAACTCCTGTGTCGCGTTCGTCGACAACGGGGAGCCGCAAGTCATCCCGAACGCTGAAGGCAGCCGCACCACGCCGTCGGTCGTCTCGTTCAGCAAAGACGGCGAGCGCCGTGTCGGTAGCGTGGCCAAGCGCCAGGGCGTGACCAATCCCGAGAGCACCGTCTTTGCGATCAAGCGCCTGATGGGGCTCGGGTTCGACGCGGAGCCGGCCCAAAAGCACACGCGTGTGGTGCCGTACAAAGTCGTCGAGAGCGAACGTGGAGACGCTTGGGTCCAAATCGAAGATCATCGGTACTCGCCGCCAGAAATTTCCGCGATGGTCCTCGAGCAGATGAGGGAGGTCGCGGAGTCGTTCCTCGGCGAGGAGGTCCGTGAAGCGATCGTCACCGTCCCCGCGTACTTCAACGACGCCCAGCGTTCCGCGACGATTGCCGCGGGCAAGATCGCCGGCCTCGAGGTTCGCCGCATCATCAACGAGCCGACCGCAGCAGCGCTTGCTTACGGCTTCGAAGAAGAAGAAGGCAAGCGCGTTGCGGTGTACGACCTGGGCGGTGGCACGTTCGATATCTCGATCCTCGAGATCGCCAGCGGCGTCTTCAGCGTGAAGTCGACCGCAGGCGATACGCACCTCGGTGGTGAAGACTTGGACAATGCGCTGGTCGAAGAGCTTACCCGCCGATTCGAAGAGAGCACTGGGATCAACCTGCGCGGAGACCGCGTCGCGCTTCAGCGTCTAAAGGAGCAGGCCGAGAAGGCCAAGCACGAGCTGTCCTCGTCGCTCGAGACGGAGATCAACCTTCCATTCATCGCATCGGATGAGTCGGGCCCGAAGCACCTCGAGACCAAGCTCAAGCGCAGCGAGCTCGAGATCCTGGTCTCGGAGATCATCGACCGGACTCTCGGGCCCTGTCAGCTGGCGTTGGACGACGCCGGGGTCAAAAGGGAAGAGATCGACGAGATCCTGCTGGTTGGCGGTCAAACCCGCATGCCGATGGTCCAGTCCAAGGTTTCGGACTTCTTTGGAAAAGAGCTTCACAAGGGCGTCAATCCGGACGAGGTGGTGGCGATGGGCGCCGCCCTTCAAGGCGCCGCGTTGGCTGGCGAGGTCGAGGAGATTCTTCTTCTCGACGTCACGCCTCTGAGCCTGGGCGTCGAAACCGGCGGCGGGGTTTTCCACAAGCTCATTCCGCGCAACACGACCGTTCCGACGCGCGCCAAAGAGGTGTTCACGACCAGCGTCGACAACCAGTCCTTCGTGCCGATTCACGTCCTGCAGGGCGAACGAGAAATGGCCGATGACAACAAGTCGTTGGCCAAGTTCGAGCTCGCGCCGATCTTGCCCGCTCCGCGCGGCGTCCCCGAGGTCGAGGTGACGTTCGACATCGACGCCGACGGCGTGGTCAACGTGAGCGCCAAAGACTTGGGCACGGGGCGAGAGCAGAACATCCGTGTCGTCGCGTCGAGCGGCCTCACCGAGAAGGACATCGAACGCATCATCGGAGAAGCCGAGGCCTACAAGACGACCGACCAGAAGCGCCGCGAGCTCGCCGAGCTCCGCAATGCCGCCGAGGCTTTGCTCTACACCAGCGAGCGGGCGGTCGCCGAGTGCCGCGAGATGGTTCCCGAAGAGGTCATCGCCCAGGTCGAGGCCGACATCGAATCGCTGCACGTCTGTGTCGACGAAGGTGACGCTATCGCGATCAAAGACGCCCTCGAAACGCTCGAGCTGAGCGCCTACAAGATCGCCGAGGCGATGTACGGCAGCGTCGATCTCGATGCGCCCCCCGAGGCCGAAGCTCAATCCGACTCGTGAGCACCGAAGACCGAGCGAGGGCCACTGGCGCGGAGTGGTTGGCTCGAATGCGTTGGGGAGCGCTCGCTATCCAAGCCGCGTCGATCTTCATCGCAAGCGAGGGATTGGGTGTCGAGCTGTCTCTGCTACCCATGTGGTCGCTCGTCGCTGTGGGGGCGCTGTCGAACCTCTGGCTGGTTTCGCGCAAGGGTCGAGCGGGCCACCTCGGGGCTTTTTTGGTGCTCGATGTCGGGCTTCTGACGGGCCTGCTCTACCTCTCGGGCGGCCCGACCAATCCGTTCAGCATCATCTACGTCGTGTACATCGCGATGTCTGCGGTGATGCTGGCGCCCAAGTGGACCTGGACGATCGCCGGCCTTTCGGTCGTCTCGTTTGCCGCCCTCTTCGTCGTTCACGTCCCGAGCGAGCACCTCGGTCACGCGGACCATGGCGGCGGGTTTCAAACTCACCTCTACGGAATGTTGATCGCGCTCGTTCTGGCCGTTGCGCTGATCACCTATTTCGTGAGCCAGTTGTCACTGGAGCTTCGGAGCCGCGAGCGGGCACTTGCCGAGGCCCAGGAACGGACCCACCGCTGGGGAAAGCTAGCGTCGATCGCTACCCTCGCGGCAGGCGCGGCCCATGAGCTCGGGACTCCGCTCGGTACGATCGCGGTGGCTGCCAAAGAAATGGAGCGGCAGGCGCGGAAAGTCCCTGGCGGTGAAGGGCTCGTGCAAGACGCTGAGCTGATTCGCGAGGAGCTGGAGCGATGCCGTGTGGTGCTCGATCGGATGGCCGCCGCGGGCGGGGAGCATATGGGCGAAACTCCGAGCTTGCTTTCGATCGAAGAGTTGTTCGGCGAAGTGCGCGCCCGCTTGAGCCCCGAACAGGCGGAACGTTGGGTCACCACGAGCAGCGTAGCCACGATCGAGGCACCGAAAGAGGCGTCCGTACAGATGGTCGAGAACATCGCGCGCAATGGCTTCGATGCGTGCGAAGCGGGGCAGGTCTCGCTCGACGTGCGCGCGCTCGACCGGGCGATCGAGCTCCGCTTCGTCGACGAGGGCCATGGAATGGACGAACAGGCGGTGAAGCGCGCGACCGAGCCTTTTTTCACGACCAAGAACACCGGCGACCGGATGGGTCTGGGTTTGTTCCTGGCGCGGACCCTCGTAGATTCGTTGGGCGGTCGGCTGACCATCGATTCGGCGACCGGCCAAGGTACGACGATCCGCGTCCTGCTCCCGCAAGTTCTGCAAGGCCCATGACCGAAGCGCTCGACAACAGTACGCCCAAGCCATCGATACTGCTCGTCGACGATGACGAGCGGCTCCGGTCACGCATGGCGCGTGCATTCGAGGAGCGCGGCTACGAGGCGCAACAGGCCGACGGCTATGAGGACGCCATCGCGATCGCGGAGCGCGAGAGCACCGAGTACGCGGTCGTCGATCTTCGCATGCCGGGGAAATCCGGTTTGGAGGTGGTTCGCGAGCTGCACCGAATCGACTCGGCCACCAAAGTCGTCGTCTTGACCGGCTACGGAAGCATCGCGACCGCCCTCGAAGCGGTTCGGCTTGGTGCGACGCACTACCTGACCAAGCCGGCGGACGTCGATGCGGTGATCGCGTCCTTCGACCGGGACGAGACCCTGGCCAACCCGGAGGCCCTGGCAGCAGAAAGCGAGACCCCGCAAACCCCCTCCCTGGCGCGGGTCGAATGGGAGCACATTCAGCGAGTTCTGACGGACTGCGGCGGGAACATCACTAAAGCAGCAGAAAGACTCGGAATTCACCGGCGATCGCTCCAGCGAAAGCTCGCGAAGTTTCCGATGCCGCGCTGAGCTCCTGCGACGATTTGCCACGTACAACCGGGGCCCCTGCGTACCTAAGCTCGGGCGGTGAAGGGTTGTTGGGTGATCGCCGGCCTCATCGCGCCGCTGTGGGTCGCTGCGGAGGCTTCTGCGTGCGGGACGTGCTCGGTGGGCGATCCGACCCTCACGATCGTCGGCTTCGAGCAACCCAAGGGCAATCGCGTGCGCACTTCGGCTACGTTGCGTCACCGCAACGACCGGATCGGCGAGTCTCGGGTCGATGAGCTCCGGCTCTCGGAGCAGCGCATGGAGCTTGCAGGCGCGTACTCCCCGACCGATCGAGTCACGCTCTCATTGATGATGCCCCTGGTTCATCGGCTGATCACCGAGGTGAATCTCGCCGAGGCCAACATCTGGGCGCCAGGTGACCTGGAGCTCCGCGCCAGGGGCGTGATCTGGCGAGACCGAAAGTTCGCCCCCAGACATCTGGTGAGCCTCATCGGAGGGCTCGAGTTCGCAACGAGCTCGATCGAGCACGACGCGAACGGCGTTCCCTTGCCGCTCGAGTTCCAAGCAGGCACAGGCTCCTGGGACCCAATCGCGGGCGCCTCGTATACGATGTTCTCCGATCCCTGGTCGGTCTATGTCTCGTCGGTCGCGATCTTTCCGACGACAGGCATCGCCGATACGCGCGCTGGCAACAGTTTTCGGCAGACCGCACTCGGGCAGTTCCAGCCCTGGAAGTTTCTAGCGTTCCAGATGGGGCTGGAGTTCCGGATCGATGGTCCGGGGTACATCGCGGGCGTTCGTGATCCCAACACCGGCGGCCACATCACATACGGCACCTTCGGCATCGTCGGAATGCCCCACGAAAAGGTCCTGGTGCACGTCACCGCGGCCATTCCGATGATTCAGCGGCTCGACGGAACCCACGAAGAGGGCTTCGCGTTCACGGCAGGGTTGGTTTATGAGATTTAGCCTGCTCATCGCGATCGCGCTGCTCACGATGGCGTTGCTTCCGCATTGCATGCAGGTCGCCGACGGCATCGAGGTCGAGGTCGCCTACCGGCCGGAAGCGACACCGGCCGCAGTACGCACCGACATGGGATACCGCGTGCGCCTCGAGCGAGCGCTGATCGCCATCGGCAAAGTCGAGCTGATCGAGTGCGACAATTTTGTCCTAGACCTCTGGGGGCTCGTCGCGCCCGCGCGGGCGAGAGCTCACGAATCTTCGAGCCCGACGAGCCTGGGCGTGCCGCTCGTCATCGATCTCATGGAGAGCGCGGGAACCCCACTCTTCGCCGGGACGATCCGGCCGCCTCCGGGCCGCTACTGCGGTGTTCGCATCCTCGGCATGCCCGCGGACGAGGACGCGGAAGGTTTGACCGAGGAAAACCTGGACATGATGGAGCATAGCGTCCTCGTTGCGGGACAGGTCGAAGACACGGCTACCGGGAACGAGTCGCCGCTCCTGGCCCGCATCTGGGAGGTCCTCGATTTCAAAATGCCTTTCGATCGACCGTTGGTTTTTGAGAGCCCGGTTCTCGAAAGCGTCACCATTCAAATCGACCACACCAGGTGGTTCGATGGCATTGATTTTGCACTGCAAGATTCAGACGCGGTGCACCAACAGATAACCGAAAACGTAAGGTCGTCGTTGTGGGCTGCTCTTCCGGAGGCGGAAGCAGACCTCTAAGGACCGCGGAGAAAAGAATGAAGAGACTAGTGACTTGGATGACGCTCAGCGCCTTGGCTTTGGGATGCGGAGATGGCTCGAGCAGCTCGCAACAGGTCGAGCTCGCCTTTGCCGCCATGGTCGGCGCCGAGCCGTTCGTTTGCGGCCAAGAGTACAGCGACCTCGGCGCGGACGGGGCGTCGCTCGTGCTGAGTGACTTTCGGTTCTACGTCCAGGAGGTCGAGCTGAAGAACAGCGCCGGCACCTGGGTGCCCTTGGTACTCGACGAAAACAAGTTCCAGAGCGGCAACGTCGCGTTGCTGGACTTCTGCGGCGACATCGGCACCGAGGAAATGAACGAGCGGGCCGTCGGAACGGTGCCCGCCGGTCAGTACGACGGGCTTCGTTTCAAAATGGGCGTGCCCTTCGAGATCAATCACGCGAACCACTCCACGGCACCGAGCCCACTGAATCTCACCTCGCTCTTCTGGAACTGGCAGGGTGGCTACAAGTTCCTCCGGATCGACTCGGGCCAGTTCAGCGCAAACGACTGGCGGATGCATCTCGGCAGCACGGGCTGTGAAGGAGATGCGCAAGCCGGCGGGGTGACCTCGTGCGCCAATTCCAACCGCGTCGAGGTCGAGTGGGACACATTCGACGCGGACGCCAACACCGTCGTGGCCGACTATGCAGCCTTGGTCGATGGCGCGACCCTGGGAGACGACCAGGCCGCGGATGTCGGCTGCATGGCGAAACCAACGGACACAGATTGTGGACCGTTGTTCCAGAACCTGGGGTTGCCATTCGGTGGCCAACCGGGAGGAACGCAGTCCTTCTTTTCAGCAGAATAGACTAGACCTATCACCATCCTCCAAATGAAACGCCTCTCTCACACCCTTATCTTATTGCCATTGCTCCTCGGGGCCGGATGCGGTGACAGCGACACCGCATCCGCGTCCGGGGCATGGGTTTGGGACCTTTCCGATGTCGTGCCTCCCCCGAGGGTTCCGGAAGACAACCCCATGTCGGAGGCAAAGGTAGAGCTCGGGCGTTTTTTGTTCTACGACACCAAGCTCTCCGAGAATCAAACGCAAAGCTGCGGGAGCTGCCATCAGCAAAAGCTCGCGTTCACCGATGGGCTGGCGCAGGCGAAGGGGTCGACCGGTCAGGAACACCCCCGGAGCTCGATGAGCGTGGCCAATGCCGGCTACGCCGCGTCGCTTACCTGGGCAAACCCGGCGGTCGTTCAGCTAGAAAGACAAGCGCTGGTGCCGATGTTCGGCACGGACCCGGTCGAGCTTGGGATGGAGGGTCTGGAAGACGAGCTCCTTCGCCGGCTGCGAGACGACGAGCGCTATCCCGAGATGTTCGCCGAAGCCTTTCCCAAAGAGCCAGATCCAATCAGCTTGGACAGCATCACCAAGGCGATCGCTGCGTTTCAGCGGGCGCTGACGAGCTTCAACTCGAGATATGACCGTTGGAACGAAGAAGGGGATGAAACCGCGCTCACCGCGTCCGAGCGGCGCGGGATGACGCTCTTCTTCGGCGGTGACACCGCGCAGGGTGCGACCGATGCCCTCGAATGCTTCCATTGCCACGGAGGCTTTCTCTTCTCGCAGGCGGTCGACCACGACGGAAACGAATTCAACCAACAGACGTTCTTCAACAACGGCCTCTACAACCTCGACGCCGATGGCAGCTACCCGAAAGGAAACGAAGGGCTGTTCGACATCACGGACGACCCGGCCGACAAAGGGAAGTTCAAGCCACCAAGCCTTCGAAACATCGCGGTCACCGCGCCCTACATGCACGATGGCTCGATCGCGACGCTCGAAGAAGTGGTCGAGCACTATGCGCGGGGTGGGCGGCTCCTGGAAAGCGGCGACGGCAAGGACAACCCCAACAAGAGCAACTTCCTGAGGGGCTTCAAGATCAACGCCCAAGAAAAGGAAGACCTGATCGCGTTTCTCCGCGCGTTGACGGACAACGAGCTGCTGACCAACCCCGCGTTCAGCGACCCGTTCGCCGAATAGCTAGTTGAGCAGCCGCGGCTCGCGCTCGAGGGTCACACCAAAACGATCGCGCACGCGCGCGCGGATCTCGCCGGCGAACGCGAGGAGCTCGGCGGTGGTGCCGCCACCGTGGTGCACGAGCGCCAGCGCGTGATTGGTGGACACGCCGATCGCGCCATGGCGCGTGCCCTTTTCGATGCCTGCCTTTTCGATCAGCCAGCCGGCAGCGAGCTTCACTCGCCCGTCCGGGGCTTGGTAGCGAGGAACCTCGTCGGGGGTGGCGGCGAGTCGTTCCCGAACCGCTTGCTCGACGACTCGCTCGGCCTCCGCAACCGTGACGATGGGATTCAAGAAGAAGGAGCCTGCACTACGGCGATTCGGGTCATCCGGATCGATGACCATCGACTTGCGGCGCCTGAGACTGACGACCGTGCGGCGGATGTCGGCAAGGGTCGCGTCGGCCCCGGTGCTCTTTTCGAGCTCGGCGTAGCGGATCGTTCCTTCACCGTCCGGGCGGAGGGCAAAGCGAACCGCGGAGACGATGAAGCGATCCGGCTCGCGTTTGAATACGCTATCGCGGTAGCCAAAGGCGCAATCCGCGGGACCAAGCTCTTCGAAGCGGAGCGTGTCTCGGCGGAGGACGCGAACATCCTCGATCACTTCCGCCGCCTCTTGACCATAGGCGCCGACGTTTTGGATCGGGGTCGCGCCGGTCGAACCGGGAATCCCGCTTAGGCATTCGAGCCCGGCCCAGCCGCGGGAGACGGCGCCGTCGACCACGGTCTCCCAAGGCACGCCCGCGCCGGCGCGCACTACGCCCCCGTTGCAAAACTCGAGGTCGCCAATTCCCATCTGGATGACGAGACCATCGTAACCCTCGTCGGGCACGATGAGGTTCGAGCCGCCAGCCAAGATCGCAGAGGACAGATCCTCGTCGGCCGCCCAGCCCAACGCTTCGGCCAACGCCGTCTCGTCCTCGACCCGAACGAAGTACTTCGCGGGCCCGCCAAGCTCCAACGTGGTGAGCGGAGCAAGCGGAACGTCGCGTTGGATGTCGAGCGTCGTCATCCGTTCTCATTTAGGGCGCTGGGATTCTTTCGATGCCGCCCATGTAAGGCACCAACGCGTCGGGCACGATGACGCTTCCATCGGCTTGCTGATTCTGCTCGAGGATTGCCACGAGAGTTCGGCCGATCGCGAGGCCCGAGCCGTTGAGGGTGTGCAACAAGCGCGGCTTGCCCTTGTCCCCGGGCCGGAAGCGCGCTTTCATCCGCCGCGCCTGAAAGTCGCCGAACCACGAGCAGCTCGAGATCTCGCGGTAGGTGTCTTGCGCCGGCAGCCAGACCTCGAGATCGTAGGACTTCTGCGCTGCGAACCCCATGTCGCCCGCGCAAAGCTGAACGACGCGATGGTGGAGGCCGAGCTTCTGCAAGATTGCCTCGGCATGACAGGTGAGAGTCTCGAGCTGTGGCTCGCCCTCGTCTGGGTGGCAGAAACGGACCAGCTCGACCTTGTCGAACTGATGAACGCGGATCATGCCGCGTGTGTCCTTGCCATAGCTTCCCGCCTCGCTTCGGAAGCACGCGGTGTAGCCGGTGTATGCGATCGGCAGATCAGCCGCGGAAACGATTTCGCCCGCGTGTAGGTTGGTGATCGGCACCTCCGCGGTCGGCACGAGGTAGAGATCGTGTCCCTGCGCGTCGGCCTGGGCCTCCCATTCCTCGTCTTTCGCCATGCGGAAAGCGTCCTTCGCGAACTTCGGCAGCTGGCCCGTCCCCATCATGGCGCTGTCCTTGACGAGCACAGGCGGCCACACCTCCTCGTAGCCATGCTCGATGGTGTGCACGTCGAGCATGAACTGCATCAGGGCCCTGTTGAGTCGCGAGCCGAGGCCTTTGAGCACCACGAAACGCGAGCCGCTGATCTTCGCGGCGCGTTCGAAATCGAGAATGTCGAGTCGCGTGCCGACCTCGACGTGGTCGACGATGTCGAAGTCGAACGAGGGCTTGTCGCCCCAGACTCGCACCTCGACATTATCGTCTTCGCTGAGCCCGTCGGGTGTATCGGGATGCGGAAGGTTTGGGAGGTTCAGCAGAATCGTTTCGAGCTCCGTCTCGACCTCGCCTTGTCGTGCTTCGCCCTGCTTGATTTGATCGCCGAGCGTGCGCAGTTGATCGCGCTTCGCCTGGAACTCGTCGGACTTCTTGTCCGCGACCTTGGCCATTGCCTGACTGGCCTCGTTGCGCTCCTGCCGCAGGGCCTCGACGCTCGTGATCATCGAACGGCGCTCTTCGGCCAAGGCCCCGAGCCGGTCGAGCAGCTGTGCATCGGGGAAGCCACGACGAGTCAGGGCCGCCTTCACGTCTCGCAGGTTTTCGCTCACATGGCGCAGGTCGAGCATGAGACCGGGTCTACAACACGAGGGCACCGAGCACCAGTCGCGCACTTCTTGGCGCGACGTTCAAAAAGCTTCTAGATTGAAGCGGTGAGCAACACGGGCATGCTCAGCCGATTGGGGGTGATCGGCGACGTTCACTGCGAGTCCGAAACGCTCGAGCGAGTGCTCGACGCGCTCGGGACGATGAATGTCGAGGCCGTCCTCTGTGTTGGTGATTTGGTCGACGGTCCGGGAGACGCCGACGCGACTCTCAAAATGTTGGAAGAGCGCGGTGTCCAATGCGTGGCCGGCAATCACGAACGTTGGTTCCTCGACAGCGAGCAACGGACAGTCGAGGACGCCACGCTTGAAGTCAGCAACGCGTCGCGCGCATTCCTTCAATCGCTCCCGCCGGTGCGGCGTTACGCCACGCCAAACGGAAATGCTATGCTCTGCCACGGCGTCGGCGACGACGACGAGGCCTGGCTCCTCCCCGACACCCGAGGCTACGCCCTCCAAGACATCCCCAGCCTACGCGAGCTCATGCTCGACGAAGACGTGCAGTTCATCCTCGGCGGCCACACCCACGAACGAATGGTCCGCGTCTTCCCCGGCCTCACGGTCGTCAACGCCGGCACAATCCACCGCAAGGACGAGCAGACGTTCATGGTAGTGGACTTCGAAGCCATGCGCGTTGGGTTCTACTCGGCGGCAGAGGGGACGGTTGGGGAGTTGATCGAAGAGATGGAGCTCCCAGGGCCGGGCCCGGTCGAGTAGGTCGGTGGCAGTGCCAGCGGCAGTGGCAGTGCCAGCGGCAGTGGCAGTGGGGTTGCTGATTAGCTCATGTCTTGCTCACCCGATACACTGGCCTTCGTGGGGGTTCTTGCCTATCGTGGCGTGTCCAAGTACTTCGGCCAGCACACTGCGCTCGAAGGCGTGTCCCTCGAGGTCGTGCCCGGGGAGGTGTTTGGGCTTCTTGGTCCGAACGGCGCGGGCAAGACGACTCTGATCCGAATTGGGCTCGACATTCTTCGTGCCGATGAAGGCGATGTGTTGCTCTTTGGCGCTGCGCCTAATCCGAGGGCGCTCGATCGCACCTCTTATCTTCCCGAGGAACGGGGCGTCTATCGTCGCGCCAAGGTGCGCGAGCTGCTTGCGTACCTCGGGCGGCTCAAGGGGTTCAAGCGTGCAGCCGCTCGCAAAGCGGCAGACCACTGGCTCGAGCGTGTCGGCTTGAGCCGCGTTGCGGAGCAGCGGGTCGAGAGCCTTTCGAAGGGCATGACTCAGAAGGTTCAGATTGCCGCATGCCTGATGACCGACCCCGAGCTCTGCGTTCTCGACGAGCCGTTTTCGGGATTGGATCCGATCAACATCGCGCTCGTCACCGATTTGATCGAAGAGCGGCGGCGGAGCGGCCGGACGACTGTGTTGTCGACTCACATGATGCACCAAGTGGAAGCGCTCTGTGATCGCGTTGCCCTAATTCACCGCGGCAACCTGGTGGTGTACGGCCAGCTGGACGAGATTCGCCGGCGATACTCGCCGAACGAGGTGATCGTCTGGACGGCGATGGACCTCGTTGCCTTCGGAGTCCAAGCCACGCAGCACAAAACCGGAAGCTGGCGCGTCGAGCTCCCCCCGAGCGCCACGCCGGCGGGATACCTCAACGAGCTAGTCCGAAGCGGCGTACTGATCGATCGCTATGAGCCGTTGGTGGCGCGCATGGATGAGATCTTCGTCAGCCTCGTGAGCGGGGATCGCTGAGTCATGCGCAGCCAACGCATTGCTGCCGTAGCGCGCTTCGAGCTCTTGTCGGTCGTCAAACGCTGGTCGTACTTGATCGCAACGTTTGGCTTGCCTCTCTTCTTGGCGGTCGTTTCGGGCACGGTCCTCGGCGTGCAGACCTATTTTCTCACGCAGCGTGCGGCGGAGAGCTCCCAGTTCGGGCTCGTCGACGAGGCGGGCGTCATCGACCATTCGGTGTTCGAAGAGCGCGATGGCTCGGAGATCTGGACCGCAAACGGCAGCGACGTCGTGCTGTACGAAGATCGCGACACCGCGACCAAGGATCTCGAGTCTGGCCGCCTTCGCGCGCTCTATGTCGTCGAGAAAAGCTATCTGACGAGCGGCGAAGTGCGCGCCATCGAATCCGAGAAAACCCCGCTCCTGAGCATGCGGGGAACGACCGTCGAGCCGTTGCTTCGTTCGCTCCTCAGACGCTCGCTCGTCGAAGGTCGTCTCGAGGCGGACGTACAAGAGCGCGTGCTTTCGCCGGCGTACTTCATCCGCAGCCGCCTCGGTCCCGACGGCGACAAAGTCACGGACATCGACGAAGCCCTCGACCTCTTGGTGCGGACGACCATCCCGCTTTTCCTGGGGATCCTGTTGCTCACGGCCCTTCTGAGCGCGTCGGGGTATCTCGTGCAGACAGTCTCGACCGATAAGGAAAGCAAGATCGTCGAAGTGCTGCTGTCGTCGGTGACACCAGAGGAGATTCTGGCGGGCAAGCTCTTCGGCCTCGGTGCCGCGGGCCTCATTCAGTTTGCGGTTTGGTCCTCGATGGTCGTTTTCGTCGCCCTGTCCGCTTCGGCCGCTCTTGCGACGGTCGTGTCGATACCCTGGCAAGCCGTGGCCGTCGCGCCCCTGCTGTTCATCCTCGGCTACCTCTTTCTCGGCAGCCTGATGCTGGCGACCGCCGCGCTCGGCTCCAACGCCGCCGAGAGCCAGAAGCTGACGATGGGCTGGGCGATGCTTGCGATCCTCCCACTGATGGTACTCGTGATTTTGCTCGAGGAGCCGAACGGCGTCCTCGGCCAGGTGATGACCTGGATCCCATTCACGTCGCCGCTAACTGTGATCATCCGCCTCGCGGTGGACGAGTCGGGCATCGCATGGTGGGAGGTGCTGGGGTCGATGGTGGTGTTGCTGCTGTCGACGTGGGGTTCGATTCGGATAGGGGCACGATTGTTCCGCGTCGGATTCTTGCTCACAGGCTCGAGACCCTCACTCGCAGAGCTGTGGCGGCAGGCGCGGTAACACCGGCACTGGCACCGACACCGGCACCGGCACTGCCGCTGGCACTGTCGCTGGCACTGACACTGGCACTGACACTGGCACTGACACTGACCCTAGCCCGGGTCAGGGCCCTGATCGGGCGAGCGCGGTGGTCAAGAGCTTTCTGGTCAGCGTCGAGATGCCCACGCTCTCGAGATCGTCAGCGCTGAAGGCGCGTCGGCGTTTCGTCTCTCGCCCCCGTACGCCCGACGCTCGGTAGACCGCGATGCGCAGACGGCGGTGTGTCAGTACGTGCTCGACTTCTCCTACCGGCTCGGAGCCGAGACGCGCTTGGAGGCCGGCTTCGCGGAGGGCGGAACGCGCGCCTCCCTCGGTCATCGGCACGCCCCACAAGCCGCCGAAGAGCGGCTGCTCGCTCTTGATGAGCCACACCTTGCGGTCGGCACCTCGACCTCGCGTCGCCACGACCGCCGAAAGCTCTACCTCTTTGGGAGGTCTGCGCGCGCGCTGCGCCGGGAACGCGTCGACCTCTCGGTGTATGAACGCTTCACATTCCGCGGCAACGGGGCATGACTCGCAGTGCGGTTGTTTGGGCGTGCAGACCGTCGCGCCTAGCTCCATCAGCGCCTGGTTGAAGGCGCCGGGGCGCTCGCCCGGAACCAACCGTGCCGCTTCCTCCCACAGACGGCGGGTCGTGGTCGTCTTGCCGACGGGCGTGTCGATTCGAAACAAGCGGGCCAGCACTCGGGTCACGTTTCCGTCCACGACGGGCTCTTCCTTGTCGAAGGCGATGCTCCCGATGGCACCCGCCGTGTAGCGCCCAACGCCAGGAAGCCCGCGTCGAGCTTCCGGATCTTCGGGAACCTCTCCCCCATACTGAGCGACGACCTCTCGGACGCCGGCATGCAAGAGACGCGCGCGTCGGTAGTATCCGAGCCCGCTCCAGCGGGAGAGCACCGCGTCTTCGTCGGCTTCGGCTAGAGCCCGTGGGTTCGGAAAGGTCTCGAGGAAGCGCTGGTAATAGGGGATGACCGTGTCGACCCGCGTCTGTTGAAGCATCACCTCGGACACCCAAATCGCATACGGGTCGCGGGTCTCGCGCCAAGGGAGGTCGCGGGCGGAGTCGTCATACCAACCGAGTAGCTTCTGCCGGATCACGGCCATCAGAGGTACTCGTAGAACAACCGCTCTGGGTTCTCGAGCGTCTCGATGACGTCGTAGGCAAACGCAGCGCCCACGTGCCCGTCCACGATACGGTGATCGAGCGAAAGCGAAAGCAACATCACCTTGCCGACGATGATCTCCCCATTTCGAACGACAGGCCGTTCCTTGATTCGATGAACACCCAGAATGCCCACCTCTGGGTGATTGAGAATGGGAGTCGCCAGAAGGCCGCTTTGCTTTCCGAGCGAGGTCACGGTGAACGTCGAGTTGCGGAGGTCGTCAGGCGCGAGCGTCCCGTCCTGGGCCGATTGCGAGAGACGTTCGATGCGCTTCGCCAGCTCGAAGAGCCGGAGGCGGTCGGCGTTTTGGACGACCGGAACCATCAGCCCGGCCTTCGTCGCGGTCGCCACGCCGATGTTGTAGTACTTCTTATAGACCAGCTCGTTGGTGCGTTCGTCCACCGCGCTATTCAAGACCGGATGCCTGCGTAGCGCATCGGCAACCGCCGTGATGATGAACGGTAGAAACGTGAGCCGAACGCCCCGACGGTCGGCCTCCGGCGACAACTGTTCCCGTAACTCCACCAACCGGGATGCATCGCACTCCTCGACGAACGTGAAATGCGCCGCGGTCGCTTTCGCATGATGCATTCGCTCGAATATCTTGCGCCGCATCCCGACGATCGGATGCCGCTCTTCGAGCGGGACATGCGGCTTGTCCTCAGCCATCTCGTCGCGAAGAGCCGCGCGAACGTCATCGTGAGTCACCCGCCCCCCCGTCCCGCTCGGCCGAATCCGACGAAGGTCGACGCCCATGTCCTTGGCCAGCCGCCGGGTGGCGGGAGTTGCGAGGGGCTTCGCGTGGAAATAGGCGATCTCGCCGGTCGCGCCGACAGAAGTTCTGATCGCGCGCCGGTGTGCAGCAGTCACCGGGCGCACGGAACTGCGCCGGGTGCCGGTCGCCTTCTCGGTCGCGTTCCCGTTCCCGAATAACCCCGCGCCGGGCAACCGATCCTGAATGTCTCCCACCGCGGTGGCTGGTGGCCTCGATGATTTCTGGGCCGAATCGACGTTCGAGGCTGCGTCGGATTCTAGCGTCAAAATCACCTGCCCCACTTGCGCAACTGTGCCGACTTCGAAGCAGAGCCGTTCTACACGGGCATCGCACGGCGCGCCGATCGTCACGGTCGCTTTGTCGGTCATGACCTCCACCATCGGGTCATCCTCGGCAACCGTGTCGCCGGCTCCAACGAACCACTCGACGATTTCGCCTTCGGTTACGCCCTCGCCGATGTCAGGAAGCTTGAAGTCGAGCCGTGCCATCGGTCAGTACCTCGCCGTCCCGAGCAGCGCAGGCCCGATTCGGTGCGCTAGCGGAAGATACTCCCGTTCATGGGTCAAAGGAAACGGGGTGTCCCACCCGGTGACGCGAACTGGAGGCGCTTGCAAATACAGGAACGCCCGCTCGGTGATCAGCGCGACGAGCTCGCTGCCGAAGCCGCACGTTCGAGGCGCTTCATGGACGACGACGACGCGGCCGGTCTTCTCGACACTCGAGAGGACCGCATCGATGTCGAGCGGCCATAGGGTGCGGAGATCGATCACTTCGACATCGACCCCCTGCTTCGCGACCTCTTCGGCAGCGGTAAACGCTTCGTAGAGCATCGCCCCCCACGCTACGCAGGTGACTTGCTC
>Ga0070726_10002638_pt1 | contig 15963 bp, 15 predicted proteins | sample tdAd471_FD_67275 | JGI IMG/M metagenome (GOLD analysis project Ga0070726, IMG submission 67275) | Marine sediment microbial communities from the Atlantic coast under amendment with organic carbon and nitrate - tdAd47.1 | ecosystem: Environmental > Aquatic > Marine > Coastal > Sediment | place... | reverse complement strand
AACAGGCCGGGCGGGGTGTTCCTCGACGGAAGTAAAGCGCAGCGCAGCGAGCCATGACGGAGAGGAATTCCCCACCGGCCTGTACGTCCTGACAGCCCGCCTGAAGGCTCTCTACCAGTGGCCGGAGTTGTCCATCGAGGCCCAGGGTTCCCGGGTGGGGAGGGCGTCGCCTTTCTGCAGGAGCTCGATTGAGATGTTGTCGGGTGAGCGCACGAATGCCATGTGACCGTCACGCGGTGGACGGTTGATCGTGACGCCGGCGTCCAAAAGTTTTTGGCATAACGCATAAATGTCGTCGACCTGGTAGGCGACATGGCCGAAGTTGCGGCCCTCGTCGTAGTCTTCGGGGTCCCAGTTGTGGGTCAATTCGATTTGCGCGTCCTCGTCGCCCGGCGCAGCGAGAAAAATCAATGTGAAGCGGCCTTGGTCGCTGTCGTGGCGCCTGGTCTCGACGAGTCCGAGCTGGTTGCAGTAGAAATCAAGCGACTTGTCGACGTCGCTGACACGCACCATCGTATGCAGATACTTCATAAGAGTGTTCCGGTTGAAGTCGTTCGCTGAAAGAGATGACAATGGTCGTCCATTGTGGCGCGGCGGGCAATACGTGTACGGCATACGTGCGATCACCCTTGATCTTGACGATACGCTCTGGGAAATCGACCCGGTTATCAGGCGCGCGGAACGTTGTCTGCATGACTGGCTTGCCGGCAACTTCCCACGCATCGTCGAGATGCATGAGCCCGAGGATATCGTCGAACTTCGTGCCCAGGTCATTGCCGAATTCGAGGATCGGTCGCACGACCTCACGTTCGTGAGGCGTGCCGTTTTGTCGCGCATGGGTACGGCGGCCGGCTACGGTGACGGCTTCGTCGACGAGGCATTCGCGGTCTTCGACAGGGAGCGCAACACGCTCGAGTTGTTTCCGGAAGCCAGGCCTGCACTCGAGTCGCTTGCGAGTCGCTATACACTGATTGCCGTGACCAACGGCAATGCGAGACTCGACCGCATCGGCATCGATGATCTGTTTGATGGATTCGTGTCAGCCCGCTCGGCGGGGGCCGCGAAGCCTGCACGCAGGATTTTCGACGCGGCTGTGAGTGCCGGTGGCGCTGAGGCACACGAGACCTTGCACGTCGGCGATCATCCCGAGGTGGACGTCAACGGTGCGCGCGCGGCAGGCCTGAGAGCAGTTTGGCTCAATCGCAATGGCAGGGACTGGCCGAGTGAATTGCCGCAACCGGACGGCGTCGTACACAATTTGCAGGAATTGGACCACCTGTTGATCGAACTGGAACGTGCGCGATGAGGGCACCGCTGATTCTCTATATCCCGGGCCTGCTGCCCAAGCCGGAGCCGGGCGTCCACAAGGTGGTTCTGCGGCGCTGCCTGGTCGAGGGCTTGCGGCGCGTGGACCCGGAGGTCGCCAGCCAGCTCGCGAACGCGGCGCACAGTTTCGACGTCGTCGCCTGGACCTACGATTTTTACCGTGAGCATCGCGATTTCTCTCTCGACGCCGCATCTATCGACGCGCTCGTCGAGCAAGTGGAGCCCACCGAGCAGGACATTGCCATCGCGTCGGCGACCGGTAAACGTTTATTGCGCTGGATCTACCGTGTTGGCGACATGTTTCCGTTCCTGATTCCGCATATTGCGAGCGAACGCGTCGAACTGCATCTGCGCGATCTTCGGCGTTACGTGCGCAACGGTAATGCTATCGGCGATCACACGCGGGAAATGCTCAAGATGCCGTTACGCGCGGCAGCGGAATCGGGACGGCCGATATTGCTCATAGCGCACAGCATGGGCTCTGTCATCGCTTACGACGCGTTGTGGGAGATGAGCCACGATGGCCGTGATGAAATTGAAGTGAGCCTGTTGCTGACGACGGGGTCGCCGCTCGGCCAGAACTACCTGCAACGACGCATTTTCGGCAATGACCGGTCTGGTGAGGAGCGTTTTCCGACGAACATCTCGCGCTGGATCAACCTCGCCGCCGTGGGTGACATGACGGCGATCGATCCCGTCCTGAAGAACGACTTCGGAGAGATGGTTGACCTGCAGCTCATCGCGGACATTGAAGATATCGAGATCTTCAATCACTACCGGTTGAATGGTGAACTGAACGTGCACGCCGAGTACGGCTACCTTGTCAACAGGGTCACGGCCGGCATTGTCGCCGATTGGTGGCGCGCCTGCCGGGATCGGGGTGGCTAGACCTCAGCTTGGATCGAGATTCGGTTTGATAACGATGTCGATGCGGCGGTTCTTCTGCCGGCCCGATTCCGTCTCGTTGCTTGCGACCGGTCGGGTCTCTCCGTAGCCCGTCGCAATCAGGCGATAACTCGGAATGCGCATCGCGTTGATCATGTATTGCTGTACCGACTCCGCGCGTTCCTGCGACAACTTCTGATTGAGATCGTCACTGCCATGGGAATCCGTATGGCCCTCGATGATCAGTTCGCTGCGCGGAAAGACATCGATCGCTTTTTCCACTTTGGCAAGCAAGTCGAAATTCGACGGTTTCAACTGCGATGCGCCGCTATCGAACTCGAGGCCGACGAGGCGCATGATGATCGTGTTGCCTTGCCGAAAGACACGGGCTTCCTCGTTATGAAACATCTTCTCGATTTGCCCGAACTGCTCCTTGATGCGCGCTTGTGCCTCGATGCGCTGTATCAGGGCTGCACGTTCCGCGGTGGCGCCGCCAAGGCGTTCATCGAGTACGCGTAATTCCTCTTCCATATCTGCGACACGGATAGCATTCTCATCATTCTCCTGCTGCAGAGCCTGTTTCTCGTTGCGCAGATTCTCCACAAATGCGACGAGCTCGGCGGCGAGCCGGTCCGGGCCGTCCTGCATGTCAGGAATGACATCCGCGGCTCCGGCTACTGCCCGCATTGGCTCTTCCCATGCCAGCACGAGCTGCTCAGCCGTTAAATCCTTGTCGCGGACCCTGAGGACGATTTCCGAAAGATAGATGGCGTGTTTTGCCTCGTAGTTGGCTCGCATCGCGAGGTTACGCGGCAGGTCGGTGTCGTAGCGATTCTCGTTCAGTTCGCGTTCTGCATCGGCAAGCAGTTGCTTGGCTTTGCCAAGCGTTAGCGGCGCGTACCGGCCAACGCGACGACGATCGGCGTCAGACAACAATTGTCGCGTCTCGCTCAGATACTGTGCCTTGATGGCGACGAGTTCTGCGTCGCGATACAGGCTCGTGGCTTCGATTTCGCGGCGCTTCGCATTCTTCAGATTGCCGGCTTCGAGGTAACGAATCGCATCGCTGAATTTGCGTTGTGCCTGTGCCCAGAGTTCGGCGGAGAGCTGCGGCGCTTTGGCGTTTGCCGCATCCTGACGGCTCTTCAGTGCTTGCGCGAGGGCAGTTCGCGCCAGGCTCGCGGCCTCTTGCGCCGTCTTGAAGTGATTCGCGGCCTCGGCGGCATTGGAGCGCACGGTGTCGATGTTGCGACCACGTTCCAGTGCGGACTCGGCATCCCGATATTCCTTCATGCCGCGTTCGTAGCTGCGCGGCGCCAGCCATTCGGCTTCGACGGCGTCGGCTGCTGTCTTGGCAGCATCGGCTTCCTTGAAGAAGGTGTTTCTCAGTTCTTCCTGTGCCAGCGCGCTGACCGCGCCCAGCATCAGAGTGCCCAACATCAGGAGTCGTGGCAGTGTCGATTTAGCGACCATTTACTTGTTCCCTGGTTTGTTCGTCAGGAGAACTGCCCAAGCGTTTGGCAGTTGTAGCCCGATATTACATATGCTGCGGCCCCAATTCTGTGGACCGCGTCGCCGATTTTCGCTGATTTTCCAGCAAATTCCGCAATTATTTTACCGCAATGTCAACGTTGTGATACCAGGCAGGCGATATGTTGCAGAGCAGCAATCCAGTTCCCGGGCAAACTGGCATGTGACCGATGTCACTTTTTTCCCATGCACTATGTCGTGTTGGGGATTTTGTGCTGTACCTCACAGTCACCGATCCGTGTCAGGCGTAGTCTGATTCCATGTCTGCAAAGTACTACACACAGTTCATTCTTACTGACACGGCGTATCGTGGCGGTAATGAATTCAGTGGTGTGGTCGAGCTGAGCCAGCCGATGGACCAGCACACGGATACGCGAGACATAGAGGCCGCACTGGCCCGGAATTTCGACCTGCACCAGAGCGCCGTCAAGCTCTTGAGCTGGTCAAGACTGCATTAGGTACTTCTGGCGCGCTACAGGATCATTGGATTCCCCCTGACTCTCCCGGCTTCGGCCGGGATTTTTTTTGGTGAGGGCATTGCCGATGATTTTTTCGTCATGGTTGACCAGCGACGTCCTGTCGCTGGCCCTTCGGGCGCGCAAGCGCGTCCAAATTCGCTCTCGGCGAATTTGTCGCTACGCTGCGCTTTACTTCCGTCGAGGAACACCCCGCCGGCATGAAAATAACACCCCGCGGCCGCTCGTTTCTTGTGGTGTCGGTCGCGAAATATGCGAAAATGCGCGTCCGCGACGGGCGGGCAAGCGAGTCTATGAGCAGCAGTAAACATAAATTTCAGGGCATACCCATCGTTGAGAGCGGCCGCAAGTACCAGACAGACGAGGGTTACTCGGCGATCAAGAATGGCGTTAAGCATCGCCGTGACGCCGAGCCGATCGTGCATGGCCAGAAGCCGAAATGGCTCCGCGCGCAGATGCCGTCCGGCAAGGGCTACTCCAATACCCGGGACATCGTTCACGAACATCGCCTGAGCACGGTGTGCGAGGAGTCGATGTGCCCGAATATCGGCGAGTGCTGGAACGCCGGTACAGCGACGATCATGGTGCTCGGTTCCGTCTGCACACGGGCTTGTCGATTTTGCGCCGTCGATACCGGCAACCCGAAAGGGTGGCTCGATGTCGAGGAGCCGGCGAACACGGGCCGTGCAGTACAATTGATGGGCCTCGAATACGTCGTCATTACGTCGGTCGATCGCGATGACCTGGCGGATGGTGGCGCTGCCCATTACGCGGCCTGTGTTCGGGAAATCAAAAAACGTAGTCCGCAAACGGCCGTTGAAGCACTGACGCCCGACTTCAACGGCGTGCACGCTCATGTCGAGACGGTGGTGGACTCCGGCCTCGAAGTATTTGCACAGAATGTCGAGACGGTCAGGCGTTTGACGCACCCGGTTCGTGATCCGCGCGCGAGCTACGAACAAACGCTGGACGTGCTCCGGCATGCGAAACTACATCGCCCGGACGCCCTCACCAAGACCAGCCTGATGCTCGGACTCGGCGAGCGCGACGGCGAAATTATGAAGACTATGGACGATCTGCGCGAAGCGGATGTCGATATCCTGACGCTCGGCCAGTACCTGCGGCCGACACCGAACCATCTCGCCGTCGAGCGATATGTCACGCCCGAGGAATTTGACGCCTATCGTGCGGAGGGACTTGAGCGAGGCTTCATGGAAGTTGTCGCGGGTCCGATGGTGCGTTCGAGCTACCGCGCCGAGCAGGTCCTGCAGAAAAACAATGTCGGACTCGCTGTCGGTTGATACCTGCATTAGCCCCCACCGGATGCCATCATGATTGAATTCCTTGCCGAATACGGTTCGTTTCTGCTGAAAGTCGCAACGATCGTCATCGCGATCGTCGTCGTCATCTCTGTGGCGGCTGCCGCCGGTCGCAAGGCAACACAGGAAGGTCTCGAGGTCGAAAACCTCAATAAGAAATACAAGTCCATTGCGGGAGCGCTACGCAACGCGGTGCAAAAGAAAGACGAGCGCAAGAAAACAGCGAAAGAAGAGAAGAAGCAGCAGAAGGCCGAAGCAAAAAGTGCCGCGCGCCCGCGCTGTTTTGTTATCGATTTCAAGGGTGATCTCAAGGCGAGCGCCGTGCCTTCGTTGCGCGAGGAAGTCAGCGCAGTTCTCGACGTAGCGACCCCCGATGACAAGGTTATTGTCCGTCTCGAAAACCATGGCGGCATCGTCCATGAACATGGGCTTGCGGCATCACAGCTTGCTCGCATCCGGGATAGAGACATCCCGTTGATCGTATGCGTAGACAAGGTTGCCGCAAGCGGTGGTTACCTGATGGCTTGCGTCGCCTCGGAAATTTACGCAGCGCCGTTCGCGATCCTCGGCTCGATCGGTGTGTTGGCACAGATTCCGAACTTCCGCCGCTTGCTGGATAGTCACGGCGTAGACTTCGAACAAATCACCGCCGGCAAGTACAAGCGGACGGTAACCATGTTCGGCAAGAATACCGACGAGGATCGCGCCAAGCTCAAGGAAGAGCTCGAAGATGTGCACGCCCTGTTCAAGTCGGCGGTCAGCAAATACCGGCCCGACCTCGATCTCGACAAGGTTGCTACCGGCGAACACTGGTACGGTACGCGCGCCCTCGAGCTGGGACTTGCCGATACGATTCTGACGAGCGACGAACTGTTGCTGGAGCTCGCGAACGAGAGCGATCTCTATCACCTGAGCTACAAGATCAAGCAGCCGCTGCAGAAGCGCCTGATGTCGAATATCGACGGCGCCATCGAGAACGTCGACGCGGCCGGCTGGCGCCGTCGCTTCGAATCGCGCCTGCCGCGGAGTCCTTGGAACTGAGTCAACCGCGGGCGGTCCAAAGCGTTACGTTTGCGTGACAGCGCAAGCGGCTATAATGGCGCGACGGCCCAAGGAGCAGCCATGGCGATGCGACACCTGAAGTACCTGATTCCAATGATAATTGTGGCGTGCGTCAGCGTCGCCTGTTCGAGCTCGCCGACGGGTCGCTCGCAGGTCATCCTCAAGTCAGATCAGGAGCTCGCCGTTGAATCGGCGCGCCAGTTCGCCGAAATGAAGTCGAATATGGCGCTGGAAACGGATCGCAAGAAAATCGACTACATCCACTGCGTAGCTCAGGCCGTCGTTTTACAGCTGGAGCCCGAATTCCGGGATCTGGACTGGGAGATGGCGATCTTCCAGGTCGACGCCGTCAACGCGTTTGCGATGCCGGGTGGGAAGATCGGCGTCATGACCGGCATTCTCAAGGCGGCGACAAACCAGGACCAGCTTGCCGCGGTTATCGGGCATGAGATCGCGCACGTCACGGCACGTCATGCCAACGAGCGGGCGTCGCGGGGTTCGTTCTCCAACGTCGGCGTACAGGTTGCTGCCGTACTGCTCGGCGGAGGGCACCAGGGCGCTACCTACTCGGCTTATGAAGCGCTGCAGGCCGGCGCTGCGCTGGGCATCATGCTGCCATTTTCCCGCTCGCAGGAAAGCGAGGCCGACGTAATCGGACTGGCCTACATGGCAAAAGCCGGTTTTGATCCGCGCGAGAGTGTGCCGCTGTGGCAGAACATGGAAGGGGAAGCGGGCGAAGCGCCGGCGGAAATTTTGTCGACCCACCCATCCAGCGAAACGCGCATTGATCAGCTCGTCGGCCAGTTCGGCACCACGCTGAAAATCTACAATGAAGCCCTGGAAGCGGGTCGTAAACCGAATTGCACGATGGAGTGACTGTCTCCAGCGGCTTTCGGGATCATTTTTCTGCACGGTCAGAGCACTACGCGCGCTACCGGCCGCATTACCCGTCTACACTGTTCGAATTCCTGGCGAGCCTGACCGCCAAGCACTCTCTCGCCTGGGATTGTGCGACTGGTAGCGGTCAGGCTGCGATCGCTCTAAGCGCGCATTTCGAACGCGTCTTCGCGACCGATGCGAGCAAGGCACAGATTGATGCGGCGATTGCACATCCCGGCGTCACCTATCGGGTTGCAGCCGCGGAGGCTTCGCAGCTCGACGCCGGGTCCATCGATCTCATTACTGTTGGCCAGGCATTGCATTGGTTCGACATCGAGCGCTTCTCGACCGAAGCAGAGCGTGTCCTCGTGAGCGACGGTGTGCTGGCGGCCTGGTGCTATGAGCTTTGCCGGGCATCAGATGCCTGCGATGCCGTGGTCGACGAACTGTATACGGAAGTCGTCGGTAAGTTCTGGCCACCGGAGCGGCACCTGATCGAAGCAGGCTACGCCGGCATCGCGATGCCCGGACGTGCCCTTGAATCGCGCGATTTCCATATGAGTGCGTCGTGGACCGTCAACGACATGCTCGGGTACTTGCGTACCTGGTCGGCCTGCACCCGTTATCGGCAGGTGCACGGCGATGACCCGGTCTTGAAGATAGAGAAGGCCCTGCGGGCCGCCTGGGGCGAAGGGCATCGACCGGTAAGGTGGCCATTGACACTGCTGGTCTCCAGGCTGTGAATTAGTGTCACTCGGGGTTTTTTGCGAAGATAGCGGCTCCGAGCTACCGATTTGAGAACTTGAGCGAAACCTCTTCTATTGCCCGTCGATGCGCGTTGTTGCTGGCACCAGTCCTGCTGGCCGGCTGTACGTTCATCGAAGATCTCTATCTCGGCACGAAGGGACATGAGCGCGAACCCGCCGTGCCGCTCGAGGCGCGCCCGGTCGAAGAGCCAATAGCCCGCAACTATTTTGTGCTGGAGTCGCCACAACAGTCGGTCGTCGGTTCGCCACAGATCGTTTACGCGAGTGAAGAAAACACCCTGTCCGACCTTGCCCGCGAGTATGGTCTTGGTTACGACGAGATAATCGCCGCGAACCCCGGTGTCGATCCGTGGTTGCCTGGTGACCGGACCCCGATCTTGTTGCCGACGCAATACGTCATTCCCGACGTGCCGCGCGAAGGCATCGTGCTGAATATTGCGTCAAAGCGCCTGTTCTATTTTCCCAAGGCAGCCGATGGTGATTCGCAGACCGTCATGACCTATCCGATAGGCATCGGTCGTGTCGGCTGGGAGACGCCGCTCGGCGCGACCGAGGTCGTGTCCAAGGCCACGGACCCGCACTGGTATGTGCCCGCATCGGTACGCCGCGAACACGCCGAACTCGGCAACCCGCTGCCGTCTGTTGTGCCCCCCGGGCCGGACAATCCGCTTGGTGCCTACGTGTTGAAGCTGGAAATGCCTGGCTATCTGATACACGGCACCAATCAACCCTACGGCGTCGGCATGCGGGTCAGCCACGGGTGCGTGCGACTGTATCCCGAAAATATTGAGTTGTTGTTTTCGCTTGTCGAAGTGGGCGAGCCCGTGCGCATCGTGAATGAACCCTATCTGCTGGGGCGCCGAAACGGTGAACTGTATTTCGAAGCGCATCAGCCGCTCGAGGATGATGCGGTTCTTCCATCAGATCGTCTCGATGCGTTGCTCTCACAGTTCGAATCGGCTTCCAGTCTGAGTCAGCGGGACGCAGACCATGTTCGATCGATTGCGAGCAACGCGAATGGCGTTGCTATGCTGGTCAGTTATTACGACGCCGATGAAGTGCTGGCGCGTGCGCGACTGGTGCGCAATACCGTCGAGCCGGACCCGGACGCACCGACGCTGAGTGAAGTCCGGGAAATGATGGACGAAGTCATGGCGGAAGAGCTCGTCGACGAAACCATCGAGGAAAAAGATTTGTGAGTGAATGGCTCGACTTGATGCTCGAGGAAATCGCTCGCAAAAAACGTGAAGCCTGCGAAGCCGAAGAAGAACAACAACGTCGTGAAACGGACGACGAAGCGCCCGACACCGATCAGTCAAAGTAACGCAAGAATTCTGCAGGCAACCTGTCCAAGTCGATTGCGGTGTCGTCAGGGTCTGGTAGCGGGTTCGAGTTGTAGGTATTCCAGAACAGCATCGATTTCCCGGCGTGCTCGGATTGCGCGAGGTCGTAGAGCAGCGCAGCCATCGCTTTGCCCGTGTACGTCGGCTCCAGGTCAAGGCCCAACTGTCCGGATGCGAGCTCGACAGCGGCGTCCGTTGCGCTGTTGCTGACGGCATAACCGTCGCCGAAAAATTCGTGGCGAACTTCGATAAGTGCGTGGCTCGCGAGATCCGCCGGGATCGAAGCATCAATCCGGCTCAGCATTGTCGCCGTCTTGATTGTCAGGTGATCGAGCCGCCGGCGATTCATTATGATCTCCGGCGAGACTCTTACTGCCTGTACCTGGGATTCCTGACCGGCTAGCGCGAGCCCCAACGCAAGTCCTGCAGCAGAGCCCATCGTGCCTGTCGCAATATAAATTCTGTCCGGCGCAGGTATCTCGAGTGCAGTGATCTGTGCCGCGAGTTCGAGGCCAGCGTTGACGTAGCCAACGGTTCCGAGCCAGGAAGAACCGCCAATCGGTATCAGGTAAATATTCCGGCCTTGCACATGGCGCCGCATTGTCTCGATGCGACTGTGATAGCTACCGCCGTAGCGAACTATCTCTGCACCGTTTGCAAGTAACAGCCGCAAGGTCCTCACAGCAGCGGCAGTTCTGACCTGGTGTGATGTCAGACAGGTACAGGGCAGATCGAGCTGTTTTGCGTACAAGGCGGTCGCGAGCACGTGATTGGACGCAGCCGTGCCGAACGTTGCCACGCGGCCAACATTTCGGGCCAGCGCGCCTCGCAGCAGGTATTCGAGTTTACGAAGCTTGTTGCCACCATAGAAGGAACTCGTGAGATTGTCGTACTTGATGCTGATGGTGTGATTCGAACCCGCAAGAGACACGATTTTTTCACCGACTGGCGTGGGCAACTCGGCAAACACCAGTTTGTCCAGGTGTTTGGCGAGCGTGGGATACGCATTGGCGAGAAAGTCTGTCATGGTAACGCCACGATAATCGCAATCAGCGATGGCATAAGCAATCGCCACTGATTAGAATGCTGGCTATCTGACTCATCGAGTCCGATCGTCCTCTGCGGGGTACTAGTTTGTCAGATGCGTTAGACCGTGGGATTACGGTCACAGAAATCGCGGCGATGGGCCAGCCTATCGATGCGACCCCCGAAACCACGGCTGCCTTCGTTGGCCGTGCGCTTCGCGGTCCCCTCAACACTCCGGTTCTTATTCACAACTTCGGCGACTTTCGGCGTCGGTTTGGTGACGTCTGGTCGCGCTCCAGTCTGGGCCCGGCCGTGCTTCAGTACTTCGAGCATGGTGGCAGGAACCTTTACGTTGTACGTGTCGCCAATAATGCGCGCGGCGCACTGATCTGTCTTCCAGCGAGCGGTTCGGCGCTCGTCTTGCGCACACTGGAGCCGGGTTCTACGGAATCTGTGCGCGCGGCGGTCGACTATGACGCCATCGACGATGGTAATGACGAGCTGTTCAACCTGACATTGCAGCGCGTTGATCCGCGGTCAGGACTCGTCATCGACCAGGAGATGTATCGCAAACTGAGTTTTGTCGAAGAGGCTGACACGTTTGTGGCGGACGCGTTGCTGTCGTCTTCGATGGTGCGCGTTGAGAGCCCGTACCCGACGCATCGCCCTGAGGCGACTATGCTCAGCCGCGTGCACCCCGGGACGGAGTACATCAATCACACACAGGATGGTACTGATGGCACCGAGCTGTCGGACTACGATCTGGTCGGCTCGCACCGTGATAGTCATGGGCTGTTCGCGCTCGAGCAGGTTCACGACTTCGATCTTCTCTACCTGCCGCCACCTGGCAAGGGGGTCGACCTCGGGCCCACGGCGATACTTGCTGCCGAGCGCTATTGCCGACGTCGCGGTGCCATGCTGATCGTCGATCCACCAGGTGGTTGCACCTCTGCAGAAGACGCTGTGCTCGCCGTGCGGCAGCAGGGCTATGCGAGTCCGAACATGCTCGGTTATTTTCCGCGGCTTGCGAGCCGGCGGGACAAGGAAGCGCAGCCGCGCGCGATGGGTGGGGCGCTCGCAGGGTTGCTTTGCAAACTCGATCGGACCTACGGACCCTGGCAAGACCTCGACCAGCAAGGGCTCGGATTCCGCAGGGATCTCGCCCCGGCTTTTGAAGTCAGCGACGACGACGCGCTCATGCTGGCGCGCGAGGGCATCAACGTCATTGCCCCTGGACCCGCCGGCCGTGCGCGAGTTACGGGTTCCATGACGATGGCGCGGGGCAGTGAGCAGCAGCGGCAGCTTATAAACCTGTCCGTACGGCGTTTGTGTTTGCGCATCGTCAACGCGATTGAACTAGCCACGCGCTGGGCGGTATTCGAGCAAACTGACAAACGACTCGCGAAGCGGATTCAAGGCCAGGTCTTCGCCTATCTCAGCGCGCTTATTGACCTGGGCGCCTTTGCCAATGACCGCATCGACGTGCAGTGCGATGCCGGATTATGCAAAAAGGACGACGGCGCCGATCACGGCTTCTCCATACTCATAGCGTTCCAGCCGAAAGAGTGCAGTAAACCGATCTCTTTTACGTTGCACCAATCCGTTGAAGGTTTTCGAGTGGCCAGTACGGCATTCGCACCGGTTGCTGAGAACTGCGCCTAGCCACAGTTCCTCCGGCCGGCGGAGGAACTGATGCAACATGCCAATGGCGAAGGCGAATAGGATGAACAAACGTCAATTGCTCGCAGTTATTGCGACGTTCACGCTGACAGCCGCCGGGTGCGGGGGCGGATCGGGTGGTGCGGCACAGCCACTACCGCCGCCGCCACCACCACCAATAACGAAGGCGGAGGCATTCCAGCTACTGAACCAGGCGACGTTCGGTGCAACAGAAACCGAGGCGCAACGCGTCATCGCCATGGGCATCGAAAGCTGGATTGACGATCAGCTCGCGCAACCGGCATCGCTGCAACTGCCACATCTGCAAAATCTGCCGAGACCGCAGTTTCTGTTCGAGTTACAGCCGGACCGTGTCGATGTCTGGTTTCGCAATGCACTGCATGGCCCCGACCAGTTACGTCAACGCGTCGCCTTTGCGTTGTCGGAAATCATGGTCGTGTCGCAATTGGGCGTGCTCGGCAACATGACGTATTCGCTGGGTGGCTATTACGACGTGTTGTCCCGCAGTGCTTTCGGCAATTACCGCGACCTGATCGAAGAAGTAACGCTGCACCCGGCGATGGGCGTCTACCTGAGCATGCTCGGTAACGAACGGCCGGATCCGGTCCTGAATATTCGTCCCGACGAAAACTACGCGCGCGAGCTCATGCAGCTGTTCTCTATTGGCCTGGTCGAGCTGAACATCGACGGCACGGTGCGCGTCGATGGCGACGGTATCCCGATTCCGACTTACGACCAGTCAATCATCGAGGGATTTGCGCATGTCTATACCGGCTGGACCTATGCCGGCGCTCCGTCGTTCAGGCAGGCGCGCCCGACGGACTTTAACCAGGTCATCCCGATGCAGCACTATCCCGGATTTCACGACGACGGGCCAAAGAAACTCCTGAATGCGGTCGAGTTGCCGCCGGGACAGTCCGGTGAGCAGGACCTCGCCGGCGCGCTGGACAACGTGTTCAATCACGCGAACGTAGGCCCGTTCGTTGCGATTCGGCTGATTCAGCGACTCGTGACCAGCAATCCGTCGCCGGGCTATGTGCAGCGGGTCGCCCAGGTGTTCAACAACAACGGCGCAGGCGTGCGCGGTGACCTGGGTGCTGTGGTCAAGGCAATCCTGATGGACCCGGAGTCCCGGCCGGACATGCCGATGGACCTCGATGGCAAACTGAAAGAGCCGTTGCTTCGCCTTACTCAGGTGTGGCGGGCCTACGGCGCCCAGTCCGCGAGTGGGCGGTATCCTCTCGCAGCAGCGTTCGTCCTCTTCGGCCAGGGACCACTGCAGTCGCCGTCCGTGTTCAATTTCTTCAGCCCGTTCTACTCACCACCGGGTGAGATTCGAAACAGTGGATTGGTTGCTCCCGAGTTGCAGATCGCATCCGAATTTCAGAATACTTACGTCTCCAACTTCTGGTTCTTCCAGACTTTTGGGCTGAACCAGACCAGTCCCGATCTGGAGGAAGACGACATCTTCATCGACATCAGTGACGAGATGGCGGTTGCCGCTGACACTGATGCACTAATCGACATGGTTGCCGACAAGCTGCTGGCCGGGGATATCTCTGACCCGTTGCGCCAGGAGATAGCCGGTATCATGGCGCTGATACCGGACACCGAGACTGCGCTGCGCGCCGCGGAGACAATCTACCTGGTCGTCTCATCACCTGAATTTGCCTACCAGAAGTAGCGGCAAGAGCAGAGCGGAGAAAAGAAATGGCAAAACTGAACCGACGCGACTTTCTGAGGAATTCCAGTGCAGCTGCCGTGTTCGCAGCAACGCCCGGGCTCGCGTACTCGCAGGTCATCGGCGGTGGCGCGCCTTTCGACGACTATCGCGCACTCGTCTGCGTGTTTCTGTTCGGCGGGAACGATTCGTTCAACACGCTGGTGCCGCGAAGTGATGCCGAATATGCGGTTTATCTGAACTCGCGACAGAACCTGGCGATCGCACAACAAGACTTGTTACCGATCACGACGCCGGCCACGGGAGCGACTCTTTTCGGGATGCATCCGACGATGACATCGTTGCAACAAATTTTCGAAGCGGGCAACGCAGCATTCGTTACCAATGTCGGGCCGCTCGTCGAGCCCACAACCAGGGACGACTTCTTCAACAAGTCGGTTGCGTTGCCGCCGCAGCTTTTCTCGCACAATGACCAGCAGGACCAGTGGCATTCACTGAAAGGCAACAGCACGTCGAATACTGGCTGGGCAGGACGCATGGCCGACCTGATTCGCTCCAACGTGGCCGGTCAACAGATGGCCACCAATGCGTCGCTGTTCGGGAATAACCTGTTGCAGTCCGCGGACGAGACTATTGCCTACGTGATGGGACCGGGCGGCCCATTGCAGTTCACCGGGTTTTCATCGACGCCGGGCGAGCCCGGCTACGAGCAGCGCCAGGCCTTTCTGCGCATCCTCGAGGCACAGCACGGATCAGTCTACGAGCGAGCATTCGCGGATGTGCAGAGCCGGGCGATTGCTACGGCCGATACGGTGACAGCCGCAATCGACTCGCGGCCGCCGCCGACCACGATATTCCCGCAGTCTCAGCTTGGTGGCCAGCTGCGCACGGTTGCCAGGCTGGTAGCCGCTCGTGACGACCTCCAGATGCAACGGCAGGTCTTCTTCGTCGCAGCAGGCGGATTCGATTCGCACGATAACCAGAACCAGGATCAACCGGGTCTGCTTGCCGATATCAGTGAGTCGCTGGCAGCGTTCTATAACGCGACCGTCGAACTCGACGTTGCAGACAGGGTGACGACGTTCACCCAGTCCGATTTCGGCCGCACGCTGACGTCGAACGGCGACGGTACAGACCACGCATGGGGCGGCAATCAGATCGTTCTCGGCGATGCGGTATTGGGCGGGCAAATGATCGGCAGCTATCCGCAACTGCAGATCGGCGGGCCGGAAGATGTCGGCGGTGGCCGCTTCATTCCGTCAACATCGGCGGACCAGTATGCAGCCACGCTTGCGAAATGGTTCGGCATTGCGGACGCCGATCTCAACATCGTCGCCCCGAACCTCGGCAACTTCACGGTTCGGGATCTGGGCTTCATGGCTTGAATTGACGTTTCAGCTGTGGGAGCGCGCCCCAGCGCGCGATATAGTGGGCGCTGACCGCGCGCTGGGGCGCGCTCCCACAGGCATGTTTCATGAAGCTGGATCGAGCAATCCGCGTTGGCCTCGCGCTGCTAATTGTCATTGTGTTCTTTGTGGCAATCGGCGCGCTGCTGTTTTTTACCCAGACGGCGCTCAATGTCTGGGACCGGCTGCTCGAAGGGCCACGCGTTCTGCTATGGGGCTACGTCGGCGCGATGGTGGCGCTCGTCGTACTCGCGATCTACCTGATCTGGCGGCTGGTGATTCGCCGCGAGGTTCCAGCCGTCAAAAAAGCGGCGGCCAGGCCGCTGACGAAACAGGATATCGAAGGGCGCTTGCGCGAGGCAGAAGCGGTGGGCGTCGACGTCAGCGACGCGCAGCAGGAACTACAGGAGCTTGCCTCGAGACAGCAACAGGGTGTTGTTCATCTCTGCTTTTTCGGTGAGGTCAGCACGGGCAAGAGCTCGCTGATCAAGGCGCTGGTGCCTGAAGCCGACGTCGCGATAGACGTTGTGGGCGGTTCTACGAGCGATGTGCGCCACTACCGCTGGCGCGACAAAGACGGCAA
>Ga0070726_10002637_pt1 | contig 15963 bp, 12 predicted proteins | sample tdAd471_FD_67275 | JGI IMG/M metagenome (GOLD analysis project Ga0070726, IMG submission 67275) | Marine sediment microbial communities from the Atlantic coast under amendment with organic carbon and nitrate - tdAd47.1 | ecosystem: Environmental > Aquatic > Marine > Coastal > Sediment | place... | reverse complement strand
GGCCGCCACCAGGGCCTCGACGACGGCAGGGATGGTGTCGGGGACGACGATGTCGACGGGCTCGGGCCCGGGCTCTGGCTCTGGCTCGGGCTCGGGGGCTTCGACCGGGGCGGGGGCGGGAGGCGTGGGGGGGGCGGGGGTGGAGCACGCGAGGAGGAGGACGGTGAGCAGCGACATGCGGGGTCCCAGGGAGGAGGAAGCTCCCGAGTAGTCTCCTGGGGTGGACCTGGCGACACGCCGTGGCATGCTGGGCCCGTGGAGGCATCATGCGGCGGATCGGGTGGCTGGGGCTGGGAATCGTGGTGCTGGGCTGTGGCGGGGTCGCCGACCTGGTCGAACAGGTCGAGAGCGGCGTCGAGGAGGTCGTGGCCAACGAGGTCGAGAAGGGGGTCGCCAAGGGGCTGGGCGTGCCGCAAGACGAGGTCGACATCCACAAAGAGGGCGACCTGTGGATCGTCGACGTGCCCCACGGGGAAGGAGAGTGTGCCCTGGGGCCGAACGCCGACGGCGAAGGGCTGCCCGTGAAGATGGACGACCTGCTCGCGCGCTGCGACGTCACCGTGGATGCACAGGAGCTTCTGGGCAAGGACGTGCCGGCGGGGGTCGGGCGGCGCTTCGACATCGCGGCGCGCCGGCCGACGGGGTCGATCGACGCTCAGGTCGACGAGCGCCGCAAGGAGCTGGAGGCCGACGGCCTCGAGGTGTCGGAGATCACCCACGAGGGCTTCACGGTGCTGGTCGGCCTCGACGGCAAGAAGCCCGTGGTCGTGGCGGCCATCGGCGATGGCGGCGGGGGACCGGTGGAGTTCGTCGCGGTGCCCAAGGATGCCGGCGGTGGCGGCGGTGGTCGTGAGGGCAAGGGCGGCGGCGGGGGCGGCGACAAGGGCCGCAAGGGCAAGAGCAAGGGGGGCAAGGGCAGCAAGGGGCGGTAGCCCCGGCGCGGATCAGCTCGCGTATTTCGCGTCGCGCCGATGCTCGGGGTGCTCGGGCAGGGGGTCGCTGGGCCCGAACAGGTCGAACACATCCGGCGTCTCGGGCGTGGCCTGACGGCGGGAGGGCCGCACGGGGGGCGGGCGATCGGTGATGACCTTGGACCAGTCGATGGGCTCGTGATGGCTCATGGCGTCTCCCTGTGCGTCTCTTGTCGGGGCCAGACGGGGTCAGGATGAGCGGCGTGTAACCCCGGGGAGACTCCTCGGCTCCGCGGTGGGACGTGTCGGGTGGCTCCGTTGGACTCCCCGTCCCCGTCCGGTGTATGGGGTGCGCCTGCTGGAGAGACGATGCCCGACACCGATCCGCGTACTTCCCTGACGTCTGAGGCCCTCGAGCGGGCCGTGTTCGAGCACCTCCGGTTCACGCTGGCGAAAGACCTCGCATCGGCCACGCCCCACGACCTGTACGTGGCGGTGTCTCACGCCGTGCGCGACCGGCTCATCGACCGGTGGATGCGCACCCAGCGCACCTACGCCGACCGTGACGTGAAGCGCGTCTACTACCTGTCGGCGGAGTACCTGCTCGGTCGCCAGCTCGAGGCCAACCTGCTCAACCTCGGCGTGTTCGACGCGATGCAGTCTGCACTCGCAGCCCGAGGGGTCGCCCTGTCCGACGTGCTGGCCGTGGAGGAGGATCCGGGGCTCGGCAACGGCGGGCTGGGGCGGCTGGCCGCCTGCTTCATGGACTCCCTCGCCACCCTCGACCTGCCCGCCGTCGGCTACGGCATCCGCTACGAGTTCGGCATCTTCCGGCAGGAGATCCGCCGCGGCTGGCAGGTGGAGCATCCCGACGAGTGGCTCCGCAACGGCAACCCCTGGGAGATCGCGCGCCCGGAGCGCTGCGTCACCGTGGGTTTCGGCGGGGTGGTGGAGCACGGTCAGGCCCTCGACGGGCAGTACGAGCCGCGCTGGTTCCCCGCTGAGACGGTGATCGGGCTGCCCCATGACACCCCCGTGGCCGGCTTCTCGCGTCACAGTGTCATCAACCTGCGCCTGTGGTCGGCGGTGGCTTCCGAAGCCTTCGATCTCGCCGTGTTCAACGACGGCGACTATCGCCGCGCGGTGGAGGGGAAGGCCGACTCCGAGAGCATCAGCAAGGTGCTGTACCCCAACGACAACTCCTACGAGGGCAAGCAGCTGCGGCTCAAGCAGCAGTACTTCTTCGTGGCGTGCTCCATCCACGACCTCATCGCTCGCTACCTCAAGGACCACGACGACTGGGATGCTTTCCCCGACAAGGTGGCCATCCAGCTCAACGATACCCATCCGGCCATCGCGGTGGCCGAGCTGATGCGGGTGCTCCTCGACCTGCACCGGGTTCCGTGGGACCGCGCCTGGCGCCTCACCCGCGCAGCGACGGCCTACACCAACCACACCCTGCTCCCCGAGGCGCTGGAGATGTGGTCCATCGAGCTGTTCGGTGCGCTGCTGCCTCGGCACCTGCAGATCATCGTGGAGATCGACCGCCGCTTCCTGCGCGAGGTGCAGATTCGCCATCCCAGCGACGAGGCGCTCCGTGAGCGGGTCGCCATCGTGGGAGACGGCCACGTGCGCATGGCTCACCTCGCGACGGTGGGAGCGCACAAGATCAACGGCGTGGCCGAGCTGCACAGCCAACTGCTGCGCGAGCGGGTGCTGGTCGACTTCGCCGAGCTGTGGCCCGAGCGGTTCACCAACGTCACCAATGGGGTCACCCCGCGTCGGTGGCTGGTGCAGTGCAACCGGCGACTGTCCGACGCCATCGTGGGGCACATCGGCGAGGGCTGGGTCACCGACCTCGACCAGCTCGATCAGCTGAGCAAGTTGGTCGGGGATGCCGGCTGGCTGGAGCAGCTGGCAAGCATCAAGCACAAGAACAAGGTGCAGCTTGCGGAGATCATCGCCGAACGCACGGGCGTTCGGCTCGACCCGTCGATGATGTTCGACGTGCAGATCAAGCGCATCCACGAGTACAAGCGGCAGCTGATGCTGTGCTTGTACGTGGTCCACCTGTACGTGCGGGCCAAGTTCCACGATGAGCTGCCCGCGCCGCGTGCGGTGATCTTCGGTGGCAAGGCGGCCCCGGGCTACGCGGTCGCCAAGCAGCACATCAAGCTCATCCACGACGTGGCGTCGACGATCAACCGCGACAAGGCCCTGCAGGGCCGGCTGAAGATGGTGTTCCTGCCCAACTACAACGTGTCATTCGCCGAGCGCATCGTGCCGGGCACCGACCTGTCCGAGCAGATCAGCATGGCGGGCAAGGAGGCCAGCGGCACGGGCAACATGAAGTTCCAGATGAACGGTGCCCTGACGATGGGCACCCTCGACGGAGCGAACATCGAGATTCGAGAGGCGGTCGGGGCCGACAACTTCTTCGCCTTCGGGCTCGATGCCGCGCAGGTGCGTCATGCGAAGGCCGCCGGCTACGACCCCGAAGACGCCATCGCCGACGATCCGGCGCTGGAGGAGGCCCTCGATCTGATCGCCTCGGGCTTCTTCGAGCCCACCGCCGCCGATGTGCATGCCGAGATCGTCGACTACCTGCGCGAGCACGACCCCTACCTGGTGTGTGCCGACTTCGCCGACTACCGGCGGGCGCAGGCGCAGGCGGCCGAGGAGTTCGCCCGGCCGGATCTGTGGTGGCCCAAGGTGGCGGCGAACATCTCGGCCTCGGGGCGGTTCTCGTCGGACCGGTCGATCCGCGACTACGCGCGTGAGATCTGGGGGCTGACGCCCTGCGAGATTGCGTCCCACGGCTAGGAATGGGCTTGTACGGGAAGCCGCAAGTTGCAGCTGCCCGTACATGCCCGCCGAGGCGTGTGGGGCTGCCCCGTGACCCCGTGGAGGATCAGGCAACAAGGCGGTAGGAACAGGCAGGACGCTGGGTTCCGTGGGTCCCATGATGGACATGCAACCACGCATCCTCAAGGAGATGACCCATGGCGGAAGGCACCCTGCACCTCGAAGACGTACTCGCCCACCACACCCGCGACATGACCGGCCGGGTCGCAGCCGTCACGGGCACCACCAGCGGCACCGGCTACGTCTGCGCCCGGGAGCTGGCTCGCAAGGGCGCGACCGTGTTGCTGCTCAACCGGGCCAGCGAGCGGTCGGGCTCCGCGCTCCGCCGCCTGCAGGAGGAGGTGCCCGACGGGCGCTTCGAGGCCATCGAGTGCGATCTACAGAGCTTCGCGAGTGTGAGGTCGGCCATCGACGCCATCCGGTCGCGCTTCGACCGCCTCGACGTGCTGTGCAACAACGCGGGTGTGATGGCCCTCGAAGACCGGGCCACCGGCGACGGCTACGACGTGCAGATGCAGACCAACTGCTTGTCGCACTTCTTGCTGACCAAGGGGCTGTTCGAGCTGCTTCGGGCCAGCGACGACGCGCGCATCGTCAACCACTCCTCGGGAGCGCGGCTCGGTCCGCCGCTCGAGAGCCGCTACTTCGGGCCCCACGGCGGCGATCTGGGGGGCGACGGCACGCCCGAGGAGAACGGGAGCTTCTCGGGCCCCCGGTGGATGCGCTACCACCAGACCAAGCTCGCCAACGCGGCCTTCACCTACGGCCTGCAGCAGCGCCTCGAGCGAGCGGGCCTGTCGCAGGTCAAGGCGCTCCTCGCGCACCCGGGCCTCGCACGCACCAACCTGCAGACGACCACGGCCCGCACGGGAGGGATGGACGCCGACAGCCCGATCATGGCGAGGGCGCAGTCCTCTGAAGACGGAGCGCTGGGCATCCTCCGCGCCTGCATGGACCCCACCGCCGCCTCCGGTGACTTCTTCGGGCCCGAGGGCTGGGTGGGCTTCCCGGTGAGGCTCCCTCCGGAAGACCTCCTGCTCGACCCGCACAACGTCGAGACGAACTGGTCGGGCTGCGAGGCGGCCGTCGGCGCGTTCTCGATCTAGGAGCCGTGGTGGACCTACCGACCCTCGCCGCCCACGCGGCGGATACCCTCGATGGACTGGCTGCAGGAAGCCGGTTCGCCTCGCCGGTCCCCCGGCTGTCGGTGTTCCGGAGCACGGCCCCTACGGCGCTCACCCCCGACCTGTACGAGCCGGTCGTGTGCCTGATCCTCCAGGGTCACAAGGAGACGACCTTCGGGGGCTCCACGCTGCACGTCGGCCCGGGGCAGGCGCTGCTGGTCAGCCACCACATGCCGGTGAGCGCACGCATCGTCACCGCCACCCCCGACGAGCCCTACCTGTCGCTGGTGCTGCGCCTCGACCTGGCGCTGCTGCGCAGTCTCAGTGTCGAGGTGCGCGACGGGAGCGATGCCCGAGGCCCGGCGCTGGGGGCCGCGGTTCAGCAGCCCGACCCGCGCATGGTCGACGCGCTGGGCCGCTACCTGACGATGCCCGACGATGATGTGGAGCGCCGGGTCATGGGGCCGCTGCTGCTCCGCGAGACCCACTTCCGGCTGCTGATGGCCCCCCACAGTGGCATGCTCCGGCGGCTGCTACGCCCCGACAGCCACGCGAGCAATGTGCAGCGAGCTATCGCTCGGATTCGCCAGGACTATCGCTCTCCGCTGGTGGTGCCGTCGCTGGCCCGGGAGGTCGGGATGAGCGCCTCGTCGTTCCACAAGCACTTCCGCGAGATCACCTCGAGCACGCCGCTGCAGTACCACAAGGAACTCCGGTTGCTCGAGGCCCGCAGGCTGCTCGGGAGCGGAGAGCACACCGTGACGAACGTGGCCTACGACGTGGGCTACGCCAGTCCGAATCAGTTCAGCCGCGAGTATGCGCGGCGCTTCGGCGTGCCGCCTCGCGAGCACCTGCCGTCGACAGCTACGGGATGATCAGCACCTTGCCGCGGATGCGCCCCGTCTCTCCATACGCGTGGGCCTCGGCGAGCTCGGCCAGGGGGAAGGTGCGGTCGATGACGGGCTTCAGCGCACCCTCGTCGACGAGGGCGGCCATGGCCTGCAGCTGGTCGGCGCGGGTCTGCTTGACCACGGTGGCGGCGTCGCGGCAGCGCAGCTTGCCCTTGACCCAAAAGGCAGCGATGCCCAGCCCGGTGGCGACGGCCCCCAGGTTGGGGCCGTAGGCCTCGGTGTTGTGGGGCAGGCCGCTGACGATGGAGGCGACGCGGCCCCCCTTCTTGACCGCAGCGAGGGCCCGGTCGCGCTCCTCGTAGCCCAAGGCGTCGAGGACCAGATCGAGGTCGGTCAGCTCCTCCCACCAGTGGGTGGTGCGGTAGTCGATGACCTCGTCGGCGCCGAGCTCCCGCACCATCTCGTGGTTGCGCTCGCTGCAGGTGGTCGCCACCCAGGCACCATGGTGCTTGGCGATCTGGATCGCCATCGAGCCGACGCCGCCGCTACCGGCCTGCACGAACACTCGCTGCCCGGTGGACTCGGCCAGCCGCGGTAGCAGGCACTGCCATGCGGTGAGCCCCACGAGTGGAAGGGCCGCGGCCTCTTCCAGAGGGATCGAGGTCGGTGCCTTGGCCAGCAGGCTCTCCTCCATGACGACCTGCTCGGCGTAGGCGCCCGGCCGGCGCCAGTCGGGGCAGCCGTAGACGAGGTCGCCAGGAGCGAACCGGCGCACCTCGGGCCCGACCTCCAGCACCTCCCCCGCGACATCGAGCCCCCAGGTCCACGGGAGGGTGAGGCGGATGACCCCTCGCTGCAGCCCGGCCCGGACCTTCCAGTCGATGGGGTTGATGGTCGTGGCCACCACCCGCACCCGCACGTCGTGCGGGCGCTCCAGGCTCGGGGTGGGGATGTCGTCGATCTGGAGGACCTCGGGAGGCCCATAGGCAGCGAAGCGTGCAGCGTTCATACCGCGCCTTAGCCCTGCAGCGACATGCGGTACAGGCGGTCTCGCTGCACCAGGCCGAGCTGATGCCCCAGCCCCACGAGGCGGCCCCCCGCCAGGGCGGGGTCTTCCACGGCGCGCAGCCCGTCGTCGTGAGGGGTCGCGCGGAACAGCTCGAGGCGGCCGTCGACCTGCAGGGCCGCCAGCCCCCGTGGGGTGACCACGAGCTCGAGGTCGGCGGTGGCCACGTCGGCGGTGTGGCGGACCTCGATCCCGCAGGTGCCGACGCGGAGCACGTAGCGGTCGAGCTGGCCCCCCCGCTCGGCGACCAGTGCCACCACGCTGCGCCGATGGGCTGCATGGAGCACGGACCATCCGTCGAGGGCGGGGAAGGGGCGGCGGTCGCAGCGGCCGGGACCCAGCAGGCCGAGGTGGGTGCGGCCCAGCAGCCGCTCGACGAACAGGCCCGGGAACAGCTGGGTGGCCTCGGGGGCCACGGTGGCCAGCAGGCGAGGCAGGGGGAGGGGACCGCCAGGCCTGTCGTGGAGCGTCAGCTCGATCAGGCGGGGGCCGCTGAGCACGACGAAGCCAGTGTTCGTGGACTGCACGGACCGCGCGCGCAGCGACAGGGGCAGGTCGACGTCTCGGTCGAGGTCGTGCAGGACGAGGGAGCCGCCCTGGCAGCGCGCGCCGACGGGGCTTCCGCCGACGCTGATGGCGACCGCATCGACGGGCCATGGAGGGCGCCCGTCGTGGGGGGCTCCGAGGGGAGTCCACCCGAGGGTGCGGGCGCCGACCTCCACGACCCCCGCCAGGGGACCCTCGGCTTGGAGGAGCTCGGTGAGGGCGAGGCGGCGGGTGGTGAGCACGGCCTGCGGCGCCCACGAGGTGGCATCGGGGGCCTCGGCGGGAGGTGGGCCGCGATGGTCGCCGTCGAGGACGGCCTGAAGCCAGGACCGCCAGCGTGGCGGGACCAGGTCGCGGGGTGGGCAGACCGCGGGAAGGCGCACCTCGGGCCGGAACACGGACAGCCGAGCCACCATGCGGGCATCGACTCCCTTCACGGAGGGATGGGTGCCCCGGTAGGGGTGGATGCCGAGGAGCAGCTGGGTGGCGACCACAGCGAATGCGAACCAGTCGGTTCCCTCGTCGTAGGTGGTGGCGTGGCGGTCGCGCACGAGGTCTTGGATGGCGGTGGCGGGAAAGCCCGGGAGCTGCCAGCTGCTGGTGTCGATGAGGACAGGGTGGTCGTGGCCTGCGTCGAGGAGCAGGTTGCCGGCGTGCAGGTCGACGATCTGCGCCCCGGCACGGTGCACGGCTCGCACCCGCTGGCTGAGGGTGTGGACCAGGCGCAGCGCGTGGTCGTCGTCGACGCCATGCCGGTCTCGGTAGCTACGCGACAGCAGCTTGGCCCAGGGCACGGCAGACGGCAGGTAGCGCATGCTGTGGCCGACCGTGGTGCCCTGCTCGTCGACGAGGATCTGCTGCGGGAGCAGGGCGTGGGGGACTCGGAGGCGCTGCAGGGCACTGAGGCGCGCTGGGTCGACAGGCTGGTGGAACACCTTGTAGGCGGTGTCGCCGACAGCGAAGACCCGCGCCTCCCCGCCGTCGGCGACAAAGGCGTCGTCGGCGAGGAGGATGGGCCGACCGGCGACGAACACCCGCATCAGAAGCTCAGGCTCGCGACCGGGGCGCCGGTGCCCAGGGCTGTGCTGGACAGCGCGATGGACCGGGTGGCGAACCGTGCCAGGCGCTGGAGGGTGGCCGCGTCGGCGGTCGCGATGGCGACGTAGTCGTCGAAGCCCGCCTCGGCCGAGAACCGCATCAGCTCCTGGCTCGTGCTGGCACCCACGTCGACGCCCACCAGGATGGCGCGCAGCGACTCGAGCTGCTCGGAGGCAACGGCATCGGCGAGGGCCTGGCGAACCGCCGCGGCGTCGACGCTGGACTGGTTGTCGCAGCCGTCGGTCAGCACGAAGACGACGCCGTTGACGGCGAAGTCGCCGCGGCCCAGCGCGTCGCCGTAGGACACCACCGACGCGACTGCGTTGTGGGCGGCGTCGTACAGCGCGGTGCAGCCCCCGGTGTGCAGGCAGCCGGCATAGCGAGCGGGGTCGAGGGTGGGCAGCGGCTGGAAGCCGTGCACCTCGTGCAGGCTGCCGTCGAAGGCGACGAGCCTCAGCATGAGCTGATCGGCTCGGGGCGAGGCGCCGCAGGCACGCACGATCTCGCCCAGGCACGCCTCGATGTCGCCCTGGAAGCGCCCGACGCTGCCGGACTGATCGGCGGCGATGGCGACGAGGGTGTACTCGCTGCTGCCCAGGGCATCGAGGCGGGTGGCGGAGAATCCGTAGTCGGAGCCCGACAGCGCCAGGCGCTGCATGGGGGTGGTGGGGTCGAAGGTCGGCATGGTGGCTCCCGTGAGTGGGTGGTTCAGGCGGCGCGGAGGAACTGGTCGGTGGTGGTGGTGCGCATGCCCAGCGCGGTCATGTCGCGGAGGAAGTCGTCGGCGAAGGCCTCGAAGCCGGGCACGGGGCTGGTGGCGTCTTCGAGGAGAACGAGCTTGCGGACCCAGCTTGGGTCGGCGAACTGGGCGGCGATGTCGCGGACGGTGTGGGCGAGGCAGTGGCTGCTGGCCTCCCCGGCGAGGAGCACGACATCGGCCTCCTGCAGGGTCTTCACCAGGCCGGTGTTCACCTGAGTGCCAGGGTCTTCGGGGTCGGGCACCTCGGCCTGCACCGCCGAGAAGTGCTCGGTCCACGGGTTGCTGCCCTTGGTGACGAAGTCGACCAGGGCGAAGCGGGCCTCCCACTCGGCCAGGGCCTCCATGAGCACGGGGTGGACCGCGTGGCCTTCGGTGCCGATCAGGCAGTGCTCGGGCCACAGGGTGTGGGGGTAGCGGCCGCCGTCGGCGAGGGCCTGCAGGTAGCTGACCGTTCGGTCCCACGCGCCTGGATGGGTGGTGCTCCACAGACCCTGGCGCAGGTCGTCGGCGCTCACCTGGGTGAACGGCGAGGGGTGGGCGCCGTCGCCGTCGCGAAACCACAGCGGGTGGCTGATGTCGACCCGCCGATGGCTGTCGAGGGTGACGTGGACGTCGCTCAGCCGGTCGCGAAGTCGGTGCACCAGGGCGGCGAGCCGGTGCATGTCGGCCTCCGCGCCCGGGACCGCGAGGGCCCCTCCCGGGTCGCAGAAGTCGTTCTGGGGATCGATGACCAACAGCTGGATGTTCGACACGGTGCACCTCCTGTTCGATGCGTCATACATATATGCGCGACGCATCTTATTGTCAAGTCCCATCGAAGGCGGAGCCTCGTCGGGCGCGATAGGCTGGCCGCTCGCGAGCCCCCGTGAGGGGGCTGGAGGTGACTGTGCGTGCCCTTCGACCCTCGATCCTGGCCCGGCTCATGGCCCGACCGCTGGTGCTGGCCCTGCTGTGTGGGGCGCCCGTCGTTGGGATCGGCGAGGCGCTGGCGGCCGACGTGTTCGAGGAGGGTCCTCTCGTCGAGGTTCTCCCGACGGGCACGCTGCGTGGCGGCGAGACCCGTGAGCTGCGGGTGCTGGCCCTCGGCGCCGACGGGGCCGCCCTCGACGACCTGCAGCTGGAGGTGTCGGTCGACCAGGGCTCGGCAGGGGAGCTGGCGTCGGTGGGCGACGGTCTGTACGTGGTGCCCTTCACGGCTCCGGTGGCCGCGGGCTCGGTGTCTGTCACGCTGAAGGGCAAGACGGCCGACAAGCAGTCGGTGCGGATCGATGCCACGCTGCAGATCGTGGCGGCGCCAGGGCCGATCGAGGCGTCGGCCGATCCGCCGAAGGTTGTGCTGGGGCGGGATGCCGCGACGACGCTCAAGGCCAGCACCGGAACCGAGCAGGGCGTGCGGGTGAGGGCTTCGGCGGGCACGGTGGGCAAGCCCGTGCGGCGGGGCACCAGCTACACCGCCCAGCTCACACTTCCCAAGGTGAACTTTCCCCAGGTGTCGATCGTGACGTGGGCCGACGCGGCGGAGCCGCATCGGCGCACCGGCTACCAGGTGATTCCGCTATCCGGCGCGGTCGCCTTCCCGGTCAAGGGGCCTGCAGGGGCCAGCGTGCTGCTGCAGGTCGACGGCCGGGAGTTCGGGCCGGTGGAGCTCGACGACGCGGGCAAGGGCAAGGTGCCGATCGAGGTCCCCCCGGGGATCAACGAGGCGACCCAGATCGTCATCGAGGGCGACGAGACGACAGAGTCGACCCTGGCCCTGGGCATCCCTCCCACGCGTAGGCTGTCGCTGATGCCGGTGGCCGCTGCCTGGCCGGCCGACGGCACCCAGACGGTGCCGGTGCGCGTCGTGGTGGTCACGGCGACGGGGGAGCCCGACGAGGCGGCAGCCCCGGAGCTGACGGCGTCGGCCGGGTCACTGGGCGCTGTGAAGGGCCTCGGGAATGGGGTCTACGAGGCGTTGCTCACCCTGCCCGATACGGCGGGGCCGCTCACCCTCACGGCCGAGCTGCCCGACAGCGAGCCGGATCGTGACGAGCTGGTGGCTGAGGTGGTCGCGGGGCTGGGGCCCGCGCTGCGTCTCACGTCGGATCCGGCCGACCTGTCCGAGGGTGATGGGGTAGTGGTGCTTGACGGCGACGTAGATGCCACCGTCGTGATCGAGGGTGCGACCCGCGGCGAGCGCTCCGTCGAGGGAAGCCAGGTTCGGGTCGAGGTCACGGGGGCCAAGGGCGATGGGTTTGTGGCGCGAGGGGTGCCCGCGGTGGCTGCGTCGCCCAACCCCGCCCACACGGTCGTGTTGCTTCCCGCTGCGTCGAGGGTGCGCCTCGGCGGCATGGTCGGGATGCTGGTGGCAGCCGTGGATGCCTACGGTCTGCCGGTGCCCGGCACCCGGGTGGCCCTCGACTATGACGGGGGCGGGACGGGCCCCGAGGCGGTCACCACCGGCGACGACGGCACGGCGTGGGTCTTGGTGGGCGGCACGTCTACGGGGCTCTTGAAGCTGTCGGCGTCGGCCGGCCATGCCGAGGGGCAGGGAGCCCTGGTGGTGGCGGCAGAGGGCGCCGCCGTGCCCGCGCTGTGGGGCAGCCATCCCGTGGTGAGCCGCTGGGCTGCGACCCACCCGGTGCTCGGGGGCGCCCCTGCACCGGCCGTCGCATCGCCCGTGGCGAGGCCTTCGCGGCGCTTCGTGATGGTGGAGGCCGACGGCGAGGCCGTCGCGGGCGAAGACCTCACCGTGACCGTCCTGGTCATCGACGAGCAAGGGGCTCCCGTGCCCGATCTGGTGCCGCAGCTCACGAGCAGTGCCGGCACGGTCTCCCCACCCTCGGAGTCCGATGACGAGGGGCGGGTGAGCTTCGTGGTGGCGGTGCCGGGCAAGCACAAGGGAGGCATCACCCTCACGGCGGAGGAGCCAGGGGGCGTCGAAGAGGTGCTGGAGCTCGGCGGCGGCGAGGTGGTAGAGCCCGCGGAGCTCACGTTCCCCGCGCCCGACCACCCCTGGCTTCGGGTGCGGGCGTCGGGGGTGGTCTCCAGCTACCGCTACGAGCAGGCGCCCTCCGACGACCCGGGGGGCCTGCTGCCGGCCACGATGTCGGTCGGTGGAGAGTCGGGCTCGGCGGCCAGCCCGGCCGGTCTCGAGCTCGATGGGCGGCTCTACCTCGACGATCTCGAGCTGCCCTACCTAGGCTTCCACGGCAGCGTGCGGGCCACGTGGTACGCGATCGAGGCCGACCTGTTCGCGGTGCCGGCGACCGATCAGCTGCTCGACGTCGAGGCCGACCTGTTGCTGCGCTACCCCTTCGACTCGGGGACCGATCGCTTCTGGGTCGGCGGGCGTGCGGGCTTCCGCTACGACGACTTCATCTTGTTCGAGGGGTGCCTGGAGCCTTCCTGCGTGCTGGAGTACTCGGCGGTCGGCGTGCCCGGGCTGGGGCTGGGTCCCGAGCTGGGCGCCGAGGTGGGGCGCTTGTTCCTCGTCGGCGGCTACAGCTTCGGGCTGGCGAACTTCAGCCAGCCCTACAGCCACTCGGTCGACCTCGAGGTGGGCGTGCACGTCGTCAAGACCGTCTACGTCGACCTGGGCTTCACGTCGCTGAGCCGGCGGGTCGAGCTGCGGGGGGCCGAGACCGACCTGCTGCGCGGCGAGGTGTCCGACAGCCAGATGATCGGCAAGCTCGGCGTGGGCTTCGCGCTGTAGGCGAGAGGCGCAGCCACCACGTGGAACCGGCCGCTGAGTGCGGCCTGGCGTGGGTCGAGTCCGCCCAGGGGGATTGTACGGGAAGCTGCAAGTTGCGCCTGCCCGTACATGGGGGTCCCAGGGAATCTCGAGCCTCGTCGTTGCGGCATGGGTCGACCAACGGTAAGGCTCAACCCGATGGGATTCCTCACCAGCCACCACTGTCTGTGCACCGACTGTTGTTGTCGGGCCGGCGGGGTGCGCTGAGCGGAGAGTCCATCTTCCCTCGAGCCATGCCCCGCCTACGTTGGCGGGCACGGTGGTCGTGCGCGTCTGCCTTGGGGCCAGGAGACCGTGATGACTGCAATCCACGTGCTGTACGAGAACGACGAGTGGCTGCCTCCCTTGCGCCAGGCCCTCGACGAAGCGGGGCTTCCTTTCGAGGAGCACTTCACCGCCGGTGGGGTCCTCGACCTGGCCCAGGCTCCGCCCGAAGGTGTGTTCCTCAACCGGATGAGCCCTTCGTCGCACACGCGCGGGCATCAGAGCGGGGTCACCTACACCCGCGAGCTGCTCGGTGTGCTGGAGGCGGCAGGCCGGCGGGTGATCAACGGGTCGCGCGCCTTTGCGCTGGAGCTGTCGAAGGTGCAGCAAGACGCCGCCCTGCGGGCTGCGGGCATCCTCACGCCTCATACGGTGGGCGTCGTCGAGGCCGATGCCAAGGCCGCGGCGCGACGCTTCGAGGGGCCGTTCATCACCAAGCACAACCAAGGGGGGAAGGGGCTCGGCGTGCAGCTGTTCCGCGACCTGGCGTCGTTCGATGCCTACGTCGACGAGGGGGGCCTCGAGGATGGTTCCCCCGACGGTGTGGTCGTCCTGCAGCAGTACATCCAGCCCGCCCAGCCGTTCATCACCCGTGTGGAGATCGTCGACGGCGTGTTTCAGTACGCCATTCGTTCGAGCACCGAGGGGGGCTTCGAGCTGTGCCCTGCTGAGGCCTGCGCCCCCGGTGACGCGTTCTGCCCGGTAGGAGACAGCGGTAGGTTCTCCCTCGCCGAGGATGTGACCGCCGGGGACCCACTGGTGCGGCAGTACGTGGCCTTCCTCGCTGCCAACCGGATCGATCTGGCCGGCATCGAGTTCGTGACCGACGCCGAGGGCCGCCGATGGACCTACGATGTCAACGGAACGACCAACTACAACGCCACGGTCGAAGCGGCGCATGGGCTGCACGGCATGCGATCCATCGCAGCGCTCGCGGCCCGAGAGCTGGGGCGCGCGCCGCTGGCCGCCAAGTAGCGCCGCCGTGCCGTGCCCCGTGGTAGAACGCGGGGCGGGGAGGCGCAGTGGGCGGCGGCGATGACGCAGGCGAGATCTTCATCGAGGAGCTCGAGGAGCTCGAGCTCGACGATCCCACCGCCACAGACGTGAACCGGCAGGAGCACGCCCGTCGGTTCGCTCAGGAACGGGCGAAAGCCAGCGCACCGTCGCGCCTCGCGGAGCGCGCGCCTCAGCCCATGACGGCCAAGGAGGCACTGCAGGCCGCGATGCAACAGGAGCGCGCCGACAAGGAGCGCAAGGAAGCCGCGGCACGCCGCGCCGAAGAAGAGGTGCTCGCGGCGAAGAGGCGCGTGGCCGCCGAGGCGAAGGCGAAGGCGGATGCGGTTCGACAGCGCGCTGCGCGGGAGGCGCGGGAGGCCGAGGAAGCCAAGGAACGGGAAGCGGCCGACCGTGCCGCCTTCGCGCGCTTGGCGGCCCCCCGGGCTCCTGCAAGCCGGCCCCCGCCGCGTCCGCGGGCGGTACGTCGTGGCCCCATGCCCAGCTCGTCGCCGACCGACCCGATGGGCCTCATGTTGGCCGAGGGGCGCATCGAGGCGCTCCTGAAGCGCATGGGCGTGAAGGGGTCGGTGGCCGACGTGTTCGCCGACATCACGCCGGCGGTGGTCGGGCCGCTGTGGGAGGCGAACGTCGTGAGGGCGGTGCACGACGGCGATCTGGCGACCGCGACGGCGGCCGATCACGTTCGGTCGGTGATCAAGGCGCGGCCGACGGATCTGGTCGCTGCGCGGGTCGTGCTGGGCGACGAGGAGTGGGCCGCGTGGATCGATCTCGACGATGATCGCATCCTGGCGATGCTCCAGCCTGCGGCGGTCTACCTCGTCGGGCTGTAATTGCAGCTGTAGTGCAACAACAGGTGTGATGCGATAGGGCGGGCGATGCTCTCGCTCCTTGCCGTCACGCTGCCGGTGCTGCTCGCCGGACTGGTCCTGTGGACCTCCCGTGCCGCGTGGGGCCTGGCCCTGGCTCGGTCGGTGGCCCTCGGAGCCGCTGCGGTCGTGGTGGTCGCCGACCTGCTGCCGGCCGCCTTCGAGGCGCTGGGCGTCGCTGCGCTGGCGGTGGCTGCCGCGAGCTTCGGGGTGGTGTGGTGGGCGGAAGACCGGGCCCACGCGCGGGGCGCAGGGCTCGCGGGTGCGACGGCCGCCGTGGCCGTGCATCAGGTGGTGCACAGCGGCGAGGTGGTGGTGCTGGCCGATGTGCTGGGTCCGGCCGGCATGGTCGCGATGGGGGCGCATGCGCTGCCGCTGGTGGCGGTCGCGCTGCTTGGGGTGGCTTCGCGCGGGCAGCGGGCCGCCCTGGGCGCATGGGCGGGGCTGCTGGCAGCGAGCCTCGTAGGGGCGTGGGCGGGGTCCCTGGTGCCCCACGAGCTGGTTCACGAGGGTGAGCCGTGGCTGCAGGCGTCGCTGGTGGGGGTGCTGCTGCACGTGCTGATGCACGTCGATGTCGGGGCGCCGGCCCGCCGCAGCGCCGATCTGGTGGGCTGGCTCGGGGGCGGCGGCGCGGTGTGGTGGCTGCTCGGCGGTATGCCCGAGGCCGAGCCTGCGCTGTCGTCGGCGCGGCTCACCTTCGCCGACGCGCTGGTGGAAGTGACCGCGGAGGCAGCCCCGATGCTGCTGCTGGGGTTGCTTCTGGCCGCCGCGGTGCAAGGCCTCGCGTGGCATCTACCCGAGGGCTGGCTGGCGACGAGATCGAGGGTCGTGCGGGCGTTTCGGGGCGCGGTCCTGGCGGCTC
>Ga0070726_10002633_pt1 | contig 15979 bp, 17 predicted proteins | sample tdAd471_FD_67275 | JGI IMG/M metagenome (GOLD analysis project Ga0070726, IMG submission 67275) | Marine sediment microbial communities from the Atlantic coast under amendment with organic carbon and nitrate - tdAd47.1 | ecosystem: Environmental > Aquatic > Marine > Coastal > Sediment | place... | reverse complement strand
TATATCCGGCAAGCGCTTGGCGAAAACCCGCTTGACCGGTATCAGACAATGGGGCTTGTCTGGGACTATCTGGACCTCAAGCTCGCCCAGGGGCCGATGGAGGAGTGACCCGATCCGGCGAGGACCAGCACCCTGTCACCGCCCGTGCGATCCGCAATACGCGTTTACTTCGGGGGCCGTCCACCCTGCCAGACTGGCCGCGTCCGGGGCAAAAACCTCCACCAGGAGCGGATAGCAGGTCGTCGTATCGCTGGAATGTTCGGCCGAGCAATCGCCGCCCGGACAGGCCGACAGACAGCCCAGAAGGTCAATCTCGGCAAAGAATTCCAGGTAGTCGCCGGGCCTGACCGGACTGGCCTTCATAAAGTACTGATGGGTACTGGCAGTAAAGCCGGTGCACATGAAAACATTCAGGACATCATGGATCATCGGCTCTACCTCAGACGGCGACAAACCGGTTTCCTGTGACATGGCCCGGATAAGGTTGGAGTGGCAGCAATGGTGATAATCGCCGCCACTCAGAAGCTGGTTGGTATAAGGATCGCATCGGGTGCCGATGACGTCATGGACCGAGCCTCCGAATGCATCGAACCCGTACCAGTCCAAGCTGTCATGGGTGATCGTCGCCATTGGCCGCATTTGCGGAAACGAGGACCACATGACGTCACCCGTCGACAAATGCGTTCCGTGCAAGGCACGGGTCTTGCCGGAATAGAACCGCTCTGACGGGTCCTTGGCATTCCAAAGGTTCAAATCACCGACCTGCGGCCCTTCGACCGAATTGATCCGGAAGAAATGCCCGGCGGGGACATGAAAACAGGCGGCCTCGCGTGGTGGCACAACCGTCTCGGAGGTTTTTTGCAGGCTCTGTCGCGCCCTGCGATAAATCTCCATCGGCCGCGCCGGAAGCGTCTCGGTCGGATAACAGATGACCGGTGCGACGGCCTTGCGGGCCTCGGCGTCAGCGGGTGCAGGTGTCTCGGGTGGGCGTTTCATTGGAACCTCCAACATTTTTCTGGATTGGACCCGAGGCGCCCTTCGAATGCAAGCCGGGCAACGCGCCAAAACGCGCGGTTTCCCCGGCAGGCGTCCCGGGGTATCAAACACGCACCCAACACCGCTAGGATCCTCATCATGCCGCCTTCCACCAACGTCAAAGACTATATCCGCACGATCCCCGACTTTCCCAAACCGGGCATCCAGTTTCGCGATGTCACGACGTTATTCGCCAGCCCGCGCGGATTTCGGATCGCCATCGACCAATTGCTTCACCCTTATGCCGGCGAGCGGATCGACAAGGTGGTCGGCCTTGAAGCGCGAGGTTTCATTCTCGGCGGCGCGATTGCACATCAGCTATCGGTTGGTTTTGTTCCGATTCGCAAAAAGGGCAAATTGCCCGGCAGCACGATCGAACAGGCCTATACGCTGGAATATGGCGAGGCTGTGATGGAAATGCATGACGATGTGATCGAAGCCGGTGAAAAGATCCTTGTTGTTGACGACCTGCTTGCCACAGGTGGCACAGCTGCCGCAGGCATCAAGCTTATCGAACGGGTCGGCGGTGAGGTGGTGGGCTGCGCCTTTGTTATCGACTTGCCGGCCCTTGGCGGGCGTCAGGTCTTGGACCGAATGGGAATGAACGTTCACGTCCTTTGTGAATTTGAGGGCGACTGACACCAGCCGCCCCCGCCGAAAGAAAGTCCCGTGTCCCTTACGGACATCAATCACCCTAGAACGAAGTGAAATGTGCGCGGCCTCGCGGCGTTCGTGGCGCGGTGCGAAACAGCTTGGGTCACAGACCCGCGGCTTGTCGGGCATTGTCCATGGCACGCCGCAACTTTGCTTCGGAAATCCCAAGGGATTGTGCCGCCTCGCGGAAATTCGGGGGTGGCGGGCCGACGGCGCGCCTAAGGCGCGCAACGTCGATGCCAAGCTCAGCCGCAGCCTGTTCCAGAATGGCCTCGGGACCATGGCTTCCTTGCCGTTGCTGGCCCTGTTGCCGCCGATTCCCAAATAAGGACAGCCCCTGCCGGTTGCCTTGATCGGCACTGGCTGTCGGGCGATCCTGCTGGTTGCCGCGCGCCTTGACCGGCGTGCCTTTGAAACAGCCAAGCGTATAAGGGTACTCATCGGTCAGGTGGTAATGGTACATCTCGGTCAGCTTGCCGTCCCAGACCACCTTTTCGACATGCCCGTGACATTGGTCGAGATCGGCATTGGACAGATGCTGACCGTTGGTCCCGTTCGAGCCGTAGATCCCAAACCCGTCCAGCGCATAGCCGACGAGACCGGAATGACCGTTCTTGATGGCACCAAGTTCGACCACACACTCCGATGGCCCGTGATAGTGATACTGCCCCGAGCGCTCCGGATGGCCGTTGCAGGCATCCTGGATTTCATGCGCCACAGCATCCCGGCCGGGTCCGTCCAAGGCATTGAAGATCGCAACTCCGTTGATCGCGACACCGATCATACCCATCGGGACACAGCTTTCCTGTCGGGCGACGGAAGGTGTTGCGTCAAGGATGATGTTGACGCGCTGGGTTCCGATGCGGTTCGGGTTCCGGTCATATTGATAGGCGTCGTCGCTGGGCTGAATCGGATAATGGCCTGTCGTGTGGTCCGGCAGGCCATTGGCGATAATCCGGCGTTTGTCTCCGTTTTTGGTTATGGTGACGCTGGCATTGCCCCAGATCACATTTCCATCGACCACCGGTTTCAGGTCCGGATACCAATAACTCCCCTTGATCCAGTCACCAGAGCGATGCGCACCGCCGGCGTTTGGGTTGAACCTCTGCTGGCAGGACATGACAGCTCCGCGCGTCGGCGTGGATGTCACATTGCCATCGCCGATGGGAATCTTTGTGCCATGAGCCATCCCGGACGAAGCGCTCATCAACACGGCCAGTCCGGCTCCCATTATGATATTACTGTGCATGATCGGTCTCCTCCTACAATCATAACGGGTTAAACGCAGACGCTGGTACTTTCCGTCGCGGGGCTTCTGTGGCATTCGGGACTGTGATATAAGGGGCCGATCAAAAGGCGATGAGGCACGTCTCATGTTTAAAAAGATCGGAGCAGTGGTCGCGCTGTCCTTATGTGTCGGTCCTGCGAATGCCGGCAACATCTATCACAATGCCTGTGTGAAATCGGGCCGCCCAGCCGCGACACGAGATTTATGTGCTTGTATTCAAAGGGTTGCGGATCGGTACTTCAAGGCCAAGGAGCAAAGACTGGCAGCGTCCTTTTTCAAAGATCCGCACAAGGCGCAGGAAATCAGGCAGTCGGACCGACAGTCGCATGAAGTTTTCTGGACCAGATACAAAGCTTTCGGCGCCGCCGCAGAAGAAACCTGCAAGCCGAGCTAAAGCGATCACAAAGTCGCCAGAAGTCCTTTCGCGGCCTCTTCGACAAGATCGAGGGTCTGGCTAAAATCCCGTGTGAAATAGGGATCCGGGACATCGCTCAGGGGCGTCTCGGCATAGTTTAGGAAGAGTTCAACCGGCGTTGTGTTTCCAGCCGGGCGGAGGCCCTCCAAATTGGCAAGATTGTCCGCATCCATCGCAATGATAAGGTCGAACGCCCAGAAATCATCGGCCGACACACGCCGCGCACTCAGATCCGACAGGTCATACCCTCGCGCCAACGCGGCTTGTTGCATCGGCTCATAGGGCGGGTCGCCCAAATGCCAATCGCTGGTGCCAGCACTGTCAGTTGCGATGGCAATACCACCGCGCGCCGCCATATCGCGGACGACGCCTTCGGCCGTGGGGGATCGGCAGATATTTCCCAGACATACAAACAGAACTTGTTTCGGGTTTACAGAAGCGGTCATCCGTTGGCCTTTCATTTTCCCCTCGCCGAGACAGGAGCATTGAGTTTAGCCTTGGTCGGCGAAAGGCAGAAGGGGAAAAGATGGCGGAGCGGATCGTTATTCTGACAGGTGCGGGCATTTCGGCTGAAAGTGGTTTGGGAACGTTTCGCGACAAGGACGGGCTTTGGACGCAATACGATTTGAACGATGTTGCAACCCCCGAAGGCTTTGCGCGCAACCCGGACCTTGTGACCGGCTTCTACAATGCCCGGCGGCAAAACCTGCGCAGCGCCAGCCCAAACGCCGCCCATACCGCCTTGGCCGAGTTGGAAGCCCGACATCCCGGCGATGTTCTGATCATCACACAGAATGTCGATAACCTGCACGAAACGGCGGGGTCCCGGGCGGTTTGGCACATGCACGGGGAATTGGACCGGGCCCTCTGCGCCAGTTGCGGCCATCGTTGGGATGCGCCCGAAATCATGTCTGTGTCCGATCCCTGCCCCTCTTGCGCCAGGGCAACGACCCGCCCCGATGTGGTCTGGTTCGGGGAAATGCCCTATCGGATGGACGAGATTTGGGATGCCTTGCGCGCGGCCGATCTGTTTGTGTCGATTGGCACCTCGGGCAATGTCTATCCCGCAGCAGCCTTTGTGCAGGATGCAGGCCGGGCCGGGGCGATGACCCTAGAACTCAATCTCGAACCCTCCGCAGGCAGCCATGATTTCGACGCCGCGCGCCACGGTCCGGCGACCGAACTGGTCCCGGCATGGGTCGCGGAAATTCTGGGCCGCTAGTGGATCAGAAATCCAGATTCTCGACACTCAACGCGTTGGATTGGATGAATTCGCGGCGCGGTTCAACCACATCGCCCATCAGCTTTGTGAACAGATCATCTGCATCTGCCAGATCTTCGACCTTAACCTGCAACAGGGTCCGCTCATTCGGGTCCAGGGTGGTCTCCCACAATTGATCCGGGTTCATCTCGCCCAGACCTTTGTACCGTTGAAGGGTCAGACCCTTTTCACCCTCTTCCAAAATCGCTTTCAACAGGTCGGTGGGTCCGTGAATCACGGTTTTGCGGTCCTTACGCATCAGGTCCGACGGGTCGCGATAAACATCGCGCAAATCCTGTGACAACGAGGCCAGTTTTCGTGCTTCGCCCGAACGCAGAACCGCGCCGTCCAGCGTCCGGATTTCTTCGACACCGCGCAGAACGCGGGACAACCGGATGCCGTGATCCTGGGTAATCCGCCCTTGCCAGCCCTTTTCATATTCCACCGCGACCTGATCCAGCCGATGCGCCACGGTATCCGCAACGCCCTGCAAATTGTCATCGGCCACACCCTGGTCAAAAGCCCCGGCCAACGCCGCCTGTTCAAGAATATGGCGCGGATAGAGCGTGGGGAACGCTTCGAGAACCCGTCTGAAGTTCCGCGCCCCTTCCACAACACGGGCCAAATCCGCACCAGCAATTTCTTCACCGGATTTCAGACGCAGCACCGCACCCTCGATCCCTTGAGCGATCAGATATTCCTCAAGGGCCATCTGATCCTTCAGATAGACCTCGGATTTTCCGCGCGCCACTTTGTAGAGCGGCGGCTGCGCAATATAGAGGTACCCTCCGTCAATCAGTTCCGGCATCTGGCGGAAAAAGAACGTCAACAGCAACGTCCGGATATGGGCGCCGTCGACATCCGCATCGGTCATGATGACCACCTTGTGGTAGCGCAGCTTGTCGATGTTGAACTCGTCCCGGCCAATCCCGGTACCAAGCGCGGTGATCAGAGTGCCGATCTCCTGGCTGGAGAGCATCCGGTCAAACCGCGCGCGTTCCACGTTCAGAATTTTCCCCCGAAGTGGCAAAACAGCCTGATTGTGCCGCGATCGTCCCTGCTTTGCCGAACCACCCGCGCTGTCACCCTCGACCAGAAAAATCTCGGACTGGGAGGGGTCCTTTTCCTGGCAATCCGCCAGTTTACCAGGCAGCGAGGCAACATCCATCGCCGTCTTGCGGCGGGTCAATTCACGCGCTTTGCGCGCCGCTTCACGGGCGAGGGCCGCCTCGATAATCTTGCCGACGATCATCTTCGCTTCGGCGGGATGTTCTTCGAACCACTCCGCCAGTTTCTCATTCATCAGGCTTTCGACAGCCGGGCGAACCTCGGAAGAGACCAGCTTGTCTTTGGTCTGGGACGAAAATTTGGGATCCGGCACTTTCACCGACAAAACGCAGGTTAACCCTTCGCGCGCATCGTCACCGGTGAAATTGACCTTCTCACGCTTCGCGATGCCGCTGGAGGCGGCGTAATGGTTCATCGTCCGGGTCAGGGCGCCACGAAACCCGGCAAGATGGGTGCCGCCGTCCCGCTGGGGAATGTTGTTCGTGAACGGAAGTACGGTCTCGTGATAGCTGTCGTTCCACCACATCGCGACTTCGATGCCGATATTGTCGCGCTCCCCCTCGATATAGACCGGCGCCTCGATCAGTGGTGACTTGTGGCGGTCCAGATGGCGGACAAACTCTCGCACGCCCCCTTCATAGATCATCTCGGTTTCCAGAATTTCTGCCGGGCGCAGATCCTCGAGGCGAATGCGGACGCCGGAGTTCAGGAACGCCAGTTCGCGCAGGCGATGCTCCAAGGTTTTGAAACTGTATTCCAGATTGGAAAATGTATCGGTCGAGGCCAGGAAACGCACCTCGGTCCCTTTCCGGCCATTCGCATCACCAACCACCCGCAGATGCTCAACAGTTTCGCCGCCTTCGAAGCGGGCGTAATGCTCTTTGCCCTCGCGCCAGATCCGAAGCTCCAGCCAATCACTCAGCGCGTTCACAACCGACACGCCGACACCGTGCAAGCCGCCCGACACCTTGTAGGAATTGCTGTCGAATTTGCCACCGGCATGCAGCTGAGTCATGATGACTTCCGCCGCGGACACCCCTTCTTCCTTGTGAATATCCACCGGAATCCCCCGGCCATTATCGCTGACGGAAATCGAGCTATCGGCGTGGATCGAAACCGTGACAGTATCGCAATGACCGGCCAGTGCTTCGTCGATCCCGTTATCGACGACCTCATACACCATATGATGCAGACCAGAGCCATCGTCAGTGTCGCCGATATACATGCCAGGGCGCTTGCGAACCGCCTCTAACCCTTTGAGAACCTTGATAGATTCTGCGCCATACTCGGCGTTGTTCTGCTCTGTTTCGGACATGCTGCCGGACCCCGTTTCTTTACCTACGGAATATAGTGTTTTTGCAGGGGAATGTCACGCGTATGCCACAATATTTAGGGGGTGGTCCGGTCGCCCGCCGCAAGGGTCCAAATCGCAGGATTGACGCCGGTTATCCGACCGCAATCACCACGCCGACAAGGATCAGCGCAACACCCGAGACCCGGTTGATACGCGCCAGCGCCGCAGGTGAAGAAATCATTTCTCGTGCCCGATCAATGAACAGGGCCATCAGGACATTACCAAAAAGCGGCACCACCATCGACAAGGCTGCGATCATCACGATGTCCCACCCCCCGAGCGATTCAATGTCAAAAAACCCGGGCAGAATACCCATGTAGAACAAGATCGCCTTGGGATTGCCGAGGATCACAAGAATTCCTGCCGTAAACCCCGCCCACTTGCCCGGAGCAGTCAGGCGACCAAGCTTTTCGATCTTGGCGCGGGAATGCCGGATCAGCTGCAGACCCATCACGGCCAAAATCAGCGCCCCGGCATAGCGGAGCACAATCAGGAAATCAGCATAGACATTGGCAATCCAGGTTACGCCGAAAATCGCCAATATCGGCCACAGTACATCGCCAACGACGACCCCCAATGCCAGCGGCCAGGCTGCGTGGAACCCGCCGGACATCGCGCGCGCGATCAATGCGGCCCAGACCGGCCCCGGCGTCAGAAACAGGATCAGAAGCGCGCCCGCATATAGTGCCAGGTCGCCAAGCGAAACATTCATTCAAAATACTCAGGCAAAAGATAGTCGAAGCTGATATTGTTCAGCGTCAACAAAAGCATTTCCATATAATTTTTGCGAATCCCGCGCACCGGAAGCAAGATTGCCTCGGCATCCGTGCGACCTTCGGTTTCAGAAAAGACATAGCGCAGCATGTCATCCGAGTATGGCTCCAGTGCGACACGTCCCAGAAGGATGCAATCCTGATCGCCATCGGTGATTTGCTCGACATATGTGAACCGGTCCGGTCCGCCGCTTGCCAGGGTCCATTTCCCAAAGCACTTGGCCGAGGGGTATGCGACCTGCGCGCCATTTGCGGTCAGGATCACTTCGATCGACCAATGCGCTCCGTCACTTTGCCAGCCCACCCCATAGTAACGTGCCTCGGGATGCAGTTGGTCGGCCAGATCAGCGGCATTGGACAGCGGCGCGAGCAGAGAAAAAACGATTGCGAAAAAGCGGATCATGTGAGCATTCCTTCTGCGTCCAACGGCCAGAACGGGTTATAGGCCAGTTCCCAGACATGCCCGTCCGGGTCGGCAATAAGGCCGGAATAGCCGCCCCATTCCACCTTTTTTGGCCGTGCAACAACCGATGCGCCGGCCAGAAGCGCTGCCTCATAAGCTGTATCGACCGCCTCCTCAGAAGAAAAGTTTTGCGCCAGGGACACCGCGCCAACCCCCAGATCAACGCCCCCGCGGCCCTGATCCTGCGCCAGCAGTTCGCGTTGATATAATCCGAACTTGGCACCGCCCAAGTCATAGAAAACCACCTGGTCCATAGCCTCTTCAGGCTGCCAGCCCAACGCCTCATAATAGGCTCGTGACCGCGCGATATCCGCGACGGCAAGCGTCACGAGTGTGATCCGGTTGGCTTTCACATGACGGTCCTTTCCTGAATACCCGAAATACCATCCTGTTCGGTAATCTCCAGGTACTGGGCCCGTGTGCCCAGCGCCTCGAACAGCGAAATTTCGGTGCCGGTCAACCATGCCTGCGCGCCCAGGGCACAGATCTCATCATAAAGGGCGGCGCGGCGGGTCTCGTCAAGATGGGCCGACACCTCGTCCAAAAGGATGATCGGCGGCGCACCGAAATCAGCCGTCAAGGCGCGCGCATTGGCCAGTATCAGTGAAATCAGCAGCGCCTTCTGCTCTCCGGTCGAGCATTGCCGGGCCGCCACCCCTTTTGCAGCATAGGTCGCCGCAAGATCCGCGCGGTGCGGCCCGATCAGTGTACGGCCCGCCGCCATATCGCGGGCCCGCCCTTGTGTAAAAGCGGCGGTGAGTTCCTCGGCGGAGTTGGGCGGGTCCGCGTCATCCGGCCCGGTCAGCGTCAGATGCGCCGCCGGAAACGCAGTTTCGGCCCCGGATTGCGCAGCGGCCAGCCGAGTGATGGCCACAGAGCGGTTTCTGTGAAGCTCTGCCCCGGCCTCGGCCATGGCCCGCTCCAGTGCGCGATACCAGTGATCGTCGGCAACACCGTCTTTCAGAAGGCGGTTGCGTTCCCGCATGGCTTTTTCATACGCCAACGACACATCAGCATGGCCGGGAAAAAAACTGAGCGTGATCCGGTCCAGAAACCGCCGTCTCCCCTCGGCCCCTTCCAGCCAGAGCCGGTCCATCGAGGGTACCAGCCAGACCATCCGGGCAACCCGGCCAAGGGCCGATTGCGTGGCCGCCTTGTCGTCGATCCGCACTTGCCGCGACTGGCCCGGCTCGGCCCAGGTTTCAAGACTATGTGCCTCGTCAGGGCCGGAAAGCTCAGCCGTGATCTTCCAGCCAAGCTGTTCTGGCGCGCGGGCAAACTCCTCTGCTGCGGCACGGCGCAATCCGCGACCGGGCGACAACAGTGACACTGCCTCAAGAATATTGGTTTTCCCGGCCCCGTTTGCCCCAAACAGAGCGATTGCGCCCGGCGCTGGCACCAGACGCGCGAATTTGTGGGATCGGAAATGCGACAGCGTCAGATGAGAAAGGGCAAGCCCCGCCACATCACACCCGCATCGGCATCACGACATAGACCGCCGATTCGTCATTGCCTTCGCGCATCAGGGTCGGATCCCCGGCAGAATTGAACAGGAACACCGCATTTTCGCGATCAACCTGACTGGCAATCTCCAGCAGGTATTTGGCGTTAAAGCCGATATCCAACCGTTCATCCCCATAGGCGACGGCCAGCTCTTCTTCCGCAGCGCCACTGTCAGGCGCATTGACCGACAGGACCATCCGATCCTCGTCCAAGGACAATTTCACCGCGCGGGACCGTTCGGACGACACTGTCGCAACACGATCAACGGCCCGGGCGAACTCGGTCGCGTCAACCTCAAGCCGCTTGGTGTTACCGGCTGGGATAACCCTTGTGTAATCGGGGAAGGTGCCGTCGATGACCTTGGACGTGAGCGTGATCTCGGGCGTCGCGAAACGCACTTTGGTTTCCGAGACAGAGACCGCGATCATCATGTCATCATCGTCCAGCAACTTGCGCAGCTCGCCAACGGTTTTCCGCGGCACGATCACGCCAGGCATATCGCCAGCGCCATCTGGCAACGGGGCGTCGATTCGGGCCAGCCTGTGACCGTCGGTTGCCACGCATCGCAGGACCTTGCCTGACGCGCCGTCCGAAGCATGCATATAGACACCGTTCAGATAATATCGCGTCTCTTCGGTCGAAATCGCAAACTTGGATTTGTCGAACAACCGGCGCAGAACCGGGGCAGGCGCGGTGAAATTACACTCATATTCCGACGTCGCCATCACCGGGAAATCTTCGCGCGGCAATGTCGCAAGGGAAAAATGGGACCGGCCGGCACGAACCTCGATCCGACCAGATGTGCCGTCATCGGTCAGTTCGACCATGGAGCCGTCCGGCAGTTTGCGAACAATTTCATGCAAAGTGTGGGCACCCACCGTGGTGGCGCCCGCCTGACCGACCTGGGCCAATGCCTTGTCCACCACCTCGATGTCCAGATCGGTGGCACGGAAACTGACCGCGCCGCCCTCGGCCTCGATCAAAACATTGGCGAGGATTGGAATTGTATTGCGCCGTTCAACGACCGATTGCGCCTGACTCATCGCTTTCAAAAGCGCGCTGCGCTCGATGCTGACCTTCATGTCTGTCGCTCCTCGCGTGATCGGGAGGGGCAGACTAGCCAAGACACCCCCCTTTGCAACCTTTTTTTACTGGTTTGCGAGGGGGGTCAAGGGGTCCGTCAGTTACGCCTCCAGCATGCGCCGCAACAGCTCCACGTCTTCGGCGATCTGGTTGTCGATCGCTTTCAACTCTTCGATTTTGCGTACTGCGTGAATGACCGTGGTATGATCCCGGCCGCCAAAGCGACGCCCGATCTCAGGAAGGGATTTCGAGGTCAGCGTTTTGGACAGGAACATTGCCACCTGACGCGGTCGCGCCACGGCCCGCGCCCTGCGGGGTGACAGCATATCTGACAGGCGCAGATTGTAATGATCGGCGACCTTGCGCATGATTTCGTCGATGGTGACTTTGCGGTCAGACGCACGCAGAATGTCCGCAAGGCATTCCTGTGCCACTTCCAACGTGATCTCACGCCCCACCAATGAAGCAAACGCATAGAGCCGGGTCAGTGCCCCTTCCAGAACACGGACATTGGTTGAAATCCGATGCGCAAGAAACTCCAACACGCCTTTCGCCAGAATCACATCCGGATAAAGCGTAGTCTGGGTTTCGGCCTTCGACAGAAGAATACCGAGACGGAGTTCATAATCGGTCGGGTGCAGATCCACGACCAGGCCCCATTGCAATCGTGATTTGATCCGCTCTTCCAGCCCGTCAATTTCGCCCGGGGCGCGGTCGGCAGAGATAACGATCTGCTTGTTCTGGTCGATCAGTGCGTTGAAGGTGTGAAAAAACTCATCCTGGGTGGATTCCTTGCCGGCGATGAATTGCACGTCATCGACCATCAGCACATCGACCGAACGGAACATTTCCTTGAAACTGATCGTATCCTTGAAGCGCAATGACTGTACGAATCGATACATGAACTGCTCCGCCGACAGGTACAAAACCCTGGCGTCTGGACGGCGGTTTCGGATGTCCCAGGCGATGGCGTGCATCAGGTGGGTTTTGCCGAGACCGACGCCGCCATACAAGAACAAGGGGTTGAACGTCACCTCACCGCCTTCGGCCACACGGCGCGCCGCGGCATGGGCCAGTTCGTTCGGTTTGCCGACCACGAAACGGTCGAAGGTGAACCGGCGATCCAGAGGTGAGCCGGGAAGCTCGCCCGCTTCTGCAACTTCGGGTTTTTTCGGGGCGGGGCGCAGGCGCTCCGGCTGAACAGCCTCTGCCGGGGCCGGTTCAGTACGGCGCGGCACCTTGAACTCGAGACGATCCAGCGTTTTGCCATATTGGGCGAAACCGGACACAATTCGGTCGCTGTAATTGCGCGACACCCAATCCCCAAAAAACGAAGTCGGAACCGCAAAACTGATAACGCCATTATCCTCGGACAGAACTTCTAGCGGTTTGATCCAGTTGTTAAAGGCATCCCTGCCCAGCTTTTCCATAAGATCATCACGCACACGCCCCCAGGTGTTAATCGTCATTTCTGTTCCGTTCTTATTGTTAGTTCTGCCGCCAGGGCAGACCCCGTTTTTTCCAACCGTTCTTAGCGCCGCGATGTTTCGCATCATCGAGATCGCCCTCAAATCCTTCTTCAACATTCAGACATTTCGTCTTGCGTCCTATCTCACCCAGCACATCTGCCACGTATTCCGCTGCGTCGAGCGAGCGGACACCTGATCGGCAAATGAACAGGATCTTGTCAGGAAACCTGTCTCCAAAGCGTGAAAACAACTCACCGGTAAACTCGGGGTTCACAGACATTTCCGGAAAGGCGAGCCATTCGACGCGAATGACCTCCTTGCCCAGATCGTCCAATGACGGACCGCCAACGTAAGCCCATTCCGCCTTGGTCCGTACGTCGACGAGAACCGTATTCGGCTCTGCTTGCAGGATTTCCAAGGCTTCATTTGGCAGCACTTCGCCGACGCCATCATCGTCCGCGTCCATTCTGTCCCCCCAGACGGATTGAATCACTCAGCTAAGCTAGCAGGTCGCCGAGCGCGCTTTCAACGACTCTTCTCGCTTGACTCTGCAATTGACGAAGCGCGAATCTATCCACAGGAAAACGGCCACAATATCTATTGGTCCGCATGATTTTAGGCGCTACTGGTGGAGCGAACCGCCAGAAAAAAAATTGCGCCCGACAACAAAAAAATTGCCGCGTAAATACGCGAAAAGGACGCCCGGATCGAACCGGACGTCCTTTGAAATCTTGCAGATACGTGGGCTGTTAGGCGCCCAGCGCTTTCACACGAGCCGAAAGGCGCGACACTTTGCGCGACGCCGTGTTCTGATGCAGAACACCTTTCGTCACGCCACGCATGATCTCTGGCTGAGCTTCTTTCAGAGCAGCCGCAGCGGCTGCCTGATCCCCACCTGTGATGGCTTCCTCGACCTTGCGGATGAAGGTCCGGATGCGCGAACGGCGGTTCTTGTTGACCGCGGTGCGGCGTTCTGCCTGGCGGGCACGTTTCTTGGATTGCGGCGAGTTGGCCATATCAAAATTCCGGTCTTTTCGGGTTACGAAAGATGAAACGCGCTTCTAGGCCCGAGTCTTTTGCAAGTCAACATGCGAATCCGGCTTTTTTGACGCGCTTATTCTGTTTGGTCACTGGCTCCGTCCCGGTCGGTCTTGTTCAAATACGCCGGGCGAAAAGGTCAGACGAGAACCGCTGTCATGAATCAATGTGAAAGGCGGTCAGACTTTTCGGCCCGCACATGGCGCGACGACCCAGATTTGCGGTGTTGGATCATTGCAAAGCCAACAAGACCAGACTGGCCAATAACGTCACTTGCCCCGAAACTGCGGCGCCCGTTTTTCCTGGAAGGCGGCCATGCCTTCCGATTGATCCTCGGTCGCAAAAAGCGAATGAAAGACGCGCCGCTCGAACAACACGCCTTCGCGCAGGGAGGTCTCATAGGACCGGTTCACGCTTTCCTTGATTGCCATCGAGGTCAAAAGCGACTTTTCGGCAATTTTAGCAGCCGTGGCCATGGCATCTTCAATCAGCTTCTTGCAAGGAACAATGCGACTGACGAGGCCTGAGCGTTCGGCCTCTTCCGCGTCCATCATTCGTCCGGTCAAATTCATTTCCATGGATTTCGACTTGCCGACAAACCGGGTCAAACGTTGTGTGCCGCCAATTCCCGCCATCACGCCCAGATTGATTTCTGGCTGACCAAATTTGGCGTTGTCCGCCGCAATGATGAAATCACACATCATGGCCAGCTCGCAACCACCGCCCAGCGCATACCCGGCGACGGCCGCGATGATGGGCTTGCGACAGCGCAACAGGGATTCTGTTTCGGGCGTGAAAAAGTCACTGGTGAACATGTCGACAAAATTCTTCTCCGACATTTCTTTGATATCGGCGCCAGCGGCAAACGCCTTTTCCGAGCCGGTCAGGACCACACATCGAACCTTGTCGTTTTCCTCGAACCCGCGCAGGGCCGCGGCCAGCTCACCCAATAACTGACTGTTGAGAGCGTTCAGTGCTTCGGGGCGGTTCAGGCGGATCAACCCGACGTGATCTTCAATTTCGACGATCAATGTCTCGTAGGCCATCTCGTTCCTCCGGATCGGTATTCAGGGCGCCCCACATATCAGCTTGTTGGCGGCATTCAAGTTATCTTTGGCAGGTCGCACAATAGAATGTCGACCGGCCAGATTGAACAATACGGCGGATTTTACCCGTGCAGTCTGGATTTGCGCAATCCTGGGCTTCGCGGTCATAGACGGCAAAATTGTGCTGAAAATAGCCAAGATCGCCGTCGGTCTGACGAAAATCTTTCAGAGATGACCCCCCGGCGGTAATGGCTTCGGTCAAAACGGACCGAATCGCCGGCACCAATGGTGCCACGCGTTTTTCAGAAACCCGGCCGGCTTTGCGGATTGGCGAGATATGGGCCCGCCACAGTGCCTCGCACACATAAATATTGCCAAGCCCGGCAACCACCCGCTGATCCAGCAGGGCAGATTTGATCGGTGTATTCCGGTTGCGCAACGCCCCGGCGAGATATGCCTCGTCAAAACTGTTGGACAAGGGCTCCGGCCCGAGATGCGCAAGAAAGCGATGCCGTGCAAGCCCGTCTGTCGGGCACAGGTCCATCGCGCCAAAACGACGCGGGTCGTTCATCACGATCCGGGTGCCGTTGTCCATTTCCAGGCTCACATGGTCATGTTTCCCCAACGGGTTCATCTTGGAGTAGAACCGCGCAGGGGTTTGGCCCTCGATCAGGATCCGGCCGGACATTCCCAAGTGAATGATCAGCGTCTCGCCGGTATCCAACTCGGCCAACAGATATTTCGACCGGCGATTCATCCGCAGAACCCGCGCGCCAGTCAGCCGCTCGGCCATCCTCTCAGGGAACGGCCAGCGCAAATCCGGGCGGTGCGTTTCGGCACGCGTAATGACCGCGCCTTCGGTCACGGGCGCCAATCCGCGCCGGACGGTTTCGACTTCAGGCAATTCGGGCATATCGGCTCCTCGTCGGCGCGGATTGTAACCCCCGCGAACTTGCCTATAAGAATAGCGACCCACAGCAATCGGCAAGGCCAGATGACCTCGACCAACACAAAAACCACTCATTTCGGCAACCAAACCGTGCCCGAAAGCCGGAAAGCCGGGATGGTTCATGGTGTTTTTACCAATGTCGCCTCGAAATATGACGTGATGAATGACGCGATGTCGCTTGGAATTCACCGTCTGTGGAAAGACGCGATGATGGACTGGCTGGTGCCGCGCGAAGGACAACGCCTGCTGGATGTAGCGGGCGGCACCGGCGACATCTCTTTTCGCTTCTTGAAACGCGCGCCGAAAGCCCATGCCACCGTGTTCGACATGACGCAAAGCATGCTGGACGAAGGTAAGCTCCGAGCCGAAGCAACGGCGCTGGCGGATCATCTGGACTGGGTCTGCGGCGATGCGATGGCGTTGCCCTTCAACGACAACAGTTTTGACGTCTACACCATCTCGTTCGGCATCCGAAACGTGACCCGGATCCCCGACGCCCTGTCCGAGGCGTTTCGTGTCCTGAAACCCGGTGGCCGCCTGATGGTACTGGAGTTCAGCCAAATCCCGAATTCAGGTCTGC
>Ga0070726_10002628_pt1 | contig 16005 bp, 17 predicted proteins | sample tdAd471_FD_67275 | JGI IMG/M metagenome (GOLD analysis project Ga0070726, IMG submission 67275) | Marine sediment microbial communities from the Atlantic coast under amendment with organic carbon and nitrate - tdAd47.1 | ecosystem: Environmental > Aquatic > Marine > Coastal > Sediment | place... | reverse complement strand
CATACTCCCGCAGTTCGCTCACCGTCCACTGCTTGATTTCGTCGTATACAGCCGTATTTACCGCATCTTGAATCACCCGGGTGATCGCGTCCTCCTCGTAGGGTACGATAGGATTCTCGCGCAGGGTTTGCAGGCTCATATCACTCAGCACCTGCTTTGCTGCTACCCGCTGTTGCGCGGATTCTGCCGCAACACCGGCTAATACATCACCCGAACGCAATTCGTTGGCTTTAGCCAGCACGTCTTTGACGTCGCGGAATTGATAAACTTGGCCGAATAACGTTGTCTTGAGTTTCATGAAACCTCCTAAGCAGGGAATGCCAGTGACTTGATGGTCAGCGGTACAACTTCACCGCCAAAAAAGCTCTCACCAATATCGATAAAATCACCCTCACGGGCACGCACTTCGTCGATCACCAACAGTTTTTGTGGATTAATTAGCGGCTGCAGTTCCATGCCAAGAACCTTGCCGAGATCATTTTCCGTAACCACGATAGCCGGCGCATCGTGATTGCCATGCTCGAGATAGTAGCTGGCCAACTGGCGCGCCGTATGGGCCACCGCCTGATAGTTAACCGGCATATTGTCATCGAGTGCGACGGCATAACGATCTCCGGTCAAGTGCAAATCCATACGTTGACCAGCGTTAATCGTTTGCTGACAAATATCGGGATCAGCCATATCCCAATCTATATTCGGCTGCACCACCGGAATGTTGCGTACGGGTAGCTCATCGTTGTTCAGCCAGATGGAGGAGCCCGATAATGACAGCGAATAGGCACCGGCTCCAATGACAGTCGCTTGCAAAGTTTGTACAGGCGGCTTGATGCTATAAATCCCCAGTTGCGGATTTCTCAGCAGCGCTCGCCCAAGCAGAACACCCATATCCTGCCATTCAAAATCCGCTAGCTCGCCAGTACGCAACCGGTAGTAGCAGTCACCGACTCCACCGCTGAGGAAGACCGCGTCGAAGTGTTGATCAGGCTGCAGAGCCGGTGTCATCAGCAATCGACTACACAATTCGGAATGCGTGGCGCCCATACACTCAACAATCAACTCGGCCATCCGTTGGGCAACCATTTTTACCTGATCGATATCAATCTGCGTCGCATCAAAGCCCTTTCCAAACAGTTCTGTAATCACCAGCACTGCCGGCCGATGTACTTTTGTCACTCGTCCGCCGTCGTCTGTTTCAAGCAGATGGCCGCCCACGTTAAGGCAGGCCGTATCGACCGCGTTGCCGCTTTCAAAAACCACGTAATTGCTAGTACCGCCACCGATATCGATGTTGAGCACACGCGCATGGTGCGCTTTGGAATACTCACCGGCGCCGCTACCACGCCCGGCAATCACCGATTCAAGATTGGGACCGGCGGTAGCGACTACAAAATCACCCAGTCGATCAGCCAGCCCCATAATGGCATCGCGTGCGTTGCTCGCCTTGGAGGTTTCTCCCGTTATGATAATGGCACCGGTTTCGATGTCATCCAGGGTCAGACCCGCCGCCACAAACTGTGCGTCTACGAATTCCTGCACACGATCAACGGCAACCAGGCCATTATCCGTGAGCGGAGTACGACTAACCGGACTCTGATAACAGATATCGCGCTTAACAAACTCGTACCGTGGAACTTGCGTGACCGGCGCACGATTCACCATCGTCAACTCTGAAAATATGACCTGGGTCGTGGTTGTGCCGATATCAATACCGACACTGTGCACCGTTTTTCGATTCATGGCCTAGCTCTGCCCTGTCGCAGGCTCAACCGCCGCCGGAGCGTCTTTCTCGATCGAGGCGATCATCTTGTCGGCCAGCAGCATGGCAAATAAAACTGCGGTAAAACCGCCAACCAGTTTCCCGATTATGACTGCCATTATCATGTCGGGCTTATTGGCTGCAGTGAAACCAAGATGGTCTCCAAAGGTAAATGCCGCACTGACGGCGAACGCCGAGCAGAGGATTTTGCCGCGGCTGTCCATTTCTTTCATTACCTGGAACATCGGAATATTGTTTGCGAGCGTGGCAATCAGACCCGTCGCTGCAGTGGTATTGACTCTCAAAAGGCCACCTATTTTCAACAGCGGCTTCTCAAACCACCGGGTCAACAGCAGCACCATAGGATAAGCGCCCAACAAGATGATCGCGATGGACCCAATGACTTCGACCGCTCGCATATCCACGCCCGGTACGTCACCTTCGACCATGAATATCGGATCCATGCCGGGGATTAGTTTTATGCCCAAAGTGCGCTCCAGAACCGCCGCCATCAATCCAATGGTAATAAATGCGACCAGGAACTTGGCGAAGATCGAAAAGCCGTTAATCATGCGCTGGGGAATAATCCACAGCCCCGCCGCAATCAGGGCTGACACGATGAGAACGGGTATCAGGTTCATAAAAATAAGAGGCAAGCTAAATTCGATCACCTCTTTAGTACCCGGAACCGTCACTGTTGAGGCTATTGCTGCGAGGCCTCCTGCGATACATCCCAATGGAATGGTTACGATTCCGGCTAATACACCGGCCGCCAGATACGGACGATCCTGTACTTCAATAATACCCACAGCTACAGGAATTGAAAAAACAATGGTTGGTCCCATCATAGCGCCCAGGATTAAACCGGCATACATCCAGGCACCGTAGTTGAGCGTTCCGTCTGCTGCTGTTGCCATTTCCTTGGCCAGAAAATAACCACCCATGTCATTTGCCAACAGAGTAGTAGCGAACATGGCTGGATCTGCACCCAACGTCGTGTAGATAGGTACGACAATGGGAGATAGTATCTTTGCCAGCACTGGCGCGATGGCGATTATGCCGACCATCGCCAGCGCCAGCGCCCCCATCGCATTAAACCCCTCTTCAAACTGATAGCCGGCACCACCGATGGATTTACCGACTTTACCAAGGCCAATTTTACCGAGCACTGGTTCGGAACCCCCAAACTGCTGTAAGACGCGATCCAGAGCCCCAATCACCATAAAGGCCATCATAATGTAGAGAATAATCTGGTTTAGCATTTCCATAGTCGTATCTCCATTCTGGCAGCAGGGCAAATTACGCGTTTGCTACCCGCCTCAAAAGTTGAACAATGTCTGTTTTACCGACGCAGCGCGGATTTGTTTCAATGCAGATATCTTGCAACGCTGCATCTGCCAACGCTCCGATGTCCTCCACCTGTAACCCGAAGTCTGCAAAGCTGAAGGGTAAGCCGATATCTGCCGTCAACTGCGTTATGGCCGCGATACCTGCCTGGCACTGTTGCCGTTCACTCATGCCCTCGCGCGCTGCACCAAGAGCCTGCGCTATTTCTGCATACTCACTGCGACAGACCAGCGCATTGAACTCCATCACGTGCGGTAAGAGAATTCCGTTCGCCACACCATGAGCCACTCCACAGTGCGCACCCACCTGGTGCGATATCGCATGAACAAGCCCCAGACCGGCGTTACTAAACGACAAGCCTGCGTTATACGCTGCAACCGCCATACCTAATCGCGCGCCCATGTCCGTGCCGTTACCCACAACTCTGGGTAGATCATGTGGTATTACTTTAATAGCTGCCGTTGCCAGTGCGCGGGACAAAGGGTTGGCTCCATGCGCCACGTAAGCCTCGATGGCATGCGTAAGTGCATCAATACCAGTGGCAGCCGTTACGGCCGCCGGCAACTCCAGCATCAAACCAGGATCGATAACCGCCAGATCAGGCATGAGCTCAATATTCTTTGCGACATATTTTCTATCACGATCGGAATGCATGATGACTGTAATGTCGGTAACCTCGGAGCCGGTTCCCGCCGTGGTCGGCACAGCCCCAAGACCGACAGTACGGCGCCCGGAAAAACCCGGGGCCGTCAACTCCTCGAGACTGCCACTACAACTCCCCATCAAGGCAATGGCCTTCGCTGCATCCAAAGCGGAGCCACCACCAAATCCCAGAATGAAATCGGCCTTGCACTGTGCTAACAAAGTTAACCCTTGTTTCAGAATGTCAATGGACGGCTCGCGAGTGATTTTTGGAAATATGGTTACTTTAATATTGACTCTGTCAATACAACGCTGTGCACCTGCAATCAAACCGCGTTGAAACACCACCTCATCAGCGATCAGGAGTACATGCTTCACATTCAGCTTTTGCAGCAGCGTACCAAGTTTTAGTACGGCGCCTTCCCCGACCACGGTTTGTCGTGGCGAGTTGAAATTGAAAAGCGCCCTGGGGGCCAGCTCATCGATTGTGTGACTGACGATATTGGCGACAAAGGCATCGTCAATTGGTTTCAGTAAAGTAGCGTTATCAGCATGCATACTGCTGAGGCACCGGTTCGGCAGAATCAAACGCAGCAATAGCGAGCGGCGTCAAATACAAGGATTGAGATGGGAAAGTAACTTCAATATCGTCGAACTCTGCGGCAAACACTTCGGAAAAACCATGTAACGCGCAACAGCCACCTGTAAGGTATATCGCTGGCGGAGCGTGCTCAGAAAGATGCTGACGCACGAGGTCGGCCATTTTCACAATGACAGGCCTGACCACTGCCAACACGTCACCCGAATTATCTGAACGCTTTAGACTTTCTGCGTCGTCATAGGATATTCCGTGATGACCAGCCAACGTGAGGGTTAGATGGTGGCCCCCTGTCGGATCATCAACCGACTTGACGACCTTGCCATGCTCAATAATGGCTGTGCCGGTGGTGCCCCCTCCAATATCCACTACAGCGGCATGTTGTAATTGCAACAGAGTCGCGACACTGCTGGGTTCATCAATGACACCGGAAACCTCTACGCCGGAAGACTCCACAACATTAATTGAAATGCGTGGATCGGTTCCTGGGGGGTACGATGTGGTAGCCTGATCGATGCCGATACCCAGGCGCTCACTGGCGCGTCGCAGCTGCTCTCTAACAATAAGGCAGGCACCGTGATAATCCACGACCACCCCGTCCTGTACCACATTGGACCAGTCCAGATAGCAAGCCAGCGGCCGGTTATCCTCATCGAGGACAGCTGTTTGAATGTCTGCAGTACCGAGGTCAATACCAACTTTAAATCGGCCCTTATAGAGAGCGGGACTATCGTCGTTGACGATAAGAGCAGCTGCTTCCAATAACTCATTAACTTCTGCAATACCGTTATTCATAAAAACACCTTTATACAATTCGGAATGTATCGACCATTGTGCAACGTCGTTTACGCACGAACGTTGCGGCGTTGGTGACACCCTCGCCGGTTGGTGTAGATATTGTCATTGAGGACCAGCCCTCACCTCCGGCGCCGAGTCCGGCCAGGCAGGGGCCATTCTTGACAAACAGGCTGGTATTAATTTCGATAGCCATACGGGACAAATTGTCTATATTGCGAGAGTGCATTGCCGCAGAGTGTTTGTTGCCATTCTCCAGCTCGACGGCCCAATCGATAGCCTGATCGGCGGTACGCGCCCGGCTCATCGCGATCACCGGCATCATCATTTCTGTGCGTGCAAATACGTGGTCGTGATCAGCTTCCAACAGCAGCAGCCGAGTCGATGCGGGAACCTCGAAGCCCGCAGCAGCAGCAATCTTCGCCGCATCACGACCCACCCATTCCGTGTTCGGTGACACATCAGGCCCGGGATAATTGCGTAACACGAGCTGCGCAACAGCATCAGCCTGCGCTGCCGTTATCTCTACGGCACCCTGGTTCACCATGGCTGCTTTCAACGCGTCTGCAATCGACTCGACCGCCACTATTTCCTTTTCGTCGACGCAGACAATATTGTTGTCAAAGGACGCACCCTGCACGATGCTTATCGCTGCACGCTCAATATCTGCTGTTTCATCCACGACAACCGGAGGATTCCCGGGCCCGGCGGCAATAAGGCGTTTGTCTGTAGCTCTACGCGCGGCCGCCACTACCGCGTCGCCACCGGTCACCGTCAGTAAATGGATACCGGGATAGGAAAATAACGTAGTTGCGGCCTCAAGGGTGGGCGACTCCAGACACGTCACAATGCCACTGGGTCCACCGACACTAACCGATGCCTGATTAACGATCTGAATCGTCCGTTGCGAAACGGCCTTTGCCGCAGGATGTGGCGAAAAAACCACTGCGTTGCCTGCTGCAATCATACTGATGCTATTGTTCAGTATGGTGGCCGAAGGATTTGTAGATGGGGTCACCGAGGCGATAACACCCCAGGGTGCATTCTCCACCAATGACAAACCATGATCACCAGTGATCGCGGTTGGCACAAGCACTTCAGAACCCGGCGTTCTTTCGAGAACCAATTGGTTCTTGCGAATTTTGTCCTCCACCCGACCAAACCCGGTTTCCCGCACTGCCAACTCTGATAATTCTCGCACATGCTCAGCCGCCAATTTACGAATGGAGGCGATAATGGCGTCGCGCATGGCTAGCGTACGAAGTTGCGTTTGGGCGCGTTGTGCCGCCGCTACTGCATCAGCCAGCGTTTGAAACACGCCGTATTCTTCACCGTTATTCTGGGGTGAATGTAGCTGCTCAATGACACGCCGTATGATTGTCTCGATGTGCTTGGCATCTACTGCCTCTGTAGTCATGTCATACCCCCTTCAACCCGCCTGGTTCTTCTGGAACCATGTGGACTTGTCGCTGGTTACCTCGTCAACAATGCCAACCACGCTAAGATCAACCGGAGATTTCCCATGGTCGTCCACGGACATACGAGCGGAACTACCGCCTACTACCAGGACCCACTCGCCTTCGCCGGCACCTAATTTATCCACCGCCACGGCTACAGAAGGTTCCTCCTTGCCGGACTGATCGATAAACTTTATAAGCGCGAGTTTGTCCATGCCCAGCCGGTCGCTACGAACAGTCGCAACGACCTTACCAATGACTTTTGCGAGTTTCATTGTTCAGCCATCCACTTGTGTGTGTATCGCTGCTCTCAATCAAAAAGAGCAGACCTCAGCCAACTATCCTGCTGTCTTTTTGGCCGCAGGCTTGTTGCCTCCGCTTTGCTTCAGGCCGATCGGAAATATCGTTTCCAGATCTGCATGGGGCCGCGGAATCACATGTACTGCCACAAGCTCACCCAGACGCTGTGCGGCCGCCGCACCGGCATCTGTTGCTGCCTTACATGCGGCTACGTCGCCTCTAATCAAAGCTGTGACATAACCGTGGCCAATTTGTTGGTAGCCAACCAGCTCGACTCTGGCCGCCTTGACCATGGCATCGGAAGCCTCTATCAATGCGGTCAACCCTTTCGTTTCAATAATGCCTAACGCTTCCATCATGTGAATATCCTCTCTTTGGGTCAGTTGTTTCGAAAGCCGTCTAGTCGCCAGATTTAGATTTTCCATCTCCGGTTATCGGGAAGATCGCGTCCAGATCACCATGAGGTCGTGGTATCACATGCACAGCAACCAGCTCTCCCAGTCGTTGAGCTGCGGCGGCGCCGGCATCCGTCGCAGCTTTACAGGCAGCTACATCACCACGCACCAGTGCCGTAACTAGCCCGCTGCCGATTTGTTTGTAGCCCACCAGCTCTACCCTGGCGGCCTTAACCATGGCATCCGAGGCTTCTATCAGTGCTGTTAGACCTTTTGTTTCAATAATTCCCAGTGCTTCGTTCATCTTTATTCCTCCTCAGGAAAGGTACTACTGTTTCGCCAAGCATGAAGCGAGCACCGCTATGTCGACAATATCGTCGGCACTACAGCCTCTCGAAAGATCATGCATGGGTTTTGTTAAACCTTGCAGCAATGGACCCAGGGCCCGGTAATTGGCGAGTCGCTCCGCGACTTTGTAGGCGATGTTGCCAGCGTCAAGCGATGGAAAAACCATGACGTTCGACTTGCCGTGCAATGGACTCCCCGGAGCCTTTCGCTCTGCTACCGCAGGGACAACCGCCGCATCAAACTGAATTTCTCCGTCGATGATCAGATCGGGCAATTTGCTGCGTACCAGTCTAAATGCGTCCCTCACCCGTTGTGCTGACGGATGGTTGGAGCTTCCTTTGGTTGAGAATGACAGCATGGCGACACGGGGCACCTCCCCGGTTAGCTTGGCAAAACTGTGCGCCGCATCTATCGTAATGTCGGCGAGTTGTTCTATCGTCGGCTCCGGGATGACAGCCGCATCAGCAAACAGCCGCACATCACAACCGTCAGGGGATGACATCAAAAAAAATGAAGACACTGTTCGTTGCTGTTCAGCTAGACCAATGACTTTGAGAGCCGCACGCAATACGTCACCTGTGGTAGAAAGATTGCCAGCAATACACACATCGGCCTGACTACAATGGACCATCATCGCTGCGTAGAAAGTTGGTTTTCGCAATACCTTCTCCACGTTCTCACGCCCATCTTCTGTGTTGCTTCTTTCAATATAAGTGTCTACGAACTGATCAAAATGGCCCGAGCGTTCCGGGTCTACCACCGCAAAGCAAGGCATTGCCACCCCGCTGCGATAAGCGAAATCACGTACAGAAAAGGGATTACCGACCAAAATGGGCTCAGCCAACCCTTGCTTCTGTAGTTCGTTCGCAGCGTGTAAAACCCGCGGGTCCAGTGCGTCAGCAAAGACGATTCTCTGCGGTGATCGCCTGCAGCTCTCTCGGCTTTTCTCCATTACGTTCACAGCGACGCTACCTTTTCCAATGAGACATTCTTTCCGGACTCACTGACCAGGGTAATCAGCATCAACACATACAGCGCACTACTGAGCCTGTTCAGGCCCTTTACGATATCCTCACGTGTCAGACCGAACGTATCGTCAATGAAAACACTGCAGGCTTCCAACTCAACTTCACGGACTAACGCCCGAATCAGGTTTAGTGAGGCGACATTGGTACCGTGTTCCTGCTCAGGCAGAATATGATCATGACCGAGATACTTGAGCGGCTGGTGCGAAAGAGTGTGTATGGTCTCATCATTCAACTCACCCATACTTAGCGGCGACAATGCTTCACCTGTTACTTCGCAGCGCAGGATATTACCCATATAGGAACGCAAATCCGCCAGCAATTTGTGTAGTAGGGGGTATCTATGCGGCAAATCAAACAGTGTTTGCACTAAAACAGTCTGCGCTATTAGCGTGTCGAGCTTGCCTCGAAGACGAATACGCGGGTGTGTTTTCGGTACCAAAATCGTGTCATCGAGCAACGTTAGAAGCTCAGTCTTCTGTTCAACGTGGCTGTTACAAGCAGCGCAGTTACTATCAGGCCTTCTATTAGCGCTGGTCAAAGGATGCACGCGCGTCGACTTTTGCTTGTCATGTGCATCCTCGCCCTCTCCCTCACCCGCATGTTCACTTTCACCTTCAAGATATACTCGACCTTCATCATCTATATAGCGGGTTCGAATCTTTCGTTCAGCCAGTAGCTGAGCTGCTGAGGGCGTAAGTCTGGAATTGGCCGGAAGATGTATCTCACTACCGTGGCCCAACCCAAACTCCTGTCGCAGCCAGGATTCAGTGATAAATGAGGTCCCGCTCACAGCGTCACCTACCCTGCCCAATCCGCTGGGTAAGTGATGTACACAAAACGCACCTTATTCGGGGAACTGAACTCGACGCTCGAACCTTTAGGTATAAGCATCACGTCGCCAGGCTTACCAACTGACGTTTCTCCCTCACAAGTGATATGTAGCTCTCCTTCAAGAACGACATCAATCTCGTCGTAATTTAGCGTCCACGGAAAGCTCGATTTTTCCCACTGCATGAAACCGGCGGCGATAGAACTCTTGTCACCACTGCCAATTACATCTGTCAGTCCAATATCTTGATTCGGCGCGCCGTCAAAACGGCCGAACTTTACTGAACCGCCTCGCACCAATACAATTCCACTGTCGGAAACTTGTCGTTCGCAGTACTGACCACTATCTGCGTGTTGCAGTTCCCGAAGCGCCTTCTGCACCAATTGATCAAGCAGTCCCGAATCATGTTTTCCAGGGGGAAGTCTCGCTTCCACTGCGCTCCGTATTACCTGCGCTTGTCCCAGAGCATCCGTGTCCTTCGCTAAGGGCGTTCTCGTCGCTTCAGTCAGAGTCTCTGTAAACCTGATACCCAGCGATTTAGCGACGTCGCGAGCCTCTGGAGTGACAATTGTCGATGGCAGGACAATCTCCAGCGAAGTCCCTCCGTCATGGTGAATTTGCTTTACGTTCTCGGCAGTTATCAGAGTCTTCATTCGCTTTACCTTTCACATACAGGTGGCATCAGGTGTGTGTTCATGCAGCTCCAGAAAGTTCTCTGCGTGAGTTAGCTTCTGCGAGATTGGCCTGTAAACTGACCAAATATGAGCGGAGCTCGTCAACGCCTTCTTCACTTACCGCAGAAGTTGCAAAGTACGGTTCCTTGATTGCATTTTCGCGCAGAATTTGACGCGCTCTATCCAGGTTCGCATCTGGCAGATCAGTTTTGCTGATCACTCCGATAACGCGTTTATCGGGATATACTTGTAACAGGCCTGCCGGCAGAGAGAAGCTGGTTTGGTTGGCTGGCTGGACATGTACGATTGTGCCAACTTCAACGACTGTGGACAGGAGTGCGCCGTAGTATGACGGTCGAACACTGAACTCTCCGGGCGTATCAATCACATTGTGGGGGTGAAAAACTGTAGCCTGTGTTTTGCGAACCTCACTGTCGTCCTGTAGTAGCGCTTTCATCAAAGCCGTTTTTCCACAGCCCACCTCTCCCACCAGAACGAAATCCCCCAGTGACTGCGCTTCATCGACAGGTCTCATGTGCGCGTCGCTGGACATACGCTGTACCCCATTATTTTCTGCAAGGTCATAAGCACGGCATTTAGCGATTCATCAACGGCGCCAATCGATCCTGTCACCACCAACGCTCCCGAAAACCGGTCCAGAAACCCAATCTGCACCGATGCAAACTTGGTAGCGACATCACCAGCGATGATCGCAGTCTCGCCCGGTGTAAGTGTAAGAATGCCAATTGCCTCGGCATGCTCGACACCCACTTTGTGGCACAACTCCTCTGTCGGATTAGCCAGGAGGTGGGCCAACGTGACCTGCTTCCCTGGCACATACTCCTGAATAATGCGCTCAATGTCTGGTGCACCGTCATGACTGTATTGACTCACGGGCAGATCTCCGCGCCAGTGTTCCTGAACCTGCTTCTATTCGTTCGTTGATCACTGTCACCCGCCAAAATCAACATCATTGCTGTCGTCCACAAAAACGGAACATTCTGTAATCTGACGATCATGACAAACGGTCCTCTGAACACAGTCATTACTACAGCTGCAGGCGAGCGCTTATTGTCTTGAGTTCTTTGATCGTTTGATATTCTGAGAAACACCTAATCCTATGCGGCTATTACTTAGTGCATTCTTACAGCCGGGCCGTTAAGTTAGTGACCCAATGATTGAGGTTGTAGATTCATAGCCACTGTAAGATCGAAAGACTAAACACATAGCAAAACGCGAAAGCACACGATGGTGTCTGTTTCAGTAGAAACAACCTGAGCGAGGACCTTAGAGATGAATAAAGCGGTAGCGAATTCCCGGGGCAAATGCCCCGTTATGCACGGCGGCAGTACTACCGTGGGATCCCCCGGAATGGATTGGTGGCCCGACTCACTGAACCTGGATATTCTCCACCAGCACGACACCAAAACAAATCCGATGGGTCCCGAATACGACTACGCGGAAGAATTCAAGAAACTGGATCTGGCATCGGTCAAGAAGGATCTGCACACCTTGATGACAGACAGTCAGGAATGGTGGCCAGCAGACTGGGGGCACTACGGCGGCTTGATGATCCGCATGGCATGGCATTCGGCGGGCACCTATCGGATCGCTGATGGCCGTGGCGGCGGCGGCACAGGCAACCAGCGGTTTGCACCGATTAATAGCTGGCCAGACAACGTCAGCCTGGACAAGTCGCGCCGCCTACTCTGGCCGATCAAGAAGAAGTACGGCAGCAAGCTATCCTGGGCAGACCTGATTGTCCTTGCTGGTACCATGGCGTATGAATCCATGGGATTGAAAATCTATGGTTTCGCCGGTGGCCGCGCCGATATCTGGCATCCGGAAATTGATACCTCGTGGGGATCGGAAAGCGAGTGGCTGGGTAAGAGCGCCGAGCGTCATACCACAGACACCTCTGATACGCTCGATAACCCGTTAGCTGCAGTGCAAATGGGTCTTATATACGTCAACCCCGAAGGCGTTGACGGCAATCCAGACCCCTTGAAAACCGCCAAGGATGTGCGCTTAACCTTTGCCCGTATGGCCATGGACGACGAGGAAACCGTCGCGCTCACTGCAGGCGGTCACACCGTGGGCAAGTGTCATGGCAACGGCGACGCCACTTTACTCGGACCCGACCCCGAAGCTGCGGATGTCACGGAACAGGGACTAGGCTGGCACAATCCCACCGGCAAGGGATTTGGTCGCGATACAATCACCAGTGGCATTGAAGGTGCTTGGACAACCCACCCGACGAAATGGGACAACGGCTATTTCTATCTGCTGTTCACTTACGATTGGGAACTTAAGAAGAGCCCGGCAGGTGCCTGGCAGTGGGAACCGATTAACATCAAGGACGAGGACAAGCCGGTCGATGTCGAGGACCCTTCGATTAAATACAACCCCATAATGACCGATGCTGATATGGCCATGATCAAGGATCCGGTTTACAGGGAAATTTCCGAACGATTCTATAAGGACCCGGCACATTTCTCAGAAGTGTTCGCCCGTGCATGGTTCAAGTTGACCCATAGAGATTTGGGCCCTAAGAGCCGTTATCTTGGACCGGATGTGCCCAGCGAGGATCTCATCTGGCAAGACCCTGTCCCTTCGGTTGACTACGCCCTGAGCGATTCAGAGGTAGCCGACCTCAAAACCAGGATACTGGACAGTGGCCTGAGTGTGCCGGAGTTGGTCGCAACAGCCTGGGACAGCGCTCGGACATTCCGTGGTTCAGACTATCGCGGTGGAGCCAACGGTGCACGGATTCGATTGACGCCGCAGAAAGACTGGGAAGGCAACGAGCCCGCGCGGTTGCTAAAAGTTCTGGCGGTACTCGAGAGCATTAAAGCGGGCCTGAGTAAAGATGTGAGCATGGCTGACCTGATAGTACTCGGCGGTACTGCCGCTGTAGAGCAGGCTGCGCGTGATGCCGGTGTCGAGATCACGGTACCTTTTACCGCTGGGCGCGGCGATGCGACGGATGACATGACCGATGCTGAATCCTTTGCCGTACTTGAACCCTTTCACGATGGGTATCGCAACTGGTTGAAGAAAGACTATGTTGTATCAGCTGAGGAATTACTGCTGGATCGCACTCAACTGATGGGTTTAAGCGCTTGTGAGATGACGGTGCTGATTGGTGGTATACGTGTTCTGGGGGCTAATCACGGGGGCTGCCGTCACGGAGTATTTACTGACCGCGAGGGTGTTCTGAGCAACGATTTTTTCGTGAACCTGACTGACATGAACTACAGCTGGAAGGCAGTGGGAGGTAACCTGTACGAGATATGTGATCGAAAGACCGCCGCGGCCAAATGGACAGCTACCCGGGTCGACCTGGTGTTTGGTTCAAACTCTATCCTTCGCTCGTACGCCGAAGTGTATGCGCAAGAGGATTCAAAAGAGAAGTTTGTCCAGGACTTTGTTAATGCCTGGGTTAAGGTGATGAATGCGGATCGATTCGATATGAAATAGGTGCCGTGCGCGGAGCGCGCTCGAAAACCTTTTCATTTTGTCAGCGAGGAACCGACTCGATCAATACACAAGCGACTTACTATGTTCGGTTTAATCCTGATCTTCAGTATATTGGGCAGTTTAGGCGCACTGCTTATCAGTGCGCTGTTTCTGCTTTTTCCAGCGGGTATCCGTCAGCGATTGGTACCAAATCTAGTAAGCTATGCCACCGGTACCCTGCTGGGTGCTGCCTTTCTGGGAATGATCCCTGCAGGTTTACAAAAGGCTGTGCCTTTTCATTTTTCTCTCGCTTTGCTTTTCGGCATCCTTCTTTTCTTTCTGTTGGAAAAACTCGTACTTTGGCGGCATAGTCACGATGAGAAAGGAGTTGCTGAACCTGCTTCCGCCCCGCTTATTCTGATTGGAGATGCCTTCCACAACCTGGTGGATGGTTTTGTGATTACATCCGCCTTCCTGATCTCTATACCATTGGGGATCAGTGTCTCTCTGGCCGTGATTGCTCACGAAATTCCGCAGGAGGTGGGTGATTTCGCGATTCTCCTCGAAAATAAATACAGTTCTCGCAAGGCGTTACTGCTTAACGGACTGTCTTCTCTCGCCACAGTACCGGGAGCAATTTTCGCGTATCTGTGGCTGGATCGGGTCAGTACCATGGTGCCCTACATTCTTGCACTCTCGGCCGCGAGCTTTATCTATATAGCACTGTCTGACCTGATGCCAGTGCTGAGCAAACACGTGGGTGGCGGTGCCACGATCCGGCAGATGTTGTTGATCCTGGCGGGCATTAGCACTATAGCGATATTCCATCATGGCCAATGACATCACTACCGGAGCACGTGCATGAGCAATCTGACTGACGAAGAAATACGAGTTTTGCTTGAGGCGCTGGACGATGAGTATCGCGCCTATGCAAGCTATGACCAGGTTATCAAGGATTTTGGTCTCGTCAGGCCCTTCATCAATATTCGTGAGGCAGAGGGCCGCCATATCAACGCATTACTGGGTCTTTTCGACCGCTACGAGCTCTCAATACCTGATAATTCCTGGGTGGACCGTGTAGAGCGTTTTGCCTCCCTGGAAGCGGCTTGCAAAGCCGGTGTTGACGCCGAGATTGCCAATGGTGAAATGTATGATCGACTGATCCAAAACACCCGACAACCGGATATCATCACGGTACTGAAAAACTTGCAAGCGGCTTCCCAGCAGCGTCATCTGCCCGCTTTCCAGCGCTGCGTACAACGCGGCGCCGGAGGGCGTCGACAGCCAGACGTTGGGCGCTGTGCTGGTGGGCGCGGGAGGCAGCGCCCCCACTAATTTGGCAGGTGACTGCGTGCTGACACTGGATCTAAACTGATATTACTACCGGCACATACAAGGCATGGATTGCAGGACCTAATACTCTTCCAGCCGCTGCGCGTCCCTCACCGTACGCATTTCTTCCTGCTTTTCCATCTTGGCTAGCGTCTCGAACAATGTCTTGACGGCGTCGTTGCTTGCGTTTTCTTCAAGCACCTTGTACATGTCAATCAACTGGTCGTGGAATTTGATAACGTTTTGGATGATTTCGTCAGTATCCTTGTCGGCCAAACTGTCTTGTAACTGAGTGACAGAATCCGGTATGTCGAATTCGGGGCACTGGCTACACCACGTGGCCAATATTTTGTCCGCTGCATCCTCGGCGTACTTACCTACTGAATCGGCAAGTAGCTGCTGATGCTCCGACAAGTATTTGAGTAGCAGCGCAGTCCTCTCTTTGCTCGTCCCGTCAGCTAGAACCAGATATTTTTCAGCCAACGTCTGGTGATACGTACTTACCCACGCCAATAGTTCTGAAACCCTACAAAATCGCATAATAATCCTCCTTTACACTGCCAGCTTTACTTATCTCCAAATATACGATTGCTAGAAGCTTGCACAATGATGCTTGTCAAGAAAAAGACAGTCGGCGCTACACAGGCTTTGTTTAATCGAATTTACACTAGTCTCAACGCGCAGCCTTCATTCGCCGGAACGTGAGTCTAATCTGCTTTTCGAGTTCAATGATCGTAAAAAGCGCAACGCCGACACCAACTATTAGCAATCCATCCAGGAACGGTATAGCGACAGTAGCGAATACGGCTTGTAGTGGCCCCAAATAAGTGACAGCAAACTGTGCAGCTGTGATCAGAATGACCACTGACCATACGGTTTTGGTACCTCTAACCGCCTTCCATGTGAGTGAAGTACCATAGATATTACGGACAAAAAATAGATGAAATATTTCCATCACCACTAAAGTATTTAGTGAAATAGTGCGGGCGAGCTCCACTGAATAGCCCTTGTCGATGGCGTATTGGTGAATACCAAAAACGCCACA
>Ga0070726_10002627_pt1 | contig 16006 bp, 15 predicted proteins | sample tdAd471_FD_67275 | JGI IMG/M metagenome (GOLD analysis project Ga0070726, IMG submission 67275) | Marine sediment microbial communities from the Atlantic coast under amendment with organic carbon and nitrate - tdAd47.1 | ecosystem: Environmental > Aquatic > Marine > Coastal > Sediment | place... | reverse complement strand
CCAGCACCAAGACCAGTGTTGGTGCCATTCAGAAACTGCTATCCCGGGCTGATGCCATTAATCTGACCTGGCCATTACCTGAAGAGTTGGACGACACCTGCCTGGCCTCCTTGTTTTATCCCGGTGCCACACCACCCCTTCCTCACGCTACCAGGCTCCCGACTGGCCGACTGTGCGCCAGAAACTAAAGCGCAAGGGCATGACTAAACAGCAGAAGCGCTCCATGCGCCAGCGTCACAAAGCCGGCGAAAAATGCTTCGTGGACTACTGCGGCCAGACGCTACCCATCATCAATCCGCACACCGGCGAGGTCCGCTTCGCTGAAGTATTCGTGGCAGTACTGGGGGCTTCCAACTACACCTTTGCCGAAGCGACTTGGATACAGGGTCTGAAGGATTGGCTTCACAGCCATGTACGGGCCTTCGAGTTCTTCGGCGGCGTACCCGAGATGGTCATTCCGGACAACCTGCGCAACGGTGTCAGTCGGGCCTGCCGCTACGATTCTGACCTTAACCCCAGCTACCAGCAGTTGGCGGCCCACTACCAGGTGGCCATTCTGCCGGCCCGCTCTTACAAGCCAAAAGACAAGGCTAAGGCGGAGGTGGGTGTACAGGTGGTTGAGCGCTGGATCCTGGCACGACTTCGTCACCACAGCTTTTTCTCCCTGGCCGAGGCCAATCGCTGTATCGGCGCGTTTCTGGATGAGCTCAACGCACGTCCCTTCAAGCAACTGCCAGGCAACCGACGCCAGGCGTTCGAGGCTCTGGACAAACCGACTCTGCGGTCTCTACCGCAGCAACACTCCTACGAGGTCGTTGAGATCCGTCAGTGCTGGGTCAACATCGACTACCACATTGAGTTCGACCGACACCACTACTCGGTACCCCGCCCAGCGCCTCAATGCCAGCTGCCGACTCGCCAACCGGGAGGGTCTGACTCACCTGAAACAGACCAAGGCCATCCTGCAGGTAAACCGGGACAAGTTGCCGGAACAGTTACCACTGGGCACCGAGCTGCCCCAGCATCACGAAAACATCCGCGGCCCCAACAGCTTCCTCTAGGAGAATCGAATGACGATCACACAAACAACAACACAGCTACGAGAACTGAAGCTTGGCGGCATGGCCGCCGCCCTCCTGGAGCAGCAACAGAATCAATCCGGCCCCTATGAGGATCTGCCGTTCAACGAGCGCCTGGCATTGCTGTTGGACCGGGAGTACCAGGTGCGGGAACAATGCAAGCAGGACCGACTGATCCGGCAGGCCCGCCTTAAACTGAGCGCTTCGGTTCAGGAGATAGGCTACCAGTACCCGCGCAACCTGAAGAAAGCCCAGGTGGCCCAGATGGCTGAAACGGCCTGGCTGGAGCGCGGCCAGAACCTGTTGCTTACCGGACCCTGCGGCAGCGGCAAAACCTACCTGGCCTGCGCTCTGGGACATCAAGCCTGCCTGAACGGCTTCGCCACCCGCTACTACCGGATCTCGCGGGTACTGCTCGAACTGACGCAGGCAAAGGCGGATGGCACGTACCAGAAGACCCTGAACCAGTTGGCCAGGATAAAGCTGTTGATCCTGGATGACTGGGGACTGGAGCCACTGACCAGCGCTCAGCGCAATGACCTGATGGAGATCATGGATGATCGGCACGGTGTCCACTCGACAATGATCATCAGCCAGCTGCCCACCGATCAGTGGTACAACACCATCGGTGACAATGCCCTGGCTGACGCCATTCTGGACCGGCAGATGCAAAACGCGTACCGCTGGGCTTTGAAAGGAGAATCAATGAGAAAACGACTCAAGGAAATTGACTGATCGTGAACACCTGGAGTACAAACCCAGACTGGTGATGTGTTGAGAAAGCCGGTGTTCACAATCAACCGGAATCAGTGTTCACGATGGCCGGAATATGCACAGTCGAAGACAACTGCCTTCGCTTCATCTCGCGGGGTACAGATTTTTCGCTTTACTCACGCAGGTTTCACATCAACCCGTATATCCGGTCAGAGTCGCAAAGTTCCCCAGGATCACGCCGATCAGTATGGATCTTTCGGTAACGGTATACGGCACCTGATTCTCGCCAGAACGGCTTTATCAGACCAGGTAAACGCTCATCGTCGAACGAGATAGTCATATTCTATGATCGAAAGGTGTCTGGCGAACTGGGGGCGATTCAAATTTCATACTTCGTGGAGTCGCTATCTGCCTTCCTTCTCCGACTCTAAGGAAGCGGTATATCCGCTGCAACCGTTACAGGCTGCTCATGATATTTCGGTGAAACCTTTGTCACGCTGGTAACGGCAGATTGAGTCAGGAGAGAGAAGTGTTATCTGAATGAGAAGAGATATTACCTTCAAAACAAATTATAACACATTGAAATAATGAGAAATTAAATGTGTAGGCTACAGCTAAACCCAACTTTTTCTGGTTTAAACAGCATGTAGCCTGCTGAATTCAGGTTATTTTTCTCAATTCCTTGTGTACATAGTGAAAGCGTGGACTTACATTGGGTTAGCTTTTATCCTTCTTAGAGATTTCCACCCAGAGGTACTGCTATGAGTGGCATTACGCGCCGAGATTTTTTCCAACACGCAGGCATGAGCACCGCGGGCGGTCTCGCCCTCACTGGCTCTCTGCCAGGTTTCATGGCGACGTCGGCGCGGGCCCAGCCCATGCCCGACTGGCTCTCGCTGACCAGCGAGCCGGCGCTTGAGCCAGAGCTACCGATCATCGACCCGCATCATCATCTGTGGGACCGACCCGGCAACCGCTATCTTCTCGAGGAACTGGTCGAAGATACCCAGGCTCACAATGTACGCCAGACGGTTTTCGTTGAATGTACGTCGATGTACCGCGCCGATGGACCTGAAGAGCTAAGAGTGGTTGGTGAAACAGAGTTCGTGCAAGGCGTCGCGGCGATGAGCGCCAGTGGCGGTTACGGTGATACACGTGTAGCGACGGGTATTGTCGGTTCCGCCGACCTTCGGCTGGGTGATCGGGTAATACCGGTGCTTGAAGCGCAGATTGCTGCCAGCCCGCAGCGTTTTCGTGGCATCCGCCATCGCGCGGCGTGGGCCGATCGGACTGTGGTTCCAAACCAGTCTCCTGATGCTCCTCGACATATCCTGTTGGATCCGGATTTTCGCAAAGGCTACTCGCACTTGCGTACCTATGGGCTGTCATTTGACGCCTGGCTCTATCACACTCACATCGCCGACTTGACGAATCTGGCAAAAGCGTTCCCGGATACGGTCATTATTTTCAACCACCTGGGCGGGCCTATCGGCGTGGGCTCTTTTGCGGGACGCCGCGACGAAGTGTTTGCCGCATGGAAGCCGGCCGTCGCCGAATTGGCGAAATGCCCGAACGTGGTGGCCAAAGTAGGCGGCATCCAGATGGTGGTCAATGGGTACGGCTGGCACGAGCGCGATCGGCCGCCGACGTCTGACGAGTTGCTGGCGGCTAATCAGGATTGGTATCGCTACACTATAGATCAGTTTGGGCCCGACCGATGTATGTTCGAGAGCAATTTCCCTGTGGACAAGCTGTCGTGCTCGTACACGGTGCTCTGGAATCAGTTCAAGAAGCTGACGAGAGGATTCTCTGCCGACGAACGGGCAGCCATGTTTCACGACACGGCGATGCGTGTCTATCGGCTGCCACGAGTGTAGCGCGGGAAGGTTCAGAAAAGGTCTTCAATTGGTCGATCTGAGTCATTATTAGAATCTGAATTTTTGATTTTTAGTATAGGCAACACTCGTGAGCCCTGGAACAAAGGCAAACTGATTGGCCAGAAAGCGGTCTTATTCGACGGTGTTCCTCTAGTGTCTGCTCCCATTAGAAGCGGACATCTGTAATCGGGTCAAGCCCAATATCTATTGTTGCCATTTCTGGCCGGCATTTATATCGCCATGGCATTGTCAGCCGTTATGTCCACCATTGGTTCCCTGCTGGTATTGGTATCCAACTCGGCTGGTCCGGCATTGCTGCCACGCTCTGTTGAGGAACTCAGGCTATCCGGCAGACTATCTTTACCCTGCCACTGGATGGCAACTGGGTCTTATACCAAATTGCACGGGAAACTCAGTTTTTTGCCTTTCACGCAACAGGAGAGCTAATTTGTAGCGACTTCGGGTTTCAAGATTAACTACTGGTTTTTGCTACCGTAAGTAGCAAGGGACGAACCTCTGTGCAATTGTCGGTTCGCCCCTTGTCAGTCTAAATTGCCAAAGCGTTGCTGTCGTTACTCGATACGCCGGTATCGAAATATCGTGGTTACACCTTCATCGTTGGTTGTGTAGGTTTCCAGCATGGTATCTGTGACGGCACGTAACTGCCTCACCGCGCGCTGGTTTTCAGGCAGCATGAGGGTGGGATTGTTGCTGATACGACGAATATAAATAATATCTGTACCGTCTAGCATGTAGGTGCCACCCCAGGAACTGTAACCCCTGTTGGCATCGGCTATTGCCCGATCAGAGTTACCTGGCTCTCTGTCTCTTAGTTCGAAATTAAGCATGTAGTGACCACCGGCGGTATACATCAAGAACCGGGGGTTAGTTACCTGGGTGATACCGGCATTATCACCGCCGACCACTTCGACCTGTGTGCCAAGCCAGACGCCCACTATAGAAGGTTCGGCCGCCGAGATTGAGGGCATGGTCAGGCAGGTCACTATGAAAGAACACACGACTGCTTTAAGTGTCATAGATGGTTTGTGGAAATATTTAAGGTGAGAAAAAATTCTGGAATGCATAATCGTAACTCCTGGTCAGTCCGAAGGCACATGACTGCATGGAACCGTGCCGAGCAGTACCGACGATTGTTTTTAAATTATTCAAAAATGCTAATTACGAACGACTAGCACTGGAACGGCATGGCTAATAATCCATGGCAACAGCAAGGTATCATAGTCTTGTGGTAAGTCAAAGATATTAGATCAATCCAAGCAGTGATACTGGCAGCCTCTGTATTGAAACATCCGCGTTCTAGTTCAATGGACCCTGCGCCAGAGTATTATTAACGCCGGGTGTGGCCGCAAATCAAAAAAAGTAGCTAATACGAAAATTTATAAAGAGTATCACTAGCTGATTGAACGTCTGATCTTAGCCGGTGACCACAGCTTGCAACGCATAAGTAGTGAGTCTATTAGCTTGCTCTTTTTTTCCGAATGTAACCGATACAAATTGCCGCCAATAGCATTAAAGGCAGAGGTGAAGGTTCGGGCACAGTGGAGACTTTGCTGAATGTCGGTCTTTCCTCAGTTTGACTCCAATTAGCACCATTGTCAGTTAGAAAAAGAGATACGAAGGGATCACTGACCTGTATAACCGTTTCCAGGGCTGTATTCAAACTTATAAAGTTGGCGTATGTAATCTGACCATTCACGACATCAAAGTCATTTTCAAGCCAACCCCATCCATTAGCAATGACATCGTACGGGAGTGAAAATGGAGGATTGTGAGAACCAACATTGGTGATGACAACTCCGGTTGCACTCTGTCCCAATCCATTCTCAATCAAGCCGTAAATTTCACCTGCTATGGGACCGGCAGTGTTTCCAGTATCATTTTCGAAAGAGAAGCTGAATATTGGTGCACCAAGAGAAACAGGTGCAACGTTGCAAATAATTAAGAAGAGAAAAGCCTTTACAGTTCTCATAGTAAATCCTCCGATTCAATTCAATAATAAACCAGGCAATTTACAGGCCAAAAATAATTACGTGAAATTACAAGTACCTGTATTAATTGTAGAACAATAATGTAAAAAATATTGACGTTCAGCCAATCTATTCTCAATGCAGATTTACTTTGAGGAACCACTGATAAGTTATCGACAATGCGTAAGGCGTTGAGTTTACTTCGGTCAAAAACCCTGCTTACAGCATCCTAACTAAGCTGATCTGCAGCGATCGGGCGTAGACCGTGTTTTATGCACTTCACTGATGTTTACTTGATTGAAGAGGGAATGCAAAACTGATTTAACTCGAATGGTTTTCTATGAGACAAGCGTTGTCGCTGACTTCAGGGAATTACTCCCGGAAAGCAGGGTTCAGGAATCGCCCGGTAAAGGACACCAGCCTGCCGGTGAAACCGCCGCGTTTTCTCCCGCCCTTGATCAGGTATTTCCCCGTGTGTCTGATAGCGCCGAAATTACCTTCTACCTGCCTGTAGACCCAGGCATATTTCCAGACCACGCGCAGGTGCCCGCGGATAAAACCTTTCCAGTTGCCGGAAAGGCTGTTTTTGTCACCCCGGCGGATCATCACCAGCGGCTCGGGGATAAAATCCACATTCAGGCCATTGACGATCATGCGCATGGAAAATTCATAATCCTCGGTCTGCCGGAAACTGCTGTCAAACCCGCCAAGACGCAGGAAATCCGATTTTCTCATCATCAGGCTCTGGCACATCAGCTGTGCTGATCGGACCAGGTCATGCTTGGCCAGCCTCCGCGGCTTGTCCACGTAGTCGTGCGATCGACCGTCTGGGTAGAATTTGCGGGTGCCGGTATGGACTGCGTCGCAATCCGGGTGAGCCTCGAAATAGCTGACCTGTCTGGCAAGCTTGTCGGGTGCCCACAGGTCATCGCTGTCCAGGAAGGCGATATAGTCGCCTTCTGCCGCCCTGGCCCCGATATTTCTGGCTGCGGAGACGCCAACATTTTCCTGCAGCGAGATAAGCCTGATGGCCGGTTGATATTTCGTGAGTACCCTGGTGGCGTCGTCCCCGGAAGCGTCGTCAACCACGATAATTTCTTCGGGCTTCAAGGATTGTTCCAGAACACTCTTCAAGGTTTCGGCGAACAAATCCTGCCTGCGGTAGAAGGGGATTATCACTGAGATGGAGGTGCTCATTATTGTTGTAGTAATTGCCGGATAAACCAATAGCGTTGATCGCGCCCTGATTATCACCTTTTGGAAACGTCATAACAATCATTGATCATGCACAATGCAGTCAGCTGCCCGCACAAGGAATTCCGGTTGTCGAGGTCCGTTCTATGCCTGTCCGGCTCACGGGATTTTGTAGAACGCGGTTCCAGCTCTTTGCCTGGTGGATTTGTTATTGCCTTTCCTGTCCATTGGTGAAAGACTCCAGCAACCTGACCGCAGAATGACCCGATCCGGGAAAGCAGTGACCAGTAAAGGATTCAGGACAAGGATTCAGGACATGAACAGTAGACCGGGAATCAGGACACTGAAAGCAAAATGGATGTCACCGTAGCCGTTATTCCCCGGGAAAGATTTCGTCCTTTGCCGGCTTCGCTGAATTCACTCTTTGCCACCATACCGGCCGCCGTTCGTGTCGTGGTCATCGATGGCGGGGCGGATGAATCTGTCCGCAGGGAGTTGCGGCGTTTACAGCGCGAACGGGGTTTCGAACTGATAACATCCGAACGATTCCTGCTGCCCAACGAGGCACGGAATGTCGCCCTTGACCTGGTCGAAACGAAATATGTCGCGTTCTGTGACAATGATTTAGGCTACAGTCCCGGCTGGTTGCAGGCTCTGGTTGCCAATGCAGAACGCAACGACTCCGTCGCGGTTTCGCCGGTAACTCTCATTGGTCCTTCTGATCCGCAGATCATTCACCATGCCGGGGGAGACCTGACTCTTGTTAAGGATGAGTCGGGACATACCAGGCTGCGCCGACATCACAGGCTGGGCAGGGTACGCCTTCCCGATGCCGAACTCACCGGCTTTGGAGAGGTCTCGCTGGAACACGATTATTTCGAGTACCACTGCGTGCTGGTGGACGTAGACACCATGCGCAAGGCGGGAGGCCATGATGAGCGACTGGTGATGCATGAACACCTGGACAGTTCGTTGCGTCTGAAGGCTGATGGCGGCAGGATAACTTTCGAACCCGGTGCCCGGGTCATGTACACGGCATTCAACAGGTTTGTCGATGAAGACTGGCCTTATTTTCTTTATCGGTGGTCAATTAACCGGGCTCGGACCTCCAATCGTGTCTTCGCCGGGAACTGGGGAGTCACTGAAGACAGTGGCTATGCCGAATTGCACAGGAACCGGGCCATGTTGACGGTGCTGCCCAGGCTGCCCAGGTTGCTCAACCGGCACCGCGTGAAGCAGGCGATGTTACGCCTGTACCGGCCCGGAATAATCGCGCTGCAACGGGAGCAGCCTGATGCGCCCGCTGCCAGGACTTTGGCCCGACCAGCGCCTGATGCCCTGGAAAAAACCGGCATCAAGGTGACAGGAACCGGCGGGTAGTTCACCTTTAACCGGCCCCGGGATCTGATAGAACCGGGTGTACGTGTTTTAGTCAGGCGGCTTAGGGAATTGTCTGGCCAGGCGTGCCAGCATTCCCGACAGCTTCCTGCTGAGTTTCAGTAGCGGCCTGGCCCGCCATGCCGGATTGGCGATGGTGGCTGATTTTTTGCGACGGGTTCCGTCGATTGTCATGACGCCGGCGCTGCGCAGGCGTTCTTCCTGGCCGCGTAAATGCCTTGCCACCGTGTTTTTTCCCAGTGCTTCCGCCAGGCTGGCGCCAACGTCCAGCCGGTGCAGACACTCATGGGTCCAGCGAGCCGGGTAGGCACCACAGTCCATGGAATCGTCAAGCTCGTTGAACAGACGCATCACCAGCAGTTGCTGCTGTTGCCTCGAAAGTGATATCGCCTTGCCGGCGGAATGCTGTTCAAGAATTTCCAGCCAGTTAAAATCACCATACTGATACACCAGGGCTTCGGCTTCTTCCCCTATGACCGCCCTCAGGGTTTGTCGATTTTTCTTCGATCCGCCGGTGGCCACCTGTCCGAATTCGCCCTGTTCGTACGCTGCATGGGCATAAGTCGCCAGAACTTCCGTGTAGGAGCGATCATGCAGTAGGGCAAGCCCGGCAGTCCCGGCCAGATGGTTGATGAATGGTCGACCTGAGCCCCGATAACGCCCCGCAAACAGGACAGCCAGGACGTCATGGGTTTGCCAGAGGCTTTCAATCTCCTGGTCAGGTAATTTCTTCGATCGGGCCAGGGTATCGATCTCGACAATGGTTTGTGGCCAGTCGGGGCCTGGAAAGCTGGAATCAGCCATCTGATTTTCTACCTCCAGACGGCTTTGCAATAAACATCGGATCCATGGCTGGTGACCACAGCGCACCCATAGGGGTCAGGAGTTCCGTAACCGGTCGAACATTCGCCTGGCGTATGCTTCGACCTGTTGCCAATCAGTATACTCGTAGTCTTTCGTCGTGTCGGTGGCTTCACCAGCCTTGGCCGCTATGCGTTTCATTATCCACCTAACCGGTACTGAATACTTCGAGTATCGCAATGCGCCGGCGACCATTTCAACCTCTTCAAATGAAACGGTCAGCTGTTCGTGTATTTTTGCCCTGGCATCGGCAAGCCATTTTTTTCTGAGCTCAGGCTCTTTGGTTGCTGCGCTTAACAGGACCAGGAAAAAGGACCTTGGCTGTTGCCGTATCTGCTCCCCTCGGTCCTTGATAAAGTCAACAAGCTCCGGCTCAATCCCACCGGCATGCATGGAGCCGCCAAAAACGAGCAGGTCAAACGAGGCAAGGTTCAGCGCAGAAGTGAGAGCACTGTTACGGGCATTGTCGAGCTGTACCTTCGCGCCGTATCGCTCCAGATGCTCAGCGATTCGTACAGCAATTTTTTCGGTCTGGCCTTCTCGCGTAGCATAGAGAATCAACACCCGCGGAATCTCGATTGAACCCATTACGTTCTCCTATTTCCGTAGCGTAGCCCATTTCCCGGACAGGATAAATGCCTGTCCCGGCTGATAAGCAAGGGGCTTGGTCAGGTTCAGTGGCTGACGGGACCGATGGTTTACCGCTGGCATCAACTGATTGAATTTCGCTGTTGCAGGCTGTCGGAAAACCATAATCGGGCTTTTTTGCAGTACACAACCGGATTTGCAGTACACAAACGGAGGGAGCACAGGGCGATTCGACGACGCTGCCCCGGGGTCGATTTGACTGCACAGAAGTGATATACCTGAACGGTGTCACTGATTATATTCCTCTTCTCCGCCCTTGTGGTAGCCGTCGCCGGGACGCGCCTCACGGTCCTCGCCGACCGCCTCGCTGATCGCACGGGGTTCGGCGAGGCGCTTTTCGGTGCAGTGGCCCTGGGTGCAACCACGTCGATTTCCGGCAGCGTGTTGTCGATGGTGTCAGCCTATGACGGCCTCACTGACCTGGCTATCGGTAATGCCCTGGGGGGCATCGCTGCGCAAACGTTTTTCCTGGTGTTGGCCGATGCTGTTTATCGAAAGGCAAACCTAGAGCATGCGGCAGCTTCCACGACAAATATCATGTTGGCTGTCCTGCTTATTGGACTGCTGTCAATTCCAGTTATCGCCGTTGCCTTGCCCGAGGTGACACTTCTTGGTATTCATCCTGTTACTTTCGTCTTGTTTCTTACCTACCTCGGAGGACTGCAATACACACACCAGCAGAAAGAACAGCCCATGTGGGTACCCAGGATGACAGCGGCCACGGTACAGGATGAAGCGGACGAACCACAGGGCGGCCAGACGCTCGGCGTGCTGGTTGCAAAATTTTCTGTTTATGCTGTGTTGCTGGTGATTTCAGGCATTGCGATCAAGGAAAGCGGTATTGCCCTGGCGGAATCCTGGGGGCTCAGTCACCTGTTGCTGGGCACGCTGCTGACTGCCACAGTCACCTCCCTTCCCGAATTGATAACGACATTTGCAGCGGTCAGAAGGGGAGCCCTGGCACTGGCAGTAGGCGGAATCGTGGGTGGTAATACTTTCGACGTGCTGTTCCTGGGCTTTTCGGATATCGCCTACCGGGAAGGTTCCATCTATCATGCGATGAGCACCAATCACGTGTCCTATATAGCCATCACCATTCTTATGGTTGCCATTCTCTGCCTCGGCCTGGTTCGCAGGGAACAAAAAGGACCGGCAAACATTGGTATTGAAAGTATTGCAGTGGGAATACTTTATCTTTTCAGTTTCTACTTCGTGCTTGGCGGTACCTGATGAATACCATCATCGTAAGCTTTCTTGTCTGCCTGTTGCTTCTAACCGGTACAGGGGCCATGGCATGGGTAAAAAAGAAAAAAACCAACGAGGATTATCTGATCGCCAGTCGGGGTGTGGCACCCTGGTTATCGGCACTTTCTACAGTGGCAACCAATAACAGTGGCTTCATGTTTATCGGCATGATTGGCTACACCTACCGTAGTGGCCTCGAGTCACTGTGGATGATGGCAGGCTGGGTGCTCGGTGACCTGGTGACCTGGAGTCAGATACATCCCAGGGTTCGCCGTGCGTCCGGCTTGGTCAAGGTAAACACCTTAACAAGCCTTCTCGGAACGTGGAAAGGAGAGACTATCCGCCCGATCATAATGGCGGCCAGCATTGTCACGTTTGTCTTTCTCGGTATATACGCCGCCGCGCAGTTGAAGGCGGGCAGTACTGCACTTCATGCCCTGTTCGGCTGGGAGCTGTGGACAGGTGTCGTCATCGGTGCGGCAATTGTCGTGTTGTATTCGTTTGCCGGCGGGATCAGGGCAGATATCTGGACAGACGCTGCCCAGTCGTTCGCCATGATCGGGGCGATGGTTATGATTATCATTGCCGGAGCAATGGACCTTGGCGGTCCCCGGGTATTGTATGAGTCGCTGCAGCAACAGGATGCCTCCCTGGTCAGCCTGTACCCGGAAAACCTTCGGTTTGGTCTGCTGGCATTCGTCGCCGGGTATTTCTTTGCCGGGATTGGCACCATCGGACAGCCTCACCTGATGACCAGATTGCTTTCCATTGAATCGGTGGAAAGTGTCCGGGAGGCGAGAACCTGGTATTTCGTTTACTACGTTCCTTTTTTTCTCGCGTCGATTCTGGTGGGCCTGTATTGTCGTGGCATCCTTCCGGATCTTGACCAGATGGAAATTGCCCGGCAGGTTAATAATCCCACCGAACTGGCGCTGCCTTTACTGACGCTTGAGCTGTTGCCGGATATCTTTGTCGGTATCGCCCTTGCCGGTCTGTTTGCCGCCACGGTATCCACCGCCGACTCGCAGGTTATCATCTGCTCCGGCTCAATCACCCAGGAACTGATTCCTGAATTGAAAGATTCCTATGTCGCCTCCAAGGCGGCCACTTTCAGCATCACCCTGGTGGCCACGCTGATCGCGATCTATGCCCCTGAGGATGTTTTCGGCCTGGTGTTGATCGCCTGGTCGGCCCTGGGGGCCTGCCTGGGACCAATACTGGTGGTCCGGTTGTTCCAGCTGCCATTGAACGCCGCTGCGGGGCTGTTGATGATGGCTGTCGCATTTGCGATTGTAGTTTACTGGCATTTTTCCGGCTGGGATGACGACGTATTGAAAATTTTTCCCGCAATGGTGGCGGCGTTCTCGGTATACGGGCTTTTCTACCTGTGGTTTCGGCAACGGCGTCAGCCAGCCGCGTGACGGGAATCCAGAAATTGCAGGGTTACCTGGCACTACTGTAGGCGATTGTTGCTCACTACGAAGATGGCAGTTTCGTGATCGGCAGCTGCAGTGCCGTCCCGTATAAGACACTATCCTGGCTGGACAAGACCAGGCCCGGGCGCTACCTTCTTTATCTGGCTGTACCTGGTTCCCGGCGGGTGCTGCGGCAGCGCACCTGGCATGCCGGCTATCCTGCGACCGTGCCCTGGGCATCAAGCCGCGTCGACGCGTTGTCGGCGCTGCTGTCCTGATGTCGCCTGACCGTTAAAAAGGAGGAAATCATGGGCTTTGCCTTATCCGATATGCAACTCACCAGCCCCGACTTCGAGCATGGCGGTGGAATTCCCGCCAGGCACACCGGGGAAGGGGAGGATGTCTCTCCGGCGCTCAACTGGCGTAATGTGCCGGATGGTGTCCGTTCGTTCGCCGTCATCTGCCATGATCCGGATGCGCCACTGGTTACCGGTGAGGGGGACTACGGCTTCGTGCACTGGGTGCTGTACAACATACCCGGCACGGCAGCGGGACTGGAACAGGGTGTCAGCGGCTTCCAGGCGGGAAAGAATAATTTCGGGGAGATCGGTTATAACGGTCCTATGCCCCCCAACGGCCATGGTCGGCACCATTATTTTTTCTGGCTGCTGGCCCTCGACCTGGCGCCGGAGCTTCCGGACGGTCTGGACATGCGGCAGTTACTGGCAAAGATCGAGCCCCACATCCTCGGCATGAATCGCCTGATGGGGACCTACGAACGTCACTGACGGTTGCTGACGTCGGCACTGCTGTTCCGCAATCCCGACGGCGATCCGTGTGCGGATCTGTGGCAGGTTTCCGGCTGCTTTGTTTGAGGCCACTATTCAGTTCCGGGTGGGGCGGCTGTGACCACGGGAATGCGGTGGAGGGGCGGAGACCGTGCCGTAATCAGGCGGCGATAACCAGCAATTCGCCCCGTTTCAGGTAAAACGCGGCCCCGACGGTTGCTCCCGGCTTATCGCCTCAACGGCCATACAACGGAACGCAAGTAACGGTTCCGAGTCCTCCCAGAAGTCATTCAGGTCAAAATCAGTAAATGGCAGGTTCATCCTGGCAATAATTACCTGACGGGTCTGGTCACGAGGTTTGCGCCGCAAATTCGCGATTACCCGGACTCGTCAACCAGCGATTGTATAAGTTCGATGGCCTTGTTAATTGCAGGCCCTAAGTCAAAGTGGCGTTCAATGCTTGCCAATATGGCTATCAGCGCCCTCGAATATCGTAGGTTTTTGCAGCCTGGGTCAGTTGACTATCGGGATCTTGGACCAGTCCCCCTGCACTTTTTCCAAAAGCGCTTTCATCGACTTACTTTTAGCCCTATAACCTTGCACATCATCTTCCCAACGCTTTTTGACTGAATGATGGATAGGCCCGTCAATGCTTCTTACGAATTCTTTTCGTGCCATGTAAATACCTTTTCGGGATTTATGCAATTTGTCTGTATGGTCTGGCGAGAGGCGGTTCTTGAAATGTTGCTCAAACTTTAAACCTTTACTCTCCGCCTCACCTACTATCCATTTACAGGCCCAGTCGCTCAAGCCCTTCTCCGGGTATCCCCCACCCACGTCTGAATGAACACCTGAAAACCAGACCTGCTTCAGGTCCAGGCCGGGTTTCTCATCCCAGAGTGTCGGCTCGAAATCATTACGATTTTCATCGACGGAAACCGCATGCCTCGCGTGCTGGAGGATTTTGCTGGGTTCCGTGTCGTGAAAAAGGTACTTCCGCTCACCCAAAGTACCCCAGAACGGGACTGGAATACCGAGGGCGCCCACAGTATCCCAGACGCCGACAAATTCGATAGATGTGATATTGGAAACGGCAAAGTCTTGCCGGAACCTGACAGCTCTGGGGGAATCGGGTGATGACGCTTTTGAACGTCTTCGGTACAGTCGATACGCTTCTGGAATTCTCTTGGCGTGCTCTCTTTTCAACAAGCCACAGTTTCGAATAAATCCAGCCAGGGATCGAACAGTATATGCGCCGCGACTGAAACCGAAGAAGTATAACTTGTCCCCGGATTTGTAGTTGTGAACGATGAATCGGTAGCAATCCAGAATATTCTTATCAATTCCCTCACCGCTGAGCCCCCCCATAATTTTTTTCCTATCCGTTCCCACTCCCCAGTCATAGAATGTAATCTGGTCGATGTTGGCTGCAACCGGTCTGACTGCTCTGGCCATTGACAGGACATTCGTCGAACTATCATCTTCCGGGGAATTCCAGGTTCCATCGGCAAATATGGCTATACGTTTCACTTATATGCCTCCTCATACTGATTGCTTTAACAGCCTGGTTGGCCTGGATTGCCCGGCTTTTGAATAGGCTGTTGGGCGTTTGGCGAAGTAGGATCCGTATCCCGAATCACACCAGTACGGATAAGCCAATCAATAGTGCTTTCGCGGAGTTGACTTATTCCTGTGTTCCTCACGACCGGGTAGGATCTGGCTCCGTGGATTAATCAGAAGTTCCTTAGTAATAGCATAGCGATGATTTCAGGCATCATACAGGGTATTCAGACCTGGAATTCGTCGCGTGACCGTAAGGCTGCAAGAAAAGCACAGAACGATGCTTTTGATAAGACTCTGGCGTACGAAGCTATCACCATTCGAGCTGTAGGATTAATGAGAATAGTTCCAAGGGGAACACTCGCCAGATTGAAAAGAAAATTACAGCGATGCTACGGAAATTTGATGAGATCCTGGACAATGAAGAAGACTATTTCCCTCAGGATGTCAGTGATGCCGCTGCAGTAGCATTACCGAAATGTGTATGCGACACCCTGAAAATAATTATTGATGTAAACGGGTCGCTTGCAGATGAAGAATTGAAAGGGGCATGGAAAACAAGCGGATGGCTTCACCGCCAGCCTCACGTGAACTATTGGCCAGCCGACGCGTTGATCGGTTAAGGAACCAGCAATTGTCAGGTGCGCCCGATGAACACTTCAGATGTAGTAAAGACCAATTGGAATCAGCTCAGGCTGCAGGCAAAGCAGCGGTGGCCGGAACTCACCGACGACGATCTCGACACCGTCGCTGGTTCCCGTGACGAACTTGCCGTGTTGTTACAGAAACACTATGGCCTGTCCCATGACGAGGCGCAGCGGGAGATTGGCGCCTGGTTACAGGAACAGTGAATCAGGCCCGCTGTCCGTAAGGCTGCCGTGCCCGCAGTGAACGTTCAGTCAGGCTTTTGGCTGGGCGTCGATATTGACCGCGACAGACAGTCGCTCCCCGGTTCCGGTGTAGGGTCGGACACCGTGTCGTAGCCAGGCGGGGAAAACCAGCAAGTCGCCCCGTTGCAGGCGAAATTCCTGCTGGATATCCTGGGCCGTGCCATCCATTCCCACCAGCCGCATCCCGGGATTTTTCATCACCGTCATGGGAAAGCGCGGATCCTCAACGAAGAAATTGCCGCCCACGTCCCGGGACTCGTCACCCTGGTTCCCCATGTTCAGGTACAGCACCGCTGCCCAAAGATTACCCGGGTGGGCATGCATATCGTTCATTCCGCCCGGGGGGGTA
>Ga0070726_10002625_pt1 | contig 16018 bp, 15 predicted proteins | sample tdAd471_FD_67275 | JGI IMG/M metagenome (GOLD analysis project Ga0070726, IMG submission 67275) | Marine sediment microbial communities from the Atlantic coast under amendment with organic carbon and nitrate - tdAd47.1 | ecosystem: Environmental > Aquatic > Marine > Coastal > Sediment | place... | reverse complement strand
GCGACGAATCGCTGGATCTGGATAACCTCTTTGAAAAACTGCATCACTGTGCCAGTAGCAGTGGTATCTTTCCGCTGGGAGGCATCCGCAGTCGCGCCGTTCGGTGTGAACAGTATCGTATTGCTGACGGTGATCCAAGTATGGCATTTGTGCATCTCACCGCTAAAATTGGTCATGGCCGTGAACCAGCGGTACAAAAGACAGAAGCAGAGAAATTTTTTACGATATTGACGCAACATCTACAGCCAATATTTGATCGACAGTATTTAGGGATTTCCTTCGAAATGACAGAGCTGCATCCGCTGCTCAACTTCAAAAAGAATAATATTCACCAGAAATTTAACAGGTAACTATTCGGCGCTCTAGCTGTTCAGTAATGGTGCAATGAGACCGGTTTGCTGGTAAAGCCGCAATCACCAGGGCGTTATCTGAATGGATTTCTGCATTTCTGGTTTTTGCCTGCTTGAGCATTAGCAGTCCTGAGGGCGAAACTAAAAAAATGCCCATGGCGTCCAGCTTTGGTATAACGTTTTCTAAATAACCCAATGTGCTGGCATAAGGGTGCCCTATGGCAACAGCGCTTCCTTGTTTTTTCGCCAGCTTAATGAGGCGCTTAAACTGCTTGTCTATTGCTGTCGGCGTCGGATCATGATCAAGAAAAACATCTCTTTCCAGGCTGGGTATATGCTGGCGTCGAGCGATTGCGCCGGCAACCGATAGGGCTGTTGTGCGGCTGTCGACAAAGTAAAGCGAACGATTCTTGAGACTGTCCATCACCCATCTCATGCGTCGGGTATTTTGGGTCAGGCTGCTTCCCATGTGGTTGTTAACTCCCTGTAGGTAGGGAATAGCTTGAATTGCTTGCTCTAGTTGCTGGCGAAAGGTCGTTTGATCCTGTTTTGCCGTTAACACACCTGGGCCTGGTGAAAGTCCGCTGTCATTGTCCATTGGCATATGCAGCATCACTTCTTTACCACGGCTATGCGCTGCTTCAGCAAGCTTTTTGCTGTGTGGACTATAGGGCAGCACTGCGAAGGTTACCGGCCCTGGCAGGGCAACCGCGCGCATACCCTGATTCAGGTTATAACCGAGATCATCGATAATGATAGTGATTGCTGCTGGCTCGAATGAATCGGCGCTGATCCACAACGGATAGCAAAAAATAATGGGCAGTAGCCAGCGCAACCGAAAACTCCTCACCACACTATTTACGGGCACGATTAATAATATAAATTCCCTTCAATAAATTTAATGCTTCATGCAATTGAAAATCAGTTTCAGCTAAATCCATTTCATGGCTGTCTGCTTGAGTCGATTCGATCTTCTTATTTTTGCTCTTTTTGTCATCAGTATGTTCGAGATGCCCTTTTAGGTCGGCTTCCTTAAAGCGTAACGACCCCGTGCCCAAAGCAGTTACTTTCGCATTTTCGATATTGATATCCGGTGTAATACCTTCCGCCTGAATTGAGCGTCCGCTGGGGGTGTAATAACGTGCGGTAGTGAGTTTAAGCGCCCGCTCATTATTCAGTGGCAGCACAGTTTGAACCGATCCCTTGCCAAAACTTTCGGTTCCCATGATGACCGCGCGCTGGTGGTCTTGAAGTGCACCAGCCACGATTTCGGAGGCAGAGGCAGAGCCGCCATTAATTAATACGACCACTGGCACTTGCTGGCTAGGGTCTTCTGGTGTGGCGCTATAGCGCAATTCGGAATTCGGCAGGCGGCCTTTGGTGTAAACAATCAAGCCATCGCTAAGAAAGGCATCGCTCACTTCCACCGCAGCATTCAGGACGCCACCAGGATTATTTCTCAAATCCAAAACCAAGCCCTTTAATGGGCTATTGGTTTTGCGCAATTTTTTAATCGCTTTAACCAAATCGTCGCCAGTAGTGACCTGGAACTGCGTGATCCTGATATAGCCAAAGCCCTCTTCCAAGGATCTACTCTTAATGCTGGCCACCTTGATGATGTCGCGTGTGAGCGTAATAATCAGAGGCTTAGTTTCGCCTTCGCGGGCAATCGTCAACGTTATCTCTGTGCCGGGTTCGCCGCGCATCAGGTTGACCGCATCTAGCAGGCTCATCCCTTTAACTGGGGCATCGTCAATTTTTAAAATTAAATCTTGGGATCGAATGCCTGCTTTAAGGGCTGGAGTGTCGTCGATTGGCGAGACCACTTTAACAAAGCCATCTTCCATTTCAACCTCAAGGCCAAGGCCGCCGAATTCGCCTTTGGTGTTTTCCTGGAGATCGTCAAAGGCTTCTTTTTCCAGATAAACCGAATGAGGGTCGAGACCTTCGAGCATTCCCTTAATGGCATTTTCTAGCAGCACGCTATCTTCGACCGGCTCGACGTAGGCTTTTTTGATACGGTCAAAAATATCGGTAAAGGTGCGTAGCTCTTCTAGCGGTAGCAGTGTTTCCTGTACTTCAGATTCATCTGCCCCGAAATTACCCGGCGGTACTTCGTCGGCCGACACTGGTAGTGTCAGGGAGAGAATAACGGTCCCAATACTGAGTATTTTTAAGGGGCAAGAGAATAACTGCATAGCATGTGACGCCTAAATGGAGAAAGAATTTGGCTTATATTACCCAAGCGACATGATGGAGTCATTTTATTTATGATCGCGGTTGTCGCTCCGTTACCAAAGTGCCGACAGCTAACAAATTGACGGATGCAGAGGTAGCTGAAAATGAGTAACGTTGAAAAAGGGTTGAGCAGAGCGGTTATTTCTTGGTTAGTATCCAGTGTTGCGGGTTTTGTGGTTGGCCGTTGTGGCGAATTTCAAAGTAAAGTCCAGCATTTTTGCGGCCGCCGCTATCGCCGACGCTGGCAATAACTTGATTGGAGGCAACCCAATCGCCGGTTTCTTTGTAGAGCGTTTGATTATGTCCATAAAGGCTCATATAGCCATTGCCGTGATCAATTATTATCAATAGCCCAAAACCGCGCAGCCAATCGGCAAAAACCACTCTGCCGGAGTGAACGGCGGTAACTTCAGCGCCTTCGGAGGCGGCAATTAGGACACCGTTCCAGCTGGCGCTGGAGGCGGAGTCTTTACTGCCAAAGCGCCGGACAATATTGCCGAGAGCAGGCCAGGGTAGGCGACCTTTGAGCTGAGTGATAGGGGCCGAAGAAACGGGGATCTTTAGCTTGGTTAAGGTCTTTTTCACAGCTTCCAGGAGTTCCTCAAGACGTTTGCGGTCAGCCAAAAGCTTTGTTAGCTCCTGATCCTTGTTTTGAATGTTGCCTTCTAGCTGGAGCAACACCTGTTGGCGCTTCTGTTTGCTGGCGCTGAGTGCTGCACGCTTTTCCTCCAGTTGTTGCTTTTCTCGCTGAAGAACCTGATTTCCCTGATCAATGTCGGCTTCGGTAGTTTGTAATTGCGTCAGCGTTTCTCGATAGGCTTCGATCTGCTCTGTGCGCGCGCGATTGAAATAACCGTAATAGGTTAAGGCGCGTGCGACCTGGTCGGGTTGCTCCTGATTCAGTAATACCTTTAGGTATTCTTGTCGACCGATACTGTAAGCGGCACGTATTTGATGGGCGAGTCGTTGTTCTTGCTGACGCTGTGAGGTTAACAGTTGGCGGCGTGTGGCTTCGAGCTGTTTTAGCTTCGTTTGAGTCTGGTCGATCTTATTGGCAACGTTGCGGATTTTAGCGGCAGTTTCTCCAACCACAATTTCCGATTGCTTTAATTCCTTTTGCAGCTGGCTCTGCTGCCCCTTTGCACTATCGAGCCAAGTTCGTAATTCGCCAATGTTTTTCTTGAGCGTCTGCAGCTGTTGCTCGGTCGCCTTGGCATCAACTGTTGCCAAAACCTGCCGGACGCCACTTATTGCCAGCAGGCAGCCGGTCAGAACAAGGAAGCGAAAGACTGCTGTGATTCGGCCCATAGACGCTATTCGCTGACTATAAAAATCGAACCATCGATTCGCCCGTCATCTCTTCCGGCTGCTCTAAACCCATCAGATAGAGCAAGGTGGGAGCAATATCAGCTAAGCCGCCTTCTCGTTTTTCCATCATGCAGTCGCGCTGAGAAACATAAACTAGTGGCACCAACTCGCAGGTATGGGCGGTATGGGGTTGGCCTGACTCAATGTCATTCATCTGTTCGACGTTGCCGTGATCGGCAGTAATGATACATTCGCCGCCCACCTTGTTGAGTGCGTTAATGATGCGCTCAAGACAGCCGTCGACAGCTTCCACCGCTTTAACAGCCGCCGTAAAAATTCCAGTATGTCCCACCATATCGCCGTTCGCGAAATTACAAACAATCAGGTCATAACCGCCCAACTCTATAGCTTCTACTAATTTATCCGTCACTTCGGGTGCGCTCATTTCCGGTTTGAGATCGTAAGTCGCGACCTGTGGGGAAGGGATCAGAATGCGATCTTCGCCAACATATTCCTGCTCCTGTCCACCGCTAAAGAAAAAGGTGACATGTGCGTACTTTTCCGTCTCAGCGATACGCAGTTGACGTTTACCGAGTTTGGACAGATATTCTCCGATAGCGTTGTTAAGCGAGTCGGGCGGATAAGCGCAACTGGTTTGAATATTGGCAGCGTATTCGGTCAGCATGACGTAGTCGGCTAACACTGGTCTGGTCTTGCGTTTGAAACCATCGAATTCATCATCGATAAAAGCGCGGGTGATTTCGCGAGCACGATCGGAGCGGAAATTCATACAAATGATGGCGTCGCCATCTTCTATTTTGACGGGTTGTTCGTGTGCACCAGCTACCAGTGTTGCCTTAACAAACTCATCATTTTCGTCGCGCGCATAGGCCTGCTCTAAAGCGTCAATTGCTGTACTTGCCTGATGCTCTGCGTGCCCTTGCGTGAGCATGTCATAAGCCTGCTCGACCCGAGCCCAGCGATTATCACGATCCATTGCATAGTATCGTCCAATAATTGAGGCAATTCGCCCGCAACCAAGTTGGTCCAGCTTGGCTTGTAGTTTTTCCAGGGACGCTTTAGCGCTGCGTGGTGGCGTGTCTCTGCCGTCCAGAAAAGCATGGATGTAGATATTGGTTGCTCCCCGTTGTACGGCAAGATCCACCATGGCGTGAATGTGATCTTCGTGACTGTGGACGCCGCCCGGGGATAAGAGTCCATAAATATGTACGGAACGTCCGCCTCTGACGGCTTTATCAACCGCCGAACAGAGCGCAGGGTTGGAAAAAAAATCGCCATCAGCAATAGCTTTGGTGATACGGGTATAGTTTTGATAAACCACACGTCCTGCCCCCATCACCATATGCCCGACCTCGGAGTTTCCCATCTGATCAGCGGGCAGTCCAACATCCAAGCCGGAAGCTGAGATTAGTGCGTGCGGCGCATCTTGCCAGAGTCTATCCCAGACCGGTGTGTTGGCAGCCTCGATAGCGTTGGCGTCGGAGGTATCGCTATGCCCCCATCCGTCGAGAATAATAAGGGCAATGGGTTTGGGTGCTGTAGTCATGCAGGCTATCAATCTCTTTGTCTGATGGTTAAAAATGCTTGCTTGATGGAATCGATGCCGAATGAACTAAGCACAGGGCTCTATTCCCGTCAGGGCTGATTCTAACCGGAACAGCCTGTGATGGCTATTCAGCTGAGCGAAGCGAGGTGCGCCAGAGCAAATATTTTGTTAGTAAGATAAAAGGTTAGAGGCCCTCATTAAATTAATGAGGGCTGTTTAGTCATGAGTGATTGCAGTGTATACTTTCGCATCGATTTTTTAACGGAGTCAGGCGTTGGAGCAGGTATTCGAGTTTGTTGGCAATCATATGTTGTTGGCCACCGCGTTGGTGGTGCTGCTGATCGCGTTGGTGGTTACGGAAAATAAACGTGGTGGACAAAGCGTGTCCACCCATGAAGCAACCAAATTAATTAATCGGGAAAAGGCCGTCGTGCTGGATTTGCGACCGCAGGCTGAATTTAAAAACGGACATATCGTTGACGCCTTAAATATTCCTTACACCAGCCTTTCAGGCCATCTGACAGAGTTAGAGAAATATAAAGACCGCCCCATCATCTTGGTTTGCAAAATGGGTCAACACTCCGGTGCGGCCGCCAAAATACTCATGAAAGCAGGCTATAATCAAGTTACCCGTATGGCAGGGGGCATGGCTGAGTGGGGCTCATCTAATCTGCCGGTGGTGAAAAGTTAAACACGTACTTTTATGTCGGCACTGGTCAAGATTTATACTACAAAGTTTTGCCCCTATTGTATTAGAGCGCGGCTGCTGCTCAAGGACAAAGGCATCGAATATCAGGATATTAGCGTTGACGAGGATATCGTGCAGATGCAGGAAATGGTGAGATTAAGCGGACGCCATACGGTACCGCAAATCTGGATTGGTGAACGACATGTGGGTGGTTATACAGATCTCCGTGCCTTGGAGAGTGCTGGCGAGCTAGACGCCCTCTTAGCCGTTGAATAAACAAAATTTGATATTCAGTAGAAAATTAAGGAAATTGATATGGCAGATAATGAATCAACTAATGACGCGGCAACAACAGAAAACTCAGCGTCGCAACCACAGTTTGGCATGCAGCGAATTTATATCAAGGATCTCTCCTTTGAGTCGCCGCGTGCTCCTGTTGCCTTTCAGGAAAAATGGGCGCCACAGGTAAAACTGGACGCGAATACTAATGCCACCAAAGTGAAAGACGACTTGTTTGAAGTGGTGCTGACACTTACCATCACAGTGACTAATAATGATGAAACAGCTTATCTGGCTGAAGTGCAGCAAGCCGGATTGTTCTCTATTAAAGGCTTAGAAGGCCCCGCGATGGAGCATACGATAGGTGCTTTCTGTCCTAATATCCTCTTCCCCTATGCGCGTGAAGCGATAGATAATCTGGTAGTCAGAGGAAATTTCCCACCCATGCATCTGGCACCGATTAACTTTGATGCGATTTTTGCCGAAGCCAAGAAGCGTCAGGTGGAGCAGGGTGAGGCTGACGCCCAGAAAGAAGCAGGCACCACACACTAGTCTGATAGCGGTTAATGGCCATCTTTAAAGCCGAGTTGACGCCAGGCTTCGTAGGTCAGAATAGCAACACTGTTGGAGAGGTTCAGGCTGCGGCTATTGTCCAGCATTGGAATGCGCAAGCGTTGATGTTCGGGTGTTGCGTCCAGAATATGCGCTGGTAAACCTCTGGTTTCTGGGCCGAACATAAATCGATCGCCAGCTGCGAAGCAAGGTTCGCTATAGTTTTTGTTGCCTTTGGTGGTAAGCGCATAGGTTAAGCCGGTGGGCTCAGTGTGCTTCGATTCAGCGCAGTAGTGCTGGTAGTTATCGTAGAGCTTGACCTCGGCCCATTGATGGTAATCCAGGCCCGCACGACGTAGTTGTTTGTTGTTCCAGTCGAACCCCAAGGGTTTGATGAGATGTAATTGGCAGCCGGTGTTGGCGCAAAGTCGAATAATGTTGCCGGTATTCGGTGGGATTTCGGGCTGATAAAGCACAACATGAAACATAAAAAGTATTTGTCCTGAATAAAGAAAATAGGAAATGCGCCGATACAGGGTTGCATATAGAGATGAGGTATTTTGATCATCAATACCTGCCTCCCGTCCCAGGTATCATATGCGACGCGATAATGACATGATAACAAGAGGTAGAACCATATAAAGCTTAACAGAAAAACTTTCGGTTTAAGCTAACCAGTACGGCTGAGTAAGTGGCAAAATGGCGAAGGCACGCTAAGCTGTCAAAACAATAATAAAGCTCGTTGAGGAGAGGATATTGCTGGGTCTTTTTAAAAAGAGTGGCAAGCTTAAAGGATTAGTGGGTGTCAGTGTTGACGCTACAGGCATTGCTGTCGCCCATATCGAGGGTGCCGGTGCAGACAAAATTCAATTAAAAGCCTGTGAATATGATGAGTGTCAGGGCGCCAAAGCACAACTTGAGGTGCTTACTCAGCAAGTAAATAAAATGGGTCTGCAGGGCGCATCCGCCAACTTTATCTTAAGCCCTTCTCAATATAGCCTGCTCTTGATCGAGCCGCCGGAAGTACCGGAAGAGGAATTGACGCAGGCAGTCCGCTGGCGAATTAAAGATTTAGTCGATTTCAATGTTAATGAAGCGGCGCTTGATATTATTCGTTTGCCAGCAGATACTTTTCGTGGCCGCCAACAAATGATCTATGTCGTTGCGGCAGCACGCGCAGTGGTTGATGCAGCGGCAGATTTGGTCAATAGTGCTGGCATGCAACTGAAATATATTGATGTTGCTGAAACCTCCCTGTGTAATTTGCTGAACGGTTTTGATACGGAAAGCCACGGCTGTGCACTGATGTTCTTGAAGCGAGGTGAAGGCATCGTCAACTTGGTTAAAAATCACTCGCTCTATTTAACCCGCAGAATTAAAGCGGATATCACCACTGTTGATCCTCAGGCGCTAGCAAGCTCCAACGCCTTCAACCACCTGCTGTTAGAGACCCAGCGTTCTCTGGACTATTACGAAAGCCAGTTAGGGCAAGTTCCGGCAACTGAATTGTTGTTGCTTCCTGTTGGCGAATTGGGTGTGGCTTTGGGTGATGCGCTCAACGCTAATTTGGGGTTAAACGCCCATATGCTTAATCTACCTGAGTTTTTGCCAGGCGCTGAGACACTTTCGGTTGAGTTTCAACACCGGTGCCTGCTGGCGATTGCGGCAGGGCTGAGGCGGGAGGCGCTATGAGCCAGCAGATTAATCTCTACGAGGCGCGCATCGAGACAAGCTTTTGGCAAAGCTATGCACCCTTTCCGCAAATCGCGCTTGGATTAGCGGTGATATTAACGCTGATCTATCTGTTCGCATTTTGGGAATACCGGGATTTGCGTACGGAATTGGAACGACTGACAGCACAGCAAACATCAGAAGCACAACGGCTCGAAGAGTTACGCCAATCCATGCCGCAACCGGGTATTGACCCGAAGCTCGAAGCGGAAGTGAATCGATTGGCTGCAAGAAGGCAGGAGAAAGTCTCACTGCTGAAAGCGTTAACTCAGGATAGAGTGGGCAATGACGGAGGTTTTTCAAGCTATCTGGAAGGGTTGGCGAGGCGGCATGTGGACGGCTTATGGTTGACTAAAATTGAGTTGACGGATGGGGGGATACATTTGGGTCTTGATGGTCTTACTGGGCGTCCTGAATATGTACCACAATTAATTCAGAATTTAGCACAAGAGCCGGTATTTGAAGGAGCCCAATTTGATATTTTTAGTTTGGCTAAGACCTCGGAAGTTCAGGCTCCCATGGTTTTTAGCGTTCGGGCAAAAAGCGATAAGGCTCAGCAGCAGGAAGAAAACTAATGTCTGCCGGACTAGCAAAAATAAAGCAACAGTTTGAGAGCATGAGTGGGCGTGAGCGCAATATAGTCATGGTCGCCCTTTTGGCGCTATTGGTGTTTTTATGGGATCAGCTGTTGTTCTCACCGTTACAAAGAAGTTCGGCTAGCCTGCAACAGCAGATCAGCGTAACGCAATCCAAAATAAATGAAGAAAGTGCGGAAATGGTGCTCGCTCTGAAAGCTGTTGCCGAAGATCCTAATCAAGAATTAAAACAGCAAAAACAACAGTTAGAAAAGGCTATCCAAGAGGCGAGTCAGCGCATTGACGGGTTGACATCAAGGTTGATAGCACCGCGCCAAATGGCGGATGTGCTGGAGCAGGTGTTACGTCAAGAAACGCAACTGAGACTGGTCAAAGTGACCAATATTCCCGGTCGGCAAATTAGCGCAAACCTCCAGCAAGCGGGAAGTGCTAACGCATCAACAGCCCAGCTGGATGAGGATAAGATCGTGCTCTATCAGCATGGTGTGGAAATGCTGTTAGAGGGTGAATACTTTCAAACGTTGCGTTATTTGAAGGCGTTGGAAGATCTACCTTGGCAGGTTCTTTGGGGGGAACTGGAATATGAGGTGCAGGACTACCCGCGCGCCAGTATTCGTTTGCAGATCAATACCCTCAGTACCGATTCCGGATGGATAGGGGTATGAAGGTGCTTAAATTTTCTATGGTCTTCAAAATTGTATTCAAAGCTTGTGCGGTGGCGGTTTTGTCAGCTCTTGTCAGTGTGGCTATCGCAGTGGAATTAAAAGATCCAACACGACCTGCCTATTATACGGCGGGAGATAATGCCTATTTGTCTCGCCTGCGGGAAAGCTATCGACTGCATTCCGTATTAGTAAGTGCCGACCGGCGCATCGCTGTGATTAACGGTAAGCGGGTACGCGAAGGTGAAAAGGTGGCTGAAGCGGTAGTGCAGAAAATCAGTCAATCGAGCGTTAGACTGGCCATACCCGGCGCTGTTTTTGATATTAGTTTGGCGGGTAAAAATGTTAAAAAAATTAATTAAGAGCTTCTCTCAGATGCTTAAAGTGGAAGGGTAGTGCGGAGACAAATATGCAGAGGATAACCCAAGGGGCAGTGTTGTTCACGGCCATCATGCTGGCTGGTTGCCAGGTAATCAAGACCGGCCCGGCCACAGACACATCCTCGGTGCGACAGATTGAACAGGAATTGGAAGCGTCGCTAGAGCAGGCTGAGGCGCAATCTGGTACAGCGACAGCGCCACCGGATTCGGTCAGTCAGGCCTTAATGCCACCTTTAGAACTGGATCGAAGTTTGTCTGAGCCGGTCGAAGACCGCTTTGATATTACCGTTGATCAACTGCCTGCTCGTGACTTTTTTATTGGTTTGGTGCGAGACACCGCCTATAACATGGTGGTTCACCCCGGGATTACTGGCAATATTAGTTTGGAGTTGAAGGATGTCTCCGTTGCTGAAGTAATGCAGGTCGTGCGCGATGTATACGGCTATGATTATCAGCAATCGGGTAATTTGTTTCGGGTATTGCCGACCGGAATGCGGACTCAAATTTTTAAAATTAACTATCTTAACGTTAAGCGTAATGGATCCTCGGAAACTCAGGTAAGTGCTGGACAGGTGAGCAGTGTTGATACCTCTAAAACGGGTACCGAAAACGATCTGGATAATGATAATTTAAGTGATACCGGTGGGGTGCGCGCGGTGGTTGGGACACGCATCAAAACAGAAACGCAAGCAGATTTTTGGAATGGCCTGAGCGCGACTATCAACATGATTGTCGGCAGTGGTGAGGGGCGATCGGTGGTTGTCTCCCCACAGGCGGGAATAGTTGTGATCAAGGCTTATCCGGCGGAGTTGCGGGCAGCACAGGAGTTTCTCGATAAAGCCGAGCTGTCGTTGCGACGCCAGGTGATTTTGGAAGCAAAAATTCTTGAGGTTCAGCTTAATGAAGGGTTTCAAGCGGGTATTAATTGGGCGGCTGTGGCCCAGGTTGGCCGTGATAAAAATATTATTTTTGGTAATGGTCTGACGCAGGGAAGTCGTATTATCGATTCGGATGGTTCGGCTTCGTTAAATGGCTCCATTATTAATGTGCCAAATTTGCAGACAGACTTATCTGGTACTGATCTCGGTGGTGCTTTTAGCGCAGCGCTCAATCTCAAGGACTTCAACGGCCTGATTGAGCTACTAAAAACCCAGGGTACCGTGCAGGTGCTGTCAAGTCCGCGAATTTCTACCGTCAACAATCAAAAGGCCGTAATCAAGGTCGGCACCGATGAGTTTTTTGTCACCGAAGTATCGTCGCAAACCACCACCACCACCACTTCTTCGACACCTACGGTTGATGTGGAATTAACGCCCTTTTTCTCCGGTATAGCGCTCGATGTTACGCCGCAAATTAGCGATGAAGGCGATATTATTTTGCATGTGCATCCGACTGTCAGCGAAGTGGTTGATCAGAGCAAAACTGTCGCCGCACCAACCGGACAACTGACCTTGCCGTTGGCACTAAGCACCATTCGGGAATCAGATACGATTATTCGTGCGCGTAACGGCCAAGTTGTGGTAATCGGCGGGCTGATGCAAAACAGTTCGAGCGATGGCAATGCCAAAACACCTGTGCTTGGAGATGTCCCCTTTTTTGGTAACGCCTTCCGTCAAAAACGGCAGGGCTCCAACAAGAGTGAGCTAATTATTTTGTTACGGCCAGTTGTTGCGACTGACGAAACTTGGCAGCACGAGATCGAGAAAAGTCGGGAAAATGTTAAAAGTTTACGCAAAGCGATAGAACCTGGGTTTTTTAAGTAAAAACCCTAAGATGAATATTTCTGACCTGAGTTTGCGATACCGTCTTACCCGAGGAGCGGGATGCGGTGTTGACAGATATTGATAATAACACGACAGACCTATTGAAAAACCATGTACCTACAGCATTTCGGCCTCAATGAAATGCCCTTTTCGCTGACGCCGAACACACATTTTTTTCTCAATGTGGGTAGTCACAAAGAGGCAATGAACCTGCTGCTCGTGGGTCTGGATAACGCTGCCGGATTTATCAAAATTATTGGTGAGGTCGGCACTGGCAAAACCATACTTTGCCGTAAACTGTTGAACAGCTTGGATGAGCGTTATGTCACGGCCTATATCCCTAACCCGCATTTAACGCCCGCCGGGATGCGTATTGCCTTCGCCGAGGAGTTGGGGGTGACTGTGCATCGCAACGAAGGTCAGCATGCGGTATTAAAGAAAATCACTGAACGGCTCATTGCGTTCGCGCAACAGAATAAACTGGTGGTTTTGCTGATAGATGAAGCCCAGGCGATGCCGGAAGAAACCATCGAGGCACTGCGGCTACTGACTAACCTGGAGACGGAAACGCAAAAGCTATTACAGGTGGTGCTCTTCGGACAGCCGGAATTGGATGAATTATTGAACCGTAAGTCGTTGCGTCAGCTTAAGCAGCGTATTACGTTTTCCTGCTACCTTAAGCCACTGGAATTGGAGACGTTGGATCGTTATATCACTCATCGCATGTCGGGTTCTGGCTACAACGGCGAACACCTGTTCAAACCGGCGGCGCTGAAACTTTTGCACCGTGCATCAGGCGGGGTGCCTCGGCTTATTAATATCCTCTGCCATAAGGCGCTGATGGTGGCTTATGGTAAAGGCGATCATCGCATTGAAAAAGCCTATGTCCAACGCGCTATTCAGGATACCGAAGGGGTTACCATAGCGATGAGCGTGCCTGGCTATGTCCATTGGAGCACGTACGTAATACTGCTGTTATTGATGGCTTGTGGTGTTCTCTTCGCCGGTCGGATGGCGTTATGAGTTTGATCAATGATGTGCTCAAGGATTTGGATGATCGTCGGGCTGGTGGTGAGAGCATTCAGCAAAGCCATGTTGGCGGAACTATCGCGCCAGTACGGGAGAAATCATTCCAGATTAACTGGCATCGACTGCTATTGCTCTTGATTGTATTAGTGGGTGTGCTGGCCTTAGCCGCTTTTCTTCATCAGCTTTATGGGAATTACCAGCAGCGTCTAACGACAGCCGAAGCGCAGAATCAAGAGGCTATGGTGTTGTTGCATCCGGGCGCAAAGGCGCAAATAACGCCCGCCACCACTACTCAGGTCGCTTTGAGCCAGGCACAGATTAGTGCTGTGTTTGTGACACAGTTGGATCAAGGGGCTCGTATAGAAGTGCAGTTAACACAAAAAGTCGAGCATCAGGTAAGTGCGCCGAGCCAAACAGAGTTAATGATTAAGTTGCCCAATACGGAGTTAACCACGTTGTTACCCAGTGTTGCAGAACATCCACTGGTGGATTCGCTGGATGTAGCGAGTGAGCAACGTGGACTGACTTTAAACGTAACCTTAGCCAAAGCTGTGAATTTTCAGACTTACCTGTTAGCTCGTGGGCAGTATTATGCCCTGGTGTTGGATCTGTTTGCCGTACCTGAAATGGTGAATCTACCGAGTTCGGTGGTTTCGACAGAATCTCCGTCAAAAGCTTCGGCGAAAGTTTCGACAAGTTCGGAACCCGCAGCGACGGAACGCGAGGACAATGTTCCGCCTAAAGCGCAGGGGCTTGCCGATGAGAGTGGCTTTTACTCTGAGGTTGCTCCAGTGCAGACATCTGGTAAAACACAGCCGTTCAGTAAAACCACCAGTATGCCTTCTCTTGCAGAGCGTGATCGAAGAGTAAGTCAAAATGCGTTAAACCGAATGCGATCCGGTCAGGCACAAATGGCCGTGACAGAATTGCAGCAGTTTATTATGGAAAATCCCACAGCACAGCAGGCGCGTGAGACATTAGCGGTTTGGGCGTTATCACAGGCTAAGTTGGAGTTGGCGGAAAGCGTGCTGTCCGAGGGGATGCAAATTTCGCCCCAGCACGGCGCCTATATTAAATTACAGGCTCGTTTGCTCAGTGCGCGTGCACAACAGGCTGAGGCACTGGCTTTGTTGAATAGGAACTTGGCGCAGAACAATCAGGATCAAGAATATCTGGCGCTACTGGCATCGCTGTTTCAGCAGCAGGGGCAGCATGCGCGTGCGATAGAAGTGTATCAGGTCTTGCTGAAAAAGGATGAGGAACAGGCGCAGTGGTGGGTTGGCAGTGCTATTTCTCTGGAAGCGCTGGAGCTTAAGCAGGATGCGCTAAGAGCCTATGTGCAGGCGAGGCGCATTCCCGGAATTGATGCTAGGCTTAAGATGTACGCGGAGAGCAGAATACAGGCATTAAATTAAACTGATGGAATTATGACAGAACCAAAACGAAAATTAAGGCTTGGCGATTTGCTGGTCCAGGCGGGTGCTATCACGGAAGAGCAGTTAATGACGGCGCTGGCTGAACAAAAAAAATCCGGTCTGCGGCTAGGTCGCGCACTTATTAGCATGGGCTATGTTGATGAAGACAAGCTGTTAGGAATTTTGTCGCAGCAGCTGAAATTACCCTATATCGATATTAAAAATTTTAATTTCGACGAGGATTTAGTGCGGCGTCTACCGGAAACCTTAGCCCGCAGATTTCGCGCCGTGATTCTAAGAAAACAGGGTGACGGTCTGTTAGTAGGTATGAGTGATCCTATGGATATTTTCGCCTACGATGAAATTTCACGTGTCTTGGGTGTGTCGGTTGAGCAGGCGGTGGTGCGCGAATCCGAGTTGTTGGAAGCACTTGATATGGTCTATCGCCGCATCGGTGAAATTTCCAGCTTGGCTGAGGAGTTACAGGATGAATTGGGTGAAGATCAATTCGACTTAGGCCAACTTGCCGCGACCGGAGATGATAACGAAGCGCCTGTGGTGAAGTTGCTGCAATCCATCTTTGAGGATGCGATGCAGGTGAAGGCCTCAGATATTCATATCGAACCCGATGAGACGGTTGTGCGGGTGCGGCAACGGATTGACGGTGTGTTACAAGAGCATGTGATGAAAGAGCGTCGCATCACCGCCGCGCTGGTGTTGCGATTAAAGCTCATGTCGGGCTTGGATATTTCCGAAAAGCGCGTGCCGCAGGACGGCCGTTTCAGCATTCGCGTGAAAGGTCACGATGTGGATGTGCGGCTTTCTACCATGCCGACGCAGCATGGCGAATCGGTGGTAATGCGTTTGTTGGATCACTCCGAAGGTGCTATTAACTTAGAGCACTCAGGGATGCCTCAGGATATTCTGGCGCGCTTTCGCAAGCTCATTCATCGACCGCATGGGTTAATATTAGTGACGGGACCTACCGGCAGTGGTAAGACCACTACGCTTTACGGCGCATTAACCGAGCTGAATAAACCACAAAAGAAAATTATCACCGTCGAAGATCCGGTGGAGTACCAGCTAGAGCGGATTCAGCAAGTGCAGGTGAACACTAAAATTGGCCTGACCTTCGGCAAAGTCTTGCGGGCAACCTTGCGCCAAGACCCTGACATACTCTTGGTGGGAGAGATTCGCGATAGTGAAACTGCCGAAATTGCCTTACGCGCTTCCATGACGGGCCACCTGGTACTCTCCACGTTGCATACCAACGATGCGGTTACTAGTGCTATGCGTTTAATCGATATGGGCGTGGAAGGCTATTTAGCCGCTGCATCTTTGCGTGCGGTTATTGCGCAACGTTTAGTGCGTCGTGTTTGTGATACTTGTAGTGCGAACTATGAACCGGATGTGCAGGAGCGGGTATTGTTGGAATCAGTGATGGATAGTCGTGACCTGGA
>Ga0070726_10002621_pt1 | contig 16028 bp, 11 predicted proteins | sample tdAd471_FD_67275 | JGI IMG/M metagenome (GOLD analysis project Ga0070726, IMG submission 67275) | Marine sediment microbial communities from the Atlantic coast under amendment with organic carbon and nitrate - tdAd47.1 | ecosystem: Environmental > Aquatic > Marine > Coastal > Sediment | place... | reverse complement strand
TTCTGGAATCAGAGCCGGGGTTTGATACAGGTTAGTGATGTGATCCTTGACGCCCAATCTATTACCTAGAACAGCTCTAGAGCTAAAATAAGCACTCCCTTTACAAACGCCATTACTCCTGTTGAGCTCTACTTGGCGTGAAATTTCAAGCGGATCTTGCCAAGGCTCGGCGGGATTGTCTCCCACTTTGTAAGCGGCATGTCCAATGTATAAATGTGGGCCATTGACTCGACTGCTCCACCAATCTAGCAATACTTCATAGTCAGCAGGTTCAAAGCCGATGTTCCAATAGATTTGTGGGATAATATAATCGACCCAAGCATTCCGAGACCACTTCAATACGTCTGCATACAAATCATCAAAAGTCGTTACTCCGGCTCTTGTATCCGATCCTAGGTCATCATCTTCCTTGTTTCGCCAAACACCAAAAGGACTTACGCCCAGTTTGACATGTGCCTTCATTGTTTTGATGCGAGTAGAGATCTGTTCGATCATCAAATCTACATTGTGACGACGCCAATTTTCAATTTTTGAAAAACGTCCAGAAGATTGTTGAAAGGTCGTACTATCAGGAAAGGGAACATCTTTTATCGGATAAGGATAGAAGTAATCGTCAAAGTGAATGGCATCGACATCATAATTTCTTACCACTTCTGCTACGACCTCGGAAATATGATCTCTAACAGCAGGAATGCCGGGATTGTAGTAAAAACGATTGCCATATTGTACCAACCAATCTCGGTGTTGATTAAACACGTGATTGGGGGCCAAGGCGAAGGTATCCAAGTTCATCGTGGCGCGAAAAGGATTTAACCAGGCATGAAATTCCAGCCCTCGACTATGTGCCTCGTTAATCATAAACTCTAGAGGGTCGTAGAGGGGTAGGGGAGCGGTTCCCTGATTCCCCGTCAGGTAGGTAGACCAAGGGGCATATTCTGAGGGGTAGAAAGCATCCGCGGCAGGTCTAACCTGAACGATAACGGCATTGAAACCTATCCTTTTATATTGATCTAATAAGTTTTTGTAGTCCTCTACTTGAGGTACTTTTCTGATGGTGGGTTTACGGGGGTAATCAATGTTGGCGACTGTCGCCATCCAAACGGCCCGAAATTCTCTTTTAGGGGTGATGGGGTTCCAGTCTTGCGTGTTTCCTTGCGTTGGGATAAGAAATAAGACACATAACATCATAAGGGAGGGAAGAAAGAATGCCCTCTTGTAAATATGGTAAAATGCGCTTCTCAATGGAATGCCTGAATTTTCATTCATTGGTGTGTGTTGTGTGATTTTAGCAGCAAAATATACCTAAACCAAGGTGGTTTGCAAATTTTTCCAGTAAAATATGCCTAATCCACCTGGGTTTAGCCTTGCGTTTGCTACTAAGCTTTAACTAACGTCTTAACTGGGGAGTTTAGTTTAGGGGGCATTAATTATCGAACATTAGGCAGTAACTTATCGCTAAGCCCTACATTCCTCTAATAGCCAAAACTTGTTGATTACATTCCTAGTGCCAGATATCTTGGTGTGGAGGTGATCCAATTTTTCATGCAATCCGCTTCGTGTATAAGCGGCCGCTTGATGCTTTAATAGCACTAGCTTTTTGGCGAAACGAAGGAAATTGGTGTAACCCTTTTTCTGATCCGTTGTCATTTTCTTGTTTCGCATCACATAGATACGGAAAGTCTCAATTAAAGCCAACAAGGCCTCGGTATCTTTCAGCGCATAATAGGTGCGTAGGAGCAAGAAAGTGGTATTTAGGTGATATTTTACATCCGTAAATTGCACCAGAAGCAGCACTGAGAGTGCTTCATTATATAATTTCTTGTTATAATATAGGTGTGCCAAATTATAGTTATAAGCGTTTTCTTGACGCTCAACTAGTAGTTTCTCTTTGTAAGTTTGGATAAAATCCTCGGTCCACTCAAATTCTTTCAAACTACAACCTAAGGCCGTAATGTTTTTATAATTCCACTCAGATAAAATGCCATTATCCAGAATGAGACCCGCCTTCAGCCCTTGTTTATAGAGCTGGAAAAGCTCTCTTTGGAAATCTCGATCTCCTTGATTGATTCTTCTAATGCAATAGTTAATGGCAAAAGAATAAAGATCACCCTGTTCGTCTTTACTGAGATTAGGGATTTCATTAGCGAGCATCGATTTCAATTGATTATAATGCGCCGGATTATCCTCTTGCTCCAAACTCCTGAAGATGGTATAATACAATACAATTGGCGTATCATCTTTATACTCTTCCCAACTGGCATCAATATATTTCAACAGTTCTTCCAGGAAGTGAAACTTATAAGCAGTATTTAACATAATGACGTTGGCCATGATGTGGCAACTGTGCCGCAGTTTCTCCAATATATAATAGCGATCTAAGGAATCGATCATGCCTTGCAATAGGGTGGGCTTCGACCGATCCTCGTACATCCCACTATAATACCCCATCACTTTATTGAGCTTGAATGAGGTATAGTACAAATTGACATCCTTCGAGGGGTGCTTCTCTAGGTCTTTTTCGAGTAGTTTCCCCCTGTTTTTCATCAAGTCGAACTGATTGTTCTCATAAGCCGCTTCAATGGTGCATAATTGTCCTTGAAAAGGTGTATCCTCGAAGTGACGGAAAGCCAGAAAATTATGGTAGAGTTTCTTTAAATACGACATGACATTATACAAGCGCTGTTCATCATATTTTTCCTTTGGAAACAATTTACTGAATACGGTTGGCTTATCTATCTTGAAGCTAGGTCGTTCCAACCACTTCTCTATCAGCTGTAGCAACTGAACCGTTTTATCATGCTTGTTGAAATAAGGGGAGTGTACAAATAGATGAAATTTTTCTCTCTCTTTGGGTGAAAGGGCTTTGATATACTTAACTAACCTACTCTGTTCCATGATGATCTAGCGCTTTAAATGGTTGAATTATGCCAGTTATTTGTAGTTGATTTGAGAGTAAAAAACTGTGAATCAATTTTTTATACAGGGAGGTGTTGTCGTGTTTAAAGCAGAAAGATAGAAAAATGTACTAAAATAAAGAAATGAGTTCAGCTACTTTTGTATTGTAGTTATTAACTATATGACTATTTACTACTAACAGTTTTTTCCCTTTAGAACAAATCAAATCCTAATAGCTCGGAATAAGCTCCGATTCGACACCTAATGTGTAGTGAAAAATAAACTACACTCCTAAGAAAGAAATTATAATCTCATGAGTGCCTAATCGAAAAGGGTATCGCCACTAGCGATACCCTTTTTTCTTACGATATCCTAGCCAAAAGGTTACTACATTCTTCATTCCTAAGCTATTCCGCGAATCATTTGCCCATTTTAAGTCGTTTTTGAAATAACTTCATCGAGGCCATAGAACTAAAGAATTCATAGTAAGGGCTATGCTGGAGAGTAAAAGTGACTTGAATATAGCCTTAGATGGGGTGTTGAATGCAGTAAGTGTGTGTTTGTTTTGCTTAAGGTATTGATTGTTAGGTTTTTACGGTTTAATATTGCTTTGTTTTAAAACAGTGAAAACCATAAATGTACTTTAATGTATGGCAATCTTACACGATATTTGTATCAAGAAGTTAATAAACATGTTTTTTACTTCGACTTACTACTAACAAATTATATTTTTCCCAACTGACGACCAAAAAGAATTGGGCATAATCCCACGAATACAAATTATAATCTCATGAAAATTTCCAGAGGATATCCGTTGATATCCTCTTTTTTTTTGCCCTTTTTTAGCATCCCCATCTCGTATTTCCTCCTTCCCATTCAAATGAAAAATAGCTAGGACAACAACAATTTATAGCAGAATTCCGCCATATTGATCAATTACTAACAAAAGTTAATCTTTTTTGCCCTTTCTTTTGATCAAATATAAAAAATTGAATATAAAATTAAATGCAGTTTTGTTTTTTAGTATTTTTATTAAATAGTTGATTTATAAGGATTTAGTTTATTTTTTTAATTTGAAGTAAATCCAGTGATTCTTCAAATTGTACTTCCTAAACGAAGAAGAGTGAGCGATATTTGTAATGTGATTAGGCGGACAGGAATTATGGTGCTTTTCGCTAAAATCCAAAACAAGAAGATATAAAAGATGTCTTCGCTACTAACAAATTATAGTCCAAAAAAAAATGCAGGCCCCATTTGGGGTACCTGCAAATTTTGAATATCCATTCAGACAAAGTTCTGATTCAGATAAAAGTTTTTGGATATCGAAGGATATCCATTTTTTGGTATGTAGATAGCCTCTCAAAGCTCTTTAGAAAACCGGTTAGATTCTAGCCGGTTTTTTTTTACCTTTGCCCGAATTGATGCAAATATATTAATTTGTTGGCAAATGAAAAAACATTTAGTCGCTCCATCTTTATTAGCTGCTGATTTTTCCTGCTTAAAAGACGATATTCAGTTGGTCAATAGTACCAACGCAGATTGGTTCCATGTCGATATCATGGACGGTAACTTTGTGCCCAATATCTCTTTTGGCCCGATGGTGGTAGAAGCGATCAAAAGGCATGCGACCAAACCCTTGGACGTTCATCTGATGATCAATGAACCAGGACGTTATATCGAGACTTTCCGAGAGGCAGGGGCAGATGTAATCACTGTACACTATGAAGCATGTCCACATTTGCATCGCACGGTTCAACAAATCAAAGAAACCGGAGCCAAGGCTGGGGTGGCCCTCAATCCACATACACCGGTTCATCTTCTTACCGATATTCTCGAAGACCTCGACTTGGTACTGATCATGTCCGTTAATCCGGGTTTCGGCGGGCAAAAATTCATTTATAATTCCTTGTTGAAAATCAAAGAGGTTAAATCGATGATCATTGATCGCAATACTTCTACTTTGATTGAAGTAGACGGTGGCGTGGGTTTGCAAAATGCACAGAAGATACTGGAAGCAGGGGTAGATGTTTTAGTAGCGGGAAGTAGTGTCTTCAAAGCCGATGACCCCAAGCGTGCTATCCAGCAGTTGAAAGAGGTGGGACATCAGCTGGATCGAATGGTCTGAATGTAAATGGGCGAACGTATAGACCACAATTCTGATCTGTTTCGACTCCTTAAAAAATAGGTTTCCTTAATTTGCGTTTCTTTCATAAAGCTGCTCTTGAGATTGGAAGAAAGCTTAATTACTACCTTTAAATACTGATTGGATGAGATTTTGGACTTGTACTATTGGACTTCTGTTGCTTTCTTCTTGGATGCTTGCTCAGAATACGGCTACGATTAATGGTGCTGTTAAAGATGAAAACCAAGTAGCCATCGAATTCGTGACGGTCTATATAGATAGCACTAGCCAAGCTACCGAAACGGCTCAAAATGGTCGCTATAGTATTAGTATTCCAGCGGAAAAAACGGTCGTCCTGGTTTTTTCAAGAATTGGGTATAAAGAGGCTCGTACTGAGATTGCCCCTATGCCGGCTCGTAGTAGTCGCCAGATAGACGTTACCCTGGTGTCCAGTAGCTCAGATATAGAGGTAGTAGTAAAAGAAAGTAAAATTCAGGATGCAGGTATCGTCAGAGAAGGGGTAGAACAAATCAAACTACTCCCTAGTACGACAGGAAACCTCGAAAGTGCGCTACCTCATATTGCCTTGGGAACGAGTGGGGGTACAGGTGGTGAATTGAGTTCACAATACAATGTCCGAGGGGGAAACTATGACGAGAACCTCGTTTATGTCAATGACTTTGAAATCTATCGACCACAGCTCATTCGCGCAGGCCAGCAAGAAGGACTTACTTTTCCGAATATTGACCTTATTCGGGATCTCTCCTTTTCTTCCGGTGGGTTTGATGCCAAATATGGCGATAAGTTATCTTCTGTTCTTGATGTGAAATACAAACGACCGGACAGCCTCAGAGCATCCGTCAGTATGAGTTTCCTAGGAGGCTCTGCACATGTGGAGGGTAGCCTTAAAATCGGAAAAGACAGCTATCGGAAATTGCGCTACCTAATCGGCGCTCGCTACAAAACGACAAAATATTTGCTTGGTACATTGGATGTTAGTGGTGAGTACACCCCCAATTTTTCCGATGTACAAGCTTACGTTACCTATGATATTAGCCGAGACCTCCAAATCGGAATCATGGGAAATATCAATCGCAGTGTCTATCAGTTGATTCCCGATGAAAGGAGTACAGCACAAGGATTGATCAGCTTTGCACTCGAGTTATTCTCCGTATTTGAAGGCCAAGAAGTAGATGATTTTACCACCCAAATGGGTGGCGTCTCACTGACCTATATACCTGATCGGGATCGCAATCCTTATTTCTTGAAATTATTGGCTTCTCGTTTTCAAAGTGATGAAAATGAAAGAATCGATATTATCGGTGACTATAGTCTGCGACAGATCGAATCGGATTTAGGAAGTAGTAACTTCGGAGAGGTGCTTGCTGAATTGGGAACAGGAACCCAACACCAGTACATTCGCAATTTTCTGGATATTCGCCTCACTAATATTGAACAAAAGGGAGGAATCGAATTGCAGCTAGATCCTGACGATCCGGAAGTGACCAGTAGCCATTTTATTCAATATAGTGCGAAATACCAAAGAGAAGAAATCGATGATTGGATCAACGAGTGGGAACGTCTAGACTCTGCAGGGTATTCCCTGCCGTATAATGATCAGTCGGTCGAGGTCTTCAATGTCTTGAAAACTAGAAACCAGCTTAACTCCAACCGATTTAGTGGTTATATTCAAGAGACCTTTACCTGGCGGAAAGAGAGTGTAGCAGAATTGCAATTGACAGCGGGTGTGCGGGCTTCCTATTGGGACCTTAATAAGGAAACGATCATTGCCCCTCGTGGACAACTGCTTTATAAGCCATTGGGGGGCGAGGGGGATGTGTCCTATCGTTTGGCAGGAGGACTATATTTCCAACCTCCTTTTTACCGAGAAATGCGTGGCTTTGATGGCGTGGTCAATACTAACCTGAAGTCACAAAAATCTGCCCATATCGTAGGCGGTATGACCTTCGACTTTTACATGGGAAAACGCAACCCGAAAAAATTCCGCTTTATCACCGAAGCTTATTATAAGTCCTTGTGGGACATGGTGCCCTATGAGATTGAAAATGTACGCATTCGCTATTACGCCAATAATGATGGTAAAGGCTATGTGTCGGGTATTGATTTTCGCTTGAACGGAGAGTTTGTGCCAGGAGCAGAATCTTGGATAAATTTATCTTTTCTGCGCGCACGCGAACAACTGGATGGTGTGCAGCACCGAGCCTTTGAAGGGAATGACCTTACCTCTTCCGATGTTGATGCCGTACCTCGTCCCACCGATCAATTCATGACGATGTCCATGTTTTTTCAAGATTATCTTAGGAAGAACAAGAATGTAAAAATGCACCTCAACTTCAGTTTAGGAACCGGCCTACCTTTCGGTATTCCCAATAATAATATTGAATTGCGAAATGCCTATCGATATGCAGCCTACCATCGGGTAGATATTGGGTTCTCCTTCTCCTTATGGGACGAAGCTCGTAGAACTAAGCGGCCTGGTCATTGGCTCAATTTTAGTCGAAGTACTTGGCTGAGTTTAGAGATATTCAACCTCATGCAGGTGCAAAACCAAGCCAGTAATACTTGGATTAAAACAATTTTAGAACAGCAGTATGCTATCCCTAATTTTTTGACTTCTCGACGGATCAATCTACGAATGCGAATGGATTTTTAGAGACTTTCACTATCTTACATTATGCTGTTGAAGGAGTGCTGGCATCTTAGCTGCATTAAGCAATCGTATCGATAGTATATGGTTTATCGCTCAAATTATTAGAGAATGACTTCTACCCGAAAATCTGGCAGATGGACTTGGTTGCTGATCCTCATTTTCCTCTTCGTCCTGATCACTGCTATTATGTCAACCTTTGGCCTTCATCTTTTTGAAAAAACAGAAGAAGTAAAAATTCTAGAAAACCCGCATGGTTCTTTCATGCCTCCCCCTCCTGCTAATGATGAGATACGAATCAGTTGACTACCTTGTGAGACGGCGCAAAGGAGGACAAATTATGCTTTACCTGATACAACGCTATCACCTAAGGAACACTATAATAAAGTCTAATGACGGACTTGAATTTTAGTATCCATATAATAGCCAAAATGATCTAATCGTTTGTCATTAAAAAATACCAAAATGAAGAGAATTACATTTTTGTTTTGCTGCATGGCCATTTTCCTATTGTTACCCCAAGAGGGCTATAGCTTCGTCAATCCTGTAAAAAAGGAAGTGGTAGTAGATGCTAAGACACAAAAGAAACTAGACAAGGCTGCAAAAAAGGAAGCCAAAGTAGAGAAGAGAATGGATAAGTTGAAGAAAAAGATGGAAAAGAAAGGCTTAAAAGTAAAAGGAGAAGTCTGGGATGATACTCGGTTTCGTTATGGGGTATTATTGCTGGGAGCGGCGATTGTCTTAGGCATTTTATCCGCTTTGCTAACGGGAATAGGAGTGATAAATTTTATAGCTGGAATCTTTGCCTTGGGGGGGATCATTTTGATGATCTGGTCTCTGGTGGAATACTATGGCTAAAAAAAACGTAGAGATGAAGAATTAATTATAGCATACTTAATTCTTCATCTTTATTTATCAATAGCTATTAGCCACCGGTTTCTTTCTTTAATTCGTCAAGTTGAGTAACCCACAATTGTTTCTGATCATCAATTTCATCATCATCACAATAGTCGGTTACCGTTAGGATCGTTTCGCCTGTAACAGGTGATTTTTCAATCCTAAACTCTAAATATTCCTCTTCGTCATCGGCATCTTCCCATTTGAATCGGATCAATTCATCTTCTACATCCTCGATTAATTCGGCGACTTCTTCCGATCCATCCCAAACGAAAGTATAGGTCGCATCCTGAATGTCCACCTCATCGCAAAACCATCTAATAAGGCAATCAGGGGTAGTGAAAAACTTATATAAAATAGTCGGGGATGCGCGAAAAAGAATCTCTAAGCTAAATTTTACTCTTTCCATATTGGAATTTGTTGATACATGGTGATTACCGCGGTGAGTTGGCTACGATATCAGGTTAATTGTTCTTGTGCCAGATTACATCAGCCTCTAAAAGGATTAAATATCAGTCATTTAGCAGGCGTCCCCACAATAAAAAGGAAAAAAATGATTTTTCCAAATTAATTTTTGCGGAAAAGAGGCAGGGCTAGCACCAATACTGAGTTCTGGGCCTTACATAAGTGATGACAAGGGTTTGAAACTTTTACATCGCCCTAATTGTTACAGCTATGAATAGGAAATAACCCTTGACTGGCACGTTAATTTAACGTAACTTTGCGACCGGAAAACTTTGGACAAAAAAACCATAGGAATATTGACAATCACAAATAACACAATGCTAAATTTGCAATCTCACTTTTTTTACTAAATTGTGATTTGCAAAACCTAAATACCTATCCCAACTCTTTCCAGTTTAAGCATTTGCCCGAAAACCAGACAAGCAGCCAGACACAACAGTAAACTTAAAATAATTATAAAGCACATTAATAGATGAGACAGCTTAAGATCACGAAGTCTATTACGAATCGAGAGAGCCAATCACTTGAGAAGTATTTACAGGAAATCGGAAAAGTAGATTTATTGACACCTGAGGAGGAAGTTGAACTTGCTAAACGAATAAAGCAAGGTGATCAAGCTGCTCTGGAGAAGTTGACCAAAGCTAACTTGAGATTTGTTGTATCTGTTGCTAAGCAATACCAAAATCAAGGCCTTTCACTTAGCGATTTGATTAATGAAGGAAACCTAGGTTTGATCAAAGCGGCTCAACGTTTTGATGAAACTCGAGGATTCAAATTTATTTCCTACGCCGTTTGGTGGATTCGCCAGTCTATTCTGCAAGCTTTGGCTGAGCAGTCACGTATTGTGCGACTTCCATTGAATAAGGTAGGTTCGCTCAATAAAATTAATAAGGCCTTTTCGGAACTAGAGCAGGAATATGAAAGAGAGCCTTCGCCAGAAGAATTAGCCGAAATGTTGGATATTCCTACCGAAGAGGTTGAAACTACCTTGGGCGTGGCCGCTCGTCACGTATCTATGGATGCGCCTTTCGTGGAAGGAGAAGACAACTCTTTGTTGGATGTATTGGAAAATAGTGCGACCCCCGAAACGGACCAGGCGCTAGAGTATAACGAATCCTTAAGAAGAGAAATTGAACGGTCGCTAGCTACTTTGACAGATCGACAGTGTGATGTTATCAAACTCTATTTCGGAATTGGAGTTGAACATCCGATGTCACTAGAAGATATTGGTGAGAAATTTGGATTGACTCGTGAGCGAGTTCGTCAAATTAAAGATAAAGCCATCAACAAATTGCGTAGCGCAAACAGAAGTAAGTTGTTGAAAAACTATCTAGGCGCTTAATTTATAATGAATTAGGTGTACATAAAGGGCAGAAGTAGATTCTTAATGGATTAACTTCTGCCTTTTTAGTTATTAGACTCCTCTGCAACTTCCTCTTCTTCATCCTCGAGAATATGGATGGGCCGATTGATACTCTCCTGTAAAGAAATAAAGGTCTCCGTTCGCTGAATACCTGGGATTTTCTGAATCTTATCATGCAATACTTCACGCAGGTGCGTAGTGTCTTTGCATACAATCTTTGCAAAAATATTATAAAGCCCTGTGGTATAATGAGCCCCCACTACTTCTGGAATTTTTTCTAACTCATTGGACACATCATCGTAAAGCGAACTCTTATCTAAGTAAATGCCAAGAAATGCACTGATATCGTAACCTAATTTCGCATGATCTACTACCAAATGGTATCCCTTTACTATACCTGCCTCGGCCAATTTATTCATTCTGACATGTATCGTACCTCCTGAAACGTAAAGTTGTTGAGCGATTTCTGTATAAGCTTTTTTGGCATTCTCCATCAAAATTGAGAGAATTTGCTTATCCAGTTTGTCAATTTCTTTCATGGCCTAGTATTTTGAAAATTTTAAACAAAGGTAGCTTTTGTTTTTTAATTAACAAAAATGGGTGCTTAGTACTTTTATCTTTAATTAATTCACAATAAATTATTGATTTATTCAAAATTCAATTTTTAGAAAAAAGAAACCTTATCCCCCCTCATTTTTAGGTTTTGCCGCTAGTACCGTGGAACATAAGTTCTTTAGTATTTTGAGCAGCGGATTTTGGTGAAGGGCAAGACCATCTGGGCTAAAAACATCCTTTTTTCGCTAATACTTCGCTCCTTTTTTTTGCCCGTATCTAAGGATATGCGCTTCAAAAAAAGCCTTGTCTTAACAAAAAAATGATACTTTTTATCTCCAAAAGCCTTGCCCAAACAGGCTCTAAGCTAAATGTGCCATTTATCGCCTGATGAAGAATTAGGGGGCGAAGAATCGCCTTTTGAGGGTAGTAATTGGATTGTTAGGGGACAAATTTTAGGGATAGCTTTTGTTATTTGTAGCAATATCTTTCAAAGTTTTTCAACATTAATTTACTTACATTTGTATAAATTTATACGCTTAGCGATTAAGATAGGAAATCGACCCATAACATTACCTCCCTTTTTCCGTTTATAGCTATTGAAAACCTGAAGAAATGTTCGAAAAGAAATCGAATCCGAATTCAAATAGATGGAATACCTGGTTGCCACTACTTATAGCCCTGGCTTTGGTGGTAGGAATGCTCATCGGAATGGAACTTCAAACCGCAACTCCAACGGTCATTATTAGTGATTCCATGAATGGCTCTAAATCCAATTATGGACAGGGTAAAATCGAAGAATTAATCCGTTATATAGAGGCAAAGTACGTAGATGAGGTGGATCGCGACGCTTTGATTCAACAGGCCATTGATAATATCTTGGGTACACTCGACCCGCATTCAAATTATATATCGGCTGAGCAACTGAAGGATGTAAATGATCAGTTGGAAGGAAACTTTGATGGCATCGGCGTAGAGTTTCTCATTGTAGAAGACACCGTAGTGGTCGTCGCAGCCTTGGCGGGAGGGCCTTCAGAGGCCGTAGGAATTATAGCAGGAGATAAGATTGTCGAGGTAGAAGGTACGGCTATTGCCGGGAAGGATAAATCAAACCGGGATATTGTGAATCTGCTCAAGGGTGAAAAAGGTTCGGCAGTTAAGATCGGAGTGTTGAGAGGAAGTAATCCCCTGGTACAAAACTTTAGCATTGTCAGAGATGAGATACCGATGCATAGCATTGACGTCTCTTATATGGCTGATCAAAAAACCGGGTATATCAAACTCAATCGATTCAGCGCTACTACTTATGAGGAATTCATGACTGGCGTGGAAAATATGATCGAGGAAGAAGGAATGGAGGATTTGATTATTGATCTTCGTCATAATCCTGGAGGCTACCTGAAGCAAGCCACCAATATCCTTAGTCAATTATTCAAGGACAAAGAAAAACTATTAGTCTACACCAAAGGCCGTACGGTCAAGCGAGATGATTATGAGTCTACGGGTAGACCGTTTTTTGATATAGGAGATATTACGGTCTTAATTGATGAGGGATCAGCATCCGCTAGCGAAATTTTGGCAGGTGCTATTCAGGATCATGATCGAGGGGTGATCATTGGTCGACGATCCTTTGGGAAAGGATTGGTGCAAGAGCAATATAAACTGAGAGATGGTTCTGCTTTGCGACTCACCGTTGCTCGTTATTATACGCCTTCTGGTCGTTCTATCCAAAAGCCCTATGATGATGTGGAAAATTACGACAATGATATGCAGGCTCGTTATGAGTCAGGAGAACTATCTTCGGCCGATAGCATGATAGTGGGGGATTCAACCGAGTACTTTACGGCGGGTGGAAATGTGGTTTACGGAGGCGGTGGCATTTCCCCCGATGTGTTTGTACCGATTGATACAGTGCTCTTAAATAAGACTTATATCGCTCTTCGGCAACATGCCTCCCAATTTGCTTTTCGTTATTTCGACCAACATCCAGCGCTAAAAGATTCAGAATACAATCAGCTGGATCGCTTTAAAAATGAGTATGATGTTAGCAACGAAATGCTCAACGAATTTCTAGCTTATGCGAGAGAAAAAGAGTTGAAAATAAGCGATCGTGAATTTAGAGCGGTCAACAAAGAAATCAAACGACTTTTGAAAGCTCGAATGGCTAAGCACCTCTTTGGCGATGAAGGCTTCTACAGTGTCTGGAATGACGGCGATTATATGGTGCGAAAAGCATTGGAAGTCTTACAATTATCCGATCCTATCACGACCACCAAGGACAAGAATAAGTAACCCCGAGAGGAACCTTTTCCAATGACGGCTAGTTGATCCTTCTATGGAGGATCGAATCATTCAAAAGATTATTGAAAAGACAGGTGTCGACGATTTACTGCATATTCTAGGTGAAAAACTGACGCCTCAGGATTGGCAAAGTCTTTTGCTGGCCATTTCCGCAAAAAGAACCAACCCAATCAAAGCTGCTCAGCTGCTCAAAGCATACGAGAATAATCGTTTCGTCCAACCCTTAAAGGGTATTTCACCGTCCCAATTGCAGCGTTTTTTAACCGAATGTGACCATTTATTGCCGGCTTCATTTGAATCGATTATCCTTTCACCCATAGCTCCCCTGGGAAGCTGTTCAAGCCTTGCCACTGTCCATCAAAATAAAGTCTTAAGTGCCAGCAGAAATGTAGAAGTAGTAGCTGATGCCACCAATGTATTTATTCCCATTTGCGATGGCGGTTTCACCAATTGAACCCAGCAGTTGCTGTCCAGCCAGAAAGAAAGATTGCTCATTAGTGGATTCGGTAGTGAGTTATGGTTGAGATTATTGAGCTAGTATACTTGGTCAATACTAGCAGCGCCTCAATCACCGTTAAGGCTATAGACATATCTCGGTTGCTAATGAAGTATCATATACTCCATCTATTTTTAGTGCTGATTTGCGCGGCACTTTCAATGGGTGTATGGGTTTTAGAATTCTCCAAACAAGCCTTGGGCGGACAAATTCAGTGGTTGGGAACTATACAGTATAGTATTTTCTTAATATCAGCTCTGAGTATTGTGGCTTACCTCCATCCCTTTTTCCGCTGGGGTACTACTCCGCCCAAAAGCATATGGTGGGCAGGGGTAGAACTTTACGCTACCTTGGTGACTGCTATCTTGGTGAGCCGACTAATCCTCTTTAGTCTCTTTACTCATTTTTATGGATGGTTGAATGCCTATAGCTTATTTGGCTTACTGCTCTTCTTAGCCGGACTTACGGCCTATTCTTTTTACTCCATCACCTTACGGCGGCTATTAGGTGTGCAGCGATTTCATATCTTTCTTTTAACAGCAGGCTTGGTACTCGTTGTGCCCTTGAGTTGGGGTACCATTTGGCTATTACCCAGTGAGATGGCGAAGGCGGGCAAGGGAATTTGGGAGGCCTTTAAGATGGGATACCCGTTCTTTTGGTTGACGCTAGTATTTGGAGGCGTGGGCTGGCTGAGTGTGGGTCGTTTGAAATTGGGACCCAATATGGCCACTAATCCCGAAATACTTGATGATGGGCTATAAAAATTGTCAGAGAAGGAAAAAATGCCGCTTTCTGGCAAAAGCGGCATTCGAAGGTAATGAAGTTGTTTTAAAATAGATAGATGATTTATTTGCAGGCCATTGGAACACAATACTTCAGCTATTTCTCCAACCGTACTTTTTAAGTACGCTTCTCAAAATAAGCTTCGTCTTGTATTCCAAGCCCTTACAACTAATTTCAACCTCCATTTTAAAACAACTTCAATGACTGCTGAATGCTGTGGGGAAATTCCAGTGCACTAAGCGTCACGGCTAATTACTTGACCGGGTTTCGAAAAACCCAACACACTTTTTGAAACAAGAACTCACCTTTTGTGTAAACGAATAAGCACAAACCATAGCAATAACTTTTGGGATTATGACTCTCTTATATGGTATAAGCTCCTTGTGACCGTTTTGTACTTGTTTTTTCCGACGTATTTTAAACATAGCCTTGGAAAAGGAGTCTAAGCCTGAGAGCAATCCGTATACAGTGATAGCCGTTATTTCAATGGGCAGTGATGGCTTGGGCAAGAAATTGAGTCCTTCAGGCTTTCAAGTTTTGACTCAAAATGTCATTCTTGAACTTCATAATGGATATGTATATTTGCTCCTACATTATTGCAAAACAACTTCTATACACAAAAGACGTTAGTCTAGCCAGAGTGGTATAAAAACTAGGAATGAGCGACCTTCTACGGTGGAAACAATTAAAGTCGGGAGATAAAAAAGCCTTGGAGATGATCTATCGCCAAGAGGCCGATTTTTTGCTTACCTATGGAAAGAAGTTTAGCAAGAATATGCCTTTGGTGGAAGACTGCGTGCAAGACTTGTTTGTAGAATTATGGCGCAATAGAGAAGGCTTAAGCAATACCGATTCTATTCGGCGATATCTGCTAGTAGCATTGAGACGAAAGATAATTCGCCAGCTGGGCAAGTCACAGAAGGTAGAATCGGATAAAAGTCCTGCGGATACGGACTTTGCAGCGGAGTTGGCGATTGACACGCAACTCATCGCTAAGGAGTTGTCGGAGGAGCAGTCGAAAAAACTGAAAGTCGCTTTTCAACACTTGAGTAGTCGACAGCAAGAGTCAATTTATTTGAAGTTCTATGCGGGCATGGATTATAAAGACATTGCGGAGGTAATGGATATCAATTACCAATCCGTCCGTAATTTGATTTTTAATGCACTGGGTAAACTGCGAAAATATTTAAGTTTGTTATTACTATTTCTGTGGGCTATTTTTTCTGGATGAATAGGTGCCGACCCAAAAAAAGTCTAGAATCAATGAAAAAATAGAGTACAAAACCCGATTTGCTGCCTTATTAAAGTAAAAGGATCAAAATTGGGTCAAAATGAAAAGTAAAAAACAGCAGCTTATTTCTATTTTCAGTTTGCTTTTGCCACTCGTTTTCTTTGTTTTGATGGCTTGTGAAAAAGAAGAAGTGACGCCTAGTTCGCAGGTCGATGAAGCCTTGCAGGTTCATTTTGATCGATTTCTCGAAGAGGC
>Ga0070726_10002617_pt1 | contig 16033 bp, 7 predicted proteins | sample tdAd471_FD_67275 | JGI IMG/M metagenome (GOLD analysis project Ga0070726, IMG submission 67275) | Marine sediment microbial communities from the Atlantic coast under amendment with organic carbon and nitrate - tdAd47.1 | ecosystem: Environmental > Aquatic > Marine > Coastal > Sediment | place... | reverse complement strand
TGGCGTCAACCGCATCAAGAGCGTAACTTCGGATCAGCTTAGCGCTCATTTTCGACCAGGTATCACTGCTATCAAAGGTTTCAAGCCCGCTGACATGGTTGTGGGTGCTGAATATTGCCCCAATCTGTGATGGTTCATTGGTGAAGGCCGATACGTACTGATCTAAGGAAGTGGCGAGCTGGTTGTACATGGCATCCATTGCCTGCGTTTCTGAAATGCAGGATAGCCTTTCGCATTTGGCTTCAATGTCATCCCAAACCTTCCCTTGGTCGGCTAAAGGTCGCGAAAAGGTAGGCAGAGCTGTGTTGAGGTGCATGGCTTTGTGTGCTCTAGCCCGCGCATAGAGTGTGCGATCCCCGGTAGAAAAATGTGCTGACGAAACCGACCAGCGACCCGCCTCAACACAAGATACGGGTACTTCGACAAGACAGTGTCCGGGGATTAGCATTGATATGTTGATAATCCGGTTTTGTTTAGCGCCGACTAGCTCTTCGCCATCCAGGAGAAAGATCGGTAGGTCGCCCAGGTTTTCAAATAAAATTTCAGGGACGCTACCGTAGTCTCCTAGTTCGGTGATGCGACAGGCACGGGTATGCAGCGCATCATCGAGGGTAAGATAGTCAGTCACAATCGATTTAGTGGTAAATAGAGGTGTTAATGCTAGGCCTCCAAAAGACTGGGTGTTGCCTATTTCGATACTGGATAAGTGTTGTTTAAGTTGTAACATCTGTCTTGCTCCGAAAAATATAGCTATTGATGCTAGAGCGAAAGACGTGCCAACTTACGAAATAATTTTTATTTATCTAATAAATCCAATTAAAACAAGGCGATAGTTCTTTGTTCTGTTTTTTGTCAAGTGCGGGTGAAATAAAGAGACTATAAATAGTTTTACAATAATGTAAATTTAATTATAGTTGTTTGCATGCAAAACTCCGATAAACGACAGCAAGTATTAGTGTGCTGGGTAGGTCAGACCGACTTGAATGCCAGCCAAGGAAAAACTAGCCCAGGTCTAGGCCCAATCGCGAGCGTATTGGGTTCTCGGTCATTTGATGAGATAGAGCTACTGAGCAACTATGACAAAGCCCAAACAGAAGGTTATGTCAGCTGGCTGAAACGCCAAATCGCTACACCGGTTCAGTTATATCTTGCCCAGCTTTCAAGCCCAATGCATTTTGGTGAAATTTATAAGGTTGTTGTTTCGCGCATTGAATCTATTTTGGCCCGTCACGGCCCAGCAACACAGCTGACCTATCACCTCAGTCCGGGTACCTCAGCGATGGCAGCGGTATGGATTATCGTATCCAAAACGCGTTTTGCTGCCGAATTGATTGAGTCCTCTCAAGTTGGAGGCATCAAGCAAACGGTAGTGCCTTTTGATATTTCCGCCGAGTTCTTGCCCGATATGTTGCGCCGCCCCGATGCTGATGTCGTGCGGTTAGGCGCAGGACGGCCGGATGAAGCCGTGGCGTTTGAACAGATTATTCATCGTAGCCCCGCAATGCAGCGGGTGGTCGCGCGTGCGGTAAAAGTAGCACCCAGGTCATTGCCAGTTCTGATTGAAGGGGAGAGTGGTACGGGCAAGGAATTATTTGCACGCGCAATTCACCAGCACAGCCCCCGCAGAGAAAAACCTTTTATAGCGGTGAACTGCGGTGCTATCCCTCAAGGCCTGATGGAATCTGAATTTTTTGGGCATAAAAAAGGAGCGTTCTCGGGAGCCGGGGCAGACCGCATGGGGCATTTTGAAGAGGCTGATGGTGGCACCTTGTTTCTGGACGAAATTGGGGAGCTCCCTCTGGAGATGCAGGTTAAGTTGCTGCGGGCGTTGCAGCAGCACGAGGTCACCCCCGTGGGGTCCAGCAAAGTCGTCCGATTCGATGTGCGCGTGATTGCCGCCACGAACCGACGTTTGGCTGAGGAGGTGGAAGCCGGGCAATTTCGAGAAGATTTGCTCTATCGGATTGCGGTGGCTGTGATACGGTTGCCACCCCTGCGAGAGCGAGAGGGCGACTTAGGCTTGCTGATTACACACCTGCTGCAAAAAATTAATGAAGAGAGTCGTGCTGAACCCAACTGGGAAGAAAAAAAATTGACTCCCGGGGCCCGAAAAATTTTGCTCCAACAGCCATGGCGCGGTAATGTACGCGAACTGCAAAATACGTTAACGCGAGCAGTAATTTGGTCGTTAGGCAAAAGGATAGAAGAAGACGATATTCGTGAGGCATTGTTTGATTCTCCGAGCCAGACATCAGCCGTATCACCAATAATTGATTTGAATCTAACCAGCGCGATTGATTTACAAGCGCAGCTGGCCGACACTGCCAACCACTATTTAAAGGAAGCCTTTCGGGTTTGTGGCGGCAACCGCAGTAAGGCAGCGAAATTACTTGGCTTCAACAGCCCCCAAACGTTTACAAACTGGATGGTGAAATACACGGATACGTAAACCCTGGCGGATATTATGCCGAGATAAACTTGAGAGTATGACGCACTCTTGGTGTTAGCGTGATAGGGATTAATCAATCAAGACGAGAGAGAGCTAAATGGATAATAGCAAGATGCCCGAGCCTATAAGGACTAAAGTAATCAACTTGGCTGAAAGGCTGGGTTGGCAGGTTAACCGCAGAGCAAATGGTGAAGATCTGTATGACAAGCTTATTGGCCTCACCCATGCGCTGTATCCTTCACAGGTTTATATCGATAAGAATGTAGGGGTTAAGAAAAGCGGGATCGTCAATTACTTTAAAGTGATAGTGCATCCCGACCATTACCAGCAGCAACGGGAGGACCTTTCAAATGGGATCCGTGCTGCCATTAATAAAAAAACTAAAATTAATCGGCATAGCCACAGCGGCTTCCAAGGGTTTCGCTATTATCCAGAAAATAATGAACCCTGTGGCATGGGCTATCTAGCCGAAGATGAAGCAGCCTTAGGTTATCTGCTGGCAGGCCTGTGCGGAAAAGTAAATCATTTTGCCGGAGCAAAAGAAACAAAGGTTGTAACGATCCCGCCTGAAGAGGTTCAACGCCCTGAAAGGAATACAAATGAGCCGGTGCTGATCCAAAAGGCGTTAATCATTGATTCTCCCTGGATCGACAAGATCCTGGCTGGGGATAAAATATGGGAAATGCGATCCCGCAATACCGAGACGCGGGGTTGGATTGGTTTAATCCAAAAAGGTAGTGGTAAAGTCGTCGGAGTTGTCCGATTGGCTAATGTATTGGGGCCTTTCGCGCGGGAACAATTACAGGCGACAATCGATAAACATCAAATTCGGGATGAGATAGATCCCGATACTTGGATGGACAAGTGGAATTTTGCCTGGGTTCTTGAGCACGCAATCTCTTTGCCTGAACCGGTACCGTATCAGCACCCTAACGGTGCGGTGATCTGGGTTAATTTGGAAGCAGATGTACTCAAGCGCCTGCACGAACAACTGGGCGATCAACTAAAGGTCGGTTAAGGGCGAGTAAATTGCGTATAGCACCAAGGTCTCTTAAGCGTCATGAAGGATCCAAATTTTTGCTTAATTCCAATGAATACATCATGTCCTTTACCACCGGCGGTTTGTTTCATCGCGAATCGGTAAAGATTGCAGCCTTATTTTTGCAATTGGGTGATTGGGATGCGGTGCGCGCTGAGGCGCAGCGGCATAATCTTTTGCAGGCGCGTGCGGAAAGCACGGCTCAACGCGTTAACCGTGAACTCTGTTTCCGATTATCGGTGCTCTCTCGGGTCGAGTTAACTTTACTGGTCGAGGGTTCCGATCAGGAGCAAAAGCAGCTGATCTGGATGGCGATATGCCGTTATTATCGGTTTATCCGCGAGTTTGCGGTCGAGGTGTTACGCGAGCATTTTTTGACCCTGCGCCTGTCCCTGCAGCATTCGGACTTTGATGCCTTCTTTAACAACAAAGCGGAGTGGGACGATGAGCTGGATTCAATCACGCCCATGACCCGCAAAAAGCTTCGCCAGGTGCTATTTCGTATGCTGCGGGAAGCGGACTTGATCACGAAAAAGGGTGACATCCAGGCAGTGCTTTTAGCGCCCAGTGTGGCTCAAATCATAGCGTCCCGTCACCCCGAAGAGCTAGCAATCTTTCCGGTGTTTGAGTCACAACTACAGGAGTGGATGACGTGAGGGTTAGCGGCAGACAAGGAACCGAGCAAGAGCGCTTCCAGCATCTTTTTGATGTCATCAGTAGTGAACGCTTTTTGTGCAAACAGGGATTGGGTAACGAACTCCCGTTTTTTATCTGCCCCTTCCCACCGGAAAAGGCTGTGGCCATGCAGCGGTTGCAAAAGCAATTGATTACCAAGTTGGAGCAAGCGGGAGTGCGAGTGCTGGCCATTAATCTCTATGACCTCGCCATTGAGCTGCTTCAAGCTCGGGATATCTGGCAGCAAACCCTCGACATAGAGGCGCAGACTTCTAAAGAAGAACTGCTTGAGTTGCTGCAGGGGGTGTTAGATCCAGCGACCCATTTGGTGCCAACCATCGCGGACAAGATGGCGCAAACAGAGTTTGACGTTTTATTTATAGGGGGAGTCGGTGAGGTCTATCCGTTTTTACGCTCCCACACTATTCTTAATAATCTGCAACGGGTTGCTAAAGAGCAGCCCACTGTTTTGTTTTTTCCAGGAGATTATATCCAAGATCTGGAGTCGGGAGCCTCTTTAGAGCTCTTCGGCCGACTGCGCGATGATAAGTATTATCGCGCGTTTAATATTTTTGACCGTGAAGTTTAGTCGAGGGATCGTTGATGAACCTAAATAGCATATTCACTAAACCCGTCGATCGTTATATCGAAGGAGTTATCAAGGCTGATGATGAGGCGGGATTACGTCTTGAGTTGGAGGAGTATATCCTCACTAATGAGGTGGAGAAGCGACTCGAAGCCTTCCTGGATGCCTACAATAATTATGAAGGTGCGAACGGGGTGTGGATTTCGGGGTTTTTTGGGTCCGGTAAATCGCACCTATTAAAAATATTATCTCTACTGCTAGAGGATAAAGAGATTGAGGGCGTTCGCCCCCTCGATGTGCTTTTGCCCAAATGTGCTGACAATGAAATATTGCGCGGCGATCTCAAGCGTGCAGTCGAGATACCCTCTAAAAGTATTCTATTTAACATCGACCAAAAATCCGACACCATCAGCAAAAAGCAGCTGGATGCAGTGCTTTCGGTCTTCGTGAAAGTCTTTAACGAAATGCGGGGTTACTACGGTAAGCAAGGTCACATTGCGCAATTTGAGCGAGATCTCGATTCTCGTGATTTGTATCAGGCTTTCCGAGAGGTGTATGCATCGATTGCGGATAAACCTTGGGAACGCGGCCGTGAACAGGCTATTTTAGAGGCCGCCGCCATCGACAAAGCCTACGCAAAAGTGTCCGGAACTCCGGAAGGTGAGGTCAAAGGCATCATCAGTAAATATCGTGATGATTATAAAGTCTCCATTGAAGACTTTGCCGACCAGGTGAAGGAGTATCTGGATCAACAGGGAGCGGATTTCCGACTGAATTTTTGTGTGGATGAAGTAGGTCAGTTTGTTGCTGATCACCCTAAGCTCATGACAAACCTGCAAACCGTTGCCGAAAGTCTGGCCACGAAATGTCGCGGACGGGCTTGGGTGTTGGTGACGGCACAGGAAGATATGGACTCCGTGATTGGTGAGATGACAGCAAAACAAAGCAATGACTTTTCGAAGATTCAGGCGCGCTTTGCGACACGCATGAAGCTCACCAGTGCGGATGTGGCCGAAGTCATCCAGCGGCGTTTGCTGGAGAAAAACGAGACTGGTATTGCGGAGTTGTCGACGGTTTACCACGAGCAAGCAAACAACTTTAAGACCCTGTTCAGTTTTTCCGATGGCGGCGTGACCTACCGCCATTTTCAGGATCGAGAACACTTTATCCATACCTACCCCTTCATCCCCTATCAGTTTGCGCTGTTTCAATCGGCGATCCAGAATCTGTCACAGCATAATGCCTTTGAAGGCAAAAGTAAGTCGGTGGGGGAGCGCTCAATGCTGGAAGTGTTCCAGCAGGTGGCTATCCATGTGGGTGGTCATGCGCTAGGACAGTTGGCGACCTTCGATATGATGTTCGAAGGTATTCGATCAACGCTAAAAGCCAATAGCCAAAAAGCGATTCTGGTGGCGGAAAAAAACCTGGGTAACCCCTTCGCCCTGCGGTTGCTCAAGGCCTTGTTGTTGGTGAAGTATGTGCGCGAATTTAAAGCAACGCAGCGTAACCTGTGCGTATTGATGCTGGAGCATTTTGATCAAGACCTGACGCAATTGAAGCGCCAGGTGGAAGAAGCCCTCAATATACTTGAACAGCAAACCTATATTCAGCGCAACGGGGAAGTTTACGAGTATTTAACCGATGAGGAAAAGGACGTCGAGCAGGAGATTAAACACACGGAGATCGAAACCTCAGACGTTAATGCTGAGCTGGATAAGCTGATCTTCGATTACGTGATCAAGGATCGTAAATTACGCTATGTCGAAGCTGGCCAGGATTTTATCTATTCAAAGAAGCTGGATGACCGCTTATTGGGGCGCGAACATGAACTCGCCATTAACGTTATCACACCGTTTCATGAGCATGCCGACAACATCGAAAGGCACCGTACGGACACGGTATACAAAGATGAGGTGCGTGCGCTGCTTCCTGTGGACGATCGATTGATGTTTGATGTGTTGATGTACAAACGCACTGAAAAGTACATTCGACATAACATGTCCATGGGCCAGCAAGAGTCCATCAAGCGTATCTTAACGGATAAAGGGTATCAGAATCAGGAACGCTATAAGAATCTGCAACGCAACGTACGCAGTCTTTTGGGCAAAGCACGTATTTTTGTCAGAGGCCGAGAGCTGGATTTGGGTGGCGAGGATCCGCAAACCAGGATCAGTAACGCATTCCAAGAGCTTGTCCCCAATGTCTATCACAACCTAAAGATGCTGCGGGGTGTGGCTTACTCGGAAAATGATGTCGGTCGGTGTCTGGCGCAGGCCAACAAAAGCCTGTTCGCAGAAGGTGCCGCTGCGCTCACCGAACCAGAACAGGAATTGTTAAGTTTTGTGCAGAGTAATGAGCGTGGCGGTTTGCGCACGACGATCAAGACTTTAACGGAGAACTTTGAAACGAAGCCTTACGGCTGGTCTTACGCAGCGGTGCTTTGTAACCTGGCGAACTTGTGTGGCCGTGGCAAATTAGAGGTGCGCGCCGACGCTCAAATCCTGGAAGATGCGGCTTTGGAGCGGGCAATTCGTAACACTCAAGCGCATGCTAATTCAATAGTCACGCCTTTGGTTGAATTTACTGCTTCTCAGGTGCGTGCCTTGAAAGAGTTTCATGACGATTTCTTTGATCAGCCACCGGCCGGCAGTGATGCCAAGATGATTGGCAAAGAAACGGGCGCGGCGATGGCAGCGTTGTATACAAACTTAAAAGGACTCGCTGAACAAACGGCTCAATATCCATTTCTGAGCGCACTAAATCCCGTACTGGATATGCTCAATGCACTGCAGGACAAACCCTACACTTGGTATGTGACGGAGTTCAAACAAACCCAGGATGCACTGTTAGATCTCAAAGAAGCAGTGATTGATCCGATCAGGAAATTTATGGGAGGATCCCAGCGCCAAATCTACCTGGACGCGGTTGCTTTCCTTAATAATCAAAAAGCTAATTTTACCTCAATCGAGGGGGATGAAGCTGATCAGTTGACGACGCTGTTAAGCCATCCCGAGTGTTTCAAAGGAACACATCTACAGACCATCAAACAACTGACGGAAGACTTGAAGTCCAAAGTATCCGCCCAGGTTACGCTACAGGCGAAGCAAGCGAAGGATGCGATCGATGCATTGAGGCACAAACTCACAACGGTAGCAGATTACGCAAAGCTTGATACTGAACAGCAAGCGCAGTTGATGCAACCCTTTGCTGAGGCACAGGCGAAGATTGAAAACGAAGCCTTGATCGCCGTCATACGCGATATCCAGCGGCAACTTGAAGAACAATATCCTTCGCTATTGACGAGTCTGTCGGCTTGGGCAACTCCAGAGCAACCAACCCCACAAGAATATCCAGGTGGTAAGTCGGTTAATCACCCCGGCGTGTCAGAAGGGAAGCTCGAGTATGTGCCCGTGCGATCAATCGCAGTGGCCTACGAAGGTGCCTGGCTAGCTAATGAAGCAGACTTGGAAAGTTATTTGGAGTTACTTCGAACCGCCATGCTGGAGCAGATCAAGCAGGGAAAACGGATACAAATCTAAGGACAGTTCATGGAAACCGCGAAACTGAAAAAATTTGCCCAAATAGCTCGGCGTAATTTGGTCGAGCAAGTCTCTGCCAAGCTGAAATTGGTGCTGGCAGAAGGCAGTGCCGCCAGACGGGAAACTATGGATGCGGTCAAAAAGCTCGAAGAGGCAATCAAGGGCCAGGGCAAGGAACTGGTCGTCGAGCGGGTGGCCTACATCTGGTTTAACCGCTTCTGTGCACTGCGTTTCATGGATGTGAACCGCTATAACCGCATCAATATTGTTTCCCCAGCCGATCCCGGACAGTTCCAGCCTGAGATTCTGGCCGAGGCCAAGATGGGGCACATCGACGAAGAGATGGTCCACGACAAGGTCCGGCAGCAGATCTTCGCCCTGCTCGACGGCAAAGCGCCCAGCCGCGACCCGCAGGGCGAGGCCTACCGCCTGCTGGTGGTGGCCGCCTGCAACTTCTGGAACCAGGCCATGCCGTTCCTGTTCCAGCGCATCGACGACTACACCGAACTGCTCATGCCCGACGACCTGCTTTCGGGCAACTCCATCCTCGCCTATACCCGCGAGGCGATGACGCCAGATGCCTGCGAGGATGTCGAGGTGATCGGCTGGCTCTACCAGTTCTACATCTCCGAAAAGAAGGACGAGGTGTTCGACGGCCTGAAGAAGAACAAGAAGATCACGCCCGAGAACATCCCCGCCGCCACCCAGCTCTTCACCCCGCACTGGATCGTGCGCTATCTGGTGGAAAACTCCCTCGGCCGTCTGTGGATGCTCAATCGCCCTGGTTCGAAGCTGATTCAGCAGATGGACTATTACATCAAGCCCGAACAGGCCGAGACGGATTTCCTCCGCATAAGCAAGCCGGAAGAGATCAAGATCTGCGACCCGGCCTGCGGCTCCGGCCACATGCTCACCTATGCCTTTGACCTGCTCTACGCCATTTATGAGGAGGAAGGCTACGAGCCTGCCGAGATCCCGGAGAAGATCCTCACGAATAATCTCTACGGCATCGAGATCGACGAACGCGCCGGGGAACTGGCCGCCTTTGCCCTGACCATGAAGGCCCGCGCTAAACAGCGCCGATTCTTCAACAAGGGCGTCAAGCCGAATATCTGTGTGCTGGAAAATGTCCGGTTCGACGGCAATGAGTTGAAGGACTACATGGATTTTGTCGGCCGCGACCTGTTCACCGCGCCGCTGCAGACCACCCTGCGCCAGTTCGAAGAGGCCGACAATTTCGGCTCCCTGATCCGTCCGGATGTCACCGACGTGGACGGCATGCTCAGGATTCTGGAATCAAAGAACGTCTCCGGGCAGCTGTTTATCAGCATGACCCATCAGAAGGTGCTACAGGCCCTGCGGCAGGCCGATTACCTGAGCCCGAAATACCATGTAGTGATTGCCAATCCGCCGTATATGGGTGGCAAGGGGATGAATGGACGGTTGGGGGCGTGGCTTAAGGATAATTATGAAGATGTGAAGTCCGATCTGTTTTCCGCCTTCATTGTTCGTAACACCGAACTTACTTTGCCTAAAGGCCAGCTTGGTTTCATGTCGCCTTTCGTGTGGATGTTTATCTCATCCTACGAAAAGTTGCGTAGCTTCCTGAACAGCCAGAAGACCATTACTTCGTTGGTTCAGCTAGAGTATTCGGGATTTGATGGAGCCACGGTGCCTATTTGTACTTTCACGGTTGAGAACGCTCATCACCCCGATTTTAAAGGCGGCTATGTACGCCTTTCAGCTTTTCGAGGTTCGGAAAGTCAGGGACCTCGCACTCTTGAGGCTATTAAGAACCCTAACTGTGGATGGTTTTATCGTGCGTCCGCTACTGACTTCAGGAAGATTCCTGGAGAGCCCATCGCCTATTGGTTCTCAGAAAATGCGGCAGACAATTGTGTACGATACCCAACGTTGTCAACTTTTTCAGATGCAAAGTCAGGAATGTCTTCCTGCAACTCCGATCTTTTTCTAAGGCAGTGGTTTGAAGTTTCATCTGTTTCAATCAACAGAGTTTCAAGGTCTCATGCTGATGCGCAAGTTTCGGGGGAAAAGTGGTTTCCCTACAACAAAGGTGGAGGTAATCGTCGTTGGTTTGGTTACAACGATGTGGTGATCAATTGGAGTAATGAAGGAAGTGACATAAAAAACTTTGTAGTCAACAACCCTAAAGATCCAAACACGACACACTGGTCGAGGCGGCTTTTTAACCTTGAATATTTTTTTCAGACTGGCCTGACATGGTCTGCTGTTACATCAGGCCGATTTTCCTGTCGAGAAGTTCCGGTTGGAATTATTCCTGGGACAGGGAGCAAAACCTTATACGACCTAAAAAACAATAAAGAAAAGATTGTGTTTTCTCTCCTAAATACAAATGTATCCTCTTACTATTTGTCTGTTTTTTCGCCAACTTTAAATTTTGAGGCCGGTGATGTCGTTAAACTCCCTGTTATTGATTCAATCAGCCCAGAAGTTTTGCAAACAACAAATTTAGTTCAGCTCTCCAAATACGACTGGGATTCCTACGAAACCTCCTGGGACTTCACCGTCCTGCCGCTACTGAATCCCGACTATTGCCAGCCAACCCTAAAGGCTACCTACCAGAAGCTACGCGCTCACTGGCGGGAGATGACGCTGGAGATGCGGCGGCTGGAGGAAGAGAACAACCGCATCTTCATCGACGCCTATGGCCTGCAGGATGAACTAAAGCCCGGAGTACCGCTGAACGAGATCACCCTGACCTGCAACCCGCACTACCGCTACGGCAATGACAAGAGCGAGGACGAGCTGGAGGCGCTGCTGTTGGCCGACACCATGCGGGAGCTGGTTTCCTATGCCGTGGGCTGCATGTTCGGCCGTTACGCGCTGGACAAGCCGGGGCTGATCCTGGCCAACCAGGGCGAGACCATCGAGGACTACCTGAAGCGGGTTCCGGAGCCGAGCTTCCCGGCCGACGACGACAACGTCATCCCCATGCTTGATGGCGACTGGTTCACCGACGACATCGCCGAGCGCTTCCGCAAGTTTTTGCGCGTGGCCTTTGGCGAAGAGCACTACGAGGCCAACCTCCGGTTCGTCGAAAAAGCGCTGGGCAAAAATGGCAAGGCCCGCGACATCCGCGATTACTTCCTCAAGGATTTCTATACCGACCATGTGAAGCGCTACAAAAAGCGCCCCATCTACTGGCTGTTCTCCAGCGGCTCTGGCAAATCTGGGGGCAGCTTCAACGCGCTGATTTATCTGCACCGCTATCATCCCGATACGGCCAGTATTGTGCTCAATGACTATTTGCGTGAGTTTGGTGCCAAGCTCACCACCAAAAGGAGTCAATTGGAAGCGATGAGTATCAATGCCTCGGCGTCCCCAGCTGAGAAGACCCGTGCCTTGCGTGATCTGGAAAAACTGAATAAGGTCACAGAAGAATTGGATAGCTATGAGCGTGACACCCTTTACCCATTGGCGACACAGCGTATAGCGCTTGATCTTGATGATGGCGTGAAGGTGAATTATCCGAAATTGGGGCCAGCACTTAAGCACATTCCCGGGCTCTCGGTGTAAGGAATATCTATGGAAGACCAGACTGCTCAAGCACTCAGAAAACTCTTCGATGCGCATCGCATTGTATTTTGGTATGACGCCAAACGTGAGTTGCGCGAGCAGTTCGAGAGCCTGGAATTGGCAGACGTTGAAAAGGTGGAGATTGCTGACAATGAATTTCAGCTGAAGTACCGGATGCTAAGAGCTGAACCCGATCGGCGATTTTTGCTTTATCACGAAGGCGAGCAACCTCCGGATTTGGAAAACTGGTTATTGGACGTGCAGTTATGCCAAGGTGAATTCCGAACCGACCAAACGGCAATTTGGCTGTCAGAATTAGGCTTGGGTTTAGAGTTTTCTGCGCTAATAAGTGAGCATGCGGAGTTTTTTCGTTCCAGCAAACGCCTTGAGGTGCTGAAAGAGCTGCTGAGTTCAGAAGACACGGCAGGGGTTATTCGCTTGAAAATGGTTGCCGCTTGCGTAAGCGCCGAGCCCCGTATGGATGTGGTGGTCGAGACGCTGCTGCAAGAACTCGCAGATGAGCGCGAAGAAAAATACAAACTGCTTGAGCGCTGCGAACTGGACGGATTCTTATGGGATCAGGCCCAGCGCTTATATGGCTATAACTCGAAAACACCGGGTCTGCGTGATTTTGTGATTGAGCTGTTCAAGTCCTGTTACGCGATGGGTACCGAAGGATCTGTGCGACTGATAAGCGATGCCTTGGTTTTCCTCAAACGCTGGAAGGACAATCGCAACTATGGCCAATCCTTCGAAAAATTATCCGATGAGTGTGCCCAGGTGTTGGGTGTCGAACAGGATTTGCTAACGCGCGACCTGCGAGATTTACTGGAGTTGGACTATTTTCGGTTAATCGATAAGAAGATACTCGGTGATCTGGTGCAGGCGGTGGCCTCACGTACGGCCAGCACGGGCGATATCGCCTTGTGGGTAAGACAGCGCCGCCAAAGTTATTGGTACGACCACTACCGCGATTTGTACGAGGCGATCGATTACGCCGCACAATTTATGAGCACTTTGGCAGAGGCTAGCTTGAAAATGAGTTCGTTAGCCGATGGCGTGCAGCGTTATTGCCAGTCCTGGTATCGTTTGGATCAGCTATATCGCAAGTTTATTTTCCATGTTCGCCGCTCCGGGGAAGCATCCTTGATGGAGCAGTTAAGCGACCAAATCGAAAAACTGTATTCCAATAATTTTCTACTCAAACTCAATGACAACTGGCAAACGCAGGTGGATAGCGCCGACCTGTGGACGGCAGCCACCATCGTGCCGCAGCGCCAATTTTTTCATAACTGGGTCAAACCTTTCCTGGATAAGGGCAAAAAGGTCTATGTCATCGTTTCCGACGCCCTGCGCTATGAGATTGCTGACGAATTATTGGGTTTGGTTCGACAGGAAGATCGCTATGACGCTCAGCTAGAGTGCGCGCTCTCCGCCCTGCCGAGTTATACCCAGTTGGGTATGGCAGCATTATTGCCTAACAAGGAATTGGCGCTGGCGGACAATGAAAGCAGTGCGGTATTGGTTGATGGCCAAAGTGCTCAGGGCACGGCCAACCGATTAAAGATACTGAGTCAAGCGCTAAGTGGGAAGGGGACGGCGCTGCTGGCGGAAGAGCTCATGGCGATGAACAAGGAGGAGTGTCGTGCGCTGGTGCGCGATCATGATGTGGTTTATGTGTATCACAATTTGATTGACTCTACCGGAGATAAACGTGCCACCGAAGGGCAAGTGTTTGATGCGGTCGAAGACACTCTGGGTGAAGTGGTGCGCCTGGTGAAAAAATTGACCGCCGCGAATGCGAGCAATTTACTGGTGACAGCCGATCATGGCTTTATCTATCAGAACCAGATGTTGGAGGAAAGTGACTTTCTGGCGGAGAAGGAAGTGGGCGATAGCATATTGTTCAAGAATCGGCGCTTCGTGCTGGGCAAAGGGCTGCGGGAGACCCCGGGGTTGAAAAAGTTTACGGCGGAGCAAATTGGTCTTAAAGGGCCGATGGAAGTATTGATCCCGAAATCCATCAATCGGCTGCGCGTGCAAGGTGCTGGCAGTCGGTTTGTGCATGGCGGGGCGGCATTGCAAGAAGTGGTGATTCCCGTCCTCAAAATCAACAAAAAACGGCAGAGCGATATTTCTGCGGTAGAGGTTGATATTTTGGGCGGCGCCAGCTCGGTGATTTCATCCGGGCAGCTGTCAGTGGTCTTTTACCAAGTGGATCCCGCGACGGATAAGATCCAGCCACGCCGTCTCCGGACTGGCATCTATACTCAGCGGGGTGATTTGATCTCGGACAGTCATGAGTTGGTGTTTGACTTGGCCTCCGAAAACCCAAGAGAACGTGAACTCAAGGTGCGATTCGTATTGACCCGAGCGGCCGATGAAGCGAATGGACAGGATGTGGTGCTTAAATTGGAAGAGCCGGTGCCGGGCACCTCCCATTACAAGGATTACAAGGCGCTTAAATACTCGCTGCGCCGTTCTTTTACCAGCGATTTTGATTTTTAAGGGAAGCTCGAAATGAACACACTGGATGAAAAGATCAATGAAAAATTCCCGGGCCTGGTCGTTCGCAAAGATCTGGTAAAAGCGGTCAAGGGCAACGCGATTGTACCCTCCTATGTGCTTGAATATCTGCTGGGTCAATATTGCGCGACCAACGATGAAGGGTCGATCCAGTCCGGTATCAGCACGGTGAAGGAAATCCTCGCCAAGCATTATGTCCACCGCAATGAAGCCGGATTAATCCGCTCAACCATTAAGGAGAAAGGACGGCACAAGGTCATTGATAAAATCAGTGTGGATCTCAATCAAAACAAGGATATCTACGAGGCCGTCTTCGCCAACCTGGGTATTAAAGAAGTGCTAGTGGATTCTGGCACGATTAAAGCACACCCCAAACTGTTGGTGGGTGGTGTCTGGTGTATTTGTGATATTGAATACGAGTTCACCGAAGATAAAGGCGCATGCCCCTGGATTTTGGCGTCGATCAAGCCGATTCAGATGTCACATTTTGATTTTAATTCTTACCTGACTGCCAGAGATGAGTTTAACACGGAAGAATGGATTGATCTGTTAGTGCAGAGTATCGGCTTTAACCCGGAGCAATTTGGCAAGCGCAGTAAATTGATGCAGTTGGTGCGCCTGATTCCCTTTTGTGAACGAAATTATAATTTGATTGAGCTAGGCCCCAAGGGGACCGGTAAATCACATATCTATTCTGAGTTTTCACCTCACGGAATACTTATTTCCGGGGGTGAGGTCACGGTACCCAAACTATTCGTGAATAACGCGAATGGCAAGCTAGGGCTCGTCGGGTATTGGGACTGTGTTGCCTTCGATGAATTTGCCGGTAAGAAAAAGCGTGTAGATAAAGCGCTGGTAGATATCATGAAAAACTACATGGCGAACAAGTCCTTCTCGCGGGGAATTGAAACCCTGGGGGCGGAAGCGTCAATGGTTTTTGTGGGCAACACACAGCATACCGTGCCGTACATGCTCAAGCACTCCAACCTTTTCGATGAATTACCAGACAAGTTTTACGACTCGGCGTTTTTAGACCGTATTCACTTTTACATACCTGGTTGGGAGGTTGATATCATTCGGGGAGAGATGTTCTCCGAAGGGTATGGTTTTGTAGTGGATTATCTGGCGGAGATCTTGCGATCACTGCGTAATCAGGACTACTCAGACCGGTATAACGAACATTTTTCGTTATCCTCGGATATCTCCACCCGCGACCGCGACGGTATTAATAAGACCTTTTCGGGATTAATGAAAATACTCTATCCCAAAGGTGAAGCTAGTAAAGAAGAGATCCAAGAGATTCTTGAGTTTGCTATAGAGGGGCGCAAGCGGGTCAAGGATCAACTTATGCGTATTGATAACACCTATGCGGATGTGAGTTTTGAATATGAAGACAAAGACGGCAATTCCTTCAGGGTACTAACGCTGGAAGAAAGGGAGTACCCACAACAGTATTACAAGACAATAGCGCATGGTGATACACCGAGTGGTGCTGCTGCAACTTCGGGAACCGAGCCGGCAACTCTGGAAGTGTCTGCGGAACAAGAAGCTATACCAGGACACGTAGAGTTTCAGGAAAATCAGCGGGGTATTTCTTACGAATTCTTATTCGGCCCCTATTTGAAAGGTGCGCGTCAAATTAAGATTGTGGATCCCTATAT
>Ga0070726_10002611_pt1 | contig 16048 bp, 19 predicted proteins | sample tdAd471_FD_67275 | JGI IMG/M metagenome (GOLD analysis project Ga0070726, IMG submission 67275) | Marine sediment microbial communities from the Atlantic coast under amendment with organic carbon and nitrate - tdAd47.1 | ecosystem: Environmental > Aquatic > Marine > Coastal > Sediment | place... | reverse complement strand
CAGGTCAATCATCGAGCTGTAAGGACCATGCAGCAGGAACGACTACGCCTCATCAGGAACTTCACGGCAGACCAGAGAGAAGCCACGCGCTCAGCACTGACCGACGGCATCAGGCGGGGTCTCAATCCGCGCGATCAGGCCAGAATGTTCCGGGACAGCATAGGCCTCACAGGTCGGCAGCAGGCCGCGGTGAATAACTACCGCCGGCTGCTCGAGGAGGGCAACTCCGAGGCACTCCAGAGGCAGCTACGGGACCGTCGGTTCGACCCGACCGTCAGACGGGCCATCCGCACGGGTGAACCGCTCACGACGGCCCAGATCGATCGCATGGTCTCCCGCTACAGTGACCGGATGAGGTCCTACAGGGCCACGGTGATCGCCAGGACCGAGGCGCTCCGCGCCGTCCACCAGGGCACCGAGGAGCTGTATCGGCAGGCGATCGACGAGGGACACCTCAACTCAGACCAGCTCATGAGGACTTGGCACGACGCAGACGATCGGCGCGTCAGGGCCTCGCACAACAGGCTGGACGGCCTCGAGCGACGGATCGGTGACACCTTTCCGGGCGACGAGGGCCCACTCCGCTTTCCAGGCGATCCGGAGGCACCGGCCGCGGAGACGGTCCAGTGCCGCTGCGTGCTGAGTACCAGGATCGACCCACCACAGGTCTAGCATGACTGAGAAGCACAGACAGGCCCAGCTATTCGCGGGGCCGGTGACGTTCGACCACGATGTGGCCTTCCGTGGCAGCGTTACCGTCAGGTCCGTGTCGACCGAGCTGGGCTCGGTGGCTGCCGGCCTCGTGGTCGCCATAGAGCCGGGGGCCGGACCGGTCGTGGCGGATAGCTCCAACCCCGAACACGCCGACCGCATAGTGGGCATCAGTCTCGGGAGCGGCAGAGTTGCCACGGCGGGGGAGCTCGGAGGCATCTCGGGCGTCCAGGCCGGCGACGTGCTATACCTGTCCGGCGTCGGAGGGCTGTCGGCCACTCCTCCATCGTCCGGCTTCCAGCAGAGAGTGGCGGTCGCCACGAGCTCGGCAGATGTGGTAGTCTCACCAGGGACTGCAATCTTAATCTAATCGACGGAGAACAAAAATATGGCAGGCAATAAATACCTCGAGCGTGACGCGGCCTCAGGCCGCATGAAGGAGGTCGAGAGCAAGGACGCATCGGCCGGGGCGGCTGACGCAGGGAGCGTCGTGGCGCTGAATGCCGCCGGGGAGGTCGACGGCTCGATGCTCCCGGCGGGCATCGGGGCGAACAGTCTCTCCGTCGTGGCCTTCGAGGACCTCGCAGCGAATGATCTCGTGGAGATCTTCGACAACGCGGGAACTCCGAACGCGCGTAAAGCCAGCGCAGCTGCGGCGACACAGCGGCCTGCGACCGGCTACGTGACCTCCGCCGTCCTGGCGGGCAGCAACATCGACGTCTTCTTCGACGGACGGAACGGCGGCCAGACCGGCCTGACCCCGGGCCAGCGCGTCTATCTCTCGACGTCTACTCCCGGCGAGGTCCAGACGACCCCTCCATCGGGCACGGGCAACCTCAGCCAATTCGTTGGCAAGGCCGTTTCCGCTACGGAGTTCAACTTCGAAGCCGACGACGTCATCGAACTCGCCTAACATGGCCAAGGCCATAGCGCTCAGGGACGGGAAGCTCACCGAGATCAACGTCCCCGAGCTGGCGGTCTTCCGCAGGCAGGGCTTCTCCTGGATAATGGTCAAGCCCGCGGATACGGTCAGCCTGACGGGCTCCACCCTCACATTCAACGAGCCGGGTTGGTACCAGGTGACGAACTCCGGCTGGAGTGAGTACGCTGTGGGCGACACGATCGCGCTCGGCTTCTTCCCCTCAAGACGCAGGATCCTCGGGCCCTTCGAGTAAAGCGATGGCGTGCGTACCGTTGCCGCGCGCGTTACTTTGGCCAGCATGAACCCATCATTCTGTGCAATTGCTAGAAAATAACGGAGACGATATGGCTCAGACAAAACACCGCGACGACCAACTGTTCGTCGCTCCAGTCGAGTTTGACGACTGGATGCAACTCAACGGGGGCATTCGGCGCGCTTTGATCGCCTCCGGATCCGCCCTCACGGTAGACCCCGAACTCCACGACGGACGAACTATCGTCCTCAACCAGGCCGACGGCGTGGCAGTTACCCTGCCGGCCGCGACCGGCTCAGGTGCCCGCTACCGCTTCGTGGTATCGGTGACGGTCACATCCAACTCAGACACCATCTCGGCCGCAGGCACCGACGAGTTCGTCGGATCGATCCTGGCCGTACTGGACAACGACAACGCCGACGCGTGGCAGGCTGCTGCAGCGGACAACTTCGACGTCATCACGCTTGATGGCGGCGACCAGGGCGGTCTGATCGGTGATGAGATCATCATCGAGGACATCGCCTCAGGCTCCTGGCTCGTATCGGGCCGGGTCGTACAGGCCAACGCCACGGCAGCAACACCCTTCTCCACCACCTAAGGAGCGGGCTGACAATGCCGGACAGACGGAAGGGAGAGCGCCGGGACGACTTCGTGTCCCGATGCATGTCCAGCGGGGAGGCCAAGAGGGACTTCCCGGACGACGAGCAGCGCCTAGCCTTCTGCATGAGCCGGGCACGGAAAGGAGCAGACATGACCGAAGAGAACTTCGAGGTACGGGCAGAGGTCGTCAAGATAGACGACAGCCTAGGCCTCGTCATGGGGCACGCGATTGTCTGCAAGGTGGACGGCGAGCCCTATTTCGACCTCCAGGGAGATCACATCCCGGAGGACAGCATGCTCAAGGCGGCCCTGGACTTCATGGAGCACAGCCAAGTGGCTGGGCACATGCACGAACGCGATGATGACGGCAAGGCCATCAAGGCCGGGTCCGTGGTCTTCGCGTTTCCACTCACGGATGAAATAGCCAAGGCTTTCGGCATCGAGACGCGGGTCACCGGGCTCATGATCGCCATGCGCCCCGACGAGGACATGCTCAAGCGCTTCCAACTGGGAGAGCTCACGGGCTTCTCGATCGGCGGACTACGCCTCGAGGACGAGGAGATTGAAGAATGACCAACAACGCTGGCATCAACAAGGGCGGTAAGCGGCGCATCATGCGGGCATTGAAGATCAATGAGATCAGCGGTGTCGACGTGCCGGCCCAACAGCCTGCTCTGGCGCTCATCATGAAGCGACACGACGACGCTGATACTTCCCAGACAGAAGAGCTCGCCAAGGGTTCAGCACTGACCACGAGTGACAGGGACCACACGCACCTCGTTGCGCTGAATGGTCCCCCGGACGGGGTCGAGATGAACTCGGGCGAGACGAGTTGGGCGGACGGGCACTCACACCCATGGATCCGCGCAGCTTCGGGCGCGCTAGTTATTGGCCAAGCGAAGGGCAGCGACGGGGTGGCACACACCCACCAGGTCGCGGTGCTGAGCAAGGCGGGGGAGGACGACGAGCTCGCCGGCCTCTCTGAAGAAGAGGCGAGCAACCAGACCGCCGGGGATACCGGCACAGTCGGAACTGAAGGAGACCTTAACATGACCGACAAGACCCAAAAGGCCGACGGCGAACCGACGGTCGCAGAGTTGCAAGCGCAGCTTGATCGGGCTAATTCCGTTGCTCAGCTGAGCGACGCGGAGAAGTCCCACTTTAACTCGCTCGAGGGTGACGCGCAGGACGAGTTCCTGGCCAAGTCCGCGGACGAGCGTAAGACGATCGTCGACGATATTGCCAAGGCCGCTCAGGACGCCGATCCCGTGGCCTACACGACCATGGACGGCATCGAGCTCCGCAAGTCAGCGGGCGAAGCCTTCATCGCGATGGCCAAGTCCAACGACGCTCTGCGCAAGCAGAACGAAGCTCTTGTCGAGCGGCAGGAAACTGCCGACCTCGAGAAGCGCGCCGAAAGCGAACTGGCACACCTCCCTGGCACCGTCCAGGAGCGTGCAGCCATGCTCAAGGCGGTCGAAGCCATCGAGGACGAGACGCAGCGTGAAGCTGCTCGTGCGGCCCTCAAAGCTGGCAGTGATGCCATGAGCAAGGCGTTCGACACCATGGGCCATCGCAATGCGCCGGTCGTTGGTGACAACGAGAGCACCTTGGAAGGCCTCGCTAAGGCCCACCAGGAGAAGCACGACGTGTCGTACGAGAAGGCATACTCCGCGGTCTTGCAGACCCCGGAAGGCCGGCAAGCGTACGCCAAGTCAGTCAACTAGGCTGACCGCCTGGACCACCTGAAGCAACGAAGGAGAACATACTCATGGCTTCAATCAACAACTCCACCGCGGTCGACCTGACCGTAGGTGAAGACCTGAACGGCGACGTGTACGAGCTGCTCATCATCAACGCGAGTGGCCGGGTCGTCAAGCCCACAGCCACTACGGGTGTTGCGGATGAGGTTGTCGTCGGCGTGCTCGCTGAAGATCCTGGTCGCACCACTGTCGACGGCACGGACTCTGTCCCCGTCGCACTGATCGACGCGGGAGGCATCCTGGCCTGTAAGGCCGGGGGCACCATCACCGCGGGTGACATCCTCATTCCGGATGCCACCTCGGGTCGCGCCGCTTCCGGCGGTCAGAACCCGAGCGACATGGCGGACACAGAAGTAGGCTTCGGCATCGCACTTGAGAGCGCGGTGGACGGAGACGTCTTCGAGTTCCTCGCTGCTCGGATCTACCGTTCGAACGACGCGGCTTAATCGTCGGGCCAACCCTTAATAGGAGGACAACAACATGCCCTACACTCAACCGTCACGGTCCGACGTTCACGTCAATACGCCGCTGACCAACGTTTCGATCGCGTTCCTGCAGGATGCAGACGCGTTCGTGGCCAGCCGGGTGTTCCCGAACATCCCGGTCGCCAAGAAGTCGGACGCCTACTTCACCTATGATCGCGGAGAATTCAACCGCGACGAGATGAAGGAACGGTCTCCTGGTACGGAGTCCGCCGGCGGATCGTACGAGATCAGCAACGACACCTACCTCGCCCGGACGCGCGCCTATCACAAGGACGTGCCCGACGAGGTTCGTGATAACGCCGACGACCCCATCGACCTCGATCGTGAGGCCACGGAGTACGTCACGCACAAAGGCCTCATCAAGCGCGAGGTTACCTGGGCGTCGACCTACTTCACGGCAGGCGCTCCTGGTGACACCTGGACCTTCGACGTGGACGGAGCAGCCACTGCCACCGCCGCGGGCTCGTTCGATCCGACCAACGCATCGAACAACGACAAGGTCTACTGGGACGACAGCTCCTCAACCCCGATCGAAGACGTCCGTCAGGGCAAGCGCTTCGTTCAGGAAGAGACGGGCTTCCGGCCTAACACGCTGACCCTCGGCCGCGAGGTGTTCGACGCACTGCTCGATCACCCCGACATCGTCGGTCGTCTCGACAACGGCCAGACCACTGGTCCGGCACTCGTCAACCGGCAGGCTCTCGCCGCGCTCTTCGAGCTCGATGAGGTCCTCGTCATGGACGCCATCCGCAACACCGCGAAGCAGGGCCAGACGGCCTCCCACAGCTTCATCGGTGGCAAGAATGGCCTCCTGTCCTACAAGCCAGCCAGCCCTGGTCTGCTGACCCCGTCAGCCGGCTACACCTTCAGCTGGACCGGCCGAGTGGGATCCGGTAACGACGGCATGCGCATCAAGCGCTTCCGCATGGACGAGCTTGAGAGCGATCGCATCGAGATCGACATGAGCTACGACCAGAAGCTCATCGCAGCCGACCTCGGCTACTTCTTCGGCGGCATCGTCCAGTAGGACGCTGACCACCTAGACTAAAGCGCGTGGAGGGCCCGGCGGGGCCCTCCACCTCCCTTCCAAGAAAGGACGAACACATGGCGCAGCCACGCAATCCCTCAAGGCGCATCCGCCGCCTCCGTCACTGGAAACAGCGGTTCAACAAGGACTCCACTTTCGTATGGCGTCGTTCCATCAGATACGCAGGCGAGATGACCGAGGTCGGGGCAGAAGTCCCAGAGGCCTTGACAGCATCGCCTACCAAGCTCCGCAGGTTCTGGGAGAGCCGCGTCATTGAACTGCGCGACTTCGAGCCTCCGAACGTTATCACTGGTCAGCCCGAGAAGCCGAAGGAACAGGAACCCCTGGACCTCGAGCTGGAGCTACCAGAAGGCGTGAGCGTCGAGCGAGGAAAAGGCTCGTGGTTCCTGGTCACAGATCAGGACGGCGATGAGCATAAGGCCAATGGCAAGAAGGCGCTCGACGAGCTGCTTGAAGCCATCAAGGACGCAGCCGCAGACGCATCTGAGGATGACGACCAGGACGACCAGGATGCCTCGGACGAGGAAGAAGGTCAGGACGACGACCAGGATGCCGAAGGCTTCGAGGAAGTAGATGACGACGCCGGCAGCGAGGATGCGGAAGCATCCGAGGTTGCCGATGACGCCGAGCCTGATGAGGACGATTGGTTGGACGGTGACGCCACATCTGAGGACGAAGATGCGTCCGATGATGAAGATCTCCAACAGTAGTACCAACACAGAGGGACTGGGCGCCAACCAGACGGGTGGTCCCAGTCCCTTTTTCACTTGTGACCGCCCGCTAGAAGGGAGGGTCTAGCCAATGGCCGACCCACAAGTGAGAGCGATTGTTCGTGGCTTGACCCAGCTGACTGAGCGTGCCATAAAGAAGATCACGCTGGATGTCACGGCGAACCTGATTGGAACTACGCCCGTTGATACGGGCTGGGCGCGGGCCAACTGGGTCCCATCTATAGGGCTGCCAGTGGAAGAGGATCTATCACAGGCCTCTCCGACTGAACAGAGTGCCTCAGCAGCAGGCGCGAGGCAGCAGGGAGCACTGGCTGGGGTAGCGGCGAGCTACAAGTTGCGGATGGGCAGCGTGTTCATCTCAAACAACGTGCCCTATATCGTTCGGTTGAATGAGGGCTCTTCAAGCCAAGCGCCAGCGGCATTTGTACAAGCCGCGATCAATAAGGCGGTGACGCAGGACATTCGAGGATTAAAATGACGACGATCAATGAGGCCAAAGAAGCCATCCTGGCACAGTTCGTGACCAACTTCACGGGCACGAGCGCTATCGCCACGGACAACGAAGAGTTCGAGACCGGAGGCCTGACCGAGTGGGTCCGGATCGTCGTCCGAAATACCAACCGAGCCCAGGAGAGCTTCGGAGGCGTGGGAAACAGACGTTTCCAGTCCCGTGGATCCGTCCTGGTGCAGGTATACACGGAGGCCAATACCGGCGTACAAAGGTCCGACACACTGGCTCAGGAAGTGGTCGATGTCCTTGAGGGTATTAGCTTGACGGGCGTAGACCTCTTCGCCGCAGTCATCCGAGAGACAGGTCCCGACGGGAATTGGTACCAAACCGTGGTTGAAGCTGAGTTCGACTACTTCGAGATCAAATAAGGAGGATAAGCAGCATGGGCCGCGTCCTAACAAACAACGTAGGATTGTCCTACACCATTGAGACCGCACTCGGCGTAGCAGGGACCAGCTGGTTCCTCCTTGAGCCGAACGCCATCAACACCTTCGGTGCCACCATCAGCACCGTCGCGCGTAATCCTATCAGCCCCGACCGGCAACGTCGGAAGGGCACGGTGGCCGACCTCGACAGCGCGATCGAGTTTGAGCATGACCTCACGCTCTCGGCTTTCCGGGACTTCATCGAAGGCTTCGTGTTCTCTACCGGTACGAATTCCGATGCGACGCACAGCGTGACCAATGTGGACGGCACGAATGACGAATACGACGTCTCAGCTTTGACCGCTGCAGCGGCGAGCAAGCTCGAATTCAGCACCGGCGAGTACGCCTCGCTGATTTATGCGCGGGGCTTCTCCACAGCAGGAAACAACGGTCTCAAGCAGGTTGACGTTGACGTGGCCACGGCGGCCACTGAGATCGGCGTATCGACTTCCGTGGCCGACGAGACACCTCCGGCAGATGCCCAGGTCGAGCTGGCAGGCTTCCGCTTCCTGGACGGTGCGACTGATGTCACTGTCGCATATTCAGGTACGACCCTGACGATCACAGTTGGAGCAGGTATCGTGGGCTTCGACTGGACGAGCTTTGGCTTCCTGACGGTTGGCCAGATGATCCATGTCGGTTCGGCAGACGCCTCAGGCAATGTGCAAAATGCCCTGCAGGATAGCGTGGCGAACGACACCTACGGCTATGCGCGGATCACTGCCATCTCGGCAACCGTGCTGACCTGTGACAAGGTAGACAGCACCCTGCAGGTTGCAGGGCCAACGTCACCAGCCACCCTGGACCTTATGTTCGGCAATTTCATCCGCAATGTCGCGACGACCTCCTCAGAGTATCTGGAGCGGTCATTCCAGTTTGAGGGCTCCTTCCCGAACCTGGACGACCCGAATGACGAGTACCAGTATGCGTTGGGCAACTACTGCAACACAGTCTCCTTCGAACTACCGTTGACCGACAAGGCCGGAGTATCCTTCGGCTTCATCGGTACGGATACGGAGGACCCTGTCGTGGCAGGCTCGCGGAAAACTGGCGCGGACAGCGCAGAAAATCCGAATGCGACCGATGCCTATAATACGACGGCAGACATCGCCCGCTTGCGCATCCAGGACACGGATGAGACCGGCCTGTCGACCTACTTCAAATCGCTCACGCTGACCATCAATAACAATGTGAGCCCGGAGAAGGTGCTCGGCACCCTCGGCGCCGCGTTCATGAACACAGGCAACTTCGACGTTGACCTGACGGCTCAGCTCATCTTCACAGAGGGTCTTGTGATCGACCGGATCCGGGCGAATACGACCGTCTCGATGGACTTCGTTATCAATAACGACGACGGAGCGATCGCCGTGGACATCCCGAGCATGACCATGGGCGACGGTTCACGGGAATTCCCGGTGAACGAGAGCGTCCTCATCAACGTGGCCTGTCAGGCCTTCAAGGATGAGACCCTGGACACATCTCTCGGGATCAGTATCTTCCCGAGCGTACCGTCCTAAGAATGACGGCTGCCGCGGGGGCAACCCCGCGGCATTCTTTTTTGACCCACTCAGGGTCAGATAATTGACAGGAGACAGAAACTATGGTTGATTTCAGCCACCTTGAACAGCTCGACGTGACCAAAGATCGTACGGCCGAGTTCACCCTTCACAGCATTGAGGTCAATGGCGTCAGCCCGACCATCATCGTCGCCCCGGCAACCGAGGCGAACAAGGCATATTTCAATGCCCTTCTCAAACGCGCCGGCCGATCTGCCCGTCAGGTCGCAGCAGGCAAGATCAACGCTGGGATGATCCAGGAGAACCGCGAGGAAGATCGCGCACTCTACCCGGCCCATATCATCCAGGGCTGGAAAGACATGCTTGACGCGGACGGATCCGAAGTCGAGTTCTCTCGCGAGAACTGTGCGGACTTCCTCAACGCCCTACCAGGCTGGCTGTTCGATGACCTTCGCAACTTCTGTGGCAAGCCTGAGAACTTCGTCTCTGGCCCCAACGTCGATGTGGTCCAAACGGGAAAAAACTAAGTGAGCGGCTAGTCTGGGAGCTCAGGTACCAGAAGGAAGAGTTCCGAATAGAGAACGACATCCGCCGTGGCCGACCGCTCCCGGACTGGTACCTTGACGAACCGCTCATCCTGCCTGGAGATGAATTCTACATCCAGGCCTTTTTCGAGCTTAATACAGAGCGCCAAGTCGGAATGGGCTTAGGTGCAATTCCTTGGTCTAAGATCGTCGAATATGGGCGTACCGCTGGTCTCGACGGCGACATGATAGCCATATTCGTTTCTATTATCCGAGCCATGGACGCAAAGTACGTAGAATGGCAGGACAAGGAGGCTGAGCGCAAACGTAAGCACAATACTCCGCCATCTACGGATACGACGGAAAAAGGACAGAAAAGGTAGCAGCGTCCAGTGGCCGATTTTCGCATTCGCGTTATCATCGACCCGACGGGATCACAGCGAGGGGGGAGACAGGTCGAGCGACAACTCAACCGGATCGGCAACAGTGCTGATCGGGTGCGGAACCTTATTGCCGGGGCCTTCGCTTTTGCGGGCCTCAGTATCGGCATCCGCGGGTTGGTTGAGCTGGCCGATACCTTCACGAACATTCAGAACAGATTGCGGACTGTCACCGACGGCACGCAGGAGCTCGCTCTGGTCACAGACGAGCTCTTCGAGATCTCGAACCGAACGCGTAGTAGCTTCGAGGCCACCGCGGAGGTATATGCTCGGGTGGGTCTCGCCACACGCGAATTGGGCATCAGCCAGGGGCAGACGCTCGCCTTCACTGAAAGCCTCAACCAGGCCGTGATCCTATCCGGTGCCTCTGCCCAGGAGGCTCAGGCCGGTCTCATCCAGTTGTCACAGGGCCTCGCTTCTGGCGCACTTCGCGGTGATGAGCTGCGATCGGTGCTCGAGCAGCTGCCAGTTGTGGCCGACGTCATTGCCGAGAGCATGGGTATCACGCGGGGCGCTCTACGAGAGATGGGCGCTGAAGGGGCCATCACGGCCGACATCGTGCTCAATGCCTTCGCAGAAGCCAGGGAGGAGCTGGCGGAGCGCTTCGGCGAGACCATCCCGACTATCAGTCAGAGCCTGCAGGTCCTGCGGAACAATGCAATCGGCCTCGTCGGTGCCTTTGACAGCGCCAGCGGAGTAAGCCAAGCCCTATCCAGGGCCATCCTGTTCCTGAGCGAAAATCTCGAGACGGTCATCCGTGCGGTCGGAGCTCTCGCTATTGCCCTTGGTATTCAATTTGCAGCTAGGGCTGTTCCAGCCGCCATCGCCGGCTTAGCAAAGCTGGCCATTGCCATCGCGCTCAACCCAATCGGAGCCATAGCCACGGCCATCGTCCTGGCGACTGGGGCTCTCATCGCATTTGGCGATCAGCTCTCACTCACGGGCACCGGAGCTGCCACCGCTCTGGACTTCATGATCGTCGCCTTCTTCCGCCTCTGGGATGCCATCCAGATCGGCGTGAACTTCGTGGTCGGCCTGTTCACTGGCTTCCAAAATACGATAGATGACTTCACCTTCATGGACTTCGTGAATGCGGGCGCCCGCGCAGTTGACGCCCTAATCGGCGTATTCACCGGAGGCTTCGACGCCGTCAAGGCTATCTGGGACGACTTCCCGCGCGTGATCGGCGACATCATCATCTCCGGCTTGAACTTCGTTCTAAGGAACGTGGAGCGCTTCATCAACGGCATCATCCAGGCGCTGAACCGGATCCCAGGGGTCGCGATCACCACTCTGGACGGGGTCATACCTCAGCTCGAGAACCCATTCGAAGGTGCTGCGGCGAATGTCGGCCGCGCGGCCACAGAGGGCTTTGCTCGTGGCTTCGATCAGGCGTTGGCCCAGAACCTGGTCGCTGATATTGCGACCGAGGCCGAGGAGCGCGCGCAAGCCCGAGTGGCCCAAGAGGCCGAGGAGCTGGCCGCTCTTGAAGCCGCGCGTGCCGGCCTGGGAGTTGCCCCAGCCGGAGCCGCGGGAGGAGCGGCCGATACAGCATTCCAAGACCTCCTGGCCAATCTTGAGCTGGAGAACGAACTGCTGCAGCTAAATACGACCGAACGTGAGCGCCGACAGGCCCTGCTCGCATTTGAAGCAGACCTCGAGAGGGAGCTCACGGAAGCAGAACGTGCTCAGGTTGAGGCGCTGATCCTACACAACGAGGAGCTGCAGCGCCAGTCTGATCTGTTCGACGCCATCCGTGGACCCGCCCAGGAGATGGAGGCAGACCTACGCGCGCTGGAAGCTCTGTACGAGAGCGGCAAAATTGAGCTTGAAGAGTACAACGAGGTGCTCAACGAGCTGCGGCTCCAGGCCCTGGAGTTCGAGACGACTGCTGGCGCCGGTCTGGAGCGGTTCTTCCGCACAGTTGCGGCGGAAGCGCAGACCTCGGCTGACTTCATCGAGGACAGCCTCGGCGCGGTCTTCGATAATCTCACGAGCACCCTGGAAGAGTTCGCGAATACCGGCAAGTTCAGCTTCACCGACTTCACGAACAGCATCCTGCGAGACCTGAACCGGCTCGCCGCGCAGGGCGTCAGCGATCAGATCGCGGGCATCTTCGGTAGCATCTTCGGCGGTGGCGGCGGAGGCGGCGGAGGTGCTGGCTTCGGTAATATCTTCGGCTCTATCGTCTCGGGCATCGGCGGCCTGTTCGGCTTCGCGAATGGCGGGTCATTTGACATCGGCGGCCGCGGCGGGGTGGACAACAATGTCATGAGCATCAATGGCAAGCCGATTGCTCGCGTATCACGCGGCGAGACTGTCGACATCTCACCTAATGGTGGCGGAGGTCGTCCAATTCAGGTAATTATGAACATTCAGACGCCAGACGCAGACAGCTTCCAGAGGTCTCAAGATCAGATCCTCGCAAGGGTTCAGGCTCAGCTGTCACGTGCAGGGCGACGAAACGCATAGACAGGATAAGGTATGGCATTCCACGACGTACAGCTGAGCGCAGAGATCGAGCGCGGAGCGCAGGGCGGTCCAGAGTTCAAGACGACCGTGCTGGGCTTGTCTTCGGGTTTTGAGAAGCGCAACATTGACTGGGAATACACCAAGGGCTCCTGGGACATAGGATACGGTCTCCGGGACAAGGCGGATGCCGAGGAGGTCCTCGCCTTCTTCTATGCACGCCAGGGACGAGCCCACTCTTTCCGCTTCAAGGACTGGACTGACTTCGAGATCGGGGACAGCGATACGAGCACTCCCCAGGAGATCGGCATCGGTGACGACGCCGAGACCCAGTTCCAGATTGTCCGGCGCTACACATCAGGAAGCCAGACCTTTAACCGCCCGATCACGCGACCAGTCTCTGGTACGGTTGAGATCTATATCGACGGCGTGCTCCAGGGCGGAGGTGTCTCGGTAGATACTTCCACGGGGGTCGTCACTTTTGTGACCCCTCCTGTGGCAGCCGAGAGCGTTGGCATTATCTGCGAGTTTGACGTCCCCGTACGCTTCAACGTGGACAAGCTAGACATGCGGGCCTTCTGGTCCGGCAATTACAGTCTACCACAGATCCCCGTCGTCGAGGTGCGCGAGACCCTCACGGCCATATAGGAGGGTCCAATGCCAAAAACAACCACAGGAACAATGGACACCCACTTGGCGGGAGAGACGACCTCTCTGGCCACGTGCTGGCGTGTCACCCGTACCGACGGGACGGAGTTCCACTTCACCGATCATGACGGTGACATCGACTTCGATGGCGATACCTATAAGGCGGACACCGGATACACCAGGACGGCCATCCAGAACGACAGCTCGCTGTCGGTGGACAATCTGAACCTGGAGGGCATCCTGGACAGCGCCGAGATCACGGTCGACGACCTACGCGCCGGCCTGTTCGACTATGCTGAGATCCGGATCTTCGTCGTCAACTGGGCCGACCTCACGGCGAGCGACATCAAGATGAGACGCGGCTGGATCGGAGAGGTCACCGTGACCGAGCAGGGTATCTTCCGCGCTGAACTGCGTGGCCTTAGTCAGGCTCTCTCACAACGTATGGGTGAGGTCTACCAGCCAGAATGCAGAGCTGACCTGGGAGACAGCCGATGCACAGTACCGGTCGATCCTGCTCTCCGCCAAGATAGCACAACCTATTCCGCTGGCGACATCATCAAGATAGTGACTGCCGGCGCACCAGACGGCACTCAGAGCGATTATGAGAACCGCATCTATGAGGCGACCCAGGCCGGAACCTCGGCCGCGTCAGCTCCGTCTTTCGATACGACCGAGGGCAACACCACCCAGGATGGTGGAACTGCCGCGGACCAGGACTACAATCTGCCATCCAATAATACGAATGGCCAGACGCTGACGATCGAGGGACAAGTCTATACCTTCGTGACCTCGCTGGCCTCCGCTTTCGACGTGCTGATCGGCGGGACAGCCTCTGACACGCTGGACAACCTGGTCGACGCGATCAATGACAATGCCGTAAATGAGGGAACCACATACGGAACAGGCACGACCGCGAATACGGACGTCTCAGCGGCTAAGGCAGACAGCGACACGGTCACCGTGACGGCGCTCACCGTCGGCGTGGCCGGCAATCTGATCGCCGTCTCTGAGAGTTCTAACGGAAACTGGTCCGGGGCGACATTATCAGGCGGCGTGGATCCAGTCATCTGGGTCGCCCGTCAAGCCTGGACACGCCACGGCGAGGTGGATACTGTCACGGACCAGAAGACCTTCACTCTGACGGTGGGCTTCGACGAGAGCAGGGCGACCGACGACTGGTTCAACGGTGGCGCCCTGAGGTTCGACAGCGGGCTAAACGCTGGCAAGAGTATTGAGGTCCGAGACTGGACCAACTCGACCAGGGAGATCACCCTGTTCCTGGCCTCTCCGTTCACGGTCGCGGCCGGTGACAAGGTGGCATTATACCCCGGCTGCGATAAGCGGGCGCCAACGTGTGCCACCAAGTTCGGCTTGGCCGCAGACAGCACCAACTTCCCGACCAGCCGGGGCAACATACGAAACTTCCGCGGGGAGCCACATATTCCCGGCCAGGACGAGCTCACGAGGTACCCAGATGCCAAATCGGGATGACATCATAGAACTGGCCCGCTCATACCTGGGCGTGCGCTGGCTCCACCAGGGTCGCGGCCGGAATGGTATCGACTGCGCCGGCCTCGTCATCGTGGTGGGCAACGAGCTCAAGCTGATCGACTACGACACCGCAGACTACCAGCGCCGTACGTCTGGACACGCCTTCTTGCACCATTTTCAGATGAACATGAAGCGGATCCCGCTGCCCGAGGCCCGTCCCGGGGACGTTATGCTGTTTCGCGATGCTCAGTTTCCGTGCCATTCTGTGATCCTCGGCTGGAAGGATCAAGAGATGACAATGATACACGCGCACGCTCCTCACCGTAAGGTGGTGGAAGAAGCGCTGGCAGACGGTGACTGGATAGCACGCCGCGTGGCTGCATTCAAATTTGAAGGATTAGACGATGGCTAGACTTGCGCTCTCAGTCGTCGGAGCCGGCATCGGCGCCCTATTCGGGGCACCGCAGCTCGGCTGGCTGATCGGCTCTGCTGTTGGTGGCATTCTGTTTCCACCATCTGGGCCTGACGTAACCGTCGAAGGCCCCAGGCTAGGTGACCTCACGGTCACCTCTTCTGCTTACGGGGCAGCTATTCCAAAAGGCTACGGGACCATCCGCATGTCGGCGAATATGATATGGTCCACAGGCATCGAGGAAGTTAAGAACGTCGACAAGCAGAGCTCGGGTGGCAAGGGCGGTGGCGGAGCCACGCAGACGACCATCACCTATGAGTATTTCGGGACCTTTGCCATGGCCTTCGCAGAGGGGCCAGCGGATGACGTCTTGCGCATGTGGGCTGACGGCAAACTGATCTATGACAAGACCGGCACGTCCGATGACATTCAGAAGATAGACCTCAAGTTCCGCTTCTACAGCGGCAGCGAGACGCAGACCCCTGACAGCTTGATCCTGGCGGACAAGGGCGCGAGTGAGACACCTGCCCACCGTGGGCTATGCTATATCGTCTTCGAGCGCCTGCCTCTGAAGGACTTCGGCAATCGCATTCCGAACATCACGGCGGAGATCACATTCAACCAGAGCGTGGCCAGGAACGAGACGGTCGCGGACTTCTACACGACCGGCGAGGGAGGCATAGCAGATAGCTACCAGAATGACGAACTACTGCCCGACTTCGCGCGCGGCGTGTTCTATGGCGTCGACCAGGGTGACTTCATCATCCGCCGGTTCAATATCCGCACGATGGCGGAGGACCGTCAGTCTCAACTGACGAATGACACAAATGGCAATCCAGTGTCCAATCTCGGGCTTGAGGCAGTCATGCCGAATGGCTATGTCATCTTCAGCACGACTGGGGGTAATACTCAGCCACTCATCGCCGTCGACCCGAACTCACTGCAGCCTGTCGGCACCTTCGGGGTCGCAAGCAATGACCTGGGCACGAGCCCGACAGGGTTTGAGGCCGCCAGCCACCTCGGCAAGTGTAGTTGGGTTAAGACGGGAGGTGGTCAGGTGTACTACCTGCATGGCTCACTGTTCAATTCCGTTGG
>Ga0070726_10002609_pt1 | contig 16051 bp, 10 predicted proteins | sample tdAd471_FD_67275 | JGI IMG/M metagenome (GOLD analysis project Ga0070726, IMG submission 67275) | Marine sediment microbial communities from the Atlantic coast under amendment with organic carbon and nitrate - tdAd47.1 | ecosystem: Environmental > Aquatic > Marine > Coastal > Sediment | place... | reverse complement strand
GCACGGACTCGAAGTACTGCGTTGTCGAAGACGGCCTGTTGAACATCAACGTCTACCGCGACGCTCACACGACCAGCGACGGCAAGACGCAACCGTACTCGTCAGCCCGCATCCGCAGCCAGAAACGCGGCGAGTGGCGGTTCGGTCGGTTTGAAATCCGCGCGAAGATGCCGCAGGGCGAAGGCATCTGGCCAGCGGTCTGGATGCTGCCGACGGAATCGAAGTACGGCGGCTGGGCGGCTGGCGGCGAGATCGACATTATCGAATCACGCGGCAGCGCCGTTCACGAGACGACCGGAGCGCTGCACTTCGGCGGTCCCTGGCCACGCAACACGTACCTCGCCCACGCTTATCGATTCCCGAAGAAGAACGCCGCCGAGGACTTCCACATTTATACGCTCGAATGGAACCGCGACGAAATCAAATGGTTCGTCGACGGCGAGCTGTGCAAGAAGCGGACAAAGGACGAGTGGTTCTCCGAAGCTGCACAGCAGAATCCCAGCGCCCCGTTCAATCAACCGTTCCACCTGATCATGAACGTTGCTGTCGACGGCCGCTTCTTCGAGAAAACCACTCAGCAAGCCGACAAACTGCCTCCCAACGCGTTCCCGCAAACTCTGCAGGTCGACTACGTTCGCGTTTATCAGTGGGCCGAGTAATCCGATCGTTTGGGCGAGCGACTGGACGGAAATCGCGCTGTCTCTCGGCGGACGAAACAATCATGTGCTCACCGTCGATGCGACGATCTGGGTTTTATCTGCTGGCCGGTTTAATCATTCTGAGCAGCTCAGCATCCAGCTTGTTTAGCGCCCAGCCGCAGGCGCCGGCCACCAGCGGCCAGCGCATTCTGGTTGCCGGCGCCTGCGGCTGGGCGTTAAACGAATCAAAAGCCTCCACTCTGGCTTCTCCCCATCCACAGCAAAACGGCCATCACCGGCCACACCGCCTCAATGAGGTCCCGCCATGTTGAAGCTGTTTCCGACGAGCCGTTCGAACTGTGAAGCCCGTTCGCGACGTGACTTTATGGTCGACGTCGGTTCGATCAGTGCTTTGGGGCTGGCGCTGCCGCATCTGTTGCGGGCGGAAGCTCAGGCTGCGGAAGGGTTTGGGCGAGGCGACGTCAACTGCATCTTCATCTGGACGCGCGGAGGAACCAGTCATCACGACACGCTGGATCCAAAACCGAATGCCGGGGCGGAAGTGCGAGGCGACTTTGGCGTCATCGATACCGCGCTGCCGGGGATTCAGTTCACGGATCAGATGCCGCACTTCGCTCGCGAGCTGAACCGTTACACGGTGATGCGGAATCTCAACCCGAGAAACGGCAGCCACTCGACCGCCGACGCGATCATGATGAGCGGTCGCAAGTTCAACCCGGCAATCACATATCCGTGTTATGGCTCGGTCGTCTCGAAAGAGCTGGGAGCAAAGACCGCTCTGCCGCCGTTCATTCAGCTTGGCACGAACGTCGATCAGCGGTTCAACGGCGGTCTGGCGGGATACCTCGGCCTGCAGCACAACGCGTTTGTTGTGCCGGGCGACCCGGCCAGCGACAAGTTCACGGTGCGGGATGTGTCTCTGCCGAACGGACTCACCGCGGATCGCATGAGCCGCCGCCGCCAGGCTCTGCAGACAATCGACACGCTGCAGCGCGAACTCGATCAGCGGCCCGACGCGCTGCAGGCCATCGACGCCTACTACGAGAACGCGTTCAGCATGATCACGTCGGCGGCGACGAAGACGGCTTTCGATCTGTCGCAGGAAGATCAGAAAACCCGCGACGCGTACGGCAAGCACAATCTCGGTCAGAGTTGCCTGCTCGCTCGGCGACTGATCGAAGCCGGCACGCGATTCGTCACGGTGAGCAGCGGTGGCTGGGACACGCACCGCGACAACTTCAACGGCCTGAAGAAACTGCTGCCGCCACTCGACCAGGCCTGGCCGGCGCTGCTGGCGGATCTCGAAGACCGCGGCCTGCTTGAGAACACGTTCGTTTTCTGGCTGACCGACTTCGGTCGCACGCCGGTGATCAACTCGGCGGCCGGTCGCGATCACTGGTCGACGGCCAGCATCGCGTGCTTCGCTGGAGCCGGCGTTCGTGGTGGCCAGGTGCTCGGCCAGACCGACGAAACCGGCGCGAAGCCGGTGGGCAAGGAGTACTACCCGGAAGACATCGCCGCGACGGTTTACTCGAAACTCGGTATCCCGCTCGACACGCACCACACCGCGACAGACGGTCGTCCAATCCGGCTCTGCATCGGCGAGCCCGTGCCGGAGCTGATGTCCTGAGGATGCGTTCCAGCTGCTCAAACATGGCAATTGCGGCTCGCTTTTTCTTCGAGGAAGGCTCCTGCTATTCTCCCGCCGCCGGAGAGTTGCTTTCCCGGATTTGCGACACGGTTCAGCACTGTGCCCTCGTCCGCCAGTTTCGATCCCGACGGCGTTTCAGTCGCTGTCTGGCCCGGCCAAATTGCCTGAGCGGGGGTCGAGCGCTTCGTCGATTTGCCTGGTCCGGGCTGCCCTTTGATGTTTCGTATCCGCAGTCGCGGCTTCTTTCGATTGACCTGATTTTTGCGAGCGAGCCCGGTGAGCCGACAGCCGCCGATTTACAACGCGGAAGAACGTGAGCAACTGCGAGCAGCGTGCCGCTTCAATGCGCAGATGATGGACGTCATCCGTCCGCACGTCGTGCCCGGAACGTCAACCGGCGAGATCGACCGGATCGCCCACGAATACACGATGGACCACGGGCACACGCCCGCCTGCCTGGGCTACAGCGGCCCGCCGGGAGCGCCGCCGTACCCGAAGTGCACCTGCATCAGCGTGAACGAAGTCGTCTGCCACGGCATTCCCGGCGACCTCGTGCTGCAGGAAGGCGACATCGTCAACGTCGACATGACGACGATCGTGAACGGCTGGCATGGCGATCAATCGGAAACGTTTCTGATCGGTGAAGTCTCGCCCGAAGCAAAGCGGCTGGTGCAGACCACGTTCGATGCGATGTGGCTCGGCATCAATTCCATCCGCCCGTACGGCAAGGTTCGCGATATCGGCGCGGCGATTTACTCGTTTGCCCGCGAGCGCGGCTATGAAGTCGTGCGCGAGTTTCAGGGGCATGGCGTCGGTCGCAGTTTTCATCAGGAGCCCGGCGTGCCGCACTTCTGGTTCCGCGGCACAAAAGCAGGGGCTCAGGTCGTGAGGCCCGGCGTCTGTTTCACCATCGAACCAATGCTCAATCAGGGGACCTGGCGGACGCGAATTGACAAGTTCGACGGATGGACCGTCCGCACAGCCGACGGCAAGCTGTCGGCTCAGTTTGAGCACCAGATCCTGATGACGGATGAGGGCCCGGAAGTTCTCACGCTGACGCAGAACGGTCCGCAGGAAGGCCATCAGTTCTAAGGAACGTGTTCGAAACAACTTCCCGTTTATTGTGGCACGCCGCTCCGCAGCGTCAGCCTGGTCATTGGGCTGACCTCGCGCAGCGAGCTGCCACTTTGGGGAAGTTGTTTGAAACACGATCCTGAGCGGCTCGACACGAGTCAGGGGACGACTGCTCCGGAAGGCCGGCTGATGAAAGATCGCATCCGACTGCCGCTGAAGTTCGATCCCTCGAAGTTGCAGGCGGATCTCAAGCGTCTGCAGACGGAAGAGTGGATCGGGCATTTTGTCACGCAGAACTACGAAGGCGACTGGAGCGTCATTCCTCTGCGCGGTCCGGCGGGGGCGACGCATCCCGTCATGATGATTTACTCGGATCCGACGTGCTCGGAGTTTGCCGATACGCCGTTCCTCGACCAAGCTCCCTATCTGCGCGAGGTTCTGGACAGCTTCCAGTGTCCGTTGCTGGCCGTCCGGTTGATGAAACTCGCGGCGGGTTCACGCATCAAGGAGCACACCGATCACGATCTGGCTGCCGAAGAAGGATCGGCCCGGCTGCATGTGCCGATTGTGACGAACGATGCCGTCGACTTTCGCCTGAACTGTCGCCGCGTCGTGCTCAACGCAGGCGAGTGCTGGTATCTGCGGCTGTCCGACCCGCACTCGGTCGACAACCGTGGCGAAACCGACCGCGTGCATCTGGTACTTGATGTCGAGGTCAACGACTGGCTGCGAAACCTGCTGGCCTCGGATTGACGAACCGGCGCGTTTGTTGGCCTGCGTGTTCGGTTGCCGCTTCCGGTTAACGGTCGAACGCTTCTAAAGGTCGAATTCGTCGGCATCTTCGGAATCGTCCGCTGCGCGGTCAGCCGTGTCAGGGGCCGGGGCGCGGCGGAAGACGGCAACGACGGCATCAATGTCGACGACGAACAGCACGTTGTCGGATTCGAGGTCGACAGGGATCGCATCCTTCGGGTGAAAGAGCACCTTGTCGTACTTGCGAATCGGGAAGTCGTCGTCGTTGGCCACCTGGCGGCTGATTTCGACGACGCGGCCTGTGATGGTGGGAATCTCGGCCTGGTCGGGCAGGACAATGCCGCCTTTGGTCTTCTGGCGGGCTTCGTCTTTACGAATCAGGATCCGCATTCCCAGCGGTTCGACAATTTCCGGATGACTCATATGGCTTCCCCGAATTCGGGTCGATGTGGCGTGCTGACTCTCAGATCGTATCGCTCGTTGAATCGCCTCGCCAATCTGTCCTTCCCGTTCGGTGGCTGGAACAAAGGGGCATCCGTCATGATTGCCGCGAGCATGTTGTCGGGAGTGGTTGGGAAATCTGTGAAGCGAACGTTGCGCAGACATTCGGCAACCTTCGTGCATTCGGCAACCTTCGCGTGATGTCCTGCAGGGAGTGGAGTCTGTTTATGGAACTTGGTTTGAAGGATTCAGTCGCCGTCGTCACGGGAGCCGCCAGCGGAATTGGCGAGGCGATCGCGCAGTCGTTCGCCTCCGAAGGAGCGCATGTCGCGTTGTGGGATCTGTCGCCGACGGTCGTCGAGATTGCCGAACAGATCCGGGAGCAGAGCGGACGAAATACGATCGGCGTCGAGGCTGACGTGACGGATCAGGCGTCGCTCGAACGCGCGGTGGCCGTCACGGAATCGGAACTCGGACCGCTTGAGCACCTGGTTCACGCGGCGGCGATCGGGTCGGGGAAATTCGGATTTCCGTTCAGCAACCTTTCCCCCGAGGACTGGCCACGGGTGCTCGACGTCAATGTGATGGGGATGACGCGAGTTGCTCACGCGGTTGCTCCGCGGCTTACAGTGCGGTCACGAGGGACGATGACGTTTCTGGCGTCCGTTGCCGGGCAGATCGGCTCGCAGACCGACCCGCCATACAGCGCGGCGAAGGCGGCGAACATCAACTTCGCGCAGTGTCTGGCACGCGATCTCGCGCCGCATGGCGTGCGAGTCAACACGGTCTGTCCGGGAATGGTCAAGACGCCGTTGAACCGCTCCGTCTGGCAGGCGTGGCACGATCAGCAGCCGGAGGACCAGCGAATCGACTATGAAACCTGGGCGGCGGAGAAGATTGATCGAGTTGTCCCGCTAGGGTCGTGGCAGGAGCCGGAAGACATTGCCGACATGGTTGTCTTTCTGGCATCGCGCCGCGCCGCTCAAGTGACCGGGCAGACGATCAATGTTGACGGCGGCTTTGTGATGCACTGGTAAGCTGGCCATGCCGTGCGGGTTCGTCAGGTTTGTCGGCCGGTGCGATCCTCACAGGCCGCCGCGCGGACCTCACCGGATCGTCATGCCAACTTTCGCAACATCATGCGGAAGGTGACACACCGGACCCTCCTGTCAGGCGTGACTCCGAAAATTTCCCGGACAGACGTCGAATCGCGGCTCCCTCTGCCAAAGCGGTCCTAGGTTACCGCTGTGAACGACGGGCGGATGGACTCCGCCAGCTGTCATGGCTTCTCTGAACTGTCTGACCGGAACCTGCGGGTTCGGTTCTGCCGGTCAGGTAAGCCGTGCCTGCCGTAGCGTCCGTTCGCAAATTGATTTCGCTGTGGCGACTCATATAGTCGACCACTTCGCAGCTTCAGTTCGTAAGACTTGAGTCGATTTCAACTGAGTTGCGTTTTTTCTGAGAAATCCGGCATCCAGCCAGGTATCGTCGACAGCTCGCGGGGTGGGCATCCTGTTGCGAGGGCAGGCGGAAGAGGAGCACTTCCGGTTGTGACATTTGCAACGGTGACGCTGTCGATGTTCTGGCCAGAGCCACGAGGGGGAATCATGGGTTTGGGACGGCCAACTCGACGACTGCTTCTGGGAATTCTACTGCTCGGCCTGTCAACGTGGACCTGCAACGCGATTGCAGCTCCGCCACTTCCGCTCGACCTCGACGACAGCCGCAGCGCGTTGTCGATCGGCGAAGAGCTGGAACGATCCGGCCAGTGGCTCGACGCGATTCAGCACTACGATCAGGCACTTGATCGCTGGCCCGAAAACGAAGACCTGAAGTACGGTCGCCGCCGGGCTCGCGTCCACTTCCGCATCGAACGCCGCTACGCCGACGGCAGCTTCCAGAAGTCTCTGGTCGCGATGTCGCGGACACAGGCCCTCGATCTGTTTGACGAAACGACGACCCGCATTCGATCGAATTTTGTCGAACCGCTCAGCTACCTCTCGATCGTCGCGCACGGCACGGAAAGCCTCTACATCGCGCTGGCGAATCCCGAGTTTCTCAACGAAAACCTGACCGGCGTGCTCTCCGCAGAGCAGCGCAAGAACGGCGTGCGGGAACTGCGTCGCGTGCTTCGCGAACAGTTCTGGAACAAGCCGGTCCACAACTCACAGCACGCCCGCCAGGTTGTGCTGGAAGTGTCGCGTCACGCCGAACGAACGCTGCGGCTTCCGGCATCGGCCGTTGTCATGGAATATGTCTTCGGCGGCTGCAACGCACTGGATGATTACAGCGGCTTCCTGACAGCCGATCGTCTCTCCGATCTCTACAGCAATATCGATGGCGAGTTCGTCGGCCTCGGTGTTGAGATGAAAGAGGAGACCGGCAACGGCATGCTGCTGGTCAACGTTCTGCCGGAGAGTCCGGCGGCCATTGGCGGACTGCGTCGAGGAGACCGGATTCTCGAAATCGACGGCGCCGACATTCGGAACGCCACGATTGACGATGCCGCGAATCGAATGCGAGGCCCGTCGGGCAGCCGCGTCAGCCTTGTCGTGCGACGCGACGCCGATCAGCGTACCTGGGACACCGTCCTGATTCGCCGGGCGGTTGTCGTGAAGAGTATCCCGGAACTGAAGATCGTCGATCGGGAGCATGGCATCGCGTATCTGCAGATCGCCGGTTTTCAGAAGTCGACCGGTCGCGAACTCGACGCCGCTCTGTCGGAACTTCAGTCGCAGGGCATGAAGTCTCTCGTGGTCGACGTTCGCGGTAATCCCGGAGGCCTGCTGACCGCGGCTGTCGAAGTGCTTGACCGACTCATTGACGAAGGCGTGCTGGTTTCGACCAAGGGACGCACCGGCGACCAGAACTGGACCTACCGGGCACACCGGGAAGGCACATTCGACATGCCGCTGGTTCTGTTGACCGATGGCGACAGTGCGAGTGCCAGCGAAATTGTCGCCGGAGCCATCCGCGACCATCGCCGCGGAACGATTGTCGGTCGCAAGACATTCGGCAAATGGTCGGTCCAGAGCATCTTCAACATCGGCAGCGACAACGGCCTGCGACTGACGACGGCGAAGTTCTACTCGCCGAATGGACATACGCTGAGCAAGATCGGCGTTGAACCGGACGTCCTGGTCGAAGAGCCCACCGAGCACACGGTGGCCTATCGCAGCAGCCTGTTTGGCGAAGACGAGTCAGACGCCGATCTCGACAAGGCACTTGAGATTCTGCGTCGGAAGGGCTCAAGGTTCTGAGGCTGACAGGTCTGACGACTGCAAGGCGAGAGTCGAAATCGAAACACCCCTCGAAGCATGACAGCTTCGAGGGGCGTTTTCGTTTGGAGTCTCACTGTCACGGCGCACTTATCGGTCAGGAACGATCTGTGTTTGGGATTTTCGCCAGAAACTCACGGGTGCGAGGAAGTGGCATTTCCTCGTCAGCTGCGAGCAGGCCTCGGAGCGTTGCGACTTCCGCTTCGGTGTCGACGTCGAACCAGAGAGGCAGCAGGCCGAGTTTCAAGTTCAACGAGCGGCTTCGTTCGACGGTCTGATGAAATACCTCAGCGGTACTCCAGTCGACGTTGTCGAAGATGGCGCGGGCTTGTGGTGCGGAACCTCGCAGGCCGACGAGCCAGTAGCCGCCATCGGCTGACGGGCCGAGAACAACGTCGTGGTCTTCGAGTAGTGCGAACGCCTGGTCGATTGAGCCGCTCGGCAGATTCGGGCTATCGGAGCCGATCAGAACGAGCCGGTCGTTTGGGCCGGCACACCACTGCCTGAAGCACGCGGCCATGCGTCCGCCGAGGTCCGTCTCTGGTTGTGGCCAGAGCTGCCACTGTTCGGCAGCTTCTTCAAACCAGAGGTGAGCATCGGCAGTGGCTGGCGAGTAGCCAACAACGCGACGGTCTGCTTCGCCGACAAATCGTTCGAACTGGTCGCGGAGAAAGCACTCGTAAAGTCCCGCCGCGCGCTCGGCTCCCCAGGTTGCCGCCAGGCGGGTTTTGACCTGGCCGGGAATCGGCTGTTTGGCGAACAGGACGAGCGTTTGCATGGATCGGTCAGTCGCTTGTCGAGGGATTGGGGATTCCGCGATGCTCCCGCGTTGTCTTTCGTGTCAGGATCAGATTTCAATCGAGGGTGGAGCGCGTGTTCCCAGAGCTGGAAACCGAACGACTGCGGCTGCGCATGTTTGAGCAGTCGGACTTTGAAGCCTACGCCGCCATGCAGGCCGACACGGACGTGATGCAGTTTCTCGGTGACGGCGTTCCCCGCAACCGTGACGATGCGTGGAAACATCTCGCGACGGTGATTGGGCACTGGCATCTCCGCGGGTATGGCTTCTGGGCGGTTGAAGAGAAGGCGACCGGCGAACTGATTGGCCGCGTCGGCCATTGGAACCCCGAAGGCTGGCCCGACTTTGAAGTCGGCTGGATCCTGCGGAGCCAGTCGTGGGGAAAAGGCTACGCGACGGAAGCTGGCGGCGCGGCGCTCGACTACGCGTTTGAGCAGATGGGGCGTGACAAGGTCAGCAGTGTGATTCGTGTTGGCAATGAACGGTCCGCCAATGTGGCGACAAAGCTCGGCGAGACGCTGGATCGCGAGGAAACAGTGATGGGCCAGCCATGCTGGATTTACGCGATCACGCGGGACGTCTGGGAGTCGCGGCGCGGTCAGTCGGCAGGCTGAGTGGCAGATCGAAGTCACACGTCAAGGAGCGTTCGATTGAGCACGCGATGGACAACGTGGAGCGAGCACGCGTGGTTGCAGCACGCTGCCGATGGCGTTGCGACTCTGCAACTGGGAGACCGTCTGCTGAGCCAGGTGGCGGAGGCCGATTCCGGGGCCGCGTACCTGACGACCGTGCTGCCGGATGTCGCGTCGGAGTTCGCGGTGCAGTGGGCCGCCGTGATCGATCGCTGGCCCGCGTGGTCAACGCGCGCTGAGTTCGGTCGCCAGCCGTTCGAGCATCTGCCGGCAAGGTTCTTTGAAGAGGTGCTCGATCGCGACGCTGGCGGGCTGACTACGGAAATCGAAAAGGACGGCTGGTCACTGCTGAGCGTGCCGCTGGCCGCTGATGGGCAGCAGCAGACGGTCCTCGCGCTGGCTGGCCGTCGGATTGAGAACGACGATCTGGCCCGCTGTGTCGCTGTCAGCCGAACTCTGGCGACAGGCCTCCTGCTGGCCGAGCGGCTTGGTCGACTCTCACACAAGGAAGAGCAACTTCGCGAGACATTGCGGGTTGCTTACCGGCTCTCGGACATCTTTGAGACCGTGCCGTTGCTGGAAGCTCTGGCTGAAGAGGCAACGCGATTGCTCACGTGTGACCGGTCGAGCATCTTCATCTGGGATCGTCAGGAACAGAAACTCCTGGCGTGCCCGGCGCTCGGGGTTGAAGGCGGAACGCTGTATCTGCCGGACAATGTCGGCATCGTCGGCTCGGTGATTCAAAGTGGGGAATCGATCTGCGTTGACGACGCCTACGAAGACGATCGGTTCAACCGGGCGGTCGACCGTGACACAGGTTACCGCACGAAGAGCCTGCTCTGCGTGCCGCTGCTCGATGGCGACGGGCGGATGATCGGCGCGTTTCAGGGCATCAATAAGCTCGACGGGTTGTTCGATTCCGATGACGAGGACATTCTCGGGCAGCTCGGCATTCAGGCGGCGATCGCACTGCGCAACACGCGCGAACGCGAGCGACTGATCCGCACGCACCGGCAACTGACCGAGCAGATGGCCAGTCGAGTGCGCATTGTGGGCGACAGCACGGCAACCGAGGCGGTGCGGGAGAAGATCGAACGACTTGCTCCCACAGATCTGCCCGTCCTGATCCTTGGTGCCAGCGGCACGGGTAAAGAAGTCGTCGCACAGTCGCTGCACTATCACGGTCCGCGTTGCGACGAGCCGTTCGTCGCGGTCAACTGTGCCGCGCTGACCGAAACGCTGCTCGAAAGCGAACTGTTCGGGCACGAGAAAGGCGCCTTCACCGACGCCAGCGCGACTCATAAAGGTAAGTTTGAACTGGCCGACGGCGGGACGGTGTTCCTCGACGAAATCGGCGACATGAGTCCCGGCGGGCAGGCGAAACTGCTTCGCGTGCTCGAACAGAAAGTCATTACGCGGGTGGGCGGCGGTCAGACGATTCCTGTCAACGTGCGCATCGTCGCGGCGACGAATGTGAAACTCGCCGAGGCCGTGCGCGAAAAGCGGTTTCGCGAGGACCTCTATTATCGGCTGAATGTGGTGACGCTCGAACTACCGCCGCTGTGTGAACGCCCGGACGATATCGTCCCGCTGGCTGAGTTCTTCCTGCGGCAGTTCTGTCCGCAGGCGCGACGTTCGGTGCTGGAACTCGGTGACGATGCTGTGCGCCGACTGAAGGCGCACGGCTGGCCGGGGAACGTTCGCGAGTTGCGGAATCTGATGGAACGTGTCGCCTTTCTGAGCAGCGGCGATCGTGTCGAGGAGGAAGACCTCGCTTTCGTACTGAGTCCGCTGAAGGAAGAGCAGCAGCTCGAAGCGGCGGTCGACCTGGGCCTTGCCGATGCAACGACGCGATTTCAGTCGCAGTACATCGAACGGGCCATTGAGCGTTGTGGCCGCAACATGAGCGAGGTCGCTCGAATGCTCGGTCTGCACCGTTCCAATCTGTATCGCAAGATGAAGCAGCTGGGGATGACGGTCCCGGACGAAAGCTGAGCAGGATTGCCAACCGGGAACGCTTTCGCGTGATCCGCTTCACGGAATTCGTGTGATCGTGCGAACGATTGAAGGCGGCACGACCCGAACTTCGTGACAGTCGTGACGAGCTGCTGCTGTCGGCCCTCCGACCGAATGCTCCTTTCGATCCCGTCCGGGCGGACGTACCATGATGCTCCGCGGCGCTCCACACTTCTCCATCAGGCGTTGAATTCCTTCTCAGCCGACGGCCCGTCGCTTCACCATGTCAGTCTTTCATCTCCGGTCGAACCGCCGCCCTTGCGACTCCCGGTATCAGTTTCTGTTGCGTGCTCCGCGCATTGCCGGACGAACGCTCAACTGGTACTTCGCGATCATTGCTGCGCTGCTGCTGACCGACGGAACGGCAACGCAGGCCTGGCAGAACGGAGCGGAGTCGCCCACGAAACCTGCAGCGCGTTCCTCGAACACTGAATCGAAGCAGGGCGATTCCTCGGCGTCGGCGACGGGCGACACCGCGATCATTCTCGACAAGGACGGCAATCCAGTCGAAGTCCCACTGGGCCCCACGCTGGAAGAGTACCTGAAGTTCGTTCGGGAACGCGGTCTGTCGGCGGCCAGTGACCTTCCGGACTATTACATCGCGCGACTGCAACTGGCTGGCGACGTCACTGTGGAAGACGGCGTTGCCAGTCTTGATGTGGAAATCCTCGTTCGTCTGCTGGCCGATGGCCGCGCTGTCGATGTTCCCTTGCGACTGACCGAAGCAACGCTGCGAGACTACAGCTATGTGGGGCCCGGCACGCTGGCCTTCGTCCCGACCGAGCGAAACAACGGCGTTGTCTGCCGCCTGCGGGGCAAGGGCGAGCACTCGATTCGGCTCAAGACGCTGGTCGCTGTTCGCAAGTCGGCAGACACTCTGCGACTGCAGTTATCGCTGCCGGCGTGCCCTCAGAGCGAACTGACGCTGACTGTCCCGCGAGAACGCATCATGGTGCGCGGCGATGCGTCCGGCGGTCGCATCGTGACGTCCACTCAGAAAGATGGCAGCACGCGGATTCGCGCCTTTGGTCTCGGACGGACACTTGATCTTTCGTGGCAGGAGCTGGCTGTTCGAACGGAAGTCCGTCCAGAGATTGCCACCACGACCTACGCCTCGGTCGCGCTGGAGCCCGAAGGGGCCAGCATTGAGGCGGAACAGACAGTGGTCGCGACGCGAGGCAACTTCGACCGGCTGACGATCGAGATTCCTGCCGGTTACACGCTGAGATCGCTGACCAGCCCGACGCATCCCGAAATTCAGTACGAGCAGCCGGAGTTTCCCCGCGTTGCCCTCGAGTTTGCCGGCCCGACTTCGGGGCCCGTCAAACTTGTCTGGTCGCTGTATTCCGTGAAGCCGGTCGCGGAAAACGGCGAGGGTGATTCGAGCGAAGCCGACGATGCGGCCGCTGTCGAATTCGAGGTCCAGGGGTTTCGTGTTGAAGAGGCAACCCGCCACGAAGGCCTGCTGCGTGTTGGTGTTCCGGAGGGTTTTCATCTGGGACTCCAGCCGGCTCCGTCGCCGGATCAATCGAGGCAGTTGCTGTCAGCCCGCCTCAGTTCGTTTCAGCCGGAACAGATCAGCCGCCGTCCGTCCGGGACCGAGGGCGAGCAGCGCGTCTGGAGAATCCTCGATCCACAGTTCCGGGCCACTTTCAGTCTGGAACGGATTGAACCGGGCTATCATGTGACGCCGAGGTTCGCGCTGCAGTGCAATGATCGTTTCGTCGAACTCACGGCTTCGTTCGACGTCCGGGTTTATCGCGGATCGCTGCAACGACTCGACCTGCTCTGGCCTGACTTTCATGCTCAGCAATGGCGGGTCGAAGTGGCCGGGTCTCCGGTCGATGTCGAACTGCAGCTGCCGGATTCAGCCGGCAACTCCGGTGACGAAGTATCGTCAGCCGCTGAGGGACGGCTGGGAATGCTGCTGACGGAAGCTCGATCGCGAACGCACGATAACTGGACGATCGAACTGACGTGCCGGGCTCCCGTGCCGGAGGGCGCGGAATCATTTCCGTTGACTCTGCCACAGGCGGATGTGCCCATCGAACGTCTGCGGTCGCCGATTGTGCGCGTGATCAACGAACGGAATATTGAGAGCACGCTGGTTGCCGCGCGCAGAACTGTGGCCCATGAAGTTCCGGATGACGCTTCGGATCCGGTCGACAGCCATTTGCCGGCGAACCTGCGAACGCGGGCCTGGGAGATTGACTCTCCGACCATCCAGTTCGATGCGACCGTGACCGCTCATGATCAGCAGGTGTCGTGTGCTCCTTATGCGACACTGCGTTTTGACGATGACCATTTCGAGGTGGTTCAGCGGCTGGACTATTCGGTTGTGTACGAGCCGCTGTCGCGGGTTCGCGTCGAGATTCCGACCGAGCTTGCCGGCGAGTCGATTTCGCGGGCCGAGTTTCGCCTGCTGCGTCCAGGAGTCGATACGACAGAGAAGCTCACGCCCGTTGGTGCGGGACTTCAGGCTGGCGAAAGCGTTCAACGTTCTCTGCAACTGCCGGACGCCCTCTGGGGACAGTTCACGGTTTTCTGCGAGTACTCCGTTCCGATTCAGGATTTGCGGGCGACGTCCGGAACTTCCGTAAGCGACGTCCCGCTGATCCAGTCAGCGGATGCGACTGCCGAGGCGACGCGCGTCGAGATTCAGGTTCCAGCAGACATTGAAATCCAGCTGCCATCGGACGCCTGGCAGCCGGAAGTCTCCGTCGGCCGCTTTCCTGTCTGGCTCGCCCAGGGAACACAGCGTCGGTTGCAGGTGACCAGCCAGTCGTCGACGGGACGCGCTTCGGAGCGATTCGCCGTCCGCAGCGCCGAACTGCAGACAGAACTGTTTCCCATCGGTTCCCGCACTCGCGTGGCGTACCGGGTCGAAGGTGATGTCTCCTGGCTGACGTTGACATTTCCGCCGGACTGCAGCCTGACGTCGATCCGTGCGTGGTGGGATGGCGCGGTCCTTGAGGCAGATGACATTCGCGAAGTTGCCGACTCCAGTCGCGCGCTGCGATTCGATCTGGACGTCGACAGTGGCGTCAGAACTCACCTGTTGCAGATTGAGTATCAGTCGCACGGCAGGCATGACTTTGGGCCCTTCAGCACCGTGACCGTGCAGGCGCCCGAGTTCTCCAGCGGTGTTCAACTTTCAGAATCCGTCTGGGAAGTCACTCTCCCGGAAGATCAGTATGTGCTCGCGTATCCCGAAAGCTGGTTGCCCCAGATGCGCTGGCAGCGCGATGGTCTGGCTTGGCGGCGGAAGCCCGCTGGCCGCGGTCCAGAGGCCAACTGGTCATCGCTGGAAAACACGAGTGCGGCATCGCGATCGCCATTCTTCGGCAGCGGCCTGATCACACCGTATCGGTTTTCCGCGTTCGGCCATCTCCAGCCCATGGAAATCCGTTCGATGAGCCGCCCCGCGATTGTGATGACGGGCACCGGACTGTCGCTGGCCATTGGCCTGATTCTTCTGCGGATTCCAGCCACTCGGCATGTGCTGACGCTGCTCGTGGTCACGTTCGCGGTTTCCGTGATCGGGCTGTGGCATCTGGAGTCGCTGCAGCTGCTCGCACAGCCTGCACTGTTCGGATTGCTGCTGGCGGCCGTTGGAACTCTGATCGACGTTCGAACCAGACAGCGGATGAAGTCGTCCTACGTGGCCTATTCGTCGCCCAGCGATTTTCTTGTTCCCGGCTCGTCCGTCGTCGACATCATGCAGGAAGACACGAAGGCCAGTCCGCGGCGTGCGCCCGACGCGACGGGCGTCTGACAGCGTCACGGCGTATCGACGACATCTCCTTACCGGTTGAGTGCTCGGCTCGAAGGGGCGGGCACGCGGCCATTCTGCGGCGCAGGCATCGCAACGATTATGAGTATCTGCCATCGTCAGACATCGCGGCGGCTGTTGCTGCTGATCGGGATCGCCCTGGCGGTTCTGGCCAGCAATGCGGGTCGCGTTGCAGCTGCTGACGGTGAACCGACGCTACGGCAGCGTTTTGTTCCAGCGGACCGCCCGGACCTGTGGCCCTCGGAAGCGGGCCGCGACTGGGTCCCGGTGCAACGAGCCGAACTCGACAGTCTGCTCAAGCAGCTTCGCGGCCAGTCGAGGAATCAACAGTCGATTCCCTTCAGCACGGCGACTTATCACGCGGAGTTTGATCCGCAGCGGCTGACGCTCGGCCAGGGCACAGCGTCACTGCAGGTATCCTCGGACCGCCTGCCCGGAAGCCTCGTACCCTGCGACCCGCTGAATCTGTCGATCGATCGACCACGCTGGCAGGACAGCGGCGAGCCAGCGGTTCTGGGAGCCAGCGCCGGTGGCGACCATTTTCTGGCGATTCGGCCCACCAGCCGCGTGTTGCAGTTCGACTGGCAGCTGGCCGGCACTCGGCGGCTCAGTGGTGTCGAGTTCACGGTTCGCGTTCCGTCGGCGGTGGCGTCGGCACTGTCGCTCGTCACGCCGCGCGACTGGAAGCTCAAAGCGTCGTCGGGAACCGTCACGCATGTTCGAGACAGCGATGATGCGACAACGTGGCATGTGAACCTGGGACGACGAACAGAGACGCAGTTGCGGTTCATCGAGCCCGGTCGAAGCATCGCGAGACTGGAATCCAGTCTGACGACAGCCAGCCTGAACTCACGGTTCGAGCTGGCACCTCTCTTTGTCCGGTCGGCGACGGAGGTCAGTTTCGAATCTCTCGCTGCCAGCGTCGACAGCCTTGAGGTCCAGATCGCCGAAGCGT
>Ga0070726_10002608_pt1 | contig 16053 bp, 11 predicted proteins | sample tdAd471_FD_67275 | JGI IMG/M metagenome (GOLD analysis project Ga0070726, IMG submission 67275) | Marine sediment microbial communities from the Atlantic coast under amendment with organic carbon and nitrate - tdAd47.1 | ecosystem: Environmental > Aquatic > Marine > Coastal > Sediment | place... | reverse complement strand
TCATGCCCGGTGACGGTCCGCAGTTTCCACTGCCTGGTGCCCGAGGGCCGGTAGCGGTACGTGACTGAGTCGTCCGTGCAGGCCACAATACGGTTGTCGCTGATCGCCACACGGTACACGTACGGTGCCAGGTATTTCAGGACCGAGTGCCCTCCGCCCACGGGCCGGACATCGACCACCCACTTCCGTTTCCACACGTCGGGCGGAATCCGGTGCAGCAGTCCGGCCTGCTGCATCTGCGCTTTGAAGTGCGCTTTGTACTTCGCGCACATCTGCGCGTGTGGAAACAGGAAGTTGTCCGGAGTCGCCAGCCACTGCGATCCGTCGCTCGCCACCGCTCCGCCCGGCACCACAAAGTGGACATGCGAGTGAAAGATCAGCGGATCGCGGCCCCACGTATGGAGGATGCCCATAAACCCGGGCTGTCCACCTTTCAGATAACGGGATTCCGCCGTGCAGGCGCGCAGCATCTGCGCTCCCGCAGCAAAGATCGCGTCAAAGCCGATTCTGCGCTGCGAGCGGATCAGGTCCCTGACCTCCGGCGGCACCGTGCAGGTGACGAGGAAATACGGGACCGGCAGCAGCCGCTCCGACTGTTTCTGCAGCCAGGCCTGAGTCTTCCCGTGCTGGCACGCCGGGCAGTGCCGGTTGCCGCACGAGCGACCCACCCAGTGATCCTTCCGGCACTCGCTGCACCGATAGATCACATGGCCGAGCCGTCCCGTCCGGCAGCGCGAGACTGCGTCCAGCACTTTCTTCACCTGGACCGGAGTGGACTCGGTGGCCGACTCCAGAAACGCCGGACCGTGCCGCCGGAGACATTCACCGACGGTGGCCATGTTCCGGCACTACTCAGGCTGGCGGAACAGCCGGTTGATGACTTCCCGCGCATCAGCTTCGCCACGCACCGTCAGATGCAGGTAGATCATCGTTGTCTGCAGACTGCTGTGCCCCAGGTACTGCTGAATCACCCGCAGCGACACGCCCGCTTCCAGCAGGTGCGTCGCATAGCTGTGCCGCAGCGTGTGAATCGACACCTTCTTACCGAAGTTGAGCTGTCTGGTGATCCACTTCATGGCGCCCTGCACGGCGGTGGGACTCATTGGTGTGGTCGCCTGCGAGACGCCCTGCGGGTGCGACGCGTCGGGGTGGCACGCCCAGAGGCTTGCCGATGGGCGTGGCTGGTGACGTCAGGATTGGGCCCAGCTGCACCGTGCATGACTGTACAGACCTAAATGCTGGCCACACCCTTCGCGCCTCAGGGCGTGCCACTGACGGTGGTGTTTGGAGTGTGGATTCCGGCAGCGGAATGTAGCGGTCTTTCGCACCCTTGCCGCGATGGACATGGACCATCATCCGGGCCGAGTCAATATCGCCCACCTGCAGATGCAGCGCCTCATCCATCCGCATCCCCAGCGAGTACACCGTCCAGAAGTAGACAGCCATTCGCCGCGTCGTGCAGTGGTCAATGATCTGCTGCACCTTCTCGATCGTGATGACCTCCGGCAGCGATTTGACGTTGGGCACTTTCATGTGCGCGAGCGTCTGCCACTCGCGCCGACACGTCCGCGTGTAGAAGAACTTGATCCCGCTGAACGCCACGCGGAGTGAACCGGTCGCGAACTGCTTCTCGTTCCGAAGGTGCAGAAAGAACCGGCGGAGCTGATCCTCGCTGATCTGATCGGGAGCCCGCCGCGTGTAATCCGCCAGTTGCCGCACCGCCCGCAGATACCCGTCATGCGTGCGTTTCGACATCTCCGCCAGATGCCGGTCATCGCTCATCCGCTGGTAGAGCGGTCCCTGGAAATACTTCGACCGCGATAGAGGCACCTGACGGCCCGAGCGAGGCTGACGGTCTGCTGAGGACTGACGCTCTGCTGAGGGCTGGCTGCTTCCCGAGGACCGACGGTCAGATGAGTGCTGACGCTCTGCTGAGGACTGACGGTTTCTTCCGGACATAGTGTGGTTCTCCTGTCAGAAAAAGAGAAGGCGAGCGTCCTCTGACGCCCTGACAGAACAACCTGGCACACCCTCGACAACTGGCCCCGAACAACCCACCCGGATAAACTCCACACAAGCACACCGATTCCCCAGCCAACAACACGCCGCGACAGCGGCTTACTTGAACAATGCGGTCAACCGGAGTGGCGGATTCCGGGGGTTTCGCATATCCACGCCAGATCCCGTCGCCTACATAGATCGCAATTCGTTATCCGACTTCTTCACAGTAATGCTACAGATGAATATGGAGTGCATTATGAAGCCCGCCTTCGGCTTGCTATTGGCGGCGAGCTTTCTCGTCGGGTTATGTTCTGGATGCAGTTCCGAAGCAGCGAAGGATCTTTCGGAAGCCGAGCCCACGAGTAATTCAAACAGTGGCGGGGTTGTTCAGACGGTGCGAGTCGATTTCTCTCAGGAAGTTCTGCCGATTCTTCAACGAAGTTGTTTTCCCTGTCACGGACCCGAGATGAGCCCAGCCAGCATGGCGGGATTCCGCGTCGATCTTGAGGAACACGCCGTTGGTCGAGGAAAAATCATTCCGGGAGATCCCGATGAAAGTCCTCTGATCAAGAGGTTGGTCACCAAGGACAATTCAAAGCGAATGCCGCCGCGGAAATCAGATAACCCTCAGCTCGATGCGGAGCAGATAGACCTGCTCAAACGGTGGATCAGAGAGGGGGCAAGCTTTGGAGCACCGCAAGGGCAGGCCAATCCACAATAGAGCGGCAACCACACTCTGTGCACTACGATCGTGCGATTCGATGTCGACGCTCACACTGTGCAGGTTGGTAGGCCGGATCAAGGAGCGTAGCGACGCCGGCCCGGCACACGTCCTCGACGAACTGAGAATGCCAGCCGGATTGATTTGCCGAACGATTCAGCATCTCCAAACGCCGTGCTGTTGCCGATACGATGCCTGGCGTTATGGAAGAAGCATCGGCCAAGCCACAAAGAACTCAATTATGCCGCTCGCAACTTTTAGCGAGAGTCGTCGCGTACTACGCGCTCGGTGTGCTTTTCGGATTCGCCTATTTCCAAAACATCTTCTACTACTGCGTCAGTTCCCGCGGACCGTTTTCGGGTGAGCACTGGCTGCTGTGGCGGCGTCCGGTGGCTGATTACATGAGACACGCGACTGTTCCGTCCTGGGCAATTGCCATCATTTCAGCCTTTCTATTTGCTGCCCTCGCCCGCTGGACGCTTCGAACACTCATTCCGCGTGGCTGGCACTATGAGACTCTGGCTGTGTGCTTTCTCCCCGCGGGCTACGCCGTCTTTCTCGCCACGAGTTTTCTGATTCGTCCGACGTTGGAATCGCTAGCGTATTGACGGAGTCATGTGCAGTCTGCTGTCGGAACGGCGCTCCGCTTGGTCCGGCCTACGTTTTCCGACCTACTTTCCGTGGTTGTGGTGGTGCTTGAGGTGTTCGGGAAGCCTGTAGCCGCCGTCTTCTACGAAGGCGTGGAGGTCGAGGAGTTCGTCCTTTGTTAACACGTTGGCCAGGCCGACGGGCATCGGGGAGACCTTGGAAGCGATCTTTTCGTCAATGTCTTTCTTCGGGACAGTCGTCAGTGACGTTGGGGTGAGCAGGTTGGTGGCGACCATGTAGGCGGCTTTGGTTTCCTTCATCACGACTCCGGCGACCAGGCGGCCGTCGTTGAGGATGAACTGCCAGGTCTGAAACTTCTCGTTGATCTTCGCGGACGGTTCGAGAATCTGACGCAGCAGTTCCTCGCCCTTCAGCTTCTTGACGGATTCGACCAGGTCGGGGCCGAGGTTCATTCCGTGGCCAGCGATGACGTGGCACTGATTGCAGCGGGCTTTGACGAAGGCCGTCATGCCTCGCGTCACGGTGGCGGCGTCTGGCTTGCGGGCGAGTTTGTCGAAGTCCTTGAAGTCGGCCATCGTCCACTCTTCGACGACCTTCGGCTGAGCTTCGGCCAGCAGCGCGTCGGCGGCGGACTGGGTTTCGGCGACGACCATCACGCCGTTCATCACGACCCAGTGGCCGGGGAACGTGCAGACGTACGGGTAAATGCCGGGCTCGGTCGGAGCTTCAAACCGCAGCACGGAAATCTGAGCGGCTCGCGTCGGTCCGATCATCTTCGAGGCGTGCAGGATCAGGTCGCCCTTCTCGCGCGGGATGAAGTCTGAGGCCGCGTTGCGCGGGTCTTTGGCCATTTCATTGGCAGCCATGCCGACCTCGGCCAGCGCGCCAGGCTTCACGATTACGAAGTTGTGATCCGTGGCGTCGGGGTTCGTGAACACGACTTTGACCGGCTGGCCCGGCTTCGCGACGAACTGCCGGATTGAGAACAGCATCCGCTCGGGCACGCAGGTCACGTCGACTTTCAGCAGGCCTTTCTGCCGGTCGAACTGGGCCTGCGCGGCGGTTGGCGTTGGCTCCTTGATCGCCTTTTCGCGGGCGGCCTCTTTGAGAATCTTCGCGATCGTCTGATCGGAATCGCTCTCCCAGAACGGGCGCAGCGTCTTCGATCCGAGGGCGCAGGTGATCGCGTACTGCAGATGCCCGTCGCGCGGATGCTTGAGTGTGTCGAGCATCGCGTCGAAGGCCGGGCGGGTGCCGATATAGCTGGCGGTAATCGCGGCCTGCATCCGGACGATGCCGTTCGCATCGTTGGCGGCTTTGCGGAGTAACTCTGCAGCGTCGGGCATCGCTGAGTGCCAGTAACGAAGCTGCTCGGTCGCGGCTGCTCGCGCGTGATGGTCATCGCAGGCGAGCAGTTCGCGCAGCAGGTCGGGCCGCGATTCGCCGATGCCGCGGTGCAGCCAGACGGCTTCAATCTGATGATGCCGGAAACGCGGATCGTCGGTGTCGAGATTCGCGACCCAGCGATCAAGAGCCGCAGCGACGACGGCGGGATCGCGTTCGCGGAGTTCGCGTTTGGCCCAGTAGCGATACCGGTACTCGGGACGTTTCAGGATGTTGAGCAGGTCCTCAATCGGAGCGCCGGCGATCGGCGGCGGGTCCTGCAGCGGGCGGCCTTTGGTCGTGATCCGCCAGATGCGGCCCGAGTGGCGGTCGCGGCGGTCGTCACGCAGCGAGTACTGCATGTGGCCCTTGATCGGGTTGTACCAGTCGCAGACATACATGGCTCCGCGCGGGCCGAACCGCAGGTCGACGGGGATGAAGCTGAGGTTCGTCGAGAAGATGACGTCGCCGACGTACTCCTCGTCAAACCCGAACGGGCCTTCTTTCCACTTGTGGATCTCGACCCGGTTCGTCGGCTTGTAGCGGACTTTGATGAAGCCGCCCTTGAGTTCGTCGGGGAACGTGTCGAAGTCGATGAACTCGTGCCCGCAGACGCCCGAGTACGCCTGCAGTCCCTGCGGCGTCGGATGTTGCGTCGGGTAGGGCGGATCGAGGGAGTGAAACGCGGCGGCGTAGACCGGGTGGCTGGCAACGTGCTGGCCCCAATCGTCGAACGTGACTCCCCACGGGTTTGTGCTGCGGTAGGTGCCGAAGCTGATCAGTCGCTGATTGCGCGGTGTGAAGCGGAACCAGCCGCTGTTCTGCTGCCGCACCGGCCCGTACGGCGTTTCGACCTGCGAGTGATGGAAGATCGACTCGCGGAAGACCAGATCGCCGTCCGGAGTCCAGGCGAAATCGTGCAGCGAGTGATGCGAGTCTTCGGTGCCGAAGCCGGTCAGTACGATCTCGTGGACGTCGGCCTTGTCGTCGCCGTCGGTGTCCTTGAGGAAGCTCAGGTGCGGCTGCTCGGAGACGTAAACGCCGCCATCGCCGAACTCGAACGACAGCGGAATGTGCAGGTCGTTCGCGAAGACCGTCGACTTGTCGGCTCGACCGTCGCCGTCGGTGTCTTCGAGGATGACGATCTTGTCGTTCGGTTCGTTGCCCGGATAAACGTGCGGGTAGGTCAGCGAGCAACTGACCCACAGCCGGCCGCGAGCGTCCCAGCGCATCTGAATCGGGTTGGCGATGTCGGGGAACTGCTCCTCGCCCGCGAACAGGTTGACCTCGAATCGCGGGTCAACCTGAAACGCCTTTTGTTCGTCCGCCGCCGTCATCCACTCGTTGGCTCCCCGATTCTGAATCGTCGCCGGGAGTTCGGGCACATTGGAGTCATCGGGCGTTGCGGGAACCTGCTCGCCGCGAGCGATCTGCCGGATGCGGTCGTCGCGGTTGGCGACCATCATGTCGAAGTTCCGCATCGCCGGCAGGAAGTCGAGATAGCCGTAATCCTTGTTGCGACCGCCGGTGTAATAAAACGTGTTGACCGGTCGGAAGCGGCGAAAGAACTGGCGGTTCTTGTCGACGATCGCCTGCCGCAGCGGCTCGCTGATTGCTGGAGCCTCTTCGCCGAAGACCTGCTGAAACAGAGCACCGGAGAACACGGCGTCGCCCTGCCGCGTGAGATGGATGCCGTTGATTGTCAGGTCCGAACCGGGGCTCCGCATCGCCTCTTCGGTCTGCACGAAGACGTCCGCGAAACCGACCTGCTGCTCGGCGGCGACCTGCTTCATCGCCTGCGTGTAGAGGCGGATGCGATCGTTGTTGAGATCCGCGGCGGCGACGCGTTCGACGTTCTCGTTGGCGATCGGCGAAACGAGGATGACTCGCGGAGCGGACTCGCCATTGAACGCGCGCGACTTCAGCCGGGCGACGTAGTCGGTGAGCTTCTTCCGGAAGTCGGCAAGGCCCTCGTCGCCCGCGAACGATTCGTTGAAACCGTACGCCGCGAAGATGACGTCGGTCTTTTCGTGCGTCAGGTGTTGCTCGGTATCGGCGAAGTTGTCAGGACGCGGCTGGTTGTCGATCTCGTCCGCCGACCAGGCGAGGTGCCGCACGGTGAGGTTCAGATCGGGAAACCGCTTCTGCAGCTGCGCCTCGAAGTTGCCGAACGCAGCCGCGCGATCGAACAGCGTGTTGCCGATCAGCGCGATCCGGTCGCCCTGCTTCAGCTTGAGCGGCAGTGTCGTTGCGACGGGTGTTGCCTCGGCAGCTCGCGGAGCCGTCTGCTCGTAGATGCCGAACTGGTCGAACCTCTCGGTCGTCAGCGGCGTTGGCTGCTCGATTTTGACGTTCTTCGCGTCTTGAGATTTGGCTGCCTTCTTTGCTTTACGCGGCTGCTGAGCGGCCAGCGGACGCTCAAACTGGCTGGCGAGCAACAGAGTCATCGAGACGGACAGAGCGACGAGCAGAACGGTGAACGAACGCATGAGATGGAGGCCTCCGGAGCAGTGAGTGCGGAGGCGTCAACGTAGCCCGATCACGACATCCCAACAAGTTGCCGCCGTCGTTCGCTAACGTTGTCATGGTCGGAGGGGATGACGGTTGGCAGAATGATTGGGGGCAGAATAATGAATCGCAGAATACTCCCTCGTCCGCCTGAATTATTCTGCCCCCAATCATTCTGCCAACTTGTCCGCCTGTGTCCGCGCAGCTGAAAGCCCGGCGTCTCGGGGTGAGGCGTCGGGCTTTTTGATTTGCTTCAGAACGGGAAGGCTTGCGCCATTTCGCTACTTTGAGGCGTGCTCGATTAGCTGCTTTCGGCGGCGAGTTCGCTCATGCGGATGGCGGGTTCGACGACGCGTTCCCAGTTGTCGTGCAGGTAATCTTCAGGGCCGCCTTTGTTCGCGACCTGCCAGCCGACTTCGATCGTCGGAACCATCTCGATCGCGTCCCACGGGCAAACGACCAGTTCGTACGGGTCGGACTTCTTGCCGGGGATGTGCACGCAGACTTCGCAGCCGACGCAGCGTTCGACGTCGATCTCGCACCAGTGCAGCAGCGTGTCGATCGATTCGCCTGGAACTTTGTAAATGCAGTCAACGGGGCAGACTTCGAGGCAGGATTCGCACCCCGTGCAGTTGTCCGCGTTGATAATCGCGACCTTCTTCGGCAGCTTCTTGCGTTTGGCCATGGGAAAACCTCGGGGCCTTGATCGGCGAACTCGGCTGCCGCCACCACTCATCAGCAACGGCAACTTCAGTCCCAGACAGGACTTGGGTAATTTCGTCAGGAAGTGGCGAGGAACTTCAGTCAGAGACCGGAGCGGGCCACTTTGCCGGAATTGTTGTCCCGAAACGGTGGCTCGGCAAGGCAGGGGTTGGCGATCCGCGCGAATTGCTGGGTCTGAGAAAGGCCGATTCCCGCTGGCGGACTCCGGCGTTTCCGTCGTTGAGAGGCCGCGGCGGAGTCGATCGCGGCGTTCAGTTTCGCGCGGCGGTGGAGCCCGTCTGAATCACATGCTGGACGGCTGACGAGACGAACTCGATGTCGTCGTCGGTCATGTCGGCATGGATCGGCAGGGACAGCTCCCGTTGAAACTCGTTGCGCGCGACGGGAAACGTCTCGCCGCTGAACGCGTACAGCTCCTGATAATGCGGGTGGAGCGAGATCGGCACGCACTGGACGGAAACGCCGACGTTCATGTTCCGCAGTGCCGTGGCGACGTCGTTTCGCGAGAGCCCCGATCGCAGCAGATTCAGTCGCAGCGGATAGCCGGTCCAGGCGTGAGTTTCGCGACCAGACTCGGGCGGCTCGTCAACCTGAGCCATGCTTGAGACGTTCGCCGAGTAGCTCATGGCGATCTCACAACGCCGCCGCCAGTCGTCCGTGACGCTGTCGAGGCCGGCGAGTGCCCACAACGCGTCCGCTTCAGAGAGTCGCGTGGCATAGTGCAGGCCCGCCGTCGGCAGGGCAGGGCGGGCGACGTGCGGCTCGGGATCGATCTCGATGCCACGCCGTCGAATGCCGACGGCCAGTTCGTCCGAGAACGTTGCGATCAGAGTGCCTCCGGTGGCTCCGGAACGATCCGGTGAGCGTGCGGCGAGCAGGCGGGCGACGGCAGCGCTGGTGTTGACCGCCGGAAGAATGCCTGGCGGACAACTGCTGCAATCCGCGATCAGTGGCAGGTTTTGAGCGTCCGCGATTGCGAGCAGGCTGTCGCAGACAACATCGCGACCGGCGATCGAGACCGCGACGATGGCTCGCGTGCGATCGGAAACGGCATCGACGATTCCGTCGCTGTCGATCAGCAGCGAATCACTGCGAACATCCACGGGAATCGGGTGCGCATCGAAATGGCGAATGACGTCGGCGACGGCCAGCGGGGCGTAGGCCGGGACGATGACTTCGTCGCCGGGCCGGAGATCAATGGCCTGGAGCGTCAGGTGCAGGGCCACATTTCGTGACGTGACTGCGATGGCGTGTGGAGTATCGGCCTGGCGAGCGGCTTTGAGTTCAAACTCCTTCAGCCAGCCGTGCTGGGGAGTGCCACCATTGACCAGTTCGCGGACCTGCTGCGCATGGCGGTCCCGGCGCGGGCTGCCACCGCGTGGCGGCATGGCGCGGCGGGCGCGCGAGCCTCCGCGCAGGTCGTGAACTGGGATTCCCGCAGGCATGACTGGCGACTGATGAGCGAACCGGCGAACCCGCTGGCAACGGTCCGACATGAACCGTGCTGATGGATCGTTCGAGCTGTCAGCAAAGTCAGCTGAGAGACAGTTCGGAACGACCAACGGGCTGTAAGCATCGCAGCGATTGCACGATGCGTGCCGCCGGAGCATAGATTCCAACGGAGCGCAGTTTTCAGCGGAGCGCAGTTTTCAGCGAGTGTCGACTTTCGATGCGTGTGGACGCTGGGGCCGGTGACCGGGATTGGAGCGAGGTGTGAGCGAAACCCTGGGGCTTCCGTCGCAGGCTCAGTCCAGAGCCGGCCACTCAATCGCTCAGTCTCCGAGGCGTCCTTCACGGAACTCGGCGGCGACGTCGTCGATCACGTCGTTAATCGAGAGCGTCGGTGCCCAGCCGACGGCCTGGCCGATGCGGTCGATCGAAGGCACGCGCCGCTGCATATCCTCGAAGCCTTCGCCGTATGCCTCGCTGTAGGGGATTGTCCGGATCTGCGAGGGGCTTTCGAGACGCTCGATAATCAGCTCGGCGAGTTGGCGAATCGAGATTTCCTCGGTGCTGCCGACGTTGAAGATCGTGCCCCAGGCGTTGCCACAGTCAACCAGCTTTATCAGTGCCTGTACGACATCGTGAACATGGCAGAAACACCGCGACTGAGTGCCGTCGCCGTGCACGACGAGGTCTTCGCCCGCGAGTGCCTGCTCGACAAACCGCGGCACGACCATGCCGTACTGGCCGCGCTGTCGAGGTCCGACGGTGTTGAACAGTCGGACGATGGCGACCGGCAGCCGCGTTTCCTTCCAGTGAGCCAGCGCGAGGAACTCGTCGAGCGCCTTCGCACAGGCGTAGGCCCAGCGATGTTTCGTCGTCGCGCCTTCCACACGGTCATCGTCTTCGCAGTACGGCACCTTGGTCGACTTGCCGTAAACCTCGGACGTCGACGTGATGAGCACCCGGTTGCGGTAGCGTCGCGCGAGACGCAGCACGACTTCAGTTCCCTGGTAGATCGTGTCGATCGTCGCGACGGGCTGCTCCATGATCAGCCGCACGCCGACGGCACTGGCCAGGTGGTAAACCGTGCCGCATTCCTGCATCAGCTTCTGCATCAGCGACACGTCCTGAATCGTGTCGACGTACAGGCGGAAGTTCGGATTCGTTTCGAGATCCGCGACGTTGCTGTGCAGTCCCGTCGAAAGATTGTCGATCACCGATACTCGCCGATCGGCGTCGAGCAGTGCTCGCGCGAGATGGCTGCCGATGAACCCGGCTCCTCCGGTAATCAGCACATGATTGTCGCGGTCCATCCGGGTGTCCTCAAATTCAGTGAACATCAAAATGCCGGCGAGCCGTGGCCGTGAGGCCTCGGGTTTTGTGAGTCGAATACCCGAGGCCTCACGGCCACGGCTCGCCTGAAACTGCTCGCGGATTACAACCTGACTCGCGAAACGCCTCGTGTTACAGAAACCGCCCCGCGACTCGAATGAGTGTCGCGGGGCGGAGGTCAGTGGTGATTGCCGCCAGCGTTGAGAGCCGCCAACGAAACGCGATCAATACTCGCGTTTCTTCGTGATGCCTGGCATCGGGACCGGGTACTTGCCGTTCGGCAGTTTGGCCAGCGGAGCCGGGCCGCCGAGAACCAGCTTGTCGGCATCTGGAGCGAACTCGTGCTCGTGGTTGAGCATTTCGTCGAGCGTGATGACCTGGCCGGTATGAGCGGCGTGCCGGCCCATCGCCGTAACGAGGCTCGCCATCGCGCCGCGTTCGACTTCGTTATACGGCGTGTCGTTCTTGATCGCCGTCACGATGTCTTCCCATTCGACCTGGTACGGATTCGGCTCAGGCTTGCCGTATTCCCAGACGAGTTTGCCGGGATCGGTGCCGTCCTTGCCCTTGTCGACTTTGTAGCCGCTGTAGATGCGACTTTTCGCCGGCAGGTGTCCCGCCGTGGAGAAGACGACCGATCCTTTGCTGCCCTGAGCGTACGTTGCGAAGTCCTGATGGCAGCCGGCAATCGTGCGGCCATCGACGTTCAGCTTCGTGCCGTCCTCGAATGTGTATTCGATCGAGTAGCTGTCGAAGTTCTGATCGATCATGTCGCCGCGATAATGGCGTCCGCCCGAGCCTTTCGCCTGAACCGGCCAGGCACCCTTCAGCCAGCAGCCTTCATCGATATTGTGAATCAGGAAGTCGCTGACGGCGCCGCCGCTGGCCCACAGGAACGCGTGGAAGCGGCGAATCTGCCACTCGAGATCGCCCATGCCGTCCGGAGCTGGTCCGGTGGCCGCGGACGCGGTCGGGCCGGCCATGCGGTAAGCGCGAATGTTGAGCACGTCGCCGATCTCGCCATCGTGAACGCGTTTGGCCGCTTCGCCTCGAGACAGGCAGTGGCGGCACATCAGGCCGACGCCGACCTTCAGGTTCTTTTCGATCGCCTTCTTGTTCAGCTCGAGCATCTTGCGGGTCGTCGGGCCTTCGGTCGCGATCGGCTTCTCCATGAAGACGTTCAGGCCTTTTTCGATCGCGTACGAGTAGTGCACCCAGCGGAAGGCGACTGGCGTTGTCAGGATGACGATATCGCCCGGTCGCAGAACATCCATCGCCTTTTTGTAAGCGTCGAAGCCGATGAACCGTGTGTCGTCGGTGACCTTGAATTTGTCTTTATGACGATTCTGCAGAGCGTTGAAGCTGGTGCTCTGTCGGTCCTCGAAGACGTCGGCCATCGCGACGAGTTCGACGCGGCCCGCCTCGACCTTCATGGCGTTGTCGGCCGCCCCTGTTCCGCGACCGCCGCAGCCGACCAGAGCGACACGGATCGTCTCATCACCTTCGGCGTAAACGTGACGCCCGGCAGCGCCGACCAGAGCGGCAGCTCCGGCGATGCGACCGGAATCTTTCAGAAAATCGCGACGCGATGCGTTCGCAGATGACTTGTCAGACATCGTGATGGTCTCCAGATCGAGAATGAGATTATGAGTTTGTACGGCAGGTGCCCGGCATGAGCAGTCACACGGAGCCCGCGTCGTGACGGGCGGAAAACAAATGATGGGCGGCGGCCGGAGAATTCGCCAGTCGTTGGGCCGTTGCGCGTCTGCTCGTAAACAGGTCAGCGCGTCGGTAGCGAAAGTCGCGCAGACTTTCGGCAGTAGCCGACGAGCCAAACGCGGACGTCGCCAACTCGAATCCCGACTCCGAACGCCGAAACTCTGCGCGAGTTTTGCTACGAAGCAATTTCGTCGAGCCTCACCCCTCAGTCGAACTTGCGGGCACTTTCTCCGTCTGCTTTCGGAAAATCCTGCGGAATCTCCTGCGTGACCTTGCCGGTCGCGGCCCATTCGGCACCTCGCTGCAGCGAGACGATGAAGCCGACGCACTCCTGCGAGTAATCCGCGTGGCCCATCGGCGTGTGGAAAACTCGACCTTTGCCGTAGCGGATTGTCATCAGCATCGGTTCGTGACGTCCCGTGCCGCGGTGCTCCGTGCTTGAGTAGGCAGTTGCCAGAACTTCCATGTTGGCCGCTGGGCCTCGAAGTCGGTCGTAAAGTTCGTCCTTACCGTGCAGCCATTCGCGAGGCATTCCCTTTGTGATCGGGTGGTCGCCGTTGCGAACAACGATCGAGAACGGGTGCTGGCTGCCGTGCGAGCCGCCTCGGCCAGCGGATTCATCGCGGACCAGCTTGCCACCATCGTCAAAGTAGACGTACGGGCCGCTTTTCTCATTCCGACCGCCCCAGCCGCCCAGGCCGATCATCTCGTTGTACTCCGGCCAGTCGCCGAACGAGTTATCCGCTGCGTGAATGATGACCAGTCCGCCGCCGCCTTTGACGTAATCGACGAACGCCTTCTGAGTCTCTTGCGGCCAGGGAGCTGCTCCGTGGCCGAAGTTCGAGATCACGACGTCGTACTTCGAGAACTGCGGTTTGAAGTCCGGATCGCTCTTCGCCGGCTTGACGGGAGTCGATTCGATGCCTGGCAGCGGGTACTTCTTAATCAGGTCCTCGCCGTTGACCGTGAACTTCGTCCGCGCGACGTCGACGGAGAACAGTCCCGTCTCTTCGAGGTACGACTTCATCATGACCGTGGTCTTCGGCCACGCTCCGTGGTTGTTCTGCCCGTCAATGATGAGCGCCTTCATCGGAGCCGCCGCCAGCGCCGAGCCAGCAACTGAAGCGGCCAGCAGAGCGACCGCGAACCTCACACAATTCCGCAACGACATGAGCGTCTTCCTTCTGCATTCGGGATGAACCGGTTAGTTTCGGCCTGTTCGGACCGCCGCCGAGTATAGGCCGGCAGGATTCCGCGGTCATGCGTCGCGGGTTTGGCTCGCCATCCACGCGTTTTGGGCGAGCCGACGCACGGACACGATGTTTCTGACGGAAGGTGGCTTCGTCGTGAAAAACCAACTTGCGGGATCTCAGAAGATGGGACGGCGAACGTTTCTGAAGGACGGCACGCTGGTGCTGACCGCTGCTGGAGCGTCCCGTTTGCTGGCTGCTGATGCGGAACCGGTGAAGCTCGGGCTCATCACCGATCTGCACTACGCCGACAAGCCACCGCGAGGCTCCCGCCACTACCGCGAGACACCCGACAAGCTGGCCGAAGCCGCCGAGCAGTTCGCGAAAGACAAGCCCGCGTTCCTCGTTGAACTCGGCGACTTCATCGACGCGGCAGATTCGGTCGACGTTGAACTCGGCTACCTGAAGCGGATCAACCGCGACTTCGAGCCGATCTGCCCGCAGCGGCACTACGTGCTGGGCAATCACTGTGTCGACACGCTGACCAAAGACGAATTCCTCGGCGAGGTCGGCCAGGCGAAGTCGTACTACTCGTTCGACGTCGGCGGCGTTCACTTCGTCGTGCTCGACTGCTGCTTCCGCAGCGACGGCCAGCCGTACGGTCGGAAAAATTTCGAGTGGACCGACCCGAACATTCCCGCCGCCGAACTCGACTGGCTCAAGTCCGACCTGCAGGCGACGTCAAAGCCAACGGTCGTCTTCACGCATCAGCGGCTGGACGTCACCAGCCACTACTCCGCAAAGAACGCGGAAGCCGTGCGCGGAGCCCTCGAAGCATCCGGCAAAGTGCTGGCCGTTTTCCAGGGACACAGTCATAAGAACGACCACCAGGAGATTGCCGGCATCCACTACTGCACTCTGGTCGCGATGGTCGAAGGCAGCCGAGCGGCCAGCAACGGCTACTCACTCCTGACCGTCCAGCCAGACAGCACGCTGCACCTGACCGGCTTCCGGCAACAGCAGACTCGCAAGTGGCCGCGCTGAAACCGAGACAGTGCTGTCACGGTAGCAGTTACACGAAGTTCCGATCAGTCACTGATCTCAACGGAGACAGCGGTGGCCTACTGTCCTGAATGCAACGGTGAGATGCCGGTCACGGCGGTTGAATGTCCGCACTGCGAATTCCGCTTTCCGGAGACCGCCGCCAGAGATTCGAACCGGCGCCCCGGATTCGCCTGGTCGCCGCTGGCGGACATCGCGTTGAGCGTCAGCACCGTGGCCGCTGTGCTCGCAACTCTATGCGCCTTCTATTACGGCGCCATCAGCCTGTTTGCGGGCAATCTGATTGACGCTCTCGTCGTCGCCCCCATCTTCGTCGTCATTTTGCTCGGCATCGTCGTCGTCTTCCTTCGCGTTCAGGAACTGGATTGACGATCCGGCGCGATTCTGGCGGTGCGCTACGCCTTCGCTTCCATCCGGCAGACGGAAATGTGGCCGTTGAAGTGGGCGGCGGCCAGGTGCAGGTGGTCGGGGCTCAGGTCCAGGTCTCTCGCCACGTCCTTCAGCTTCAGGTCGTGCAACTCATTGGCCTCGTCCGGCTTGAAGAACAGCAGATGTCCGCCGCTGCCACCGCCGGTCGCCGCGATGCGAGTCCCGTCCGGAAGGATGGCGACTCCCCAGGCGACGCCCTGCAGCTTGGCTTTCGAGAGGTGCTCGATCTGCTGCTTGCCGGTCTCCCAGTTGAACACGACGACCGACGGATTACCAACTCCAGCGAACGCGTTGGTGACGTTCGTGATTCCGCTGCAGGCGACGAAGCGGCCGTCCGGACTGAATGTCATCCCGCGAAAGCCGCCGATTGTTGCGACGAAGGTCTTGTCGAACTTCTGCAGCGATTCCGCTTTCCAGGTGCGAGCCTGCTTGCCGGTTGCCGTCTCCCAGTGAATCAGGTTGGCCATCAGGTCGCCCGTCGCGAGATGCTCGCCGCTGGGATGAAACGCGACGTTGTAGATCTGCGATTCATGCCCGGTCATCTCACGAATCTTTTTGCCGTCGTTCGAGTCCCACAGCCGCACGGCCAGATCGTTCCCGACAGACGCGAGGACGCCCTGCGAGCTGACGGCGATCGCGCGAATCCAGCCGTCGTGAGCTTCGACTGTGCGAACGGGCGTCGGCTTGTCGCCTTCAACCGGCCACCAGACAAGACGCCCGTCATACGTCGCCGTGATGACAAATTTGCCGGTCGCGTCGAACGCGATGCCTCGTCCCCAGCTCTCGACCGGGTACGCGACCTTGTTGCCCGTCGCGATCTCGAACCGCCAGACGTTGTAGTCCTGCGCGAACGCGAAAACGTACTTTCCGGAAGGATCGAACCGGCACCCGGTCAGCGGGCTGTTGTGAACGAGGTCGTGGGCGACGTGA
>Ga0070726_10002598_pt1 | contig 16085 bp, 12 predicted proteins | sample tdAd471_FD_67275 | JGI IMG/M metagenome (GOLD analysis project Ga0070726, IMG submission 67275) | Marine sediment microbial communities from the Atlantic coast under amendment with organic carbon and nitrate - tdAd47.1 | ecosystem: Environmental > Aquatic > Marine > Coastal > Sediment | place... | reverse complement strand
ACAGCTTATTTCCCGCCCCGCCGCCGGCATGACTACTGAAACCCGTATCGTGAACAGACTTACTCCTGACCAGGCCGACACCATGCTGACGCTGCAAAGTGGCATGAACAGCAAGGTTGACCCGGCATGGCAGGTTGCCCGCTACCCCTACCTGCGCGCCGTGGTCATCGAGGGTGCGGAAGCCATCGAACACCACGGCTGGAAATGGTGGAAACATCAGCAGCACGATCTTGCCCAGCTGCAGATGGAGCTTATCGATATCTGGCACTTTATGCTGTCGGAACTGCTGTTGCAGTTCCAGGGCAGCCTTGCCCCGGCCGCAGCAAGGTTATTGGGTGAAACTGATGGTGAATCGGCGCAATCCATCGACTTTGACGGGAAAACGTATCCGCTGGAGGAACTGGACCTGGTGGCGAAACTCGAGCTGCTCATCGGTACCAGTGTAGCCCGGCGAATCGAAATCGGCCTGTTTGCCTCGATCATGCGGGACTGCCGCATGGATTGGGATAACCTCTACCGGCAATACGTCGGCAAGAACGTGCTGAATTTCTTCCGTCAGGACCATGGTTACCAGCAGGGAACCTACCGTAAAAGCTGGCACGGTCGGGAGGATAATGAGCACCTTGTTGAGGTACTGGCGGCGCTGGATGCCCGGGATGCCGGTTTCCAGGAAAAACTCTATGCAGCCCTGCAGGAACGCTACCACCGGGAGTAAGTAAACACTGACCTGCCGTCGCAAAAACCAGCTCCCGTGGCCAGGAGGAGGCGAAAACACCCGCAAGGTGCGGGACGGCGGGTGTAATCCAGGGCATCCTGGCACCGCTTTCGTCGGAATACGGGGCTGAAATGCCGGCCGGCGCGACGGTTACCTTGAAGCTTCAGGCGACTGCTGCTGGCGCCTACTGGTAGTAGGCGTTTTCCTTCTGGGAATGGTCAGTGACGTCCCGTACTTCGGTGAGCTCGGGAACCTGCTCCAGCAAGGTTTTTTCCACCCCGTCTTTCAGGGTGACGTCGACCATGCCACAGCCCTGACAGCCTCCGCCGAAGCGCAACACGGCAATGCTGTCCTTGAAGATCTCTTCCAGCGTGACGTTGCCCCCGTGGGATGCCAGAGCCGGATTGATTTCGTTATACAATACGTAGTTGACCCGGTCTGCCAGGGTGCTGTCTTCCCCCAGGCGGGGCAGCCGCGAATTGGGCGCCTTGATGGTAAGCTGGCCTCCGCCGAAGTCGTCCTTGGCGAAGTCCACCACGGCGTCCTCCAGGAAAGGCATGCTCTGCTGCTCGATATAGGCCTTGAAGCCCTTGTAATCCTTGACGTCGTCGTCTTTCTTCTCCTCCCCGGGACGACAGAATGAAATGCAGGTCTCGGCACGGGGAGTACCGGCATCAATGATAAAGATACGGATGGCGATGCCGTCGCAATCCTGCTTCTTCAGCAGTTCGGCAAGGTAGTCCTGGGCAGGTTCTGTAATAGTGACCATGTAACTTTCCGGTAGTTCAATTAACCGACAGATCCGTGGATCTCCCGGTGATAGCATTGCATGTAAGGGGCGATATTTTAACGCAGATCCACGTACAGTTAAATACCTTAGCAAATTGCTTGGTTATTTGGGAAATTCATCGATAAAACAGCCTCTTGTTCTGGTAGAATTGCCGATTTTTTGAAGTTGCCACGTGGCGGAGCCGCCCCTTGACCCGGATTGGGAAACATGAATACAGAAGCGCGTAAACAACAGCTGGTCGCAGCACTGCAGGATCGCATCCTGGTACTCGACGGCGCCATGGGCACGATGATCCAGGCACACCGGCTGGGTGAAGACGAGTTTCGCGGCGACCGGTTCAAGGACCACGCCAGTGACCTGGCGGGGAACAACGATCTGCTTACCCTGACTCAATCTGAGATTATTTTTCAGATTCACCGCCAATACCTGCAGGCCGGGGCCGATATCGTTGAAACCAACACGTTCAATTCGACGGCAAGTTCCCAGGCGGATTATGGCCTGGAAGAGCTGGTTTACGAGCTGAACGTTGAAGCCGCCCGGCTGGCACGAAAGGCCTGTGACGAAATTCAGCCGGAAACGCCGGACAAACCCCGGTTCGTCGCCGGCGTCGTCGGACCGACCAGTAAAACCGCGTCCATATCACCTGATGTCAACGACCCGGGACTGCGCAATACCAGCTTCGACAGGCTGGTGGCAGACTACCGCAATGCCGTAAGCGGTCTCATCGCCGGGGGCGCGGATATCATCCTGATCGAGACGGTTTTCGATACCCTCAACGCCAAGGCGGCGATCTTCGCCGTTAACGACTGCTTCGAAAAAACCGGCGCGACTTTACCAGTAATGATTTCCGGGACGATTACCGATGCCAGCGGTCGCACGCTGTCGGGACAGACCGTCGAAGCGTTCTGCAACTCGGTAATCCACGCCAACCCGCTGTCCATCGGCTTCAACTGTGCGCTGGGCGCGGAACAGCTGCGTCCCTACGTGGAGGAAGCCAGCGCCCTGCTGCCCTGCCTGGTCTCCACGCATCCCAATGCGGGTCTGCCCAACGAAATGGGCGAGTACGACCAGTCCCCCGGGGAAATGGCTGCCATTATCGAGGAGTTCGCCGCCAACGGCTTCCTCAATATCGTCGGGGGCTGCTGCGGAACCACGCCGGAACACATCCAGGCCCTGGTCCGGGCCGTGGCGGGCCATAAACCCCGTCGACCACCGCAGGTGGAACCGAAGTGCCGGTTGAGCGGGCTGGAGGCCCTGAACATCGGTCCGGACTCCCTGTTCGTCAACGTCGGTGAACGAACCAACGTCACCGGGTCAGCCCGCTTTGCCAGGCTGATTATCGACGGTGATTTCGATACCGCCCTGGACGTTGCCCGGGACCAGGTGGAAGCCGGCGCGCAGATAATCGATATCAACATGGACGAAGGCATGCTGGATTCCCGGGAAGCGATGGAACGCTTCCTGCGATTGATCGCCTCGGAACCGGATATCAGCCGGGTTCCCATCATGGTGGATTCCTCGAAATGGGAAATCCTCGAAACCGGCCTGAAGGGCATCCAGGGCAAGGGCATAGTCAACTCCATCAGCCTGAAAGAAGGTGAAGAGGATTTTATCGCCAAGGCCCGACTGTGCCGGCAATACGGTGCCGCGGTTATCGTCATGGCCTTCGACGAACAGGGTCAGGCAGACTCCCTGGAGCGGAAAAAGGCGATATGCCGTCGCAGCTACGAGGTCCTGGTGGACAAGGTCGGGTTTCCGCCCCAGGACATCATTTTCGATCCCAACGTCTTTGCCATTGCCACGGGTATTGAAGAACACGACAACTATGCCGTGGACTTTATTGATTGCTGCCGCTACATCCGCGACAACCTGCCCCATGCCCTGATTTCCGGCGGCATCAGTAACGTGTCGTTTTCATTCCGCGGCAACAACCAGGTACGGGAAGCCATACATTCGGTGTTTCTCTTCCATGCCATTCGTGCCGGGCTGACCATGGGCATCGTCAATGCCGGCCAGTTGACGGTGTACGACGAGATCCCGGCGGAACTGAAGGAGCGTGTCGAGGACGTGGTGCTTAATCGTCGTGACGACGGCACGGAGCGCCTGATGGAAATTGCGCCAAAGTTCGGCGGCGACAGCGCCAACACCGGCAGCAGTGAAAACCTGGAATGGCGTGACGAACCCGTGGAGGATCGCATTGCCCATGCCCTGGTGAAAGGGATAACCCGCCACATCGAGGAAGACACGGAAGAAGCACGGCAGAAATACGACCGCCCCATTCATGTCATCGAAGGCCCGTTGATGGACGGCATGAATATCGTTGGCGACCTGTTCGGCAGCGGCAAAATGTTCCTCCCTCAGGTGGTCAAAAGCGCCCGGGTAATGAAACAGGCCGTGGCCTACCTGCTTCCTTATATCGAGGCGGAAAAGCAGCACGGCGAATCCCGGGCCAAGGGCAAGGTGCTCATGGCCACTGTCAAGGGTGACGTGCACGATATCGGCAAGAATATCGTTGGTGTCGTGCTCGGCTGCAATAACTACGAGGTAATTGATCTCGGCGTAATGGTGCCATGTGAAAAAATATTACAGATTGCCCGTGAAGAAAACGTTGATATTATTGGACTCAGCGGTCTAATAACACCTTCTCTGGACGAAATGGTGCATGTTGCCAAGGAGATGCAGCGTCTCGATTTTTCCGTACCCCTGCTGATCGGCGGCGCCACGACTTCCAAGGCACACACCGCCGTGAAGATCGAGCAGCACTACAGCAATGACTGCACCGTCTACGTCCCCGATGCTTCCCGCAGCGTCTCCGTGGTGAGCACCCTGCTCAGCGAACAGGGCAAGCCGGAATTCACGGCCAGGGTCAGGCAGGAATACGAAACCATCCGCGAACGCACCGGCAAACGCAGCAGTAAACGACAACTGCTGAGTCTTGCCCAGGCTAACGACAACCGCTTCGTCGCCGACTGGAACAACCGTCCGGCAACGCGTCCCGGGTTTTTCGGCACCCGGGTGTTTGACGACTACCCCCTGGACGAACTCGTTCCCTACATTGACTGGACACCGTTCTTTATCACCTGGGGGCTGTCAGGCAAGTATCCCGCCATCCTGGACGACGATACCGTGGGAGCAGCGGCAACGGACCTGTATGGTGATGCCCGGGAAATGCTGGACCTGCTGATCACTGGAAAACTGATCACGGCCCGGGCCGTGATCGGCTTCTGGCCCGCCGCCAGCAACGGGACCAACGACGTGTTGCTGTACCGCGATGAGAAACGCAGTGAGCCGTTGGCCACCCTGCACTTCCTGCGCCAGCAGGCTGTCCGGGATGCCGGACAGCCGAACTACTGCCTGGCGGATTTTGTCGCCCCCCCTGACCAGGGACCTGACTACCTGGGAGGTTTCGCCGTCACCACCGGAATCGGCGTGGAGGAACTGGCCAGGCAGCACGAACAGCAGCAGGACGACTACCGCGCCCTGATGGTCAAGGCGCTGGCGGACCGCCTGGCAGAGGCCCTGGCGGAACGGATGCATGAGCGGGTCCGCAGGGAATTCTGGGGCTATGCCGCCGACGAGTCGCTGGACACGGACGCCCTGATCAGGGAGCGCTACCAGGGCATCCGCCCGGCTCCCGGTTACCCGGCCTGTCCGGACCATGCCGAGAAAACCACGCTGTTCGACCTGCTGGATGCCGAGCAGGCAGTGGGCATTGCCCTGACCGAGAGTTTCGCCATGATGCCCGCTGCCAGCGTCAGCGGCCTGTATTTCTCCCATCCCGATTCCCGCTACTTCAACGTGGGCAAGATCGGCATGGATCAGGTGAAGGACCTGGCGAGCCGTAAAGACGGGGACCTGGAGGAAATCACCAGGCTGCTGGCGCCTAACCTTGACTAGCCCGGAAATTTCACCAAACTCCTGCTGCGACCGCCCCACGGCACGCCCCTCGCGGCCTGGAACGGCCTCGCTACGGAATTTGGTGAAACCTCCGGGCTGGGGCCTGTCGCGAACGTAAGGCTGACAAGAACTCCCGGGATTAGGTAAACTGGACCTCCGGCGGCTTGCTCCGAGTCGTCGCCAGGTCAGGCACTCATCACGTTCCGTCAGTCTTTCCGACCCCTGGTTCAGCAAGCAACCGGCCCGGTCGTCCGCCGCAAGCCGGGTACTTGAGATCCCGGACTGATGGCACGACATGAAACAGACGTTATAAACCACCGAATACCGGAAAAGCAGTATGTACCGATACGATAACTACGACCACCAGATGCTGGCCGACCGCGTCGCCCAGTTTCGGGATCAGACCCGCCGTTACGTGGAAGGCAGGCTGAGCGAGGCGGAATTCCTGCCCCTGCGCCTGCAGAATGGCCTTTATATTCAGCGCATGGCGCCGATGCTGCGGATCGCCATTCCCTACGGCCTGCTGTCATCCCGACAGATGCGCAAGCTGGCCTTTATCGCCAACCATTTCGACAAGGGCTACGGACATCTGACCACGCGCCAGAACATTCAGTTCAACTGGCCTGCACTGGAGGAGGTGCCGGAGATCCTGGCGCACCTGGCAGAAGTCGAAATGCATGCTATCCAGACCAGCGGCAACTGCATTCGCAATACCACCACCGACCAGTTTGCCGGCTGCGCGGCGGATGAAATCGAAGACAGCCGCGCCTACTGCGAAATCATCCGGCAGTGGTCCACGTTTCACCCTGAGTTCGCCTACCTGCCGCGTAAATTCAAGATCGCGGTCTGCGGCACCAGGAAGGACCAGGCGGCAACCCAGGTGCACGATATCGGCGTGTATATCGTGCGCAATGAGCAGGGGGAAACCGGTTTTAAAATACTCGCCGGTGGCGGGCTGGGAAGAACCCCGGCGGTGGGTCACGTCATGTCCGATTTCGTCGAGAAGCAGCATCTGCTGACCTTCCTCGAAGCGATACTCCGTGTCTATAACCGGGAAGGGCGCCGGGACAACAAGTACAAGGCCCGCATCAAGATTCTAGTCAAGGAAACCGGCCCGGACCAGTTTCGCGAAAAAGTCCACGCCGAGTGGCGCAAAATCAAGGACGGCAGCATGACTCTCACCGAGGAGGAGATTCAGCGCTGCAGGTCCTTTTTCACCGCTCCGCCCTACCGCGAACTTGCCGACCGCTGCGACGAACTCGACCAGGCCCTGGCCAGGGACCTGCTGTTCGCCAGCTGGGTGCAGCAGAATGTGAAACCCCATCGTCAACCCGGTTACGCCATTGCAACCCTGTGCCTGAAGGACACCGGCACGGCGCCGGGGGATATTGCCGCCGAGCAGATGAACTTCGTTGCCGACCTGGCAGATCAATTCAGCTTCGGCGAAATGCGAATCAGTCACGAGCAGAACATCATTTTTTCCGACGTCGAGAAAAGCCAGCTTTACCCACTGTGGAAGTCATTGGCCGGTGAGGCGCTGGCAACACCCAACCTGGGCCTGCTGACCGACATTGTCTGTTGCCCCGGCGGAGATTTCTGCGCCCTGGCCAACGCCAAGTCCATCCCTATTGCCGAGTCCATCCAGCGGCAGTTCGATGATCAGGAACGTCTCCGGGACATCGGCGAGCTGACCATCAATATCTCCGGCTGCATGAACGCCTGCGGACACCATCACGTGGGCAACATCGGCATACTGGGCGTGGACAAGAAAGGTGAGGAGTATTACCAGGTGTCGCTGGGAGGTTCCGCGGGCAACCGGACCAGTCTCGGCACCATAATCGGTCCGGCATTTGCCCAGGAGGAAATTCCCGGGGTCATTGAAAAAATTGTCGACGTCTATCGACAGCGCCGTGAGCCCGGTGAAACCTTTATCGATACCTATGACCGACTTGGCAAAGATCCCTTCAAGGAAAAAGTGTATGCAAAAGCTGATTAGAGACGGCGCACTGGTGGAGGATCACTGGGTCCTGGTCAAGGAAGCCAACAATGCCGGTATTCTCCAGGCGCTGCCCGGGCGCAGTATCATCGTCCCTTACAAGTTCTGGAAATATTTCCAGGACGATATTGCCGACTTCGCCGGTGAAGTAACCATCTGGCTCAACAGTGATGAATCCGTTGAGGATATTGCCAACTTACTGGACCAGTTTCCGCTGATCGGGCTGAACTTCCCGGTATTCTCCGACGGCCGCTCCTATACCAATGCCCGGGAGCTGCGGGAAAACCTGGGCTACCAGGGCGAAATCCGGGCCATCGGCGATGTGCTGCGGGATCAGCTGTACTACATGAAGCGCTGTGGCTTCAATGCCTTCCAGCTGCGTCACGATCAGGACCCCGAGGCATGCCTGCAGGCTTTCGAGGATTTTCATACCGGTTACCAGGCCAGCATCGATCAGCCCCTGCCCCTGTTCCGGCGTCGCTGAAGCCGCGGCCGCCGGAACAGGCCCCCGGAAACTGACCCATGGAACCGGATTCCCTGCTTTTTTCCTTTTTCCTGATCTTTACCGGCGCGGCGCTGCTGGCCACGCTGGCCCTGGTATTCCGGCAACCCCTGCTGGTGGCCTACATCGCCCTGGGCGTGATCCTGGGCCCCTACGGCATGGCCCTAGTCTCCGAGGCCAGCCTGCTCAGCGACATCGCCGAATTCGGCATCATTTTCCTGTTGTTTCTGCTGGGCCTGGATATGAAGCCGGCAAACCTGGTGAGCACGCTGCGCAAGACCTTCCTGGTTACCCTGATAAGCAGCGTCGTTTTCGTCATGCTGGGCTACAGCACCGGACTGCTGTTCGGTTTTACCCAGCTGGAAAGCCTGGTTATCGGGGCGGCCATGATATTCTCCAGTACCATCATCGGCATCAAGCTGCTGCCAACCACAGTCCTGCATCAGAAACACATGGGCCAGCTGATGGTGGGTATCCTGCTTTTACAGGATTTTATCGCCATTTTCCTCATGGTTTTCCTGGATATCAATCCCGGTGAAGAATCCAGCGCGCTGCTGGTGTTTCTCGCGTTTCCATTCCTGCTGTTCGTTGCCTGGTTCAGTACCCGCTACCTGCTGGTTTTCCTCATCGGCAAGTTCGATCATTTCAAGGAATACATCTTCCTGCTGGCTATCGGCTGGTGCCTGGGTGTTGCGGAGCTGGCCGCCTTCCTCGGCCTGTCGGCAGAGATCGGCGCCTTCATTGCCGGCGTGTCCCTGGCCACCAGCCCCATTTCCCAGTACATCGCCTTCAGTCTGAAACCCCTGCGGGACTTCTTTCTGATCCTGTTTTTCTTTTCCCTGGGCGCCCAGTTCAACATCCTGCTGCTGGGTGACATTATTGTCCCCGCCCTGTTGCTGGCCGGACTGGCCCTTTCGGTAAAACCGGTGGTGTTTCACTACCTGCTGCAACGCTTCGAGGAACGCAACAAGCTGGCCTGGGATGCCGGGCTGCGGCTGGGACAGATCAGTGAGTTTTCCCTGCTGATCGCCTACGTGGCTGTCCAGTCCCAGGTTATCGGCGAGGAAGCATCTCTGATCATTCAGGCTGCGGCGATCATTACTTTTGTCGCCTCCTCCTACATCGTCGTCATGTTCTGTACCAGTCCCATCAGCATCAGTGAAAAACTGCGCCGGGATTGACTGGCTGACGTCGTTCTGACCGGCGGATTCAGCGGTCCAGGTTGAGTACCGTTCGCCCGACGGCCCTGCCGGCCAGCACGTCGTCCAGGCTGTCAGCCAGCTCAGCGAATCCGATTTCCGTGCCCAGTGATTCCAGGTCGGCAGGTTTCCACTCGGTAGCCAGCAGTCCCCAGGTCTCCCCCTTGACGGCAAGCGGCAGGTTGACGGAGTCCACGCCCAGCAGGTTCACGCCGCGCAGAATAAAGGGGAACACCGTCGCCGGAAACGTGGGCGAACCCACCAGGCCACAACTGGCGACACTGCCCCCATAGCTGAGACTTTTCAGGACATTGGCCAGGGTCTGTCCGCCCACGACATCGACGGCGGCAGCCCAGTCCTCCTTGAGCAGGGGCCGGGATGATTCCTCGGACAACTGATTACGGTCGAGGATTCGGCTTGCACCAAGGGAACGAAGAAAATCATGCTGTTCCGCTTTGCCGGTACTCGCCACCACCTGGTAGCCCAGCTTGTGCAGTATCGCTACTGCCACCGCGCCGACACCCCCGGTAGCACCGGTAACCAGCACGTCTCCCTGGTCCGGCTGCAAGCCATTGCGCAGCAGTTTTTCCAGGCACAGGGCAGCGGTAAAACCCGCGGTGCCAAGAGTCATGCTCTCCTTCAGGGTCAATGAGTCCGGACGCGGTACCACCCACGCGGCAGGAACACGAATACACTGTCCGAAGCCTCCCGATGTATTCATGCCCAGGTCATAGCCGATAACGATCACTTCATCGCCGGCACTGAAATCCGCGGCACTGCTCTCAATTACCTCTCCGGCAGCATCGATTCCGGGCGTGTGCGGGTAGTTGCGGGTCACACCCCGGTTGCCCGAAGCTGACAGGGCATCCTTGTAGTTGAGCGAGGAATACCGGACGCGGACGAGAACCTCACCCTCCGGCAGCTCGCTTACCTTTCGTTCAACAATCTGCCTGGTAAAGTTACCTTCGTCCTGCTCTTCGACGCGCAGCGCCTTGAAAGTCTGCAATGCGATTTCCCCCTCAAACCTGCGTTATTTGCCCGCCGGGCCGCCACTGCCCGGATTCAGGAATAGTAGTTTCTGGAATTACTTTTCTCCAGGAAAATGGATGCGGCGGAATCCACCATTCCCTTGAAGATGGACCCCACCTTGTCATGAATGGATTTTCTGAATTCATACTCCACCTCGTAGACATCGGCGGTCTCACAGGCGGCAACCAGGCACTCATCACTGGTTTTCAACTCGTCGACCATGTAACGCTCTTTCGCCTTGACGCCGACCCAGGTCTCCCCGGTGGCGATCTTGTCGATATCCACACTGGGCCGGTGATCCTTGACCCACTGCTTGAACAGGGCGTGCATGTCCTCCACATCGTCCTTGACCTTGTCTCTGCCCTTCTGAGTGATTTCCCCAAAGGTCGTCAGTGTTGTCTTGAACTCGCCTGCGGAGATGATTTCGTAATCGACTTCGTTCTTTTTCAACAACCGATGAAAATTGGGCAGCTGAACCAGTACGCCAATGGAGCCGATAATAGCGAATGGTGCAGCCACCAGGCGATCGGCCAGGCAGGCCATCATGTACCCGCCACTGGCAGCCACCTTGTCGACGCAGATGGTCAGCGGTATCTTTTTTTCCTTGATGCGTACCAGCTGGGATGAAGCCAGTCCATAGGCATGCACCATGCCCCCCGGACTTTCCAGACGCACCACGACTTCGTCCTGCTCACTGGCCAGTGCCAGCACCGCGGTAATCTCTTCCCGCAGGCTGGAAACTGCCTGGGCTGCGATGTCGCCCTTGAAATTAAGGACGAAAACCCGCTTTTTCTGCTCCTGCTCCTCGCTGTGCGCCTGCTTCTTGCTGGCCTTGGTTTCATCCTTTTCTTTTTTCTTTCTCAGTTTCAGATCCAGCTTGAGACGGTGCTTGTCCAGCACGGCCTTCTTCAGCGACTCCAGCATGTCATCGATATGTTCATTGACCTTGGTGACCTTGATACGCCCCTTTGCGGTCTCTTTTCGCTGTCTGTTTCCTGCCGACGCCAGGGCTGACAGCACGAATATGATGGCGAATGCCACGGTGGCGATTTTTGCCAGGAACATGCCGTACTCAATCAGGTACTCCAAGAGGTTTCTCCTGTTTCAAATCGGAAAGATGCTAATTCTGCCTGTTCTGCGTGCAAATTAAAACGCCTGGAGAAAGCAGCAGTCCGACGCTTCGCTTTTCCGGCGAACCCGGTACAGAGACGCCACCGGGCGGAATCATCGGTTACTGTCACGCTGCCAGCGCCGGCAATGATCCCTGATCAACCTTCCCGCCACACTGATGCCCGCCGACGGTGTATTGGGAACGTCTTCCGGGGTAAACCACTTGAGGTCCTCGATTTCGCCAGGTTCGGGACACAGCTCTCCGGCAACGTAATCGGCATAGAAACCGAGCATGAGCTGGGACGGGAACGGCCAGGACTGGCTCTGGGCATAGCGGATATTGGTAATCTCGATCCCTGCCTCTTCCTTCACCTCGCGGGCGACGGTTTCCTCCGGTGTCTCCCCCACCTCGATAAACCCGGCAAGGCAACTGTAGAAACTGGCCCGGTAACGCGTATGCTGCGCCAGCAACATGCGCCTACCGTCGGTTACCAGCATGATCACGCAGGGGTTGATCCGCGGATAATAACTGATCTCGCAGGCGGGGCAGCTCAATGCCCGTTCGCCGTGATGTGGCCGGGTGGGTGAACCGCAAGTGCCGCAATAACGATGAGAGCGGTACCAGCTGGTCAGCTGATTGCCCAGACCGGGAATCTGGAATTCCTCGGCCGGTTTTTCCATGACCAGTCGCCGCAGGCAAATGAACTCCGCGTCATCGGGGAGCTGAAAATCTTCATCCACATGCACCGCAAGATAACGCCGGTCCGATTCATTCACCAGCACAGGCAGGTGGCCGTCGTTCAACAAGTCCCGCAGCTCGGTGAGACTCCAGGTATAGCGACCATCGCGAAACAGGATTCTTTGCTGGTGGTAGACCAGTATCCGGTCTTCCCGGTGGCAGGAGGCAAGGGCAACGAAATTCGGATTATTCACGGATCAACCTGCCTGTAGCCTGAAAACCGGGCGAGCAATGTTTTTCCGGGATAAAAAATTCACCTGCCCCTTTCGAATCAGTGAGGCTTTTCCATGCCAAGCCAGATACAGTTGCCACCGCTTTTCTTGTCGATTTCTTCCAGGCGCTGTCGATGGGCATCGATTTCCCCGGGGTTGGCCCTGATGACCTTCAGTGGTGGACGACTGCCATCAAATACCTTTACCCGGCGCACCGCGACTGGTCCGCCGTCTTCTTCCGAGCCCAGTTGCAGACGCGTCTGTCCGCCGGTCATGGCCAGGTAAACATCAGCCAGAATTTCGGCATCAAGCAATGCGCCGTGCAAATCCCGCTGCGAGTTGTCCACCGAATAGCGTTTGCACAGTGCATCGAGACTGTTCCGCTGCCCGGGATGTTTCTGCCGGGCCAGGGCAAGACTGTCGACGATGGCACAGTGCGTCTCCAGCAGGCCAATATCGGCATCCATCTGCTGGATTTCGCTGTTGAGAAAACCAACGTCGAACGGTGCATTGTGAATCACCAGTTCGGCGCCGGCTACAAACTCGATGAATTCATGGACGATCTGGGGGAAACGCGGCTTGTCGGCAAGAAATTCCCCGGTCAGGCCATGCACCTCCAGGGCCCCTTCATCAATTTCCCGGTCCGGGTTCAGGTAATAATGGAAATGATTGCCAGTAAGACGACGATTGTCGATTTCCACGCAGCCGATTTCAATCACCCGGTGACCCTGCTGCGGATCAAGCCCGGTGGTTTCCGTATCCAGAACAATCTGTCGCATGGACTTTTCCCTTTCCCGATCTGCTCCCGATCAGTACGCGATCTGCTTGCCAATCTGTCGGAGAAATCGATGTCTGCTATCTGTAAAAATTCAGGGCAGCTCGTCAATGCCGCGATTGGCCAGCTGATCCGCAAGTTCATTTTCAGGGTGGCCACTGTGCCCTTTCACCCAGCACCATTCCACATCGTGTTTTGCCACCAGCGCATCCAGCTGCTGCCACAATGACAGGTTCTTGACCGGCTTTTTCCCCGCGGTTTTCCAGTTGCGCTTTTTCCAGCCGGGCAGCCATTCGGTGATGCCTTCAAGGACATACCTGGAATCGGTGGTCACACGAACCTGGCTGGGCCGGGTCAATGCCTCCAGGCCGCGGATTACCGCCGTAAGCTCCATCCTGTTATTTGTGGTTTCCTGGTCGCCGCCATAGAGTTGTTTTTCGGCATCGCCATAGCGCAGCAACACGCCCCATCCTCCCTTGCCAGGATTACCCCGACAGGCGCCGTCGGTGAACATTTCAACTTTTTTCAATGTGGCAACCCTGGGGCCGGTAGGTGCTAGTGTCCTGTCCGGATAATTCACATCATTTCAGCGAGCCAGACAAGGTCTCTGGCAAGGCGCGGCTCGCAGGCAATGTAGATCACCTTGCCAAGAGGCGCAACGCGGCCAGAGGCCTTGTCTGGCTCGCCCTTCGAGAGCCTGCGAATTAGCCGGACAGGACACTAGTGCAGCTTCTTGGCACGGACGTTCTCTGCCGCGGGCATGACTGTTGCCCTGGGTCGAAGTGTCCGCCACCGGGGCAGAATCGGCGTAATGGGCAGTACCTGCTTGGTGCTGATAACCAGGTAGGCACCACCGAACGGACTGCGGAGACCGTCTACCCGGTTATCGTCCTCGCCGGCCTCCGCCAGTCCCTTACGCCATCGCGAAGGCAGGAAGTGCAGGCCGTAATCGACTTTTTCCACGTGCAGTTCAAGCAGTTTCAACCAGTCGGCAACCCGGCGATGACTGATAAAACGTCCGCTCCAGGGCACCTCGGCCCTGATCTTCAGCAGTTTCTTCAAGCCCCAGAGGCTGAGCGGGTTAAAACCGATTATCAGCATTTGTCCGCCGGGTCGCAGCACGCGCGTGGCTTCCCGCAACAGGCTGTGGCTGTCACCGGTAAAGTCCAGGGCATGATGCACCACGACTACGTCGATACTTTCGCTTTCCAGAGGCAGTTGTTCATTGTCCGCCACCGGCAGTCCGCTGTGTCGGTCATATTCGGGTGCAAAAATGATCTTGTGCCCCACCCGGCTTTCCGTAATGAGGGAGTGACTGGAACTGCAGCCCATCTGCAGAATATGGTAACCGAACAGGCGATTCAGGTAGGGCCTGACCATAGCCATTTCCGCCCGGAAAACCGCTTTTCCCGCCGGCGACTCAAACCACTGGGTCAGCACATTCTGGCCATCCGCGAAATCCGCCTGCTCCTTGAGCAGACGACGGCGGGTCTGGTGTCTTGACGGTGATTTCACGGCACTGCGTCCATCACGGAGTTGAAATAACGATTCGAGAGCCTATTTTACCGCAACCGGGGTCAGTGTCACATAGGCTGAATCGACGAGTTCTGACCCGGCAGGTCTCCTGCCGGACATTATGGCGGTTTCATCCCGGCACGGGGCAGGTTTCCGATGGCAGGAGCCACGATCGGCGCGATACCACCCCACCGGCCTGACTCTCGATCTACATCGTACTTTCAAACTGAGACACCAGTTGTAATTATAGCGGTCGAATTTGCGCACATTTGGCGCTATCATTCGCCTCTGTCTGCGATTTTTACCAATTCAGGGAACCTCTGACTAATCAGCCCATGAATGATCTGATTCACCCGATTCCGGCGTTTACTGACAACTATATCTGGCTGTTCCGGTCCAGCGACGGCAGCAATGCCGCTGTCGTCGACCCGGGCGATGCCGGACCGGTTATCGACTACCTGGATCAACAGGGGCTGGTTCTGAGTCACATCCTGGTCACTCATCATCATGCGGATCATACCGGCGGCGTGAAAACCCTTGCCGACCGGTTCGATGTAACAGTTTATGGCCCGGAGAATTCGCCGTTTACGGATTGCCAGAGGAAATTGCGCCAGGGTGATGAAGTCAGCGTCCTCGGTTACAATTTTCGCGTGCTGGAGGTACCGGGTCACACACTGGATCACATTGCCTATTACTGCGAGACGCCACCGGATGCACCTCAGCCCCTGGTTTTTTGCGGAGACACGCTGTTTGCCGCCGGTTGCGGACGGATTTTCGAAGGGACGCCCCCAATGATGTACCGGTCACTGCAGAAACTGGCGGCGCTACCGGAATCGACACGGGTGTACTGTACCCATGAATACACCCTGGCCAACCTGGATTTTGCGGCAACGGCAGAACCGGACAACGAGGATCTGCAGCAGCGGGTTATCAGCGCCCGCCAGACCCGTGACCGGGGCCTGCCCACCCTGCCTTCCAGCATGGCAAGGGAAATGGCGACCAATCCCTTTTTGCGCTGCGCCGAACCCGGCCTGGCGGCAGCGGCAAGTTCCCGGGCAGGCGCTGCCCTGAACGACCCGGTGGCGGTTTTTACCACCATCCGTCAATGGAAAGACAGTTTTTAACGGCATTTGACATTGCGACAGACAAGCCAACCTCTCTACCGAACCACGCGGCTGCTGGCAGTCCTCGCCACGGCGCTGTTACTGGCAGCCTGCCAGGGGGTAGTCGTGCCCGGCGGCGGACAGAACGCCCCGGAACAACGCATACCGCCGTTCCCACAGCCCCCGGTCAGCACTGATGACGTGCAGCATAGAACAGTGATCCGCACACCGGCTGCCGGCGCGTCTCAAACCGCGTACCGGAGTATCTGGCACCGCGTCCAGGACAACCTGTCCCTGTATTCCCGCTACCAGCACGCCAGCATCGACAACGAGCTTCAGTGGTATCTGAAAAACCCTCGGTATTTCAACCAGATAATTGAACGTGGCACGCCTTTCCTGTATACCATCGTCGACGCGGTGGAGAGCCGGGGCCTGCCGTTGGAACTGGCATTATTGCCTATAGTGGAGAGCGCCTTCGATCCCACCGCCTATTCCCCGGAACA